>Ga0308134_1000198_pt1 | contig 8658 bp, 6 predicted proteins | sample CB21_1120_Surfac_FD_203057 | JGI IMG/M metagenome (GOLD analysis project Ga0308134, IMG submission 203057) | Metatranscriptome of marine microbial communities from Western Arctic Ocean, Canada - CB21_1120_Surface (Metagenome Metatranscriptome) | ecosystem: Environmental > Aquatic > Marine >... | reverse complement strand
GTTCGGCAAGACCGACTTGTCCTTCAAGAAGATCATGGAAGCCTGTTACAAGCAGCCAAATGTGCTTTACGCTTGCGTGAAGGCAGACAATGGAGCTAGAGCCGATGACCTGAAGAATATTGCCTACGAGCTCGACAGGTGCCAAAAGAGTCTGACGAACTACCTGGAGTCAAAGCAAATGAGCTTCCCAAGATTCTACTTCATTTCCAATGATGATTTGCTTCAGATTCTCGGTAGCTCTGACCCAATGACCATTCAGCCATTCCTACTCAGTCTTTTCGATGGCTGCAAGAGGCTTCTATTTGGTCCCGGTAACAAGCAGATCGTTGGTATGCAGTCCGACGAAGGCGAGAAGTACGACTTCGAAACTCCACAGAAGCCAGAAGGAAAGATCGAAGAGTGGATGAATAAAGTCGACGAGGAGATGAAGGCAACTCTCCTGGTGCTCTCAAAGAAGGCCGTGTTCCACTACGCGAGAAGTGACAGAATCGGGTGGATCAAGGAACAACTCGGCATGGTTGCTCTGGTCGGCACGCAGATTTGGTGGACCTTCGCTGTCGAGGATGTGTTCAGGAGAATCGGAGCAGGCGACAAGCACGCTTTGAAGAATGAGCTGGCGAAGGAAACCAGTGACTTGAACAATCTGATTGCTCTTGTGCGTACAGACATCTCCGGGCTCACGAGAAAGGCCGTCAACACTTTGATTATCCTCGATGTGCACGCCAGAGACATTGTCGACAAATTCGTGCGTGACTCGGTGATGAACGACAAGGAGTTCGCTTGGGAGTCTCAACTCAGATTCTACTGGGACAAGGACACCGATGATATTGCCATCAGGCAATGTACTGGCCAATTCCTCTACTGCTACGAGTATCAGGGACTGAATGGAAGACTGGTCATCACGCCGCTCACGGATAGATGTGTTATGACATTGACGACTGCTCTGACCTTCAGCCTCGGAGGAGCGCCAGCCGGGCCAGCAGGTACTGGAAAGACTGAGACCGTCAAGGATTTGGCCAAGGGTCTCGCTCTGAGATGTGTGGTCACCAACTGCGGTGAGACGCTCGACTCTGTTGCAATGTCCGTCATTTTCTCTGGGCTCGCTCAAACCGGTTTCTGGGGCTGCTTCGATGAGTTCAACAGAATCAACGTTGAGGTACTCTCCGTCGTATCCACTCAGATCCAGTAAATTCAGGGCGCACTGAAAAAGGGCCAGAAGAAGTTTGCATTCCAGGGCACGGACATGCGACTCGCGCCAAGTATCGGTATCTATATCACCATGAACCCTGGTTACGCCGGTAGATCCGAGCTTCCAGACAACTTGGCGGCTCTGTTCCGCCCAGTCACGATGGTTGTGCCAGACCTGCTGCTGATTTGCGAGAACATGCTCATGTCTGAGGGCTTCAACGAGGCCAAGAATCTTGCAATCAAGATGACCACGCTTTACAAGCTCTCCAAGGAGCAGCTGTCCAAACAGTACCATTATGATTTCGGACTGAGAGCTTTGAAGTCGGTGTTGGTCATGGCCGGTCAATTGAAGAGAAACCACAGCGACCTACCGGAAGACATCGTGCTCATGAGAGCCCTCAGAGATATGAACATGCCCAAGTTCGTCTTTGAGGACGTGCCACTCTTCCAGGGTCTCATCAATGATCTCTTCCCCGGCATCAAAGCAGACAGAGTCGGCTACGAGGACCTCAATCAGATCATCGTCGACTACATGGAGAAGTGCAACAACCACCACTCTGATGACGAGCTCTTCTACAAGCAGGTCGACAAAGTGGTGCAGCTCTACGAGACGATGCTCACCCGTCACACCACCATGGTCGTCGGACCAACTGGTGCAGGCAAGTCCGTCATTATCGACACCCTTGCCAAGTCTCTCAAAGAATTCTTGGGCTCCACGACTGTGACTCATGTCATCAACCCCAAGATGATCACTCTGAACGAGCTGTACGGTGTTCTTGACCCCGACAGCAGAGACTGGACCGACGGTCTTCTCTCAAGAATCTTCAAGGACATCAACGTCGACTTGATCGAAGGAAAGCCAGAGCAAAGATGGATCATCTATGACGGTGATGTTGACGCCGTCTGGGTCGAGAACATGAACTCGGTCATGGACGATAACAGGATCCTCACATTGGCAAACGGTGATCGTATCCGTCTTCTGAAGCATTGCGCAATGCTCTTCGAAGTGTTCGACCTGCAGTACGCCTCCCCCGCTACCATTTCTCGATGCGGTATGGTCTTCGTCGACGCCAAGAACCTCCGATATGCGCCATTCTGGGAGAAATGGGTCAAACTAAAGCAGGAGAAGTACAACGAGACCATGGCGGAGAGTCTGCGTGAGCTCTACCAGAAATACGTTCCACCATGCATTGACAGAATCTTCGAAGGTCAGACTGGTGGTGAAGAGCTGGTGGCACGCCTAGAGATGATTACTCCGAGGACTGATCTCAACCTTGTGCAGCAGCTTTGCCGCCTCATTGACTCTCAGCTGCCCGAGCCAGACCAGAATCCTCCTGAAGAATTCGATCAACTCGAGAAGTTCTTCGTCTTCTGCCTCATGTGGTCTCTCGGAGGTTGCCTTGTTGAATCGGACAGGGAGACGTTCAGTGAGTTCGTGAGGGACTTGAGTGGACTCATCCTCTCGAACAACTCTCTGTACGACACCTTCTTCGACATCAAGACGCAGAGCATGGTTCGCTGGGAGGAAATGGTCGATCCTTACACGGCACCTGCTGCCAAGAAGTTCGCCCAGATCTTGGTGCCCACAGTCGACACCGTGCGTTACGCTTGGCTTCTGAAGCAAATCATGAGCCTCAAGAGGCCAGCTCTCTTCTGCGGAGAGTCAGGTACCGCCAAGACTGTCACGGTGCAGGCCTGCTTCCAGACCCTCGACAGCGACAAGTACCAGACATTGAACATCAACTTCTCGTCAAGAACTTCAGCTGCGGATTTCAAGGCGAATTTCTCAGAGAACATCGATAAGAAGACTTTCAAGCAATATGGTCCAAAAGCTGCAGGCAAGAAAATGATTGTCTTCATTGATGACATGAACATGCCAAAGATTGACGTATATGGTACTCAATAGCCTTTGGCCTTGGCCCTTTACCTCATCGGTAGACTACAGCTCTACCACCAAACCAAGGAGGACCTTGAGCTCAGAGAAATTGTCGATACCCAATTCGTCGGTTGCATCTCACCAGTGAGCGCAGGTGGCAACAGGGTCGATCCAAGAATACTCACTCTGTTCAGCTGCTTCAACATTACGTTCCCATCGAGAGAGACAACTGAGAGAATCTACATCAGCATCCTCGATAAGCACGTGGAGGAATTCCACGAAGACATCAAGGGCGCTGTGGGCAAGATCACGCAAGCTACAATGTCTCTCTATTTCTAGATTAAGGAGAAGCTGCCTCGTACCCCTCTGAAATTCCACTACATCTTCAACCTGAGAGATTTGAGCAGGGTGTATGAAGGCCTGCTGAACACAACCCAGGACAAATACTCAAGCAAAGAGCTTTTCATCAGAGTATGGAGGAATGAGTGCCTCAGGGTATTCTGCGACAGACTCCTCAGCTTTGCAGATCAAGAACTGATTGGTGGACCAAGCGGTGTCATCTCAGAGTTGGTGCGTGAGTTCTTCAAGGACCACGAGGAAGTCGTGTTGGCCGATCCAACATTGTACGGTGACTTTATCTTGGCCAACCCAGCCGATGACGAAGCTGAAGATCCGAGACTCTATGAGGATCTTGGTGACTTCCCCGCAGTCAAGGAAAAGCTTGCAAAATTGCTGGAAGACTACGGATACGATCACAAGCCAATGCCTCTCGTTCTCTTCAACGATGCGCTCGCTCACGTCTCCAGGATCCACAGAATCATCAGATTCCCAAAAGGATGTGCTCTCCTCGTAGGTTTCGGTGGTTCAGGAAAGCAATCACTGACCAAATTGGCCACATACACAGCCTGCTACGACCTCTTCACGATCAATCTGATCAGAGGCTACAAGGAGCCAGATTTCAAAGAAGACTTGAGATCTCTCTACAAGCTGGTGCTCGGCAAGGATCAAACATTCCTGTTCACTGATTCGCATGTTGCCGAAGAAGGATTCTTGGAGCTCATCAACAACATCCTGACCATTGGTATGGTGCCAGGACTCTTCCCTGAAGAAGAGAAGGATGGCCTCGTCCAACCATTAGATGACGAGATGAGAAAGCAGAAGATGCCAGAGACCAAGGAGTTCAGGTTCAACTACTTCGTTACAAGAGCTAGAGAGAGACTGCACATCGTGCTCTCGATGTCTCCAGCTGGTGGAGCTCTCAGAGTCAGATGCCGTAACTTCCCAGGCCTCATCAGTAACACCATTGTCGACTGGTTCTTCCCATGGCCCGAGGATGCTCTGACTGCCGTCGCCAACACCTTCATGGGTACTGTCGAACTCGCTGACGACGAGAAACAAAAAGTCACCGAGCATCTGGTGATGGTGCATCTCTCAGTTCAAAGGTACTCTGAAGAATACAAGGCCGTGTACAAGAGAAGCAACTACTCCACGCCGAAGAACTACCTGGACTTCATCAACAACTACGCGGCGTTCATGAAGGAGAAGAGGAAGATGATGGAGGCCATGGTGCGCAGACTCGACGGTGGTCTCGTCACCCTCAAAAAGGCTGGTGAGGACACGCAAACACTTAGCGAGGAGCTTAAGGTAAAGAACGAAGAAGTTTCCAAATAAGCTGAAGTCGTCCAAGGCATCATCGCGGAAGTCACTGAAAAGTCTGAAATTGCTGCTGTCCAACAGCAAGATGCTGCTGCAAAGAAAGCATAACTCGACAAAGATGCTATCATCATCGCCAGAGAGACAGCTGAAGCTGACGAGGCATTGAAGGCCGCTATCCCGGCCCTTCAAGCAGCCGAAGCGGCTCTGGGCTTAGTCACTCAATAGGATATCACTTTTATCAAAAATCTTCCGTAACCGCATGTTGCCATCCAGGAAGTGTGTACGCTTGCCTACTACCTGTATCCAAACTCAACTTCAGATGGTTCGTGGATGACTGTGAAACTCAAGCTTCTCAGTGACATGAAGCTGCTTGACAATCTGCAAAATTACAAAGTTGACAAGACCAAGACTGATTAAGCAAACAGAGCTAAAAAGAAAATGGCTTCCCTCACCAAAGACATGGGAGCGTCAGGCGACGAACTTGGCGACATCATCAAGGGAAAGAGTAGTGCTGCGGGTGGTCTGTACAAATGGTGTGACGCCACACTCACCTGCTATGACATCTTCAAGGATGTCGAGCCAAAGAGAAAGAAGGCCGAAGCGATGAAGGTCCAGAAAGAAAAAGGAGAGAGAGAGCTTGCCGAGACTGAGGCCAACCTTGCGGCCCTCAACGCCAAGCTCAAGGAGCTCAATGAAAACAAGAAGATCAAGGAGGCTGCTCTGACAGAGCTTCAAGCGATCCAAGCAGAGATGACCAGGAAGCTCAACTCAGCTTCGCAGTTGATCAATGGTCTTGCGGGCGAGCAGGTCCGTTGGACTGCTGATATGGGTATCCTGAAAGAGGACAAGGTCAAACTTGTCGGCGATTGCCTCACTGGCTCTGCCTTCCTCTCTTACTGCGGCCCATTCAACTCGGTCTTGAGGCAAAAGATGATCTTCGACACTTGGAAACAAGACCTAAGGGACAAAGAGCTTCCCAACAAGGACGACTTCAGGCTGGAGACCTTCCTGAGTTCAGAAGTAGAGGTTTCCAAATGGGCGTCCGAAGGCCTTCCATCGGACGATCTCTCGGTGCAGAATGGTATCCTGACCACCTCTGCGAGCAGATGGCCTCTTTGTATTGATCCTCAGCTCCAAGCAGTCACTTGGATCAAGAACAGAGAGAAGAAGCATCAGGCCAACTTCAAAGAGCTGACCTTCAACATGGGCGACTACATCAAGAAACTTGAGATGGCTATTCAATTCGGACAGGCCGTTCTTTTCGAAGGAATTGACGAGGAAATTGATCCAATGATCGACCCCGTCCTCGAGAAGAACATTGTCAGGCAGGCCGGTGTTGACATGCTCAAACTCGGTGACCAGGAGGTTGAGTACAACTGGGACTTCAAGATGTTCATGACCACCAAGCTTGCCAATCCCGACTACACCCCGGAGATCTTTGGTAAGACCATGATCATCAATTTCAGTGTTACCATGGTGGGTCTCAGAGATCAGCTTCTGAATGATGTTGTTGAGTATGAACGACCAGAGCTCGAAGAAGCGAGGAAGAACTTGATCATCGAGACCTCCCAAAACAAGGCGACCTTGAAGGAGCTCGAAGACACCCTTCTCTCTGAGCTATCCAAGGAGACTGATGTTCCTTTGGTCGATAACGTGCCACTCATTGACACCTTGAACACTGCAAAGACCAAGTCCGTAGAAATCTCGGCCGCCCTGGAGAAAGCCAAGATCACCACCGCAGACATTGAGAGCAACAGAGAGTCGTACAAGGCCACTGCCTGGAGAGGATCCATTTTGTTCTTCTCCGTCGCGGGCCTTTCTGCCATCTCCTAGATGTACCAGTACTCCCTGTCAGCATACCTGGGTGTGTTCATGAACGCTCTTCAGACCTCACGTAAGGACAACATCCTTAACAACAGACTGAGGAACATCAAAGAGAAGCTCACTCAGTTGGTGTACGAGTTCGTCTGCATGGGCATCTTCGAATAGCACAAGCTCATGTACAGCTTCCAAATGGTTACCATGATCATGGACGGAGACAAAGAGCTCAACAAGGTCGAAATGGACTTCTTCCTGAAAGGTAACACTTCTCTGGAGGCAGTTGAGGCCAAGAAGCCCTTCGTTTGGCTCTCCGAGAATGGATGGAAGGACATGCAGAAGCTTAATGGATTGAACGAGTCCTGGCATGGCGTCGTTGACGCCGTCACCAAGAACGGCAAGGCCTGGCAAGAATGGTATGACCACGAGTCCCCAGAGTAGATCGAAATCCCATGCGGCTACTCCGAGAAGCTATCCCAATTCCAAATCTGCCTTCTGGTCAAGGTCATCAGACCAGATCGTGTCATCAACCAGGTCAAGAAGTTCATCATCAGCAGGATGAGTGACGTCTATGTCAAACCACCTCCTCTCAACTACGACAAGATCTACGCTCAGTCCAACGAGAAGTCGCCCATCGTCTTCATTTTGAGCCCTGGTGCCGATCCATTCACCGACATCAATGCTTTGCACGAGAAGCTCGGAGTGAAGACCTTCAAATACTTGGCGCTCGGTCAAGGTATGGGCCCTGAGGCTCAACAATACATTGAGAGTGGTGCGATGCGTGGCCACTGGATCCTGCTCCAGAACTGTCACTTGCTCACCTCTTGGCTGAAGAAGCTCGATGCCATCCAAGAGAACCTCACCAAGCCCGACAAGGCCTTCAGACTCTGGCTGACCACTGCGCCAACAGAAGGATTCCCACTCGGTATCCTGCAGAAATCAGTGAAGGTCGTCACAGAGCCACCAGATGGCCTGGGCCAGAACATCAAGCAGACATACTCGAAGCTGTCTGAGGAGATCTTCAACAGGTGCCCCAAGAAAGAGTTCAAGCCAATGCTGTATGTGCTGTCGTTCTTCCATGCCACCATTCAAGAGAGAAAGAAGTTCGGAAAGATCGGCTGGAACGTTACGTATGCCTTCAATGAGTCAGATTTCGGCATCTCTTTCGAGCTCATTTCCATGTACTTGACCTTGGCACATGAGCGTGGTGAGGAAGACCTTCCTTGGGAAACTCTGAGGTACTTGATCGGTGATGCCATGTACGGTGGCAGAGTCACTGACAACAACGACAGAAGAGTGCTCACCTGCTATCTGAGCGAATTCCTCGGTCCTTTCATCTTCGACGTGAATCAGAAGTTCTTCTTCTCCAAAGCTGGCGGTGAGTACGTCATTCCAGATGAGGAGTCCTACGAGGCGAACTTGGAGTTCATCGAGAATATCCCGATCTTCACGGCTCCGGGCGTGTTCGGCCTCCACTCCAACGCCGAAATCACATACTTCAACAACGCTGCCAAAGGCCTCTGGGCCAACATCATGGAGATGCAAACGTCCGACTCGGCCGGCGCCGGTGGACTCGACCGTGATGCAATCATCGGACAGATTGCTGAGGACATCGAGAGCAAGACCCTGCCGGAACTCTTCGATGAGTACAACATCCGAAAGTCGTTCAACAACAACGTCTCGCCGACCCAGACTGTGCTCCTGCAGGAAATGGAGCGATTCAACAAGCTGGTTTCGAGAATGGGCCAGACCATTTCAGACTTGAAGAGAGCTCTGAAGGGTGAGATTGGTATGAGTGCCGAGCTCGACGCCCTCGGCACTGCCTTCTTCAATGGTCAGCTGCCTGACCTCTGGAGGAAGCTCGCTCCACAAACTGAGAAGAACTTGGTCAACTGGATCACGCATTTCGAAAGGAGATACAAGCAGTACCGCGACTGGGTCGACGTCGAAGAGCCCAAAGTCATCTGGCTCTCAGGCCTGTCCATTCCCGAGTCGTACGGCACAGCTCTCATCCAGACCACTTGCCGATCCAAAGGATGGGCCCTGGACAAGTCCACCATGTACACCAACGTCACCTCGCTCTTTGATGCCGGCGAAGTCACTCAGAGATTGGAGTAGGG
>Ga0308134_1000194_pt1 | contig 8687 bp, 20 predicted proteins | sample CB21_1120_Surfac_FD_203057 | JGI IMG/M metagenome (GOLD analysis project Ga0308134, IMG submission 203057) | Metatranscriptome of marine microbial communities from Western Arctic Ocean, Canada - CB21_1120_Surface (Metagenome Metatranscriptome) | ecosystem: Environmental > Aquatic > Marine >... | reverse complement strand
TCTTTTTTCATTTTTCCAAGAGCTGGGAATGTTGCAGCAAGAAGTTCCATAATAATTGAAGCGGTGATATAAGGCATAATACCTAAGGAGATAATACTTAGTCTTTCTACAGCGTTTCCACTGAACATATTAACTAAGCCTAATGCATTGTTTGAGTTTGAGTCGAAAAACTCTTTAACTACTGTTAAATCTACACCTGGTACTGGCACATACGCCAGTATTCGGTATATTAAAATAAAACCTAATGTAATTAAAATCTTATTTAATAGATCTTTATTCATAGACTTTACTTACTTGTAGATGTAACGTTTTCGTCTTTTATCTTAGAAGAAATTTCGCTTACAGTTGATCCAATAAGCTTAACTTTTGTAACCTCTTTAGATAACTTGTAAACAGACTTGATAGATTCAATTGTGATCTCTTCAAGGTTTGCTACTTTTTTAACTTTATCTACATTAATAGAGTAAGGCTTTTCTACTCTTGAGAAAAAACCAATTTTTGGAGTTCTCTTTTGAAGTGGCATTTGTCCACCCTCAAAGTGTCTCTTGATCTTGTAACCAGATCTAGATTTTTGACCTTTTTGACCTCTAGTAGAAGTCTTACCCATTCCTGAACCTTGACCTCTTCCTACTCTTTTTCTGTTTTTTGTACTACCATCAGCTGGTTGTAAATCTTGTAAAATTGACATAATTATTATCCTTTTATCTTAGCTAGTGCTTCAACAGTAGCTTGAACAAGGTTATTAGGATTATTTGATCCTAATGACTTAGCAATAATATCTTTAATACCAGCAAGTTCTAGAACAGGTCTAGCAGCTCCACCAGCGATTATCCCCGATCCCTCAGATGCAGGTCTAAGTACGATTTTACTCGCATTATACTTATGTTCAATATCATGATTGATAGTTGTACCGCTTAGTTTAATAGTAACTAATCGTTTAAAAGCATCATCAAGTGCTTTTTTAATAGCATCTGGAACCTCTTTTGCTTTTCCTATACCATAACCAACTGTACCATTTTTATCACCAACAACAACTAAAGCAGTAAATCTAAATCTTCTACCACCTTTAGCAACTTTTGTAACTCTCCCTATTTTAACAATAGCTTCTTCGAAATCATCTCTATTAATTGCCATCATTGCCCCTTATAATTTGATTCCATTGTCTCTTAATGCATCAGCAAAAGTTGCCACTACACCATGATACAAGTAACCATTTCTATCAAATACAACTGATTCAATATTTTTAGATTTTAAAGTTTCAGCTAAAGTAGCTGCTACTTTTACAACATTTTCTTTACTAACAGTTAATTTCAATGCTCTTGAATCAACAGCAGCTAGAGTATTTCCAGCCACATCATCAATTGCTTGTGCATAAAAGTATTTATTAGATTTAAAAATACTTAATCTTGGAGTCTCAGCACAACCGCTGATATTTCCTCTGATTCTCTTTTTTCTTCTTATTCTTAAAGAATTTCTCTTTACTAGATCTTTTGCTCTGCTCATAATTTATACCTTATTTCTTAGCTGTTTTACCGGCTTTTCTAACGATATGCTCGTCAGTATACTTAACACCTTTACCTTTATATGGCTCAGGTGGTCTCAAACTTCTAATTTTCGCAGCAACTTGACCAACTTCTTGCTTGCTACTACCCTTAATATTAATTATGTTTTTTTCAACAGTAACTTCAATATCATCAGAAATTTCAAAGTTAATAGGATGAGAGAAACCTAATTGTAGTTCTAAAACTTTACCTTTAACAGCAGCTCTATACCCAACACCATTGATCTCTAATGATTTTTTGAAACCATCAGTCAATCCAATAATAGCATTTTGAGTTAAAGCTCTGTATGTTCCCCAGTATGCTCTATCTTGAGATTCCTCACCTGCTAATAAAAAAGAAAGTGTATTGTCTGTAATCTCTACACCAACTCTATTGTGTGTATCAACATCAATAGATTTACTCCCTTTTTTAACTGTTACAATACCGTTATTTGCTGTTACTTCAACTCCGCTTGGGATTGAGATAGCTTTTTTACCAATTCTTGACATACTAGCTCCTTACCAAATTGAACATAAAGGTTCACCACCAACATTTTGTTTATAAGCGTCTTCATTACTTATAACACCTTTGTTAGTACTCACAACAATTGTTCCATATCCATTTTTAAAAGTTTTAAGCTTTGAAGCATCTTGATATACTCTTCTTCCTGGCTTAGATATTCTTTTAATTTCATTGATAACACTTTTATCATTTTCATCATATTTTAGTGTTACGCTGATAGTTTTCTTTGGAGAACCTTCAGCTTGAACTACTTTACAATCTTCTAAATATTCTTTCTCTTTTAACACTTTACAAAGTGCTTCTACAGTATTAGAATGGATCAATGTAGTTACTTCTAACTTTCTCATTGATGCATTTCTTATTCTTGTCAAAGCGTCTGCGATTAAATCATTCATCATGGGCTTTTTTCCTTAATTTTTAGCTTACCAGCTAGATTTTCTAACACCAGGTAATAAACCTTCGTTAGCCATTTTTCTTAAACAAACTCTACAAAGACCAAAATCTCTATAAACTGACTTTGGTCTACCACAAGAAGAACATCTTGTATAAGCTCTACTTGAAAACTTAGGTGTTCTTTGTTGTTTTGCAATCATTGACTTCTTTGCCATTATGCTCTCCCTTTAGTAAATGGTAATCCCATTAATTCTAGTAATCTGTATGATTCAGTATCACTAGTTGTTGCAGTAGTAATAGAGATATTCATACCATGTGTTTGAATAATATTATCAAATTCAACTTCTGGGAACATTAATTGCTCATCTAAACCAAAGTTAAAGTTACCAGCACCATCAAAACCATTTCTATCAAGTCCTCTAAAGTCCTTAACTCTTGGAAGTGCAATTGAACATAGTTTGTCCATAAACTCATACATTCTTTCACCTCTTAAGTTAACTTTAACTCCAACAGGCATCTCTTCTCTTACTTTAAATCCAGCAATTGATTTTCTTGAATTTATTGTAACAGCTTTTTGACCAGCAATTAATGAAATAGTATCAGCAATGTTTTGCATCAATTTACTATCTTTCATAGCAAAACCAGTACCCACAGAAATTGTTATCTTCTCTAATTTAGCAGTTAACATTTTATTTTGTGGAAATTCTGACTCTAAAACTGGTTTGATCTCATTTTTATATTTTTCTAATAATCTAGCAGCCATCTTACTCACCTTCTACTTTTGCTACATTAGAGATATCAATTGGCATCTCTTTATTAACAAATCCACCATCTTTATTTTCTTCAGATGGTTTTACTGTTTTTTTAGCAATTTTACAATCTTTAACGATCACTTTCCCTTTTGAAGGAAATACAGCTAAAACTTCACCAGTTTTACCTTTATCGTCACCTGCAATAATTCTTACAGTATCGCCTTTTTTAATTTTTAACTTAGTTGCCATTATAACACCTCCGGAGCTAGAGAAACAATTTTCATAAAACCAGAGTATCTAACTTCTCTTGCAACAGGTCCGAAGATTCTTGTTCCAATTGGTTCTCTTTTATCATTAAGAATTACAGCTGCGTTGTCATCAAATCTAATTAAAGATCCATTTTCTCTTTGAACTTCTTTATGAGTTCTTACGATTACAGCCTTAACAACTTGACCTTTTTTAACTTTTCCAACAGGAAGAGCTTTTTTAACAGAAGCAACAATAACATCACCAACTGTAGCATATCTTCTATGGCTTCCACCTAGAACTTTGATACACATGATCTCTTTTGCACCAGTATTATCAGCAACAGTTAATCTAGAAAAACTTTGAATCATACATTAGCTCCTGTAGTTAAAATAGTTTTTAATCTAAAGTATTTACTTTTAGATAATGGTCTACACTCAACTGCAATCGCAGTATCACCAACTTTTAATTCACATTTTTCATCATGAATTAAATATTTTTTGAATCTTTTAACAGTTTTGCGATATCTTGGGTGTAAAACTCTTCTTTCAACTAATAAAGAAGCTGTTTTCTCTCCAGCTATTCTTATCACACTACCTCGGATTTCTCTATGTGTACTCATATTTATAATCCTTACTTTATTGCTGTAATAGCAGTTTGAATTTGAGCAATCTCTTTTCTAGCAGCTCGTAATTCACTTGTATTTGTTAATTGCATTGTTTTTAACTTAAGTCTAAGTTCAAAAAGTTGCACCTTTTTCTCTTTTAATAATTCAGTTAACTCTACTAAAGTTTTAGCGCTGATATCAGAATAATTCATTTTCACCCTCTTTTGTTACAATCTTTGTTCTAAAAGGAAGCTTACTTTGAGCTAGTGCGAAAGCTTCTCTTGCAAGTGTTTCTTCAACACCAGCCATCTCAAAACAAATTCTACCTGGCTTAATATTCATAACATATTTATCAACTGAACCTTTACCTTTACCCATTCTTGTTTCTAGGGGTTTTGCTGTAAGTGGTTTAGCAGGAAATACCATAATCCATATTTTACCTGTTCTGTTAACTTTTCTAGTCATAGCAATTCTTGCAGCTTCTATTTGTCTACCATCGATTCTACCATGCTCTAAAGCTTTGATCCCAAGAGTTCCGTATGCTAATGTGTTCGCATTAAAAGACTTTCCTCTGTTTCGACCCTTCATCTCTTTTCTGTATTTTGTTCTTTTAGGCATTAACATTGTTAGTTACCTCTTCTTTTTGTTGGTCTTTTAGATTTGTCATTGTCGTCTGATTTTTCTACTGGAATTCCTTTTGCAAGTACTTCACCTTTAAAAATCCAAACTTTGATACCAATACAACCATAAGTTGTATGTCCTTCAGCAAAACCATAATCAATTCTAGCTCTTAATGTATGTAAAGGAACTCTACCTTCTAAGTACCACTCAGTTCTAGCCATTTCAGCTCCACCAAGTCTTCCTGAAACAGAAACTTTAATACCTTTTGCTCCACCTTTGATGGCATTTTGCATAACTCTTTTCATTGCTCTTCTAAATGCAACTCTTCTTTCAAGTTGTTGTGCAATGTTTTCTGCAGCTAATTGTCCAGATAAGAAAGGTTTTCTTTCCTCTTTAATATTAACAGCAATATCTTTACCTACAAGTGCTTTTAAACTATTTTTTAGTTTTTCAACATCAGCACCTTTTTTACCAATAACAATACCAGGTCTAGCAGCAACGATAGTAACTCTAACTTTTTTAGTAGTTCTTTCGATAAGTGTTTGTGCAATACCAGCATAATACAATTCTTTTTTAACGAATTTTCTTATTTTGTTATCTTCTGCAACATTTTCAGGCATAGTCGCTTTTTTTGGAAACCATCTGCTTTCCCAGTTTCTATTGATCCCTAATCTAAGTCCAATAGGATTAACTTTTTGACCCATTACTTGTCTCCTTCTATAGCATTTACTTCAACATATATATGTGCCATTGGCTTATGTTTTGGAGAAGCACTACCTCTAGCTCTTGGTGTAAATCTCTTAAGAACTGGACCTCTATCTACTCTACAACTTGTAACAACTGCTTCTTCTGGCTCTAAACCTGAATTTGCAACTGCAGAAGCGATAACTTTAGCAATAATTCCAGCAGCTTTATTTGGTGTAAACTCTAAAGATGCAATAGCAACTTCAGCATTCATACCTTGAACTTCTCTAGCAACCAATCTAGCTTTAATAGGAGATAGTCTAATAAATTTTAATGTAGCTTTACCCATACTCTATTAACCTACCTTTCTTTGTACAGAACCTTTGTGACCTTTAAAAGTTCTTGTTGGTGCAAATTCACCTAATTTGTAACCGATATGGTTTTCTGTGATGTTTACAGGTACGAAATTTCTTCCATTATGTACTGTAAATGTAAGACCGATCATATCTGGTAATACCATACTTCTTCTTGACCAAGTTTTGATTGGTTTTTTGTCTCCAGACTCAATTGCTTTAGCAACTTTTTTTGCTAAATGAGCATCAACAAATGGACCTTTTTTTATACTTCTTGCCATTTTATACCCTTATTTCTTTTTTCTTGAAATGATTAGTTTATCACTAGCTTTTTTCTTTCTAGTTTTATAACCTTTAGTTGGCATACCCCATGGAGTAACTGGATGTCGACCTGAATTAGTCTTACCTTCACCACCACCATGTGGGTGATCAATAGGGTTCATTGCAGATCCTCTAGTTTGTGGTCTTCTACCAAGATGTCTTTGTCTACCTGCTTTACCAATTACCATATTAGAGAAATCTTCATTTCCTACTATACCAATAGTTGCCATACAAACACCTAGAATTTTTCTCATTTCACCAGATGGAAGTCTTAAGATGATATATTTATCTTCTCTACCCATAACCTGAGCATATCCACCAGCAGATCGAGCGATTTGTCCACCTTTTCCTGGTTTCATTTCAATATTATGAACCATTGTTCCTACAGGCATACTTGATAATTTCATTGCATTACCTGTTAAGATATCAAGTCCAGATTCAGCAGCTATAACTGTTGCACCAACTTTTAATCCTGAAGGTTGAATAATATATCTTTTTTCACCATCTGCATAGTTAATCAAACAAATTCTACAGTTTCTATATGGGTCATATTCTACAGTTGCAACTGTACCTGGAATATTGAATTTATTTCTTTTAAAATCAATGATTCTGTATAGTTTTTTTGCACCAGCTTCTCTATGTCTAGATGTAATTCTACCGTTACTATTTCTACCAGCACTTGCTTTAACTCTCACTAAAAGAGATTTTACAGTTGCTTTTGAAGTAATATCAGCAGTATCCATAACAGACATAAATCTTCTTGCAGGTGTTATTGGTCTAAATTTTTTAATTGCCATTTCCTACTCCCTTATGCTGAAAGGTTCGCTATTTCAGCGCCCTCTGGTAATGTTACATAGAATTTTTTGAAATCTGGTCTTGCACCAACTTTTCCTTTAAATCTTTTTACTTTACCGCTTTGTCTCAAAGAATTAACTTTCATAGGTGTTACACCAAAATACTCTTTAAATACTTCTTTTAAACCATTCTTTGTCATTCTAGTGCTTGTTTGTACAACAATTACACCATTTTCTTGAAGCTCAATAGTTTTTTCTGTATAAACAATTGATTTGATATCTGTAATATCTGCCATTTCTTATACCTCTTATACTAAGCTATCTATTACTGCTTTTTCGATTAATATCGAATGGTAAGCAGCTACTAAATAAGCATTTAATTCTGATTTTTCAATCACATAACAGTTTTTGATGTTTCTGAAAGCTAAATATGTTTTATCATCAAAGTTTTCAACAACAATTAAAAGATCTCTTTTATTTAACTTATCTACAATAGCTTTAGCATCTTTTGTTTTACCAGATTCAACTTTGATTGAATCAGCAACAAAGATAGAACCTTTTTGGGCTTGAGCATTGATAGCGTATCTTAAAGCAAGAACTTTTTGTTTTTTATTTATTTTTTGGTCGTAGTTTCTTTTTTGTGGTCCAAAAATTTGTCCACCACCTACAAATAAAGGTGATCTCATAGAACCATATCTAGCACCACCGCTACCTTTTTGAGCTTTAGGTTTTTTACCACCACCGCTTACTTCAGATCTATTTTTTACTCTTGCAGTATTTGATCTTATACCAGCTAAATATGACTTAACATATAAGTGTAAGTTGTGAGAATTAATTCCCTCAAATTTTTCACCTAAAGCTATATCGCCAGAATTTTCAAATTTTTCGTTTAATACTAAAAGTTTACTCATTATGCAATCCTTACTCTACCTAAAGTACCATTTGCACCAGCAACTGAACCTTTAAGAACTAAAATACCTGTAGTTGGATCAAAAGAAACAACATCATTTTTATGCGTAGTAGTTGTATTACCATATTGACCTGGCATTTTTTTACCTGGCATAACTCTACCTGGCCACTCAGCATTACCAATAGAACCGGTTCTTTTACCCATTCTGTGACCGTGAGATGCTCTACCACCAGCAAAGTTATATCTCTTAACTACACCTGTAAAACCTCTACCTTTTGTTTTAAAAGTAGATTTAATCACGATTCCTTCAATTAAAGCAGATGTATCTAAATCACCAGCCGCCTCATTTGTAACATTTAATGTTGCAAATCTGTTAAACTCTTTTGATAAGTCATATTTTTTTTGTTGACCTTCAATAGTTTTGTTAAATTTTTTACCATCACTATATGCAACAATAGCTACACCATCGTTAACTTCACAAACTTTAGTATCAAGAACTCTTACAAGAGTAACAGGTACAGCAGGTACAGCTACAGTTCGACTCATTCCGATTTTTTCTACAATAAATTCCATCTATAACTCCTTTCTACTCTTGACCCATTGATCTAACTTCAACATCAACTTCAGGTGCAAGATCAAGTTTCATAAGACTATCAACTGTATCTGGTGTTGCAGATACGATGTCGATCATTCTTGAATGAACTCTGATCTCAAATTGCTCTCTAGCATCTTTATTAACATGTGGCGACTTTAAAACAGTGTATTTTCTGATTTTTGTTGGCATTGGTATTGGACCAATCAACTCAGCACCTGTTCTCTTTACAGCTTCTATAATTGAAGCAACAGAACGATCAAGAACTCTATGATCGTAAGCTTTTAACTTTAATCTAATTTTTTTCATTTTTTTTCCTTTAAAGAACTCGTTAGAGCCAATATAAAACTA
>Ga0308134_1000175_pt1 | contig 9018 bp, 2 predicted proteins | sample CB21_1120_Surfac_FD_203057 | JGI IMG/M metagenome (GOLD analysis project Ga0308134, IMG submission 203057) | Metatranscriptome of marine microbial communities from Western Arctic Ocean, Canada - CB21_1120_Surface (Metagenome Metatranscriptome) | ecosystem: Environmental > Aquatic > Marine >... | reverse complement strand
TATGTATTAAATTATTACATGGCTTGGTTCAGAGGGCCCAGGCCGGGGCCAGGGGCGGGGGCGGGGGCGCCCACGCTCCTCACGCGTAGGAGCTGAGGCAGCCGTCGGTCAGCGCAGCGTGGCTCAGCGCCTGCTCATCGACCGGCAGGTACTCCTGGTACTGGTGGCTGATGGTGCGCATGCACTTCAGGCACTTCTTGCCGTAAGGCAGGGACGGGTCCCAGGTGTCGCACTCGGACCTCGCCGTGCCGGCGTGCACGGCGCGGTAGGCGTCGGTGCCGTCTGCCGGGTAGTTCCCGGCACCGTCCATAACCGCGGGCGGGAACCAGGTCGCGCAGAAGTCCACGTCTTCGTAGTACTTGGCCGAGCACGAGCACTGCTGGCAGCAGACCGGGCGGGTGTCCTGGAACTTGCTGTACAGGTTGCGGTCGTGGCAGCTGCCCTCGCACAGCGGCGTGGTCTTGACGCCCATGCCCAGGTCCGTGGCCGTCGCCGGGCAGTTGGACGGGGTCGGCCCGCTCGTCGGGGAGGCGGTCGGGGAGGCGGTCGGCATGATCGTGGGCGAGGCCGACGGGTTCGGCGTGGGCGGGATTGTCGGGACCTGCTGCGCATTCGTTGGCAGCAGCGTCGGCGAGGCGGTCGGCGCGGCGGGCGCGGCCGGCGTGTTCCAGCACGAGCAGGCACAGTTCGCGGTATGCAGGTTGTGCTTGCAGGCGTGGTTTGCGCCTTTCTCCTCGTGATTCGAAGACCGCACCCGCACACTGAGCGACTGCTCGGAGTTGGTGTCGAACTGGCACTTGGTGTGGCTGCAGGTGGTGGCGGAGGAGACGCCGGCGGCGTACTTCGGCTCGCCGCACGCCTTGCTGGTGCACGACAGCACGCCGTCCATACCGCACTTGCAGAGGTTGCAGAACTGGGCGCCGTGGCCCTTGCCCCACCAGCCCAGCGGTACCACGTGGCCGCCAACGGTGCAGCCCTCCTGCACCGCGGGTGCCGCCACCTCGCACGGGAAGCCGCAGTTGGCTGTCTCGACCAGATCCGGGCACACCGCGTCGTTGCCGTTGCCGTCGTTGCCGGCGTCGATGATGTTGCGGGTACGGCTCTGCAGGCCGCCGGTGCCGCAAGACTTGGAGCAGGTCCCCCAGGCCTCCCACTCAGTCACAGTGCACACGGCGCACGCCTGCACGTTGCACGGTTCAGTGACGGTCAGGGGCGGGCACGTGGAGCCGATCCCGGCGTTTCCGGCGAGGAGCGTGGCCGTGCCGTCGTGAGTGCCGCCGCCGCACTCCTTCGTGCAGTTGGTGTAGGTTCTGGCCGAGAGGGTGCAGTCGATCGGGCACACGGAGTTGTGGCATGTGGAGGTCTGGTACAAGTCTGCCGAGGGGCAGTCGACACCGCCTGAAGCCGCGGCAACCAAACGCGTGCGGATCCGCTCCGTCGCGCCGACGCCGCAGCTCACAGTACAACCCGACCACAGACCCCAGAGAGACGGGACGCAATCGACCGGGCAGTCGCCGATGTTGCACGCCGCGCTCTGCATGAGTGCCCCGCAGCCGGTGCCACCTTCGTAGGCAGGCTTGATGACCCTCCTGGTCTGGGACCGAACGCCGCCGCCGCAGGTGGTGGTACAGGCGCTCCACCCGCCCCAGTCACTCTCGACGCAGTCCGACGCGCAGTCGTCCAGCTTGCACTGGCGCCTGAACGACAGGTGTGGGCAGACCTCCCCGCCGTGAAGCGGCTGTGTGGTGACGCTGCGGCTCTTGGTCTCCCAGCCCGTGCCGCAGGTCTTCGAGCACTGCCCGAAGGCGGTCCAAGAGGTAACGTCGCAGTGGACCGGGCACGGGCCCATGTTGCACGTGTCTTGCTTGAAGGTGTCCGGCGGGCAGCTCGCGCCGCCGTAGCTCTCGCGCACCTGGCGGCTGCGGTAGGCGCGTGTGATGCCGTTGCTGCCGCAGCTGACAGAGCAAGCGCTCCAGTTGCCGTACGCGTGGTACGAGCAGTCGATGGGGCACGGGTACTCTTCGCAGGCAACGGTCTCGCCGACCGGCAAGCAGATGTGCCCGTCCCATTTCGCGATGCTCACCACCGCCCGAGTGCGGTGCTTGATGCCCCCGCCGCAGCTGTGGCTGCAGTCGGAGAATCCGGTCCAGGCACCGACGATGCAATCGACCGGGCAAGCGAACGCGTTGCAGGAGCCGGCCTGCGTTTGGGAGGTGGCACTGGCAGTGACGCCGACGCAGAGCTTGCCGCCGTACGCGCCCGCCGTCTTTTTGGTGCGCGTGCGGGACCGCGTGCCAGTGTTGCAGGACTTCGTGCACGCGTCCCACGGTCCCCACGGGTTCATGACGCAGTCCACCGGGCATTCGTGGGAGTTGCACTCCACAGAAACGACCATGGACGGGCAGACGGTGCCCGTGCTCACTGCCGCCTGTATGACCGTGCGCTTGTGCAGGTGCGTGCCGCCGCCGCACGAGCGCGTGCAGGGACTGAACGCCTGCCAACTGGTGAAGGTGCAGTTGACAGGGCAGAGGCCTTCGTCGCAGCCAATATCCTGCGAGGTCACGCCGCACAGGGCGCCGCCGTTGCGCGGAGCTTCCTGCTCGGACCGCGTTCTGGTGCGGACGCCGCCGCCGCCGCACGTCTTGCTGCAATCGCCCCACGACGACCAATCGTCCATGACGCAGTCGAACGGGCACAGGCCTTCGTTGCATTCAATGGATTCGGACAAAGTGCCGCACCCCAAGCCGCCGTTGGCGGCCGGCGTCTCTTCGGTGCGGGACCGCGACCGGGTGCCCGCGCCGCAGCTGGCGGAGCAAAGCGAGAACATGCCCCAGTCGGAAACCACGCAATCCACCGGGCAGCGCTGGTCCACGCACTGCACGGTCTGGAAAAGCCGCGGGCAGACCGTGCCGCCGGAGGCGTCGGCGTCGATCACGCTGCGCGTGCGCGTCATGTGGCCAACGCCGCACGTGGCCGAGCACGCCGAGTAGGCAGAGAACTCGCTGACCTTGCAGTTCACGGCGCACGGGCCGGCGTCGCAGCTCTCGGTCTCGGTCGTGGTGTTGGTGCAAGGCCTGCCGCCCAGCTGCTCGACCGAGATCACGGGGCGCAGGCGGGTGCGGCTGCCGGTGCCGCACGCGACATCGCAGGCGGTGAAGGCGCCCCAGGTAGACTGCACGCAGTCGATCGGGCAGTCGTGCATGTTGCACTTCGTCAATCGCGTGAGCGCGTGGTTGCACCCGTAAGTGGTGCCCTGGCGGATGATGTGGCGCTTGGAGAGGATGGTGCCGACGCCGCACGACTTGGAGCAGGCGGTGATCGGGACCCAATCGCTCAGACGGCACTCGAGCAGCTCCTTCTGGTCGTCGTGGCTCGGGTCATGCTTCTTCTGGAGCCCGTCCCAGTTGTCCTCGCCGGACCACCAGCCGGTCTGCTGGCTCCGGTCCCACCAAGCGACCGTGGCAGCCGCGGTGGGGGCCTTCGTCGGAGCGGTGGTGGTGTAGGTGCACCCGAGGGATCCGATCGCGCCGTCCGTCCACTTGCCGGCGGGGCAGTTGAAGCACTTGTGGTAGCCGCTGAGGTCCTGGAACTTGCCGTTCGGGCACTTCGGGCAGTTGTTCTGTCCGACCCACTCCTGGTACGTGCCGAACTCGCACAACTTGCACGCGGTGCCGGCGGTGTCCTGGTACTGGCCGGCCAGGCAGATGGAGCACTGCTCGGAGCCGTACGTCGCGTGCTTGCCCGTGGGGCATTCCTTGCACTCCTGCCAGTTCACGCCGGCCTTGTACAGGCAATGCGGGTCGCCGACGCAGGCGGCAACGTACGCGGCGTGGTCGTCGGCCTCTTTGACGTTCCAAGACGCCGAAATCTTCGCCAAGGACTTGCCGGGGTCGTTCGCGGTGACCTCGTCCGGCGAGCGGCCGTAACTGTACTTGCCCGCGGGACAGTAGTCGCAGTGGGGCCGGAGGATGTTGGCGACCTCGTACTGCCCCGGTTTGCAGATGCCAGCCAGGTGCGTCGGCGTCGGGGCCGGCGTCGGCGCCGGAGTGGGCGTGAGAGTCGGGCTCGGGGTCGGGGTGAAAGTGGGAGACGGCGTCGGGCTCGGGCTCGGGGCGAAGGTGGGAGACGGCGTCGGGCTCGGGCTCGGGCTGGGAGTCGGGCTCGGGGTCGGGGCCGGCGTCGGGGACGGAGTCGGGGCGGGGGTCGGACTCGCGGTTGGAGCCGGAGTCGGCGCCGGAGTCGGGGACGGGGTCGGAACCAGGACGCACCCCGTCTGCGTGGATTTACCCTCGGTCCAGAAAGTGGCATCGCAGTCGTGGCACAAGTGGTACGTCGTCTTGTTCTGGAACTTGCCGGACGGGCAGTGGAAGCAGTTGGTTTGGCCGGTCCATGCGTTGTAGTTGCCCAAGTCGCAGTCGCGGCAGAAGCCCGAGGTGCTGGGGTGGAACTTCCCGACCGGGCACTTCGTACACTCCTCCGAACCCTGGACCGCGAATTCGCCGTCGTCGCACGTCGTGCAGCTCGCAGCGTTGTAGTTCGGCGAGTGCTTACCAGCGTCGCAATCCGTGCAAACAGCATACCCGGCGTCCCTGAACTTGCCCGGGGTGCAAGCCGGAGTCGGCGCGGACGTCGGCGCCGGGGTAGGCGTGAAAGTCGGGCTCGGAGTCGGAGCAAAGGTCGGGCTCGGCGTGGGGGCGAACGTCGGGCTGGGAGTCGGCGTCAAGGTCGGGCTGGGAGTCGGCGTCAAGGTCGGGCTCGGCGTCGGCGTGAAGGTCGGGCTCGGTGTCGGCGTCAAGGTCGGACTCGGCGTCGGGCTCTGCGTCGGTGCTGCCGTCGGAATCGCAAAGCATTCGGTTTTGGCTTCGAAGCCTTCTGTCCACGTGCCAGTCGCGCAGGTGTGGCACATGTGGTACTCCTTCTTGTCCTGGAACTTGCCCGATGGGCAGTGGAAGCAGTCGGTCTGGGCAGCCCACGCGTTGTACCTGCCCGTGGAGCAAAGTTTGCACGCTCCCCCTGTAGTCAGGTGGAATTGGCCAATCGCACAAGGCGTGCATTCCACTGAGCCTTGCACGGCAAAGTGGGCGTCGTTGCAGTCGGTACACGAGGCTGCGTTGTACACGTTCGAGTGCTTGCCCTCTGCGCACGGCGTGCACGTGGCATACCCGGCGTCCCTAAAAGTACCAGGGAGGCAAGCCGGAGTCGGCGCGGACGTCGGCGCCGGGGTAGGCGTGGAAGTCGGGCTCGGAGTCGGAGCAAAGGTCGGGCTTGGCGTGGGGGCGAACGTCGGGCTGGGAGTCGGCGTCAAGGTCGGGCTCGGCGTCGGGCTGTGCGTCGGGCTCGGCGTCGGCGTGAAGGTCGGGCTGGGAGTCGGCGTCAAGGTCGGACTCGGCGTCGGGCTGTGCGTCGGGCTCGGCGTCGGCGCAGCGGTGGGGATGGCTGAGCACGCGGTTTGACTGGTGAGGCCAGAAGTCCACGTTTTCGTGAGGCAGTCGTGGCACATGTGGTACTCGAACTTGTCCTGGAACTTGCCAGACGGGCAGTGGAAGCAGTTGTTCCTGCCAGTCCACTTCTGGTACTTGCCCTGAGTGCAAATCTTGCACGACTCGCCAGTAGTCTCGTGGTATCTGCCGAGCTCACATGCGGTGCACTCAGTGGACCCCGTGGTCGCGTAACTGCCGTCGGCGCAATTAGCACAATCGTCAACGTTGTACTCGTTGGAGTACTGGCCAACGCCGCACTGCTCGCACACACTGTCTGCCGCACGCCTGTAGTAACCCGGAGTGCACGCCGGCGTCGGCGCTCCAGTTGGCGCCGGTGTCGGGCTGAACGAAGGGGCCGGGGTCGGCGTCAAGGTCGGGCTCGCGGTCGGAGCGAAGGTCGGGCTCGACGTGGGAGCGAACGACGGGCTGGGAGTCGGGGTGAAAGAAGGGGCCGGGGTCGGCGTGAGGGTCGGGCTCGGCGTCGGGCTGGCGGTCGGGCTTGCAGTCGGGGCAGCCGTCGGCACCAGCACGCATTCCGTCTTGCCGTTCAGGCCGATTGTCCACTTGGTGGCGTCGCAGGCATGGCACATGTGGTATGCCTGTTGGTCCTGGTACTTGCCCGACGGGCAGTGGAAGCAGTCAGTGCTCGTGGAGGTCCATGCGGTGTACTTGCCCGTTGAGCACGGCTTGCATACCTCGCCGCTGCTGAGGTGGTAGTAGCCGATTTCGCAAGGAGTGCATTGGCTCGAGCCAGCGGACGACACTTCGCCGTCGTTGCAGTCGGTGCACTCGGCCGCGTTGTACACGGCCGAGTACTTGCCAACGCTGCACGCCTCGCACGCGCCAGTGCCGCATCGGTATGTGCCTGGCGTGCACATCGGCGTCGGGGCAGAGGTCGGGCTTGGGCTCGGGCTCAACGTCGGACTGGGTGTGGGGCTTTCGGTCGGCGCCGGAGTGGGCGCGAAAGTCGGGCTCGGAGTCGGAGTGAAGGTGGGGGACGGTGTCGGGCTCGGGCTCGGCGCGAAGGTGGGAGACGGCGTCGGGCTCGGAGTCGGGGCGAAAGTGGGAGCGGGTGTCGGGCTCGGGCTCGGCGCGAAAGTGGGAGAGGGCGACGGGGCCGCGGTAGGAATCGCGACGCACACGGTCTCGCCTAGCTTGCCGGTGGTCCAAGTGGTGGTCGCGCATTCGTGGCACATGTGGTAGGCCTTCTTGTCCTGGTACTTTCCCGACGGGCAGTGGAAGCAGTTGTTGTTCGCCTCCCAAGCCTGGAACTTGCCCTTGGCGCAGTCAGTGCAGAAGTCCGGTTGGTTCGCGAACGTGTTGTACTTGCCGGGCTGGCACTTGCTACAAGTGGACGATCCGGCCACAGAGTACTCATCGGACGGGCAGTCCTCGCACGTGACACTGTTCTTGTACACGTTGAACTTGCCCACCGCGCAATCGAAGCACTTGGTGACGCCGGCTGGGAAGGGGGTCGCCCAAGAGAAGACACTGTCGGTGAGGGCTGGGTTCACGTACTGGCCCGGAGCGCACAGCGGGTCGGCAGCGTGCGCTGCCTTCATGTCGACGATGTAATCGTTGTTCTCGCACTCGCAGCAGTTGGACACGGCGGTGACCTTGAAGAAACGGACCTGGCGGGCCGGGAAGGACCAGCCGCACCCATCGTCCAGGCGAGCACAGTTCTCGGTGGACGAGAAGCCTGCGTTGTACGCCGTCCATGTCGTGCCGTCCATCGAAAACTGGATCTTGAAGCCGTTGTCGTTGTGGCAGTACGGGCCGCCCATGTCCCCGTCCTCGCACCAGTACCCGGTCGACACGCCGACCAAAGTGAACTGGTTCACGAACGCGCTGGCGCCGGTGCCGAAATCGTATACGTACTCGTACTCCTTGGAAGAGCTGGTGGCAGCTTGGAACCAGGTGTACTGTCCGTTCATGAAGGCCTCTGCGTTGGTGGTATCGTCGGCGTTGCACGCAATTCTGGTTGCCTCGGTGATGCTCGGGTCCTTCGGGGAACCGCACGTGCCGCCCACGCACACGTTGTCGCCGGTGCAGTCCGTGCTGTTCGTGCACGCCGCGCAGGTGATGGGAGTGTCCGTGCAGGTCGCGGTGATGCCGTCGGTCGGCCGGGAGTACTCCCAGTCACACAGGGTGTCCCAGTTGTGCGGGCCATCCTTGTACTTGCCTGCGTCGCAGTTGATGCAAGATCCGGGGGCGGTGGCGATGCAGCCGGCCCGTTCGGTGCCAGCCACGCAAGTGCTGCAGTCCGTGCACGACGCGCTCCCGTACGCGTCGGCGTATTTGCCAGTCTGGCAGTGCGCGCACTCGGTCTGCTTCTTGACGTCGGTGTACATACCCATCGGGCAGTCGTCGCAACTGGTCTGCTCGGTGCCAGGGTTGAACTGGCCGGTTGTGCAGTCGGTGCATTCGCGCTCGTTGTAATCGGCAGTGAACTGCCCAGGGCCGCAGTTCTCGCACGCGGCGTCGGCAGTGGAACGGTACTTGCCAGGGATGCAGGCGGCCGTCGGAGCGGACGTCGGCGCCGGGGTGGGCGTCAAGGTCGGGGAGGGTGTCGGGCTCGAACTCGGGCTCAAAGTCGGCGCTGGTGTGGGAGAGAACGTCGGGCTTGCCGTAGGTGCGGACGTCGGGCTCGTTGTGGGAGCGGACGACGGGCTGGGAGTCGGCGTCAAAGTCGGGCTCGGCGTCGGCGTCAAGGTCGGGCTCGGCGTCGGGCTGTGCGTCGGGCTCGACGTCGGCGCAGCGGTGGGGATGGCTGAGCAAGCCAGCTGGCCTTGCTTGCCCTCGGTCCAAGTGGTGCCAAGGCAGTCGTGGCACATGTGGTATGCCTTCTTGTCCTGGTACTTGCCTGACGGGCAGTGCCAGCAGTCCTGCGACTGGCCAACCCAGGCGTTGTACTTGCCCGTCGAGCAGTCCGTGCACGCCGCGCCGGTGGTCAGATGGTACTTGCCTTCCGGGCAGTCAAAGCACGTAATCGAACCCTGGACGGCGTAGTGGCCGTATGAGCACGGGGTGCAGGAAAGCGCGTTGTAACTGCTCGAGTACTTGCCAGCATCGCATAGCGTGCACAGGTCGTAACCGGCCAAGTCACGGAATGTCCCCGGAACGCAGGCAGGCGTGGGATCGGACGTCGGGCTCGACGTCGGGGTCAAGGTCGGGCTCGGGGTCGGGCTCTCGGTCGGACTGGGCGTCGGCGTAAACGTCGGACTGGGAGTCGGCGTAAACGTCGGGCTGGGCGTCGGCGTGAACGTCGGGCTGGGACTCGGGGAGGCCGTTGGGTTCGCGGTCGGGCTGTCAGTCGGACTAGGCGTGGGGGTGAACGTCGGGCTGGGCGTCGGCGTGAACGTCGGGCTAGAACTCGGGGCAGGCGTCGGGCTGGCGGTCGGAGCAGGCGTCGGGCTGGCGGTCGGCGACGGCGTCGGCGGGCTGCAGGGCGGGCAACGCGGAGCCTCGGTCGGGGCTGCAAGCAGACGGCGTCCAGTCGAGTACCCCACGATCGGGAACCCGGGGGCCTCGTTGACCG
>Ga0308134_1000172_pt1 | contig 9042 bp, 6 predicted proteins | sample CB21_1120_Surfac_FD_203057 | JGI IMG/M metagenome (GOLD analysis project Ga0308134, IMG submission 203057) | Metatranscriptome of marine microbial communities from Western Arctic Ocean, Canada - CB21_1120_Surface (Metagenome Metatranscriptome) | ecosystem: Environmental > Aquatic > Marine >... | reverse complement strand
GTACTTTTAATTTTTGACAACCACCATTCCCCACAAATTCATATTCTGAGCGTAAAATAAAAAGTTTTATATTAAATTTTGGACCCCAACATCCTGCTGCGCATGGTGTATTAAGACTTGTCCTACAACTAAGCGGTGAACTTATAGAGCGTGCTGACCCTCATGTAGGTTTTCTCCATAGAGGTACCGAAAAACTAATAGAAAAAAGAACCTACCTAAAAGCTGTTCCTTATTTTGATCGCCTTGATTATGTTTCGGTAATGACACAAGAGCATGCATTTTGTATAACGGTAGAGTCCCTACTTAAAACTACATCACATACAGCATTATATGTACAGGTAAGAGTGTTATTTGATGAGTTAACACGTATACTAAACCATCTATTAGCGATATCATGCCATTCTATGGATGTAGGTAATATGTCACCAGTATTTTGAGCATTTGAAGAGCGTGAAAGACTTATGGAGTTTTATGAACGTGTTTCTGGTGCGCGTATGCACGCTGCTTTTTACAGACCAAACGAAATAGACTGGACTGGACTAAATTACCAGTTTTTTTTAGATGTAGTTTTATTTACAAGAGATTGTTTTAAGTCTTTAACAGAAATTTTTGCAGTATTATCAACCAATAGTATATGAAAATCACGTTTAGTGGGTATCGGTTCTATAAATATATATGATGCGGTTTCGTACTCTGTATCAGGACCTATAATTAGAAGTGTAGGTATTAGGAAGGATATAAGACTTTATAAATCAGAGACTTATGCCTCTTACTGGTTCTTATCATTAAATAGTTTTTTAGGTAAACGTGGGGACAGTTATGATAGATTCCTTATACGTATTAGAGAGATGTACGAAAGTATTAATATCGTTTTCCAAGTACTAAGTAACCTAATAACATTCTCAAAAAATCCAAACTCCAATGAATCTAAATTGGACTTTTTTTCTTTTTTTGAGTTCTTATATAAACACAGGAAAGACTCTCTAAATAAAAAAGTAAAATATACCTCAATGGAAAGTCTAATCACACACTTTAAAAAGTACAGTGACGGTATAAGAGTTCCTAAAGGATTTGCTTATGCAGCAGTAGAAGCACCAAAAGGTGAGTTTGGTGTTACTATTATTTCCGATGGTAGCTTAAAACCTTATAGGTGTAAGATACGTACCCCTGCTTATCATCATATGCATGTAATGCCGCGTATGCTACAAGGACATTACTTAGCCGATTTAGTAACTGTCATGGGTTCCCAAGACATAGTATTCGGAGATGTCGATAGGTAATAATTAATACAATCTGTCTAGGCATAGCTTATGAGTATATACAAGTAATTTTCAACGTAATCTTTTTTTAAAAACAGAACTTAAACGACTCCTACTTAAATCATTTAAACTAAACCGCAATATTAATTATATTAAGCGCTACCTATCATCGTTTTACCTAACCCACTTACCTAAAAAAACCTCAAAATCCTTTACAGTTTATAGATGTTTGAGATCTGGTCGTATATGAAGTGTAAATAGGTACACGCAGCTTAGTAGATTCGTATTTCGCAAAGAAGCATATAAATCATTCTTACCGGGCTGTAGTAAAGCAAGTTGGTAAGATAACCCCCCCCAAATCTACACCCAATAGTAACCTACAACCTAAACTTTATAGTCACTTTTACTATAGAATCTTATTTTCTAATAATATTCGTACTCACAATTATCCCCTATAGCTTAGCAACATTTTTCTTCTTAGTAGATTTAGGTTTTAGAGTTTATTTATTTATATGAAGTTATCACGACTTATTAATCGACCTTTCAGAAGTATATGCAATTGTCATATTTATATTTCTTTTATTAAACTCTATAATTGCTCCATCAATTGTAATTCAATATACAAACTATGGACTTAACACAACACAAACAAATAATAAACTAAGTTACTTACCTACCGGATCACTTTTCATAACTTATGCCTGAAGTAATAGATTTATAGCATCGCTATCTAAAATAAAATAAACTTTATATTAACTGTCGAGGCTTAGTTTGGATATATTTGACACTTTTTATTTATTTTTTTCATGATATATAAAACCTATATTATTAAGTAAAAGCTTACTAATTTACCTACAATTTACTTTACTATTCGTAATATTATTTATAATAAAATTTTTTACATCCATAATACTAAACTTAATAAACCCCATAATATACTCCTTATCTACATTAAAAATTACATCCCTATTTTCAATTTTCTTTGGTATAAAATTTGTAATTTTAATAGCCCTTTTGATATTTATACGTGGAGGAATACCACGGTATAGGTACGATTTTTTAACAAAACTAGGATGAATTAAAACACTGAGCCTTGTACTAGCTATATTTCTAATTAACTTGCTATTATCTTACCTATAACAACTGATCTAATATTATTTCATATAAAAAATTTATTACCATTTACTCTAGTACTTAGTAGTTATGCATCATTAAATATTAAATTTTATGCTACTTTTGTAACCTATATCTTTAAGAAGTTAAATATTAAATTTACTTTTATATGAAAAATAAGTAATTTTTCGGATTTGTATTGATTTTTCTATTCATTAAAAAGTGTAAATACGCTTTGTTTTATATCTAAATAATAAATATACAAAAAAATTAACTTTTTGAAGTATGGAAATTAGCTTAACCGGTAAAGCATTAGATTTTGGGTCTAAATAGTATGGGTTCGAATCCCATATTTCCAATATATACTAAAAATATGCCCATATTCTTATATAAGTAACCATTATAACCTATTATCTTCAAAAAAACACAGATACAAAACAATTAACTACTCCCGTAAATTATTAAAAGTTATTAAAGTTTTATACCGTATAGGTGTTATATCTAACTTTATTGTCTTTTCTAAAAATAATATAAATAATTATAAACCTACCTTTTACATACGTTTTACAATCTTTTTTTATAAAAATACCACCTTTTTTAAAAAACTTAATATACTATCAACCCCCTCTAAAAAATTCTATATATCACTAAAAATCCTAAAACTTTCAAAAAAAATCTTTAAATCCTCTATTATAGTAATATCTACACCGTACGGCTTATTAACCCACAAAGAAGCTATAAGCTTAGGTACTGGGGGCAAACTACTTTACGTAGTCTTATAATTTAGTTATTACGTGCTAATTGTATTAAAGTTTTATACCAAAACACTTACCCTTTTTTCAAACCTACTAAGTTGAGTTTACTATACATTTTTATTATTAAACCTAAAAACTTCATTATCCAAGATAATAAATCTTTTAGGATACTCACCTAATAGGCTAAAAATAATCTTTTACACACTCTTCTTTAAAGATTTTTTAATCTGAAATTACCTACTTAATACCTCACTAAGTAACCCATTACAGGACAATTACCGGAGTATTACCTACTCAAAAAATGTAATAGTTTGTTTTAAAAAAGTACACAAAAATTATGATATTACAAATACAACAAAAATATTAAGTACACAAAGTACATTAAATTTTATTCTATTTTACTGAAATATCTTATCATATGAACTTTTTCTAACCACTAAAATAATAGTCTACAAGTCATTTAGTTTTAGTTGGTATTATATAAATGGTTTTGTATTTATACTTTTTATTGATGCTTGTTTAACCGATGATGAACCTTTATGAGAACCTATAGAATGAAGCTTAGTTCAAACCTGAATCCTATTTATATTCTCATTTGCATGAATTGCTGAAAATCTAATTGTTAGTAGGTACGGTAGTTACGCTGGCCGTGATAAACGTGTGTGGATGGCTTGGTATAAAACTTTCTGATTAATAGAAGGTTATTATGTCCTAAATTACGGCGTAGCTGTAGTATTAGTTATAGTACCTTTTTATTTTGAGTTAAACTATAACCTCTCTTTTATATACTCATGGTGAAATTGATTCTCGAGAGTTTTTTTCTATAAGTTTACACTATTTTATACAATTATACTATTAATATCATTCTGGTTACAAGTTAATATAAGATGGGTAGGTTTTAAAAAAGCATTATTTCTGGTTAGTATAGTAAATATACTACTAGCATACCTACTTTATACACACTTTATTATTATTTTTTTTGGATATTTTACGGACCCTATATGGTACCAAAAAACTAGATTTGTAGATTATGTACAACTTAGTCACGAACCTGCAAAATGAGGTTGAGGATCATCAAAAAAAGATCATTTTACGTATCATGGAGTACGGACAGTTTTATGGTTTAAAAATGATGGACCTTTTGCAACCTCCTTTTTATTCTGTCAAATTTTTTTTTTTATATGCCTTTTTTGCTTATTTATATACTGAGTAGTTTTATTTAGACGTATATTTTCTTTGAGTGAAGTACCGATGACGTACACAACCTACTGCGTTTCATCATTAAAACAATTCTTCTTTTTCTTTTTATACTTCTACTTATTAATACTACTTAGTTTTTTATCAAATTATTGACGTTTTCCCATGGAATACTTTTTTACTCTAGAGTATAAATCCTGATATATGAATCTCTATTCAATATTATATGATTATCCAACATTCGTAATCTCTATATTTATCTAACTCTTATATAAATGTTATTTGTAAAAGCTGCTAAAGTCGTCGCACTTAGTTTAGTTTTTTTCCCTATAACAGGTTGCGCAATTGCAACTGGAATAATTTTTGCATCACTACTTAAAAGTGTTTCTTATGCACCTGACTACGAAGAAGTACTATTTAACTATGCTATCTTAGGTTTTGCTTTTGTTGAAACATTCTCTTTTATTTTATTCTTTGCTGCAGCATTTATTTATGTATTATAAACTGTTACATAAAGTTTGTTTACTAAACTTTATTCCATTAACCGTTGGGTTTAATAATAAAAGGTATTTATAGGTAATATGGGAAATCCAGTTATAACACGTTTAGGTAGAAGCCAAATATGGTACAGAAAATGATACACTGACTTATCATACGGTAATATGGTAAAAATTAACCATACTTTTGAAAATATACTCAACTTTTACTTTAAGTATGGATTCTTTTTTAATAAAAACTTATTCATGCACGACTATTGGTACAAAAACCCTTTTTATAATAAAAATTTATACAATAAAGAAGATAAACACCTAAATCTTTACTTTAGAAGATATTATTATGCGCATAAAACCTTAACTATAGAGCATACTTATTTATTAAGAAGTAAAACACCAGAATTTTTCCCACTAAGACTTTATATATTAAAATACTTAAATTGGCTATTAATCTCTATACAATGATTTAAGCCCTCAAAACTTACAAACTCTACACAAAACGTAAAACTAAGCGGTAATAAGCTACTACATAAAAACTTAAACTACTCTCAAAAAAATTCAAGACTCAAACTGTTCATAATGTATTTTAGGTCAAAAAACACTAATAAAGTTACGTATAATTTCTAACTTAATGTATTGCTGTGGTATGACGCTATTAATAATAAGAATTCCATTCATTTTTTAAAAAAAATAAAACAAAAAAATAATATATTCGAGAATAAATATAACTTTAATAACGTGTTAATATCTCGAAAAGAAAATAAACATACGTCTACCTACACCTTACCCCCTTTATGAAAAGCTGTACTCCTAAAAAACATAACTAAATCATCATGTTACATACTAATGTACTCTAAAACTTATTTTATAAAAATACCAGTACCGGCAACATTCTACCTACCGCTATTTGATCATAATACAAGGGTTATAATCTTTGCATCACCTTATATTAATAACTTTACGGTATTATATAACACCTTATTAATGTTTTTCTATAAAATACTAATAAAACCTTTTTTCCTTAAACTAAAGTTTAAGGGTAAGGGCTACTATATATATAAAAGTTACCGTAATACCATTACCCCTCAGTTTGGTTACTCGCACAGACTCTACTTGTATACTTATTTCCTACACGTTAAATTTTTAAACAAAACAACACTTATAATATTTGGTCTTAATAACCTAAATATAGGATTTGTAAGCAGAACCATATTTAGCTGACGACCACTAAACATATTTACTGGTCGAGGTGTCAGATTTTCTAAACAAATTGTTTATAAAAAATCTGGTAAAGTAAGCACGTACAGGTAAAATTTTCCACAAAATACTATCATGTTATGATCACATATTACTAATTTATGCTACCATGTAAACAATATAATTGCTTCTTACATCTCATTCGAAATATTTTACTCTTCATTTATACTTTTTTGGTCTAACTTTTTTTTATTATTATTTTTTATATCTATACAACTATTTTTATAGATCTTATACATATTTGTATATGTATTTTTTATCAACACCATATACACGTCAACAACTGATTATAGCTATAAAAAAATTTGCCCAAATACACACTCAAAGTATAAAAATCTAAGCGACGCTACTAGTACATTAAAAAAACTTAATACCTTTTTTATTTTAAATAAAAAAATAACCTTAAATATGTGATTTAACCAAATATTGCAACCCTCACTAAGGTACAACTTTAGGTACCTCACATTTAACCTATTTAAAATGTTTTTTACTAACTCTAAAGTTGACATACCTAAAGTATTCTTAAATTTCAAAGCTCTAGTACGTACAAGTAACCAAGTAAATGTTTTTAAATTTACAAATTATCTAATGTCCAATGGTAATTTTCTAAAGTCCTTAATACAATTAAACAAGTCCTGGGACTATTTAGTAAAACCGCACCTTTATAACTCTGATTTGTTAAAATGATATAGCGTACTTAACCAACTTAGTAGCAGTTCAGTACCAATTTCCAAATCACCCGTAGATACTTCTCTAAACTTTTTTATAACAAACTTTATACGTAAGGCTCAACCAATATTCTGCCTTTATATGTATAAGATAAGCAAAAATATATACAAAAACACCAGAGGTAAGTCCGGTAAATTTATGTTTTTATGAAAATATGTACCAACCTATAAACGACTTTTTGTAGTAATGTCTTGGTTAATGAGAGAGTTACGCGTCATGTCACAACGTAAACTATCGCTCCGACTATTACAACTAGTGACTAACATGTCACAATCCCCATTAAATACTTGAGTACACCGAGTAAAACTATTCTCGTATAACTATGTCTATAGGGGATGTAAAAAAACCTTAGCCTCCACATACATATCAGTTAAGGTCTAGTTTAGATAAAAAATAGGTGATTTTGAAGTATGAATTTTAGTAATATCGACCACGATACTAGGTGTAGCAGTTTATAACATTATTACATCTCTCTCATATAAAGATATTTTACGTAGGTTTGGTTTCTTAAAAACTACCCGAAGAGATTTTTACGAGTGCGGTTTTAAACCCCAAGTTCAGAGACCAGTACAATTATCACTACAGTTTTTATTAATATGTGTCTTTTTTCTACTTTACGATATAGAATTAATCTTCCTATTCCCTTTCATATCCGGTTCTACATTCACTGGTGTGTACGAACTATGGTTAATATTTTTCTTCGTTTTTATACTTTTTGCAAGCTTAAATATTGATTACGAGAGGCATGTACTATACTGACAAGAATAGTTCTATACAAAATGATAGAAGGACGTAATTTTCGTAAAGCTTTATGGGGTTATCATCCAAGTTTCCAAAATATAGACATCGTTACAAATTGAACTTGAAACTTAGTTTCATTATCATCAATGATTTTTTCATATTTAAATTTTTACGTAAATAGGTTAATATTACCTTTTTCAAGCGTCACATCCATTATAGGATTTATGCTTATGTTAACAATAGTAATGCAGATTGCATCAGGATTTTTTTTAGGTTGATATTTTATGCCAGAACCCGGATTAGTTGTTGAGTTACGTGAAGAAATGTTCAATGATACCAGGTTCGGTTCTGAAGTTTTTTACATGCATGTAAGAGGTGTAGATACTCTAATGGTACTATCTTACTTACATATATTTAAAAAATTATACTTAAAGAACTATGTAACATCTGAGTCAGATGGATGACTATTAGGTGGTTATGCCTTCTTATGATTTCATTATATAGTGTTCCTAGGTATCTCCTTAAGTGCATCCCACTTAAGTGACCTCACCTTAACTATAGTTGCTAATATAGTCTGATCTTTATTCAATAATATATATAAGACTTACTACATAGTCTTTACAAATAAACACTTAAACGTAGATCAACTAACCCGTATGATGATATTTCATTACTTTACGCCTTGGTACTATCTATACTTAGTAAAATTACATGTTATGTTTTGTCATGAATCATGAGATACTGATAGTGGTGAAAATATATACGAAGATAAAAGTGGTTCATACGTATCCTGATTCTATGATGCAATGTTAAAGGAAATACAAGATGCTTGATACTGAACAATGTTTGTTTTTATGTATTTTTTTTTACATCACTTTAATGGAGCTACGGTTAATTTCTTCTTCTTTGAAAGATGAAATATAGTCGAGTTAGATGATATACGTTTTTATGGAGTTGCACCCCACTGATATTTCAGACCATTAATGGGTCTACTAGTAATATCACCTACCCATTATGAAGGTTTAATGTGAATGGGTCTTTGATTTGTTCTTTTAGCATTTTTACCAATTTTTTATAATGTCTATAATACGTTCCATAAGTATGCGGCAGCCATACCTATGCAAAATTCACTCCTACAAACGTCATTTTTTATTACATTTATGATGTCATTATTCTGCGCTTCTAGTATGTTACCGTGTGGAAGATATTATTATGAACCTGAAGGTGGTTACGTAGGTAACCCATGAGTTAAATTCTCTTACCAATATATGTATGTATACCTAGCTTGGATAATACATCACCTAGACGTAATAGACCACTACATATTTCAATTTAGCCAAACACTCGTACGTAAATGTAGTATATACATGCTACGTTTTGAACGTTCAACTAATAAACCCAATAATTTAACTTCCAACAGTTAATATGTATTAACTAATGCACCTAGTACGATATTACCTAAAAACTCCCCTTAAACAACTATACTCCATTTTTTAC
>Ga0308134_1000170_pt1 | contig 9097 bp, 1 predicted proteins | sample CB21_1120_Surfac_FD_203057 | JGI IMG/M metagenome (GOLD analysis project Ga0308134, IMG submission 203057) | Metatranscriptome of marine microbial communities from Western Arctic Ocean, Canada - CB21_1120_Surface (Metagenome Metatranscriptome) | ecosystem: Environmental > Aquatic > Marine >... | reverse complement strand
TCGAATTTTCTTGGCGCTTGGCGCTGAGTCAACTTTGGGTAAATTCGATGACGACGAGGCTGTGTGAGCTTTTCTCGTGGGGATAGACGGCCGCCACACGAATCGGGGGGCCACTGGTCGACGCGTCTGTACCAGCCCTCGTGCTGTCGTGAAGTAGAAAGAGCCTCGCTCGTATCCTTCTCGGTCGAACCACCGCGCGTCGTTTTTGGCTGCGCTAAGCGAATACATGGCCGCCCTTATCGCCCCCCCCGCGCCCACCGGCGTCGCATGCGCTCGCGCCATGAGCTTCAGGTCGATCGCCAAGCGCGTGCCCGTCGCGGGCGCTCGCGTGCAGCCCCGCAAGACCAACGTCGCCGTCCGCGCCGTCGCGAAGGGTGAAGGCAGCATTCGCGAACAGGCTGGTCGCCGTGCCCCCCTCGAGAAGAGCTCCCTGTTCAGCGCCAAGTACGTTCCCTTCGCCGGCGACAGCAACGAGGAGTACTCTCTGGACGAAGTGATCTACCGGTCCCAGTCCGGTGGGCTTCTTGACGTGCAGCACGACATGGAAGCGCTCGCAATCTACCCCCCCGAGTACTGGAAAGCGCTGTTCGACGAGCGCGTGGGTAAGACGGTGTGGCCGTACGGCAGCGGTGTGTGGTCCAAGAAAGAGTGGGTGCTTCCCGGCATCCCCGACGAGGACATCGTCTCCATGTTCGAAGGGAACTCCAACCTGTTCTGGGCGGATCGCTATGGGCGCGAAAACCTCGGGATGAAGGACCTTTGGGTGAAGCAGTGCGGCAACAGCCACACCGGTTCTTTCAAGGATCTCGGCATGACCGCGTTGGTGTCTCAGGTGAACCACATGCGCAGACAAGGTAAGCCCTTGGCTGCGGTGGGGTGCGCCTCCACCGGCGATACCTCAGCCGCGCTCTCCGCGTACGCCGCCGCCGCCGGCATCCCGTCCATCGTGTTTCTCCCCGCCGATAAGATCTCCCTGGCGCAGCTCGTGCAGCCCATCGCCAACGGCTCGCTCGTGATGTCCATCGACACCGATTTCGACGGCTGCATGCGCTTGATCCGTCAAGTCACCGCGGAGCTTCCCATTTACCTGGCGAACTCCCTCAACTCCCTGCGCCTGGAGGGCCAGAAAACCGCCGCCATCGAGATTCTGCAGCAGTTTGACTGGCAAGTCCCCGACTACGTCATCATCCCCGGCGGTAATCTGGGCAACGTGTACGCTTTCTACAAGGGTTTCAAGATGTGCAAGGATCTCGGTCTGGTGGACAAGCTCCCGCGCATCGTCGTCGCACAAGCGCACAACGCGAACCCCCTGTACCGCGCGTACAAAGCCGGGTTTGAGAACTACGAAGCCATCAAAGCGGAGCCCACCTTCGCGTCGGCGATCCAAATCGGCGACCCCGTGTCTATCGACCGCGCCATCTACGCCCTAAAGGAAACCAACGGCATCGTGGAGGAAGCCACTGAGGAAGAGCTGATGGACGCGGCCGCGGAAGCCGACCTGACGGGCATGTTCAACTGCCCGCACACCGGCGTGGCCCTGGCGGCGCTGAAGAAGCTCCGGGCGAACCAGACGATTGGCCCGGATGACCGCACCGTCGTGATCAGCACGGCGCACGGCCTGAAATTCGCGCAGAGCAAGGTGGCGTACCACTCCGGTCAGATTGAAGGAATCATCGGCAAATACGCGAACCCCCCGGTGGTGGTCAAGGAGGACTTTGGCGCCGTCATGGATGTTCTCACGAAACGCCTTCAGTCCGAGCAGTACAAGAGTTGAAGGCGAAAAGCGCGGCGGACTGGAGTTTTTGAGATTAAAATCGTTTGACTTTTTTCGTCTCGTGTTTGCCATCGCATCACTCTTCTGTTCCTCGTTCTGTCCTTTACGCGCGTATCTTGATCGAAGGCAATCCCCACACGACATATCTGCGATACGGAGGCTTTTCCGTGACGTCACGCGCGTCGGCACCTGCGCCGGCGTCCTCGTTTTCCGGCGCCTCTCCCGGCGTTTCTCCCGCGCGTTTCGGCGCGTCCGCTTTCCAAACCGCGCTCGCCACGTCCACCGGAGTCGCGTCTGCGTCGAGAGCCTCGTTCGCGGTCAACAAAGTGGTGATCGTCCTAGCGTTTGTGAAAGCGGTGCAAGGCATGACAGGCAAAATGATCGTACCGACGCCGCGAGTGGAAAGCAGCGTCGCCGTTTCGTACGCGTCCTCCAAACGCGTTTCTCGTTCCGTCCTCCGCGCGTCGAGCCTCCTCTGCGTCGCGCGCGCGGCGTTTGTAAAGGTATCGCACGCCAGAAGGGCGACGCGGCACTGCGTTAAATCAAGACACGCGAGGACCGGGGGAGGGACGTACGACAGGAATCGTCCGTGTCCGAAATAAATCAACCCTCCTCTCGCGCCGCTCACGACTCGCTGGCATTCGCCGTCGCCAGGAACGCCGTCGTTCGAATTCCCAAGCGCGCCGTGCCACGCCGCGCCGAACCGCTCTTTCATCGCCGCGAACTTCGTGGGAATCACACCGTCGTCCCCTGTGTCTTCCTCCCGCAAATCCACGAGATAGGTCATCCCACTCGGCGACACGTCACCTTTCGATCCTGCGTCAGCGAGGCGTTTGAGAAGGATGTGCAAGGAAAAGTCGCGCGAAACCGCCGCCGCGTTCGCGAGAAACTCGAGCGCTTCCAGGGGAAGCGGCGAGAGAATCTGGTCGACGAGAAGAACAATTTTCTTTCCTTTCGCGCCTTCCCCGCCTAGGAACGATTTCCACGCAGATAAGATCGGCGCGAGCACGAACTCCACCGCGTTTCGAACCTCACCCCAGCCTGAGGTTACGGAAAATCCGTCAGGGACCGCGGCGTTCGTGGCTTGCTTTTCCACGGAGACGCGGAAGTTCTTCACCAAAGACAACGCGGCGGCGAGCTGCGCGGCGTCGGCTCGAGCGACGTGCGCTCCAGCGCGTGACGCGTCCGCGGAGTGGCTGGTGATGGCCAGGAAAGCATCATCGCCTCGTTCGGTGATCCACTGCACCGAGAAAACTGACAGGTCCTCCGGTAACGACGGTGGCGTGGCCAGGCATTCGCGGGGTTCAATCTGTACCGTTCGCCACGCTTGCGAGGACGAATCCAGGCGACTGAGGAGCGCGGCGCCGTGCTTGCTCGCGGCTGGGTCGCATAGGGTGCTTTCCATCAATCGCTTGTTTCGAATCAGTAACGCCTCGATATCTTGGTCATCCGCGGCTGAGACGAAAATGGAGAGCTGCGTGTTGGCAACTCTACACGATTGGGAAAGCGCGAGAGCGGCCGCGGCGTTCCCGGGCTCGGCGCTTCCGTAGGCACGCGCCAGACACATCGCCGCCTTTGAGACTGCATCGTACCGCGCCGTCTTCAAGCCAACCTCGATGGATTGTTCCAGGGCTCGAATCGCACGAGTTTTGGTAAGTTGAGGTGCGAACTCCGGGTGCGCAACGGCGTTATCGTCTTCGGCGGCGGCGCTCTCTTCGACGCAAGAGTCTTGTGATATTTCCGTTTCGTCGGGGTGCTCGTTTTCGTTTTTGTCTTCTTCGCCTTCGCCCGCTTCGTCCACTTTTCCCTCCGCATCCACCGCTTCGGCCTCGGCATCGTCACCGCCTTTGACAGACGCGGGTGGAGTGGGAGGAGGGGGAGGTTCTGTCCACGCCTTGTTTTTAACTTGCGTGCCATACACAGCGAGCAGCGCGTCGCCCAATAAATAAAGCGAATCCACACTTCCGTCGCTCTTCGTGTCGAGGTTCACCGCCTCCGAAGCGGCGACGACGGCTTGTTCCGCGGCGCCGAGCGCGGGGTCAAACGTTTCGGGAACGCTGTCGTCGAGGAATGCAAGGACAGCCGATGCATCCGCACCCTGCATGGTCGGAAATTCAGGTCGGTTTTGTTGCAGGTCGTACGTTTCAAACGCCCGCTCCGCGTTCGCTAACTCGAGCAGACATCCGGCTTTCGCGTTCTTCACGGCGGCGAGAAGTCTCGCGGCGGGGAGTGAACTTCGCAGCGGATTCACGAAGTCCTCGCAAGCCATCGCGAGGATCTCTTCTGCTAGCATCTCGGCTTCGTCGATAACGCTTCTGATGGTTTTAAGCGCGGGACGGGGATCTCTAGCCGCGGACGGGTCTTTGTACATCAGGCTTGCCAGCGATAGCAACGCCTTGACCAAGTGCATGCTCCCGCCGCCGCAAGACCGAAGAATCGTGATCGCTTCTGAAACGGCTCGCACCGCGCCCTCGAACAGCGCGTCCGGCTTTTCTCCAAGATCCCGCATGTGTCGCATTTCAACCTGCAAAACGTTGGAAAGTTCGACGTGAAGGTCGGCCATCACCATCTTCGTGTCCAGTGATTCACCTCGCCCTGCGAGCACCAGACGGTTTCGTAACAGCTTCAACGCGGTGAGCAACGAATCTTTCGCCGAGAGTTGACCGTCTCGCGTCGCCAACTTGTCCTTTGAAAAGTCGCGCAAGTTTTCTCCCCAATACGCGACGTCGCCGGCGCACGTCTGACCGCGGAGCTGGAGCCGGAGAGCGTCCACGGGTTTGTTTCCGGATGACGCGCACTTGGCGAGGTAAAGATACGCCCACGCCTCGGTTTCTGTATCCCCGTGCGCATGCGCGTGCACGACCGTTTCCTGCAGCAGCGCCGCGGCGGCGGATAAAGCGCCTCGCCGCGCGAGGTACGCGCCTCGCGCCAGCCAGTAATCGCGCAGCGCGAGCGGACGCAGCGACTTGGACGTGGATACCTCCTCGGGCGGATGTCCCCCGGTTCGCGACGCGTCAGCCCGCTTTACCTCTAACCGACCTTGCGTTTCCTCTACTGCTGATAAATCCAAAGGACCGGCGAGGGTTTCGTGCAACGTACACGCGCCGCGCAGGAGCAACGCGTCGCACAACTCCGCGAGTTTCAAGTGATACACGCTTACCAGCGCGTCGTCCTTACCGGCAAGCTTCGCGATCAGCATCCCTAGCTGGCAAACCGGCAGACACTGCACGTGCATACTTCTTGTTTCAAGTGCGGAGCAAAGGTACTCGATGTACGCGTGGAGCATCTCCGGCCTTCCAAGAGAATCAACCGTGATTTCAAACGGCCCGGCGTTTTCGCGAATCGATAATAACGTCTCGTCCGAAAACGTGAAGCGCGCCCAATCCTCCGCGGTTTCCGGAAGCGGCGCTCCTCCAGTCGCCTCGGTCATGGATTCACGCAGCATACGCACCGCGTATTGCTGCGCCATGAGCAGGCGATCCGTTCTTTCGTCATTGTCACCCGATATTTTGCTCATCATCAAGAAGACTCGAATCGCCGAGCACGTCTGCTTTGTTCCAAACGTCGTCTCGATTGGCGCGTCGTCGTCGCGTTGCGCGCCGTCGAGAGCGAGCAAAACGTCCACCGCCGAGAGAAGAATATCTTCAGCATCCGACGCGGGTTGTCCACTGCTAGTGTGAAGCCACTCCGCGAAGTCTGCCATGTACTCGACTCGCACTGAGGGTTTATTTTTGAGCACATCGATCGCTTTGCGGTGCGCTCGAATCGCGTCAAAGGGCACGGTCGCCTGAGCCGCCAAAACCGCCCAAATCTTCGCCTGCATTTCCGGCTCGTATTCGGAAATAATGTCTATATCCTCGTCCACGCTCTTCCCGACGGAAGACAGGAACATGACTTTGTACTCCCAAAGAGGTTTGTGTTCATTGCTCGGTAAAACCTTGAAGGCCGCGTCGACTTGTTTTGCGCCTTGTTCCCACGCAGATACGTCCGCCAGGCAATCGAACAAAAGTAAGTACGCGGATTGCAAGAACTTATAATCGCGCACCTTCGTGGCGCGCGCCGCCTCTAGTATCGCCTCCAGCGGCTTGACGAGTACTTGTCGCGCCGACGCTGAGGCCATGAAGCTCGTACCCGCATTCCAGAAGCATTTCGCAGCGTGACACACGATATCGCTGCGTTGCGCACGACGACCATAATTCGCAGCCTCGACAAACTGTTCGAATGCCTTCTGCTTCAACGCGTTCTGCGCCGATTCGTCTTGACGCGCGGGTCGAAGCAAACCGACGATGCTATTCCCGTACGCGCAAGCCGCGACGCCGCTCCAGTACCAGCTCTGCCGAGACGCACTTTGTTCCGGCGCTTTGCTAAGCACCGACGCTTGCTCGCAACACTCGATTGCAGAGCCAAACGATTGAATGGCTAGACCAGCCTGACCCAGCCTGGCCCAAATCTCGACATCACCCACGACGCCGGCGCCTTCCGGGCGGAGCAGGCGAATCGCGCGTGTCAACATTTCGCCGCCATCCTTTGCGTCGCCTTTCGTGATGCGCGGAATCAACGCCGCCACTTGAGCCACGACATCATTCTCAACTGTTACCTCAGCCGTGTTTCCCGATGACGCTTGCAGTCGGGCGAGCATAGCCGAAATTCTTCGAGTACTCGTCTCATCAACGCGGGTCAGCGCGGACTCGCAGGTCGCAATCGCTTGCTTCATGTCACTGGAATCCTCCAACACGCGCGCAGCAAACTCCGCGCAAAGCGCGTCGTAATGGATAACTCGAATTTCCTCTGTTTCGTCCACCGCGGACGGTTCTGGCACCGCGGATGTTTCTGGTTCCTCGCCGTCAACCTCTGAGGGCGTCTCAGTCGATTCCTTCGGTGCGGAGTTGGCGGCCAGATACGCTTTGTGCTCGTATCCCGAAGCGACGAGGTGTGCGTAGTTTCCAAGCAAAACCGGGTCACAATCGTCAAGCTTGTTGAGCTCTTCAAGAAGCGGCGCTGAAACGGCGACCAAATCAGCATATCTATGGTCCTTGATGAGATCTATGTAGGTGTTCCACGCGTGCGTCGCAGCGTTCATGACAGCCCAACTTTCGTTCACGCTCATTCCGAGACGCGCGGCACGAAGGAAAGCCGCTGAAGCGCCGTTCTGCAAATCAGTATCAGAATCACCACCAATATCATCCACGTTTACTTCTGCAGGCGGTACGACAGGTTTCCCCTTCAGCAATGCAACGCACGTCGCGCTATCGACAAAGTTCGCCTCGATTTGTAGGACTATGGTCTCTTTGTCGTGAGCCGGGTCCCACCCTGCGACACCGAAAACATTTGCTGCGCATTTGTGGGCGAGCGAGAACAATTTCGCATCAACCGCGGTTTTGCACATATTCGCCCATAGGTGCATACGTGCAGTCGCGCTCCGTCTGACCGCCTCCTTGTCGACGAAGTCGGACGAAGTACTGGCATGAACACCGCTTGCCTCACTTTCCGCCCCGCCGCCTTCCTGCGCGTCCTCTTCAGTTGTGGTTTCCTCCTTCACGGGATACGGGAGCAATTTATCCAGAGACGATAAACGATCAAACGCGTCGTGTAACAGGTTGGCGCTGCTCCTCGCGCTCTTGGCTTCACGCGCCTGCTCCATGAGTAGCAACACTTGATCTTCGACGTCCTCTTTATCGTTGTGAAATCCGCCTTTAATCTTCAGCATGTGTTCCAGCGGGACGAGATACCGATCCAACGGGCGCTCGAACCCGGTACGTTCCACTTCCGTCTCCGCGGCTGTGTAATCTAGGGAAAGGCCCTTAGAGACGTGCACGTGTGCCTCCTTCAAGTTGTCCTCTGCGACATAGCAGTGCGCCAGCTCCAAGTGTAACGCAGCGCGCAATCTATTCAGCGTCGAGCTCATTGACTCGAGCGCGTTCGTTGCGCACGCAAAAACACGAGTGAGGTTGTGGCGAAGGTCAGGTTGCAGCAGCGGCAGGCTCGCCGTCCAGATGAGTTGGCACGCGTCCTGTACGCCACTGCTGTCTTGCAGCCGAAGAAATGACGAGAGTTCTTCGTCGGTTCGATTGACCACAGATTTATGCACTTTGATGGCTGAGGGATCCAGGGTTCCTTTCTTGTCGCCCAACGCATCGAGCGCCAGGAGATGAGAAGTCAGCGCACCGCGAGCACGGGCAAGCGTAGATTCTGAAACTCCCGAACGACGCACGCACCAGTCTGCGAGATCTCGTAGCTGGTGCTGGGCTGCAATCCACCCGATGTATGCTACAGAATCCATGTCTGCCCCCTCCATGGGTTGGTTCATGGCATCGCCTTCACTGCTTGCCGCGGGATCGACCTGTCCCCAGGCTTCTTTCAGAGTGGACTCAACCTCCGCTGCGTCCTTACACGCTCCAGAGCGGACGTACTGAACGAGCGCCGCGGCGCCATCCGCGCCTTCTCCGCCCTCTTTTTTTCCACTCAACGCACCAATATGCGACTTGAGCTTCACCATCGTCTTCGACAGTGACGGAATGGTGTCTTTGCACAGCTCATATGCTCTTGACGCCACCTGCAGTGCCTCGTCGTTTTTGTCTGCGTCGCTGAGACACAGCGCGTGAAGACGCATGAAATGAGAGCGCCATGCTTCGTGGCCCGCGACGCTTTCCAAGCCCTCGGCGATAAGGGATGAGGATTCCACAAGGTGCTTCCGGGTTCCGGTCTTCTGTAAGGGTCGGGATATCACAGAGTAGTGCACGCTTGCGTCAAAGACCAAGAACAGATACCGACGGTCCAAAAGCGCCAACTTGAGTCCCTTTAGGAGAAATCCCAAAGCCTCGAGAGTGCCAACAACCAGGGGGAGGCCTGTCTGTCCTTCGCAACCGATGGCGTGGAGCAGTGCCTTGGCGTACCAAGCCCGGCACACAAACTGGTCCTTCAGCTCAAGATAAGTACCTTCTCCTCCATCTCTGAGCTTTGGCTCTGATGACTCGAGAAAGTAAAGCTCAAGAGCGCTCGTCGCGATCGACTTCGCGCGGAGCTTCACCGCCGTCTCTGCGCATAGAACAAGCAAGTCTCTTCCGACACGCTCTTGGGGAGCGCCAGCGAGGGACACGAGAATGTCATTGTGAGCCCGTCTCAGAAGGTCGGCATCGTGAAGCCGAGTTGCTTCCCGGAGTGAAAGCCTAATGGCCTCGGGCAAGGGCAGCATCGCAGGTCCTTCCCGCATGGCACCTAGTATGGGCAGGACATATTCGCTATATGAGTGGCCCTTGACAAATTCCGCCTTCGATAATCTCCGCTCCAACGCGGGGCACGCAATGAGCCTTTTTTGGCACGGCC
>Ga0308134_1000168_pt1 | contig 9129 bp, 1 predicted proteins | sample CB21_1120_Surfac_FD_203057 | JGI IMG/M metagenome (GOLD analysis project Ga0308134, IMG submission 203057) | Metatranscriptome of marine microbial communities from Western Arctic Ocean, Canada - CB21_1120_Surface (Metagenome Metatranscriptome) | ecosystem: Environmental > Aquatic > Marine >... | reverse complement strand
TTTTTAACGCCGGTTGGCACCCGCCTGGTAGTTGCAGCTCTTGGTGTCCGCATCCAGCACGTAATCCGTGTCACACCCGCAGACGAACGTGGTGTCGCTTTCGAGCGTGCAGAAGCCGTTGACCGCGTCGCAGCCGTGCGTGCCGGCGTTGCACGGGTTCTGGGTCGGCGCGGACGTCGGCGACGGGGTCGGCTGCGGCACCCAGTCCTTCGACATGTAATTGTAGTCGAACTTCGACTTGTCCATCTTGCACGTCCAGTCCGGGCTCACGACGAACTGCTTCTTGCCGGCGATGCCCGCGGGCTGGTTGACGTTGACGTCCCAGGTGTTGTCGCAGCTGTACGGGTTGTAGACCGGGGAGCCCGCTGGCCTGGTGGCCGTGCACGACTGCACGCCGAGGTTGTCCGTGACGCTGAACTCGCCGGCGGGGCACGGGTTGGTCTCCACGCACAGCTCGTGTGTCTCGAGACCAGAGGACTTGGGGAAGTTCTTCGTGAAGGTGTGCTTGCCGAGCGGGCACACCGTGTCGATGACCGTGCCGGCGTGGTAGTCGTGGCGGAACATGCGGTGGCAGCGGCACTGGCAGGTGCTGTCGAGCATCTTGCAGTGGTGGCCCTCGAGGTTCTGCTGCTTGTGACTGTGATCCCCCGCCGCCACGTTGGCAGTGAACGGGCCCATGTCGAACGTCCGCTCGCCCTTGTCGTGGTACACGCGGAGCGACGTCTGGGAGCCCTTGCACGTGCTCCAGTACACCTTGTGCCGCTGGCGGTACTCCTCGCCGGCCGCGCCGGCCGTCGGGTAGTTGGCCACCCAGGCGCCGCCGACCAGCGTGAGCTTGGTCAGGTCCGTGTCCTTGCAGTCACCGGCGCCGAAGTGCGTGCAGGTGCCACCGTTGTGGGAGTGCTCGCAGACCTGGTTGCCGCCGGATTGGTACCCGAATTGGCAGTTGCCCTTGTTGGAGTGCTGGACCTGGCCGTGCGCGTTCGCGTAGTCGGTGCAGGTGTGCGTCTCGTATGCGCAAGTCACCTTCTTGCAATCGCACGGGCGGAGCATGCAGTCGGCGGTGCTCGTCAGCGACGGGCAGCCGGTGCCGCCGCAGTACGGAGTGACGGTGACGGAGCGAGAGCGGTGAGCCAGGCCTTCGTGGCAGCTCTTGTCGCACGCTCCCCACGCTGTCCATTGGGACACTTGGCACGCGCGCTCGAGCGAGAAGCACGAAGTCGCAACGTTCTCGCTGTGCTCGCAGGCCAGGCAAGAGTCACAGAAAGTGGCACCGACGTTGTCGTTGTACTTGCCGGCCGGGCAGCCGTAGCAGTAGTACTTGCCCCACAGGTGCTGGAACCGGCCGACCGGACAGCCCACGCACGTTTCGGCAACGGCGTTCGAGGTCGCCCCCGGGGAGCAGTTGGCGCACTCGCCGTTCGCGGTGTTGGCGGCGAACTTGCCACGCGGGCATTCAAAGCAGACGGTGTGGGCAGCGCGCGAGTACTGGCCACCCGGGCACTCTGAGCACGTGTCCGCGCCAGCAGCCGGGGCGTAGTAGCCGATGTCGCAGTCTGTGCACACGTCGTTCCAAGCTCCGGCGCCTGTCTTGTACTGACCAGCCGGGCAGATGTTGCAGGTCGGTCCGACGGAGCCGCCGCAGCTGGTGCCGGCGGCGTTGCCGCTGAGGCACGTCTCGCAATCGGTGCACACGCTCTGGGCAGAGTACGGCTGGTACTTGCCGGTCGGGCAGTCCGTGCACGTGGTCAGCCTGGCAGCGGCGGCGAATTTGGCCGACAAGCAGGCCGGGCAGGATGTCTGCGAGCTCGACGGGTTGTACTTACCAGCAGGGCAGTCCGTGCACGAGGAAGCTTCGTCAAGGTGCTGCCAAGTGCCGGGCGGGCAGCTCGCACACTCGTCAAGTCCGTCGGTCGGAGTGTGGTAGCCCGCGAGGCAGTCGTTGCACTCGGCAGACTCCACGACGCCAGAGAATTTGCCGGCCGGGCAATCGAAGCACACGGTGTGCGCAAGACGAGAGTACTTGCCCTTGGCGCACTGGGTGCACGTGGCAGATGCCACGGCGCCGTTGAACTTGCCGAGCGGGCAGTCCTTGCACGTGGTGTCGTACGGGAGGGCGGCGTCGTCGGCCTTATACTGGCCGGCCGGGCAATCGCTGCAGACACCGGCCGCCGCCGCGCCGCAGCCGGTGCTGACCTCGCCCGACGGGCACTTGGAGCACACGGAGCACAAGGCGCTGCCGGTGTTCAACTCGTACTGGCCGGTGGCGCAGTCCTTGCACTCGGTCTGGCGATCGTGGTTCTGATACCTGCCAGTGTCGCAGAGCGGACAGGACGTCTGAGAGATGACGTTGTTGTACTTGCCGGCGGGGCAGTCCTCGCAGGAATCCTGGCCCTCCAATGGCTGGAAGGTGCCCTTCGGGCAGTAGACGCATGCGTCGAGGGCGTCGGTCGGCGCGTGGTAGCCGACGGCGCAGTTCTCGCAATCAGAAGACTCGGCGGAATCGCCGAACTTGCCGGACGGGCAGTGGAAGCACTCGGTATGCTTGGTGCGGGCGTACTTGCCGGACGGGCAGATGTCGCACGTGCTCTGGCCCGTAGCCGCAGCGTACTTGCCGTTCGCGCACTCCGTGCACATGGTGTCCCACAGCTGCTCGCCGGTCTTGTAGTGGCCCTTCTCGCAGAGGTTACAGCCGCCGGGAGACGCGAGGGCGCATCCAGAGCGGTATTCGCCGCCCGGGCACGTGACGCAGGCATGGCATGCAGCGTTGCCGGTGGTCGTCTGGAAGTAGCCAGTCAGGCAATCTTCGCAGGAGGTTTGTGCGGCGTCCGGCTGGTATTTGCCGGTGGCGCACAGCGGGCACGACGTCTGCGTCTCGAGGTCGTTGAACTTGCCAGCCGGGCAGTCCGTGCAGGAATCCTGGCCCGCGAGGGCTTGCCATTTGCCCACCGGGCAGAAGACGCAAGCAGCCAGCGCCTGGCTCGGGCCGTGCTGGCCGGTCGCGCAGTCACTGCACGTGGAAGATTTCTCGACGCCGGCGTACTTGCCAGTCGGGCAGTGGAAGCAGACTTCGTGGGCGAGGACAGCGTATTTGCCCGTCGGGCATTCTGCGCACGTGTCCGTCGCGGTGGTCTCGGCGTAGTGGCCGTGAGCGCAGTCGGTGCACTGCGCGGTGTGGGTCTGGGTTCCGCTCTTGTATTGGCCCAACGGGCACGCGACGCAGGTGCCCGGCGACTCCGCGGCGCAGCTCTTGCGGACGTGGCCAGAGTTGCAATGGAAGCAGCCGATGCAGGTGTCCTGCCCGGTCGTGTCCTGGTATTGCCCCGCGCCGCAATCGTCGCAGGAGGTCTGCTTGGCGGTGTCCTGGTACGTGCCCTTGTCGCAGAGAGCGCAGACAGTCTGCGTGTTGGCAGAGTTGTACTTGCCGGTCGGGCAGTCCTTGCAGTCAGCCTTGCCGTCGAGATCCTGGAAGGTGCCCACCGGGCAGTAGACGCACGCAGAGTGGCCGTCGGTCGGCGCGTGGTAGCCGGGGGCGCAATCGTTACACGCGGACGACTCGGCGACGCCGGCATACTTGCCGGACGGGCAGTGGAAGCAGGCCGAATGCCTCTCACGAGAGTACTTGCCGGACGGGCAAGTCGGGCAGGTATCGGTGCCCGTGGCCGGAGCGTACCGGCCGAGGGTGCACTCCGTGCACACCGTGTCCCACTGCCCGGTGCCAGACTTGTAGAAGCCAATGGGGCATGCGGTGCAGGAGCCCGCAGACGAGCCGCCGCAGCCGTCGCGCTGTTCACCACCAATGCACGTGTCGCACGCGACGCACGCGGCGTATCCGGTCAGCGCCTGGTACTTGCCTGCGACGCAGGCATTGCAGGAGGTCTGCTTCGGGAGCGGCTGTGACTCGCCAGTGTCGCACGCCGGGCAGGTGGTCTGGCCGGCGCTGGCCTGGAACTTGCCTGCCGGGCAGTCCGTGCAAGAGCTGGCTTCGTCCGCGGCCTGGAAGGTGCCCGCCGGGCAGTCCACACAGCTGGTGTGCGCAGTGCCGGGGGTGTGGGTGCCAGCCTGGCAAGTTTCGCAGTCACGCTGCTCATCGGACACTTGGAACTTGCCGCTCGGGCACTCGAAGCAAATGGTGTGGGCGAGGCGAGCGTACTTGCCGGCAAGGCAGGTGTCGCACGACGTGCCCTTCGCAAGGGTGCGGTACTTGCCGTCGGCGCAGTCGTCGCACGTCGCGTCCCAGTGCTCTCCCGGGTACGACGGCGTCAGGTATGCGCGGTACTTGCCGCCCGCGCAATCCACGCAGGTGCCAGCACTGACCGGTCCGCAGCCGGTGCGGTACTCGCCACCCATGCACGTGGAGCAGTCGTTACAGCCGGTCGTGTTCGTCGCCAACTGGTACTTGCCGGTCGGGCAGTCCTTGCAAGCCTGCAGGCCCTGGGTCTCCTGGTACGTGCCAGCGAGGCAATCCACGCAAGCGGTCTGCGTCAGAGCGTCGGTGTACTTGCCCGGCGGGCACGCGAAGCAATGGTGTTGTCCATAAAGGTGCTGGTACGTTCCTTTCGGGCAACTCCAGCAACTTCCGCTCGATTCGAGCGAGTTGTAATACCCGGGGGAGCACTCATCGCAGCTGTGGCCGCCGCCGCCGCCAAACTTGCCAGTGGGGCAGTCCCAGCAAATGGTGTGGCCCATGCGGGCATACTTGCCAGTTTCGCAGATCTTGCATGCGGCCAGGCCGTCGACATCGGTGAATTTGCCATGCGCGCACTCGGAGCACTGAGTGTCCCAGTTGTGCGTGGTAGTCTTGTACTTGCCGGCCGGGCAGTCGGTACATGAACCAGCAGAATCAGTGCCGCATCCAGTGCGGTATTTGCCACCAGCGCACGTCGAGCACAGCGCGCACGCGGTGCTGCCAGCAACGAGCTGGTACTCGCCCGAAGGACAGGTGGTGCAGGTGCCTTGGCCGTCGGCGGGCTGGAAGGTTCCCTCCGGGCACTTGGCGCAGGTGGTCTGCTCGCCGGCCGGTTGGTGCTTGCCCGCGGGGCAGTTGGTGCACGTGACCTCGCCGTAGAGGTGCTGGAAAGTGCCGATCGGGCAGGTGTAGCAGGCGTCGTTCGGGTCCGTGTCGTCCTTGTGTGAGCCCGGGGCGCAAAGCGCGCAGTCGGAGCTGGAAGCGCTGCCGGCGAACTTCCCGGTAGGGCAGTGGAAGCACTCAGTGTGCGCAACACGGGCGTACTTGCCGGACGGGCAGGTGGCGCATGCGGTGCTCCTGGCAGCCGGCTCATACGTGCCGTTGGCGCAGTCGGTGCAGTCGGTGTCCCAGTCATGCGTGGAAGTCTTGTACTTGCCAGCGGGGCAGTTGCCGCAGCTGCCGCCAGAGCTGGCTCCGCAGCCAGACCTGTAAAGCCCACCAGCGCAGGTGTCGCAGGCGGTGCACGCCGCATTGCCGGAGAGGACCTGGTACTTGCCGGTCGGGCACGCTGTGCATCCGGTTTGGCCATCGGCGGCTTGGAACTCGCCTGTGGGGCACTGGGTGCACGCCGTCTGTGTGTCCGCAGTGTTGAACTTGCCTGCCGGACAGTCGGTGCAAGCCACCTTACCGCGCAAGTCCTGGAATTGGCCAGCGAGGCAAACGAAGCATGTGTGACTGGCGTCGTTGGCGTTGACGGTGCCGGGGTCACAAAGATCGCAATCGTTCGCGCCAGCGGCACTGGCATACTTGCCGGTCGGGCAGTGGAAGCACTCGGTGTGCTCAACGCGGGCATACTTGCCCGTCGGGCAAGTGTCGCAAGAGGTTCCGCTGGCAGTGCCGCGGTACTGGCCGTTCCCACAGACGGTGCACTCGGTGTCCCAGGTGAGGTGGTCAGTCTTGTACTTGCCTGCGGGGCAAACCACGCAGGTTCCCACGTTCTCTTCGCCGCAGCCGGTACGGAACTCGCCGCCGGGGCACGTGGGGCAAGCGGTGCACTCGGTGCTCACCGTCGAGCTCTGGTACTTGCCAGTTGGGCACAGCGTGCAGCCGGTTTGCGCCGCCAATGGCTGGAATTTGCCAGTGGGGCAGACGGTGCAGGTGCTGCTCGTGCTCACTGCGTTGTACTTCCCGGCGGGGCAATCGGTGCAGTCAATCTCTCCTTCAAGGTGCTGGAATTGACCAGCATCGCAGTTCGAGCAGTTGTCCTGGGCCTCGACTCCCTGGTACGTGCCTGGGGAACAGATGGCACAGTCGTCGAGAGAGTGCGTGCTGGCGAACTTGCCAGACGGGCAATGGAAGCACGTGGTGTGGGCAATACGAGCGTACTTGCCGGAGGGGCAGTTGTCGCACGATTCCTGGTGGGCAAGCGGCTGGTATTTGCCGCTCTCGCAGTCAGTGCAGGTGGTGTCCCACAATTGGGTGCCCAGCTTGTACTTGCCCGCGAGGCATTCGACGCAGTTGCCGGCGGATGCAGCGGCGCAGCCAGTGCGGTACTCGCCACCCGGGCAGTGCGCACACGAGTTGCAGGCGTCCTGGGTCGGGGTGCACTGGAACTTGCCAGTCGGGCAGTCCACGCAATCGGCCTGCTTGGTACCCGCTTGGAACCTGCCAGCAACGCAGTCGACACAGGCCGTGCGGGCCTCGAACTCGTTGTACTTGCCAGAGGGGCAGTCATAGCACGACGAGGTGCCGTTGAGGTGCTGCCAGGTGCCGATCGGGCAGCCCTTGCAGGTGACAGTCGAGACAACGTCGGTGTAGTATCCAGGGGCGCAGGCAGCGCACTCGCTGGACTCGTAGGTGTCCGTGAACCGGCCGGTGGGACACTGGTAGCAGAAGGTGTGCCCAATGCGAGCGTACTTGCCCGACGGGCACTGGAAGCACTTGACGCCTGAGGTCGAGAACTGGTACTTGCCCAGCGGGCAGAGGGTGCACAGGGTGTCCCACGCGCCGTACGTGGCCTTGTATTTGCCGGCGACACAAGGGGAGCACACACCCTTGTCGACACCGCCGCAGCCCGAGCGGTATGTGCCAGTGCCGCAGCTGTTGCAATCGTAGCAGAAATCTTGCTGCACGTAGTCCTGGTACTTGCCGGTGGGGCATACGAAGCACTCGCCGGGGGATTCGCCGACGCGGTACCAGCCAGCTCCGCACACAGTGACGGTGGGTGAGAGAGTCGGCGCCGGGGTCGGGGTTTGAGTCGGAGCCGGCGTCGGGCTGAAGGTCGGGGACGCCGTCGGGCTGGCGGACGGGGCCGGAGTCGGGCTGAAGGACGGGGCCGGAGTCGGGCTGAAGGACGGAGCCGGCGTCGGGGAGAAGCTCGGGGACGGAGTCGGAGACGAGGTCGGGGCGAGCGTCGGCGAGGGGGTCGGGGAGGCGCTCGGAGCAGGGGTCGGGGCAGCCGTGGGGATAGCCCAGCAAGCAGGCTTGTTCGACATGCCCTCGGTCCACTCACCCGTCAGGCAATCGTGGCACAAGTGGTAGCCAACCTTGTCCTGGAATTTCCCCGACGGGCAATGGTAGCAGTTGGTCTTGCCCGTCCACGCGTTGTACTCGCCCGTTGCGCATGTCTGGCACACGTCGTGGACGGCGCCGATGAATTTGCCGATGGCGCAAGGCGTGCAACTGGTTGACCCCGTAGTGGAGTAGTGCCCAGCGTCGCACGGGGTGCACTCAGCGGCGTTATCGGTGTTGCTGTACGTGTTGATGGCGCAATCGGTGCACACGGAGTATCCTGTGTCTCTGAACGTGCCCGGGCCGCACTTCGGCGTCGGCGCCGAGGTTGGGGACGGCGTCGGGTTGAAGGTTGGGGACGGTGTCGGGCTGAAGGTCGGAGACGCCGTCGGGCTGAAGGACGGGGCCGGAGTCGGGCTGAAGGTCGGAGACGCCGTCGGGCTGAAGGACGGGGCCGGAGTCGGGCTGAAGGTCGGGGACGGAGTCGGGGACGGGGTCGGGGTGAGCGTCGGCGACGGGGTCGGGGTTGAAGTCGGCGACGGAGTCGGCGGGGTGCATGGAGGACAGTCCGGCAGCGTGCTGACGAAGTTGGGTTCTTCACTCCAACCCTCGCTCAGGCGACGCACGTAACCGTTCTGGTCCATTGTGCCGTCTGCGCCGAAGATCGGCGAGAACGCGGGCAGGCCTGCACAGCCAAGCGCTTCCATGTCGTCGTTGCCGAAGCAGCGGTGGACGCCCGGGACCGCATACGTGGTCTGGTAGCAGTAGTTGCTCTCCACCTGGGCATCAATTACCTCGTACGTCCACTGGCCGTCGCACATCACGCACGTGTTCTTACAGGAGATCTCGGTGGCTGCATAGGTCGTGCCTGCCGCTGTCGGCTGAAAGGTCGGCTGCTCCGTGGGCGAGGGTGTCGGCACAGCCGAGCACTCAGATGCTCCGCTCTGGCCGGCAGTCCACGTGTGGTCAGCGCAGTCATGGCAGATGTGGTACCCCTCGGCGCCCTGGTACTTGCCCTTCGGGCAGTTCTCGCAGTTGGTGGTCACGGCAATCCACGCATTGAACTTGCCCGTGGCGCACGACTTGCATGCTGAGCCGGTGGTCTCGTGGTACTTGCCGATGGGGCACGAGCTGCAACCGGAGGACCCAGCAACAGCGAACCGGCCGTTGTGGCATGTCGTGCACGTGCTGAGAGTGTTGCTGTACTTGCCGGCAGGGCAATCAACGCAGCCTCCAGAGGCCTGGTCCCGAACAGTGCCTTCAAGGCACGCCGGCTGGGTTGGGTACGCAGTCGGAGCTGAGGTGGGCGTGCCACCGCATGGCGGGCAGGCCGGAAGAACGTGAATCTCGTGCTGCGCGGTCAGGCGGCGGCGGTAATCTGGCTGGTCGAAATGGACGTCAGACGACGCCTGGATTCCGTCACCCACTGGCAGCGGCGAGATCATCAGAGACTGGCAACCAAGCGCCTCGTGTGCGTCAGCGCCGAAACAACGGTGATAGCCATCGACGGCCGGGTCCGGCTGATAGCAGTAGTTGTATTCGACGCTGTCGTCTGGCACATCGTACGCCCACGTGTGCCCGCACTTGCTGCACATGGTCCGGCATGCCGTCGTCGTCGTGTACGTCGACTCGGTAGCGAGCCCGGACGTCGCCAGCAAGACGGCGCCGGCCAACGAGGTCACAAGCTGCGAGCGCATTCTTAGCCTCGG
>Ga0308134_1000163_pt1 | contig 9259 bp, 10 predicted proteins | sample CB21_1120_Surfac_FD_203057 | JGI IMG/M metagenome (GOLD analysis project Ga0308134, IMG submission 203057) | Metatranscriptome of marine microbial communities from Western Arctic Ocean, Canada - CB21_1120_Surface (Metagenome Metatranscriptome) | ecosystem: Environmental > Aquatic > Marine >... | reverse complement strand
TATGAATCCACTGTAAAGATGGGGTGTTATTAGCAATTATCGAGCTTTTGTTTTTCCCGTATAAAAAATGAATTGTTCTTTGCTACTTCCTTGTAAAAATCCCTAGTTTTTAGTACTATTCTTACCCGTTTTGACACATAAAATATTGCCAATCTTAGTTGCTAGGAGAGCGTCATGACTGATGACGGTATTAATTACGGGCGCCGCCGGTTCCTGACAAATGCTACTTGTGTTGTAGGCGCTGTAGGTGCCGCTGCCGCTGCCGTTCCTTTTGTCGGCTCATGGAGTCCAAGTGCTAAAGCAAAAGCTGCCGGTGCGCCAGTTAAAGTAAATATTTCAAAAATAGAGCCAGGACAGATGGTTACATTCGAGTGGCGAGGAAAGCCAGTCTATGTTGTTCGTCGCACGCCTGAGACAATTGCTGCCTTGAGTGGCCATGACGATATCTTTAGGGACCCTTTGTCGCTTAACTCAAAACAACCAAGCTATGTCAATGGGGTGCATCGCTCCATTGAAGGTAAGGAAGAGTACCTGATTGTTGTGGGGCTATGCACTCATCTAGGCTGCGCACCCATGTTCCGTCCAGATGTTGGCGCTCAAGATCTAGGCGGAGATGGTTGGTATGGAGGATTTTTCTGCCCATGTCATGGTTCAAAGTTTGATCTTGCTGGGCGAGTATTTGCAGGTGTTCCTGCGCCCACTAATTTAGATGTCCCTCCACATTCTTATGAAACTGATAATGTGGTAGTCATTGGTGTAGACCAGGAGGCTAGCTAATGAAAGCGTTAGTATCATTGCGTGATTGGATAGACGCGCGTTTGCCAATTATGCGTGCCTGGAATACGCATATGGCTAAGTATTATGCCCCTAAGAATTTTAATTTTTGGTATTATTTTGGTGTGCTATCGTTAGTTGTGCTAGTTATACAGCTCATATCAGGTATTTGGTTGCTGATGAGCTTTGAAGGTTCATCTGAGAGAGCCTTTGCTTCAGTCGAATATATTATGCGTGACGTCGATTTTGGTTGGATTCTCAGATATATTCACTCCACTGGTGCGTCAGCTTTTTTTGTAGTCATCTACCTTCATATGTTTCGTGGGTTAATTTACGGCTCATATAAACCACCGCGTGAGCTAGTTTGGATCTTTGGTATGACTATCTACGTCGCCCTAATGGCTGAAGCCTTCATGGGGTATGTTCTGCCTTGGGGGCAAATGTCTTTCTGGGGGGCGCAGGTAATTATCTCATTGTTTGGTGCAATACCTGTAGTTGGCGAAGACATTGTGCAGTGGGTTAGAGGGGATTACCTGATTTCAGGTATAACGCTAAATAGATTTATGTCACTTCATGTCGTGGCATTACCTATTATCTTACTGGCTTTGGTTGTCTTGCATATTTTGGCATTGCATGAGGTGGGTTCGAACAACCCAGATGGTGTCGATATTAAGAAAAATAAGGATGAAAATGGTATCCCATTAGATGGAATTCCTTTTCATCCTTACTATACAGTGCATGATCTTATCCCAATCACTGTATTCTTGTTCGTTTTTTGTTTTATCCTGTTTTTTATGCCAGAAATGGGCGGGTATTTTTTGGAGTATGCTAATTTTGAAATCGCTAACCCCCTTAAGACCCCTGAACATATAGCCCCTGTATGGTACTTTACGCCGTTTTACTCAATGCTTAGAGCGGTTCCAGACAAGTTTGCTGGATTTTTAGTTATGGCTGCCGCCATTGCCATTATGTTTGTATTGCCCTGGCTGGACCGTAGCCCAGTAAGATCTATGAGATACAAGGGTAGTTTTAGTCGTGGAGCTATACTGGTCTTTGCTGCCTCGTTTGTTATTCTTGGTGTTCTTGGGGTGAAGGCCCCAACACCAGAGCGAACCTTTTTGGCTCAAGTATGCACCGCATTATACTTTTTGTTTTTCCTTGCTATGCCGCTTTGGACTCGTATAGAAAAAACCAAGCCAGAGCCAGATCGCATTACAATGAATGGCGGTATGGGCCCCTGGAAATCCTTACTGGCTTTATTTATTGTGCTCTTCTTGATATGGGCGCCACTTAAAGCGGTAGGTGCAGAATCTAATTTTGACTGCGGGTCTATTAACTGCGATGAGTTTAATGCTGACCTGAGCGACAAAGCTTCGTTGCAAAACGGGGCTAAGTTGTTTGTTAATTATTGCATGGGTTGTCATTCTGCGAAATATTCCCGCTGGGAAAGAGTGGCTAGAGATTTACAGATACCTCCTTCTATAGCGAAAGAAAGTCTTATATACGCGGACCAAAAATTTGGCGCTTTAATGAATATTTCAATGCCCGCAGATAAAGCAAAAGCATGGTTTGGCGCCACACCTCCAGACTTAACCCTAGTTGCTAGGGCTCGCTCTCCCGAGTGGATCTATACATACCTTAGAAATTTCTATTCAGATCCAAGCCGTCCTCTTGGCGTAAACAATAAAGTATTTAAAGATGTCGGTATGCCCCATGTTTTGTTAGACCTCCAGGGTTTGCAAGAGTGTGCCCCTGGACCAGTTCTTGCCGCAAACGGCGGCATTAAGCGGGACCCTTTAACTAGAGCTGAAGTCTTAGACGACCCGTGCGGCCGCTATACTCTTTCCGAAAAAGGCAAGCTTTCCCCTGAAGATTTTGATGAGGCGATGTTTGATCTGGTTAATTTTTTAACCTACGTTGGCGAACCCATGGCTGAAGACCGTAAGAGAATTGGTGTCTATGCGTTACTTTTTCTTGCATTTCTATTCATCTGGGTTTGGCTTTTAAATCGCGAATATTGGAAAGATCTCCATTAGCATCTGCTTGGGCGGCAAATTTAGCCGCTCTTTTATTCATAGTTATAACTGAGGTTTTATTATGGGGATTGTTGCAAAACGATCATCTATGACATTTTATTCTGATCCGACTTGTCATTATAGCCATCGGGTTCGTATTGTCTTGGCAGAAAAAGGAGTTACTGTTGACATCGAAGATGTCGATAATCTAGCTATTCCAGAAGAGGTCTTGGCACTTAATCCTTATGGTGTGCTCCCTACACTTATTGATCGTGATCTGGCTTTGTATGAGACAAAGGTAATGATGGAGTACTTAGATGAGCGATTTCCTCACCCTCCATTACTTCCGGTCTATCCTGTAGCGAGAGCTTTAAGTCGTCAGTTTATGTTTCGTATAGAAAAAGACTGCAGTACCCAGATAGATAAAATTACTGACTCTCCCGAGGGTCCAATTAAAGAAAAGGCTCGCAAAGAACTACAAGATAGCCTTGTTAGTCTCGCTCCAATTTTTTCAGACTTACCTTATTTTATGAGCGAATATTTTACTTTGGTAGACTGCTGTTTGGGCCCCATTTTGTGGCGATTGAAGAGCTTGGGTGTAGACCTGCCCAATAATCGACAAACAAAGCCGCTTCATGATTATATGGTGCGTATTTTTGAGCGTGAATCTTTTCAAGAAAGCTTGTCTGAAGTCGAAAGAGAAATGGAATAACAAACAGTGTCATTTTTTGTACGGGATGGATCGTTAGTAATTGATATTTATCAGCTATGATTATGACATCAAATAAACCTTACTTAATTCGAGCAGTATACGAGTGGATTGTTGATAACAATCTAACACCTTATATGTCTATTGATGCATATCATCCAGGAGTTGAGGTGCCGCAAAGCTATGTAAGTGATGGCCAGATAGTGCTTAATTTGGTGCCTCGAGCTATTACGAATTTGTTAATGGATAATGAGAAAATTTCATTTAGCACACGTTTTGGCGGAGCTCCTTGTGATATTTTTTTGCCGATCCAGTCTATAGTTGGAATTTACGCACAAGAAAATGGCCAAGGGATGATCTTTCAAGGGGAGGACCCGAAAGATCCAGAACCATCGGGCCCAACCTCCGTTACATCAGTACCACCATCGAAGAAGTTGCCCAGAGGCTCCGGTACTTCTGATGTAAACAAAAAACCCTCCTTGAGGATAGTGAAATAGAGAACTTAATTATGTCTGATCCAGTTGTGATAGTTGGTATGGCTAGAACGCCTATTGGTAGTATGCAGGGCCAGTTTTCTGAAGTCTCTGCAGTAGAGCTGGGTGCAGCGGCTATAAAAGCTGCTGTTGATCGTTCCGGAGTCCCTTTAGATGCAATTAGCTCTGTTGATATGGGGTGTGTGTTGTCTGCAGGACTTAGGCAGGCACCAGCAAGACAGGCCACAATAGGTGCAGGGCTTTCAGTTAGGGTCAGCGCCACCACTATTAATAAGGTTTGCGGTTCCGGCATGAAAGCTATCATGAATGCATATGATGGCCTGACTCTTGGTCGTACAGATATAGCCATTGCAGGCGGGATGGAGAGCATGACAAATGCTCCATACCTTATGTCACAGGGTAGAGGCGGCTATCGTTTTGGTGATGCCACTATTTACGATCATATGACGATGGATGGCTTAGAGGATGCTTATGCTAAAAGTGCTATGGGGCTTTTTGCTGAAAAAACTTGTAGTAAGTATCAGTTTACTCGGGAAGAGCAAGATGCGTTTGCTATTACTTCGTTAAGAAGAGCGCAGCAGGCTATTACAGACGGGAAATTTGATTCTGAAATCGCCCCATTTGTTGTAAAAAACCGTCGTGGTGATACCTTATATGCTCAAGACGAGCAGCCAGGGAAAGGCAACATAGAAAAAATTCCTCAATTAAGACCAGCATTCAAAAAAGACGGCTCTGTTACTGCTGCTAATTCCAGCTCTATTAGCGACGGTGCCGCCGCTTTGGTACTTACTCGTTTATCTGTAGCAAAAAAGTTAGGATTGAAGCCTTTAGCTAAGGTGTCTGATTATGCTAGTAATTCACATGAACCTGAATGGTTCACTACAGCCCCAGTTGGGGCTATTAAGAAATTATTAAAAGCACTTGATTGGTCTAAGAATGACGTGGATCTTTATGAAATTAATGAAGCATTTGCTGTTGTAACCATGGCGGCAATGAAAGACTTAGACTTGCCTCATGAAAAAGTTAATGTTCATGGTGGAGCATGTGCTTTGGGTCATCCAATAGGGGCTTCTGGGGCCCGAATTATTGTAACGCTGTTAGCTGCAATGCAGTTATATGAAAAAAAGAAAGGCATTGCTGCAATATGTATTGGTGGAGGTGAGGCGTTAGCGGTTGCCCTTGAGCTGATGTGACGTTAAATCTTGAGAAATATAAAAATAGGCCTGTAGATCGAGCGTAATTATCAGTTTTAGTTGGTGTACTCAAAAGCTGATACGACGCTGACAGCCCCTCCAGTTTCGCTCGCTAACCGTAAGGCGACTTCTCCTTTTTGTCGAACAACAAGACCCATTAAGAAAACTACTCCGTTTTCTGTAACCACCTTTATCGACGAGGAATTCACTTCTTCGTTTGCCATCAATTTAGTTTTTACTTTGGCAGAAAGCCATGCATCGTTAGTCCTTGAAATAAAAGAAGTGGGACCACTGACTTTTATTTCGTTGTACACTTGACGGACCCCGCGATACTCTTTGGCAGTTTTAGCTGCAAGAATTCTAGCCTCTAAAGAAGGGGCTTGTCCGGTTAGCAGTACCACTCGATTATATGAAGTAATATTAATATGAGCATTTTCTAGCTCGGGGCTAGTTTTTTTTATGTTAACTCCAATTAATATTTCAAGCTCCCAGTCATCAATATCAGTACCGAGTGAAATTTTTTCTGGATCTTGTTTTATTGGTTCCTCGGTTGCAACATGAATAATTTTAGTGCATCCGGCTAGAATGCATATGCAAAACACTAAGAGACTCGGCAATGAATTCGACATCAGTTGTTTTCTCCAAATAGTTGTTGGTCTATCAGCTCGCAAAGACAGAAAATACTCAACATTTGTAATTCGCTGATTCGATGTGCATCATCATGCTCAACCCGTATTTCTATATCCTCGTTGCTCAGTAAGGCCGAAAGGTCTTTGTCATACATGCCCGTAAATGCTATTACCACCATAGATTTATCGTGAGCAGCCTGAATGGCTTGCACGAGATTACCGGGGTTGCTTCCACTGCTAAATATAGCTAAGAGGTCGCCAGGTTCCCCTAATGCTAGGATTTGCTTACTAAATATTTGATTTTTTCCATTCCTATGACAAATAGCCGTTAGTATTCCGCTATCATTCAGAGATATGGCGGGAAATCCTGGGCGCTCAAGTTTATATTGAAGCAGAAGAGACTCGGTGAGGATGCCAGCCAAAGCAGTTGTTAGGCCGTTGCCGCAAGATAAGACTTTCCGGCCTTGGAGTAGTTGTTGAACTATTTTATGACTGGCGCTGACAATATATGGGGCCAGCATCTTGGTGCAGTCTTTTTTAACCTGAATGCTTTGATTGAAATGTGCAATAACAGTTGATTCCATGGCTCTCTTGTCGACTCGTTATATTTTTTAAAAGGCTAAGTCGTCATTCTACCTCATGCTTAATTCGTTTGCTGACGCTTTAATGACAGATCGTCATATCGATATATTTCCCTGAATTCTTCCTCTGAGGCTACTTGGCCTTTGCCTTTCGTGCAAACTACTGGATGGAGTATATTTTTCCTTTGCGAAATTTTGCCCAAGGCTGCGTTCTTTTTATAGTACCTAATGGATTCAACTGAAGAGTGCCGGTGACACCATAAAATTTATGATTTGGATTTTTTTTCATCTGCTTAAGAGAATAATGCAGTTGGTAAGCGTCAATACCGAGTGCAAAAAAATGCCGATAAATTGGCGGCATGCTGACCCCTGATAAAAGAGTGGACAGGTCTAGAGACCAGGGTGTGGTGATAAAGTTGATACCATTAAGGTCCCTGTTTCTGTCGACCTCTTCAGAGCCAGAGTAAATTTGTGATGTGCTGTATATTTCAATATCTCCAGCAAACAGAAAATCTAAGGTGGGCTTTATTTGACGAGCACGATCTGGATAGGCTACCAAAAAGATCATATCAATGTCTTTTCGGCGGCGCGGTGTATAAACTAAGGGCTTGCCGAGCAGTTTCTCCAGGTTTCGTTTGCGAGTAGAACTATTTTTTATATGTAGTATTGAGCTTAGTTCTGGGGTGAAGTCAGTTACTGTGTTGCTATACAATATTGTATCAGTTATTTTACCACCTTTTTCTTGCCAACGCTCATGGAATGCTTTGGCTGAGCGCCTCCCCCAGCTGCTACTTGGAGCTATTATTAATGCTGACTTATGGCTCTTAGTCCATGCCTTGCTGGCAATCTCACGACTCTCATCTGTTACGGAGAGACCAAATTGAAAAATATTTCTTCTTGGTGATGTTAGTTCTCCCATATAATTTAGCGTGATAATTGGAACTGGAATTCTCTTTAATGCTAAAAATTGGAAAGCATTGTCTTTTTTTACCGGTCCAAGAACTAACTGTGCACCGTCATTTACAGCCTGAGTATAAAGATTAACTACATCCATCATATTTTCTGTATCATAAAATTGAACTTGAGGTACTTGCTCTTTGTTTTCCTTAGCTCTATATAAGGCAGCAAGAAAACCGCTTTGTATCGCATCACCTGCTTTTTTTTGTGCGCCGCTTAGTGGAAGTAAAACTGCAATTTTGTTTTGAGTATCGCTATATTTCGATACTTTTTCGTCCGAATAAGACTGAACCTCTTGCGGAAAATATTTTTCCCCAATATTTAAAATAGAAATTTGCGAGCAGCCTGACGCTAGTAATGCTATAAAGCACAAGATGGTTGTAACTTGAACTCTAAACATTGGTGTCGTTTCTTATGGTGGGTGAGTTATATATAGTAGCAACACCTATAGGTAATATGGGAGACATGGCACCTCGTGCTGTGGATGTTCTCCATACCGTTGATTTAGTGGCGGCTGAAGACACTAGGCGCAGCAGTCGCTTATTCAGACATTTTGGCATAAAAACCCCTATGGTTTCTTATCATGACCATAGTGATAATAAACAAATTAACACTATTGTCGATATGCTTTTGCGTGGAAATTCTGTAGCTCTAATTTCTGATGCCGGAACCCCTTTGATTTCTGATCCTGGCTATAGGTTAGTAAAAATTGTTAGAGATAAAGGTCTAAAAGTAGTCCCTATACCTGGATCTTGCGCTCTTATTGCTGCAATTAGTGTATCAGGCTTGCCTAGTGATCGGTTTATTTTTGAAGGATTCCCTCCAGCCAAATCATCTGCTCGTGTTGCAAAATTTGAAAGTGTTGCTGAAGAATTTAGGACTTTAATTTTTTATGAGGCCCCACATAGAATACTAGAAACTCTGACCGATATGGTGAATGTGTTTGGTGGAGCTCGCCAAGTAGTAATCGCTAGAGAATTAACAAAAACCTATGAGACTTTTTTGTCTGGATCTCTGATGAAAGTTTTAGTGCAGGTAGAAGAAGATAAAAACCAACAAAAAGGCGAGATAGTTGTTGTATTAGAAGGGGTTCGTCCCTCAGAAAAAGATCCAGACACTGCTGAGGCCAGGCGAGTGTTAGCGATACTGTTGGACGAAGTATCTTTGAAGCAAGCCGCCTTATTGGCTGCAAAAATTACCGGCTACCAAAAGAACGAATTATACGCCTTAGCTCTCTCTCTTAAGCAATAAACCAGCCGAGAGAATTTTTTAGCAACCTTAAGTGAGATTTTTATAAAAATAATTTTTAAGCAACTGATTATTTCATGGTAATCTATGCGCGGAGTTGGCTGGGCAGCCACCGCTGTTTTTTCTCGATATTTCCTTAGGTGGTATTGGGTTGACAGGGGAGGAAAGTCCGGGCTCCATAGGGCAGAGTGCCAGGTAACTCCTGGGGGGCGCGAGCCTACGGAAAGTGCAACAGAAAGCATACCGCCGATGGTCATATTTTGACACAGGTAAGGGTGAAAGGGTGCGGTAAGAGCGCACCGCGCAGCTGGCAACAGATTGCGGCATGGTAAACCCCGCTCGGAGCAAGACCAAATAGGAGTCCTTTGGCGTGGCCCGCGTTGGACTCGGGTAGGTTGCTTGAGGCGTGTGGTGACGCGCGCCCTAGAGGAATGGCTGCTCACGACAGAACCCGGCTTATAGGCCGACTCCAAATATGACTAACCTCTGGCAATACCAGAGGTTAGTCTCTCTTTTTGAGCTTAAGTAATGCATAGTTCTATGCCGATTTTTCTTAGCAGTGAACCTTTCAATTCTTGATGAAATTAGCTTTCTTGCTTATTAGTTAAAGAATCACTTTAACTGATATTTCTAGCTATATGTTTTTCTTCATTATATCC
>Ga0308134_1000160_pt1 | contig 9348 bp, 1 predicted proteins | sample CB21_1120_Surfac_FD_203057 | JGI IMG/M metagenome (GOLD analysis project Ga0308134, IMG submission 203057) | Metatranscriptome of marine microbial communities from Western Arctic Ocean, Canada - CB21_1120_Surface (Metagenome Metatranscriptome) | ecosystem: Environmental > Aquatic > Marine >... | reverse complement strand
GGAGGGCGGTTCACGAACCTGAGCGAGGAGCAGCGTTCTATCACCAAAATCCTCTGCCGAAAGGGCTAAACGGACACTGGTGCTGATCTGAACATGCGAGCGATCTGCTCACACCTCCACCGAAGACATCTGTAGTACTGTGGCGGATCGTGGGCCAACACTAGCAGTTCCGTGCGCTTTATTCAGTGCGCGCGTGTTACCCGCTGCCCTCCCACCTGGTAGCCAGGCTACAAAGGGCACGTGGGTGTGGGTGCTTCACTACTGCAACAGCAGCGCCACGACCGCGCCACAGAGCAGCGCGAACGAGGTGGCCACCGGCGTGGCGCCAGCAACCTTGCCTGGCACCTGGGTCGTCGTGCCTCCTCCGCCACCACCTCCTCCTCCTGCCGGCGCGTCCACGGCAACCTTGCCCGTGCTTTTGAGCCCTGCGGAGCCCACCTTTGCGCCTGCGTTTGCGAGCGAGACTTCCTTTGTCAGGGCAGCATTGACGGAGGTCGAAGTAACCTTGTCGCCAGCGGTAGTCGCTCTCGCCGAGGTGTCACCCGTACCCACTTGGAGCTGGCGGCGGCGGCTGATTGCTGACAAGGCACCGACGGTGGTGGCCGAGGTACACGCGGCCTGGCACGTGGCGTCGCATCCATCTGTCGCTTTGCACTCCGTGAGCAGGTGTGCGTCCAAGTCTGCTGCTAGCGCAGTCTTGAAGCCGGCGACGTCGGTACTGGACATGGCCGTGATCTTACTGTACAGGACGTCGATCCCATAAGAGTACGACACCTGTTTACAGGCTGTGCCGCAGGAGACCTCGGCCAGGTCCGTGTGGGGGCACTCTTTGCCGGCGCCGTTGCGGGGCGTTGAGATGGTGTACGTCTGCTTGCACGTGGACTTGCACTTGCCGAGTGTTCCCTCGCAGTCGATCGCCTTGTCCTCGGTCACCTTCACGGCAGACATCTTGGATAGGTCGGCCCCTGCTGTCTTGGAGCCGACCTTGACAGAAATGCTTCCCCCCTCATCTTTGGCCGTCTTTATAATGGACGCGGCGTCCGCCGCCACAGACTTGGGCACCTCGGCCGCCATTGAGACCTTCACGCCCTCTGCCAGCTGGCGGCGCTCGGTTGCTCCCAGCACCCGGCGGCCGGTGGTCGCTGCGATGAAGACGACCTTCATGGCAAGGCCTGTTTTTTGGAATATTGCTGCCTCCACGTCCTTGATGAACTGGGCGCGCGCCGCCGACCCTTCTGCGATGTCGGCCACAGCAATGCCAGTCATCGCGACGTCGGTCCGGACCTTCACCTTAGGGACCGTGGTGTTCGCGCCGGCAGCACTGATGGACTTCGCGATGTCGTCCAGTGCTTTCTTCTTCCCCGCTGCGTCCAGTTTGACCGCATTCACCGTGATGGTAGCCGGCTCCGGGAGGCAGACGGCATCCTTGGTCCTGTCACTCGGAGCTTTGGTTTTGGTGCCGGCCAAGATGCACGCGTTGACCGCGGAGCATGACGTGGACTGGTCCACCGCTGAGTTGAACTTGCCGCTCCCACAGGCGGTGCACGAGGCAGGCTGCGTGGGCTTCGTGTCTTTCTTGGCAGTGTAGAAACTACCCTTGGGGCAGTTGCTGACCCCGCAGGTGGCCCCCTTGGTCTTGTCGCCGGGCGTGACACCCTTGTCGCCGCACGCGAGGGTGCACTGCGCCTTGCAGGCGGTGCTGGCGTCATCTGCGTCGTTGAAGGTGCCGGCTGGGCAGTCCGAGCACTTCGCGGCGGTTGTGTTCGTTTTGGCACTGAAGACTTTGCCCTTGCCGCACTTGGTCACGGTGCTGCAGGTGGCATCGTGCGTGGCGTTGCCTGCTACCACAGTGCCCTTGTCGGTGCACTTGTTGTAGTCGTTGCACTGGGTGCTGGCGTCATCAGCACCATTAAACTTTCCGCTCGCACACGACGTGCACTTCGCGACTGTCGTGCCGTCCTTCGCTGTAAAGTACTGGCCTTGAGCACACTTGGCCGGAGCACAGACGGCATTCTTCTTGGCGTCACCAGGCGTTTTAACCCCCGTGGCGGCGCAGGCGTTGACCTTCGCGCAGGCCTGTGCGTCGTTGCGCCCCACCTTGAACTCGCCCGTGGGACAGTCTTCGCACTTGGCGGCAGTGGCGCCGTCTTTGGGGACCCATTTCTTGCCAGCGTCGCAGCACTGCGACGCGTCCTCCGCGCAAGCAGCGCAAGGCTGGCCGTCGTCCGCAGCGCTGAACTTGCCGTCGGCGCAGGCCTCGCACTTGTTGGGCGACGTGCTGCTCTTGGCTACCAGGCCGAAAGTCTTACCGCACGTTGCTGGTGCACAGACGGCATCTGCCTTCGCGGTGCCGTCAGTGAGTTTGCCGGTGGCGGCACACTTGTTGTGGTCGTTGCACTTCACAGTGGCATCGACGGCTGCGAGGAACTTACCCGTCGCGCACGCTGAGCACTTGGACGGTGTGTCGCCGCTTTTTGCTGTGAAGTATTGGCCGGCTGGGCAAGCGGAGGGGCCACACTGGTTATTGGTGGTGGTGCTGCCAGGCGTGGCAACGCCAGCGCCAGCGCAGGCTGCGCGTGTCGCGCAAACGCTCGTGTCGTCCGCCGAGTTGAACTGGCAGGACGTACAAGCCGTGCACCTCGACGGCGTGTTGCTCCCTGCGTCTTTGCCGGTGTAGCCCTGACCTGGGGGGCATTTGGTAGGGCCGCATGTGTTGTCCCTCGTGGTAGTGCCCGTCACCTTCTTGAGGGTAGCGCTACAATCCGTGTGCGTGGTGCAGCTGGTGGCCGCGTCGTCCTTGTCGCTGAACGAGCCGGACGAGCAGGCCGTGCAGAACGACGCAGTGTTACCATTTTTGGCAGTGTAGCGGAATCCTGCTGGGCACGTGACCGGTCCACACACAGCGTTGTTGGTCGCGCTGCCAACCGTCGTCACGCCAGTGACACTGCAGCTGCTAATTGTCGTGCAGCTGGTCACCGCGTTGGTGCCCACCTTGAACTTCCCGGACTCACACGGCGTGCACTGGGTGCCCGAGGTGCCACTCTTTGCGGTAAAGTACTGGCCTGCGTCACACAGGGCTGTGCCACACTCAGCATCCACCGTGCTGGTGCCAGCCTTCCGCACGCCGTGGACGCTGTTCCCGTCGCCACCTGTTGCAGCCGCGTCGCACGTGCGGTGGGCCTTGCAGGTGGGGGTGGCGAACACGCAGTCCCCGGAGGTGGCTTCGTTTGCAGCGACCGTCTCCTTGACCACGAGGCTGGTGGTCGTGATGCTGGCCACCGTGAATGTCTTCCTGTTGTAGTGGGTTCCAATCGCCTCGCACGACGTCGTGCCTGCCTTGTGCATGACTGTCAAGCTGTCGCCCACCTTGTAGCCCGCCAAGTCCCAACTAATGACGCTGGTGAAAGTTTTCGAGGTCGCCGTTGCGCTTGCCACGACGGGAGCCGTTGTCGTGAACCTGCCGGAGGCGCACGCCGAGCATCTGGCAGCGGCGGTGCTGACCCACGGCGACGACCCGACGCCTGCCGCAGCCGTGAAAGCCAGACCCTTCGTGCACGTCTCGACCTTGCTGCAGACGGCGTTCTTCGTGGCGTCGCCAGCCGTTTTCACCCCACCGACGTCGTTGCTGGTTCCACAGCACTTGGTGATGAAGGCGGCGCAAGAGGCCGTTGTACCGGCCGTCAGTCCGGACACGCCGTTGGTGGCTTGCACCACAAACTTGCCGGGCGCACAGGCGACGCACGTGGCGGCATTGGGGCCCTCCTTGTCCCCGTGTGCGAAAGACCTGCGGGCTGTTGTGGCTACCGCAGCCAGACGGTGCTGGCCGGAGGGACACTTCACTTTCCCACCGATGTTGTCCTTCGTGGCGTCGCCGACCACGAGGTACCCGTCAGTGGCTCCAAACAGGGTGTGCTCCGTGCCGGGGATGCCACGCGCCGAGTCGCAGTCGTCCAGTAAGTTGCCAGTATTCTTGGGGCACTGCACGCCCACTCCGCCGGTCTTGGTGTCGGTCTGGGTGCCCCCAGCTGCGCTCATGGTGATCTTGCTGTGGGGCTCGCACTGGTGGGTGTTGTGGGTCAGCCCGGCCTTGTAGGACAGGGGCGGGCACGGAACGCAACCGGTTCCGGCCGTGTTGACGTGCCGCCCCGCGCCGCAGCACCGGTCGGCCCCGGCCTGGGTGTTGTCGGCGACTCTGGTGACCACGCACTTGCCGGCGCCTGTCAAGTCTGCTGTAGGTGCTACGGTTGTCTTCAGGAAGTTTGCCGCGGTGTCGCCGACAGTCTCCACACTGTAGTCGTGGTACGGCAGGGCCGGTTGGATGTGGCACTTGGTGCCGTCGCCCATGTCGGCGACGATGCTATGACTCGCGGTCTGCGGCCGGATACCACGAGTTGTGGCGGCGTCGAAGGTTCTGAGGTAGTTAACATTTGCAGCTGCCCCACCCGTTGTTTTCCAACCCACGTCCGCAACAATGAAGTCCATGGACGCACCCGCCGTCTGTGTGATTGCTGTACAGTCAGTTCCGGTTTTGTGCGAGACTCGCAGGATGGACCCGGTCTTAAAGCCCATGGCTGCCCAGGATGTGGTCGCTTTCCACTCCCTGGTAGCTTTAGTTGCGCCGGCAGTGCCGTCGAGCACCGGGGCCGCTGGGATCGCGAGGCAGGAGCCAACTCCTCCTGTGAAAGACTTGTGCGAGACTCTCAGGGTCTGGCCTACTTTCCAGCCGCCGTTGGCCCAGCTTGCGCCGTTGGATGTGGTCGTCCACCGGTTGTTGGCGGTGGTGGCGGCCGTCACTACCGTAGCCGAGTCGCCGGCAGCCAGGCACTCGGTGCTGCCGTCGCTCCCTTTGCCCACGGCGTAGCACTTGTCCGAGCCCAGCGTGTGCTGGGCGGGGGAGACGAGGCACGTTCCTGCAGTCGAAGGATCTGTCAGGCTGGTGGGATGGGTGGCAGTCACGCCGAGGACTTTTGCGTCGGCACCCACAGCGGTGTCAGCTACGATGTAGTCCCCGTAGGAGTCCGCTCCGATTGCCAAGCACGAGAGCTTGGTCGTACTCGTAGGGTCGGCGGCTGGGGCGATGGTGTTAGCGTGTGTGAGCCGGATGACCTGGCCGGCCACGTAGCCATCGGTGGCCCAGCTCCCGGATGCTCGTACAATTTGATTGTCGGTGGCGGGGATTGTAACTTGGACCGCTTTCTGGGAGCCCGGGCTCCCAGGGCCCTCTTTGGTGTTGATCAGGTACTTGCCGACGGGGCAACGCGTGCAAAACGCCCTCCTGCCGTTGCTGGCACTCGTGAAGTAGTTGTTGGCGAAGCACCCGACGACTACCGTCCCGTCGGTGGCCGTAACGCCGACGCAAACGGCATCTGCGCTGGCCGTGCCCGGGGTTTTGACACCACCTCCGTCCGCACCGGCGCCCGTGCAGGCCTTGTGGTTCGCACAGGCGTTCGCGTCGACGTTCGCGTTGAATGTCCCCGCCTGGGAGGATGTCCCCGCCACGCAGGCGGTGCAGTACGAGGCTGTGCTGCCGGACTTGCCCGTCTTGCCGAAGCCGGCAGGGCAATTGGCCGAGGCGCCGTCCTTTCCAACGGGTCCACACACCTGGTTCGCGAACGCCGAGCCGGCCGTCATGACCCCCTCGGCGCTGCAGTCCGCGAAAGCTGCACACGACGTGGTGGTGTGCATCTCGCGGTTGCTGTTCCCGGTGCCCAGGTACTTGCCGGCTGCGCATGCAGTGCACTTCGAGGCGGTCGAGCCAGACTTGGCCGTGTAGAAGTAGCCAGCCGAGCAGGTGGCCGGTCCGCATACGTTATCCACAGCCGCAATACCTGCTGTTTTAACGCCGGTTGTGCCGCACGACTTGTGACTAGCACAGCTGGTGCCCGTGCCCGTTTCTGCCTCGAATTTGCCGCTCTCGCAAGCCGTGCACAGTGAGGGCGAGGACCCGGTCCGGTCCGTGTAGAACTGGCCCGCTGGGCACTCGCTGGGTCCGCAGGCCGAGTCCTCCGTGGCGCCGCCGGCAACCACGCCGGCAGCGGCGCTGCAGTCCGCCAGGCAGTGCGCCTTGCAACCGGTGCTAGCATCGTCGGCGTCGTTGTACTGGCCCGCTGGGCAGGTGGTGCACTGCGAGGGCGCAGCGTGGTCCTTGGCTGTGAAGTACTCCCCCTTCCCGCACGTGGTCGGCCCGCACACACTGTTCCTGGTGGCGTCGCCTTCAGTCGCGACGCCGGTCGCGCCGCACGTTGCGTGTTTGGCGCAGTAGGTGTCGTCGTTGCGCCCGACGCTGAACGTGCCACATGAGGCGCATGCCGTGCAAGTGCCCCCGGCAGTGGCACTCCAGGAGAAGCCAGCGTCGCAGCACTCCGCCGTCCCTGCCTTGCAGACGGCGCAAGGCTTGTTGTCGTCCGCAGCGCTGAACTTGCCGCTGGGACAGAGCTCGCACTTGGCAGCAGTCGAGCCGCTCTTGGCTACGAAGCCCTGCTTTGCTGGACACTTTGCAACTCCGCAGACGGCATTCGCCAGCGCGGTGCCAGGAGTGGCCACGCCCGTTGCGGCGCACTGGTCATGGGCAGCGCACGAAGTGTGCGCTGTCGTGGTGCCCGCGTCCGTCTTGGTGTTGTACTTGCCTGCCGCACACGCCGTGCATGTGGCCGCCGTGGCGCCACTCTTAGCAGTAAAGAACTGGCCAGCCGCGCACTGGGTTGCCCCGCACACCGCGTCGGTGGTTGCCGTGCCTGCCGTTTTCACGCCCTCGGTGCTGCACGCTTGGTGGGCGGCGCAAGACAACCTGTCGTCCTGAGCGCTGAACCGGCCGCCCGCACAAGCCGCGCAGCTCGAAGCTTTCAGGGTCGCTGGCGTGCCGGCGCTTTTGGCGGTGAAGGCTTCCCCAGCCACACACGTCGACGGGCCACAGACACTGTCGGTGGTCAGCGTAGCCGGGGTGGCGATGCCGTACGTCGTGCACGGTTCGATCGCGCTACACCCCGTGGCGCCGGCCGTGCTCGAGAAGGTTTTGCCGAGATTGCAAGCCGTGCACGTGGTAGGGGGGGTGGTAGCGTACCCCTGGCCCGCTGGACAACCGGCCGGGGCGCAGACCCGGTCCTGCCTCGGGTCCGCCTCCGTGTAGGTCTGCGAGATCTCGCAGACCGTGTTGCCGCCGTTGTTGGCCGTGAACAGGTCCCGTCCCTCCTTCACAACCATCACCAGCTCGTCGGTACCAAGAAACAGGTGCTCGACGGTCAGGTCCAATGTCTTCCCGGTGTTGGCGGCTTCGATAGGCGGGCAGATAGAACCGGCTTTGTGCGAGAGGGTTATCCTGTCGCCTACTTTGAAGCCCCGTGCCAGCCAACCGGTGACGGTTGTTGTGAGAGTCTTGGCGGCCACGGTCACGGCGGAGACGGCCTTGATAGCTGCAGGTGTAGCTATCACGATGTCGGCCTTCGTGCCGGTGCGGGCGCAGCAGACGCGCTTCGGGGTGCAGCTCGTGCTCTGGCTGTTGCTGTTGGGCTGGAACGTGCCCACAGGGCACTTCGTGCACTTGGCCGCGTTGGCGCCCAGCTTGTCTCCGGTCGCGGCGGTCCAGTACTCACCCTTGGGGCAGCTCTTCTTGCCTCCTACGTTGTCCTTCGTGGCGTCGCCCACCACAAGCTTGCCAAACTCGTTGTCCCACTGGGTGTTGTCAACCGAAGTCAGCACGACCCGGCCCGCGCTCGAGGTCGTGTGCGCCTCACACACCACGGCCGCCTTGGTGTAGCCCGCCTTGAACGTGCCACTGCCACACGCGACACAGGCGCTGTTCCCAGCGTTCGCCGTAAACCCGGGGGGGCAGCAGTGCCCATTGGTAACTGCTCCCCTCGCAGGTTTGGAAATGACGCAGCGGCCAGAGCCAGACTCGACGGCGACGATGCTGTCGGCCGTGACTCGGAGTTGCGTGTTAGCGGTTGAGGTGTCGGTGATGGTGAACTCTTTGCTCGTGGCGGTGCCAATTGCCGCGCACCCGCCCGGGCTGGTGGCCGTGACTGTGACCACGTCGCCAACCGCGTACCCCGCGGTGGTCCAGGCGTTCGCTCCTGCTGCTACGAAAGCGTTCGATGCACCAACAGTGGCCGAAACGACCCCAACCGCGGCGGTGCAGGCGGTGGGTCCGTCCGGATCGGTGCCGTGGGCCGTGCAGGTGGTGGTTGTGTGGACACCGGTACCAGAATGCTCAAGGTACTTGCCTGCGGGGCAGCGCGTACAGTACGCTGCCACAGTACTGGACGCGGCGGCAGTCCAGAACTCGTTGATCTTGCAGCCCGTCAACGGAGACGACACGCAGACATGGTCTTTGGTCAAGTCACCCTCGGTCAAGATGCCGTTGGAGCACGACGTCTTCCATGCTGCGCAGGTGCTGCTCGTGTCATCCGCTGCATTGAAGGTCTCGACAGCACAAGGGGTGCAGGAAGAGGCCGTGTCCCCACTCTTGGCGACGTGCTTGAAGCCCTTACCGCACTTGGAAGGCCCGCACACATTGTCCCTGCTCCTGGAGCCGCGGCCGCTCGCCAGGACGCCGTAGGTTGAGCAAGCCTGGAGGGCGGTACACGAGGTGCCAGCGTTCGTGCCGGCCTTGAAGTTCGTGCCAGCTGTGCAGGGCGAACACTTCGCCGCCGCGCTGGTGCTTTTGACGGTCAGGTACTCGCCCGCGACGCAGACGGTGGGTCCGCACACCGCATCCTGCGTCGCGTCGCCTGCCGTGGTCACCCCGCTGGCGGAGCACGCGTTGAGGAGAGCGCACTTGGTGAACTTCTCGGTCGCCCCCGCTGTGTTCTGGTCGTTGAATCTGCCTGAGCCACACTTGGTGCAGGAGGCCACCACACCGTCCTTCTTGGCCGTCCAGAACTCGCCCTTGGGGCACGAGGCTGGTGCGCAGACGGCGTCCTTGGTCGCGTCGCCTGCGGTTTTCAAGCCGTTGGCGGCGCACACGGCGCTGCAGTGAGGCGTGCAGCTCTGGCTCGCGTCTTTGGCGCTGCTGAACGTGCCGGCCGGGCAAGCTGTGCACGTAGACGGTGTGGCGCCACTCGCTGGCGTGTAGAAGAGGCCCGGCCCGCAGGTGGACGGCCCACAGATGCTGTCCTTGGTCTTGTCTCCCACCGTTTCCACACCGGTGGCGGCGCACGGCACGCCGCACTGTGCAGTACACTTGCCAGCGGTGAAGAATTTGCCGGCGGCGCATGGGTCGACCTGGGCCTCCGCGAGCTGGGGCGCCGCGAGGAGCACAGCAGCGAGGGCGACGAGGCGGAGAGCCGGCATCGTGCAATAGTTTCCTTCTCAACGTTCTGCTAGGGGACTTTCAACCGAGCAATAGGTTCC
>Ga0308134_1000153_pt1 | contig 9447 bp, 1 predicted proteins | sample CB21_1120_Surfac_FD_203057 | JGI IMG/M metagenome (GOLD analysis project Ga0308134, IMG submission 203057) | Metatranscriptome of marine microbial communities from Western Arctic Ocean, Canada - CB21_1120_Surface (Metagenome Metatranscriptome) | ecosystem: Environmental > Aquatic > Marine >... | reverse complement strand
GTTCACATGGTTGGTTTATTTTCACAGATTGAGCCTTCGGCAGCTGCGCTTTCTTAGCACGAGCCGGGGCAGCACCCACACTTGCCGGAGGTGCGCTTGCCGAAGAGCTGCAGCAGCTTGAGCAGGTCCAGCACGTCGAGGTCGTTGTCGTTGGTGAGGTCGCCCTTGCACACGCCGCGCTTGCCGCCCGAGTGCTTGTTGTACGAGGGGAGCTTGTTCTTGTGGTGGTCCCAGCCGTTCTTGGTGCCGGTGCCGCCGCCCACCTGGAACGAGTGCGACTTCTCCGCGGCGAAGCGGCCGAGCAGGTTCAGGAGGTCCTTGGCGTCCACCGTGTTGTCGCCGTTGAAGTCGCCGGTGCAGATCTTGCCGCCGCTGCCGCCGCCGCCGCCGGGGACGGCGACGTACAGCTCGACGCGGCTCTCGGCGGAAGCAGCGCCCGGGAGGCCGCCCTTCCACGCACTGCGCGAGCCGATGGCGTAGAACCAGTTGCCGTGGTTGACGGTGCCGTCGAGCAGGGCGCGCGGGTTGTTGCCGCCGTGCCTGTAGCCGTTCTCGAGGCCGCCGAAGCGGTTCTGCTTGAAGTTCACGTCGATGGCCTCGTAGCCGAGGGAGCGCTGCCTCGCCTGCACGGGGTTGGAGGACTGGCGCCAGACGTTGTAGTTCTTGCCCTTGCGGCGCGGCCAGACGATCTTGAAGGTGAACTTGCCGGCAATCTTGTGCGCGTTGCCGAGCGTGTTCAGGATGGAGTAGTTGGGGGCGTTCTTGTTGTTGGCGTTGAGGTTCTTCCACTTGCTGACGGGCGAGAGGTACTTGGGGGTGGTCTGGCGGAACAGCAGCTTCCACGTGGTGTCCACGCAGCTCTGCTTGACGCCTTTGCCGCCGCTGCACGTGATGGTCACGCTGACCGCCTTGCCCTTCCTGCACGAGTTGCCGCGGTAGCCGAAGTTGCCCCAGGAGTGGCCGCCCTGGTTGCACTTGTTGAAGCGCTGGCCGGCGAGGCACTTGCCCACGGGCATGGAGTCCGACTTGAGCGGCTTCCTGGCGTTGCGCCCCGAGTGTTTGCCTGAGTGGTAGCCCAGCATCCTGCAGAACTTGGTGGCGCCGTTCTGGTTGTCCCAGAAGTAGTGGCCGCACACGTGGTACCAGGCGCCCTTGTAGTTCACCTCGGGCATCAGCTTCCCGCCCTTGGTGTCGGCGTGCACGCGCACGTCGCCGTCCTGGCACGACTTCAGCGTCGGCTTCTTGCAGTCGTTCTTGTTGTCGTGGCTCGCCGCGTTGTTGTTGGCGGGGGTCCTGCTGCCCGTGGGGCAGGCCTTGCACGCGGTGCGCGAGGTCTGGTCGCTGTAGCGGCCGATCTTGCACGTCTTGCAGCCGTTCGCCTGGTTCGTCGCGTGCTTGCGGCCGGCCTGGTCGGAGTAGCGGCCCCTGGCGCACGCGCGGCAGCCCCTCGTGGCGTGCGTCGCGTGGGTACGGCCGCGCTGGCTGGTGTAGCGGCCCTTCCTGCACACCTTGCACGCGGGCCTGCCCGTCTGGTCGGCGTAGCGGCCCGTCTGGCAGTTCGTGCAGCCAACGCGGCCGTGCTTGCTCTGGAACTTGCCCTTGGGGCACTTGGTGCACGTGTACTTGGCCGTGCTGCCCTTGCGGAACGTGCCCGGGCGGCAGGTCTTGCGGCAGGTGTACTGCGCGATGTACATGTGGCGGCACTTGCCCTCGTAGAACTCGGTGCGGAAGTCGCGCAGGTAGGCCGTGCCGCTCTTGCAGACCTTCGTCTTGACACTGTACGCGCACTTCTTCTTGGTCTTGCCGCACCAGGCCCAGTTCTGGTCGTCCTTGCCCACGCCGCACGAGCCCGCGTCCCAGTGCGCGGTGAGCTGGGGGTTCCAGTCGGCGTCGCAGCCGCCGGCGCCGGTGGTGCGCGTCCACTTGCCCTTGGGGCACTTGCGGCACTGGTTCTTGGCGGTGCGGCCGAGCTGGTTGCCGTAGCGGCCCTTGGCGCACGGCTTGCACCACCACCTGCCGGTCTGGTCGGCGTAGCGGCCCTTCTTGCAATTAAGGCAGGCGGCTTGCACGTGGACGCCGCCTCTGTACTTGCCCTTGGCGCAGTTGCGGCACGAGTTGCCGCGCTTGAACGTGCCGCGCTTGCAGGCCTTCAGGCCCACGTACAGCTCGACGCGCGACTCGGGCGACGCGGCGCCCGGGATGCCGTTGTTCCACTTGGCGCGCGAGCCGATGGCGTAGAACCAGTTGCCGTGGTTGACGGTGCCGTCGAGCAGGGCGGCCGGGTTGTTGCCGCCGTGCTTGTAGCCGTTCTCGAGGCCGCCGAAGCGGTTCTGCTTGAAGTTGACCGTCATGGCCGTGTAGCCGACGGCGCCCGTGCGCGTGGTGACGGGGTTGGAGGACTGGCGCCAGATGTTGGAGTTCTTGCCCTTGCGGCGCGGCCAGACGATCTTGAAGGTGAACTTGCCGCCAATCTTGTGCGCGTTGCCGAGCGTGTTCAGGATGGAGTAGTTGGGGTCCTTGGGCTTGTTGGCGTTGAAGCGGCGCCACTTGCTGACGGGCTGCAGCATCTTGGGCATCGTCTGGCGGATCAGCAGCTTCCACTTGAAGTCGACGCAGCTGCTCGTCTTGCCCTTGCCGCCGCTGCACTTGACGGAGACGCCGATCTTCTTGCCCTTCTTGCACCAGCCGTTGCGGTAGTTCAGGTTGCCCCAGGCGTGGCCGCCGTTCTTGCACTTGTCCAGCTTCTGGCCGGCGCCGCACTTGCCGACGGGCATGGCGTTCTGGTTGAACGCGACCCGGGTCTTGCCGCGCGTGCCGCTGTTGAAGCCGAGCGCCTTGCAGAAGGTCGTGGCGCCGTGGTTGTTGTCCCAGAAGTAGTGGCCGCAGATGGGGTACCACCTCTCGTTGTAGCGCACCTCCGGGTACATGTTGCGCCCCGCGCCCAGAATGTTGCCCGGCGCGATGCGCACGTCGCCGTCCGTGCACGACTGCGGCGTCACGGTCTTGCAGTCGTTCGCGTTGTCGTGGTCCGCGTTGCGGTTGGTGGCGAGCGTCGACTTGCCGCTGGGGCAGTTGACGCAGCTGGGCCTCGCGAGGTTGTTCTGGTACTTGCCCGCCTGGCAGGCGCGGCACTGGGCCGCGCGCTGGGCGCCGAGCTGGCTGCCGTAGCGGCCGCGCGCGCACCTGCGGCAGTTGTTGACATTGCCGCGCGCCGTCTGCGCGCTGTAGCGGCCGCGGGGGCAGTTGCGGCAGTTGTTTTTGTTCTGGCGTTGGGTCTGCTGGTTGTACTTGCCGCGGCCACAGGCCTTGCAGCCCTGGCGCCCCGTCTGGTCGGCGTACCTGCCGCGCTGGCAGTTGGCGCAGCGCGTGCGGCCGGGGGTGTTGCCGTAGCGGCCCTTCTGGCACTTGCGGCAGCTGTTGCCGGACCGGTAGAGGCCCTTGCCGCACTGCAGGCTGCAGGTGTACTGCGCCCAGTACATGTGGCGGCACTTGCCCTCGTAGTAGTTGAGGCGGAACTCCTTCAGGTAGGCCTTGCCGCTCTTGCAGACTTTCTTCGACACGGACACCGACTGCTTGCACTTCTTCTGGGTCTTGCCGCACCAGCCCCAGTTCTGGTCGTCCTTGCCCACGCCGCACGTGCCCGCGTCCCAGTGCGCGCGCAGGGCGGGGTTCCAGTCGGCGCTGCACGACGTGGCGCCCCACATCTTGGTGTACTTGCCCTTGCCGCACTTGCGGCACTGGTTGCCGGCGGTGCGCGCGAGCTGGTTGCCGTAGCGGCCCCTGGCGCAGGACTTGCAGCCCGTGCGCGCAGTCTGGTCGGCGTACTTGCCCCTGGCGCAGGCGCGGCACTGGCTCCTCGCGGTGCGGCCGAGCTGCACGCCGTAGCGGCCCTTGGCGCAGTTCTTGCAGCCGGCGTTGTTGTCGCTGTACTTGCCCCTGCCGCACGCGCGGCAGTCCTTGCCGGACTTGTACAGGCCCTTGCTGCACGCGGCGTTCTTGGGCACGCAGAAGTCGTAGTTGTTCACGTCGCCCACGCCGCCGGCGTTGCACGCCGGCACGGGCGTCTTGGCGTTGCGCTGGTGGCACTTGAGGCCGCTCTTGCAGTCCGAGTCGCGGTCGCAGTCGCCCTGGCACTTGCTGCACTTGGCCTTGGCGGTGCAGCCGGAGCCGCCCTTGTTGTGCAGCGTCTTGGGGTTGACGCAGTAGTCGTAGCTGTTCACGTCGCCCTTGCCGCCCTTCTTGCAGGTGTGGATCCACGACTTGCCGTTGCGCTGGTGGCAGATGAGGCCGCTCTTGCAGTCCGAGTTGCGGTCGCAGTCGCCCTGGCACACGCCGCACTTGCTCTTCGCCGTGCAGCCGGAGCCGCCCTTGCTGTGCAGCGTGTTCGGGTCGTAGCAGTAGTCCCACGTGTTGACGTCCTGGTTGCCGCCGCTGTCGCATGCGTGGATGGGCGTCTTGTTGTTGCGCTGGAAGCACTTGAGGCCGGTCTTGCAGTCGGAGTCGCGGTCGCAGTCGCCCTGGCACGTGCCGCACTTCGCGTTCGCCCTGCAGCCGCTGACGCCCTTCTGCCACATCGTGCGCGGGTTGTAGCAGAAGTCCCAGTTGTTCACGTCGCCGGCGCCGCCGCGGTTGCAGCCCTGCACCTTGGCGCGGTTGTTGCGCTGGTAGCACTTGAGGCCCGCGGCGCAGTCCGTGTCGCGGTCGCAGTCGCCCTGGCAGTTCTTGCACTTCTTCTTGGCCGTGCAGCCGTTCACGCCGACGTGGTGCATGTCCTGCGGGCTGTAGCAGAAGTCGTGGCCGCTCACGTCGCCCTTGCCGCCCCTGTTGCAGCCCTGCACCCACACCTTGTTGTTGCGCTGCCAGCACTTGAGGCCGCTCGCGCAGTCCGAGTCGCGGTCGCAGTCGCCCTGGCACTTGCCGCACTTGGCCTTGGCGGTGCAGCCGGTGACGCCCTTGTTCATGAGGACCTTGGGCTGGTAGCAGTAGTCCCAGTTGTTCACGTCGCCCTTGCCGCCCTTGGCGCAGCTCTGCACCTCGGCCTTGTTGTTGCGCTGGTAGCACTTGAGGCCGGTCTTGCAGTCCGCGTCGCGGTCGCAGTCGCCCTGGCAGCGCGCGCACTTGTTCTTCGCCGTGCAGCCGTTCACGCCGACCTGCTGCAGCACGCCGCCCTTCACGCAGTCGTTCTTGTGGTCCTTGTGCGCCTGGTTGTTGGTGTTGGCGGTGCGCGTGCCGCTGGGGCAGGCCTTGCAGCCCGTGCGGCGCGTCTGGTCCGAGTAGCGGCCGCCGTTGCAGATCCTGCAGTCGGTGGCCTTGGTGCGGCCGGCCTGGTTGCCGTAGCGGCCCTTGGCGCACGAGCGGCACTGGTTCGCGGCGGTGCGGCCGGTGGACGGGCCGTAGCTGCCGCGCGCGCAGTTGCGGCAGCCGGCCTGGCCGGTGGTCTGCTGGTACTTGCCCTTGGGGCACTTGCGGCACTGGCCGGAGCTGGTGCGGCCGGCCAGCGCGTTGTAGCGGCCCTTGGCGCACTTGCGGCACGAGTTGCCGGACTTGTACGTGCCCCTGCCGCACTGCTTGGCGCACGTGTACTGCGCCCAGTAGAAGTGGAAGCAGTTGCGCTCGTTGAAGTTGAGGCTGGCCGTGGGCTCGTTGTAGTTGAGGCGGAACTCCTTGAGGTAGGCCTTGCCGCCCTTGCAGAGCTTCTTGTTGACGTTGACCGTCAGGGCGCAGTTCTTGCCGTTCGCCGTCCTGCCCTGCTGCTTCTTGCACCAGGCCCAGTTCAGGTCGTCGACCTTGGTCTTGCCGTTGGCGCCCATGCCGCACTTGCCGCGGTCCCAGTGCGCCGCGAGGGCCGGGTTCCAGTCGGCGCTGCAGGCCTTCGACGACGTGGTGGCGGCGCGGTGCGTGTACTTGCCCTTCGGGCAGGCGCGGCAGTGGCCCGCGGCGCTGCGGCCGGTCTGCGCCGTGTACCTGCCCTTCGCGCAGCCGAAGCAGACGCGCACGGCGGTCTTGTGCGCGTAGCGGCCCCTGCCGCACGTGGCGCAGCCGCCGGAGCCCCTGCGGCTCGCGTACTTGCCCTTGGCGCACGCCCTGCACTGGTTGGCCGCGGTGCCGCCCGTGCCGCCGAAGTACTTGCCGTAGGCGCAGGTGCGGCAGTAGGCCACGCGGTTGCGGCCCGTCTGGTAGTTGTAGCGGCCCTTGGCGCACTTGACGCAGGCGCCGCGGCCGGGGCGGTCGCTGTAGCGGCCCTTGGCGCAGACCTTGCACTTGGTCTGGGCGGTCTTGTCCGTGTAGCGCCCCGCGGGGCACGAGCGGCAGTTCCACGCGCCGGCCTTCGACTTGGTGCCGTACTGGCCCTTCTCGCACGGGGTCTTGGGGTTGTAGCAGTAGTCCCAGGTGTTCACGTCGCCGGCGCCGCCGGACTTGCAGCCCTGCGTGGGCGTCTTGTTGTTGCGCTGGTGGCACTTGAGGCCGCTCTTGCAGTCGGAGTCGCGGTCGCAGTCGCCCTGGCACGCGGCGCACTTCTTCTTGGCCGTGCAGCCGGAGACGCCCTTCTGGTGCTTTTGCGTCGGGTCGTAGCAGAAATCGTAGCCTTTCACGTCGCCCTTGCCGCCCGAGTTGCAGCCGTGCACGTTGGCCTTGTCGTTGCGCTGGTGGCACTTGAGGCCCTTCTTGCAGTCCCCGTCGCGGTCGCAGTCGCCCTGGCACTTGCCGCACTTCTTCTTGGCCGTGCAGCCGGAGCCGCCCTTGTTGTTCAGGGTCTGCGGGTCGTAGCAGAAGTCCAGGTTCTTGACGTCGTGCGTGCCGCCCGAGTTGCAGCCGTGCACCACCGCCTTGTTGTTGCGCTGGTGGCACTTGAGGCCGGCGTTGCAGTCCGAGTCGCGGTCGCAGTCGCCCTGGCACGCCTTGCACTTCTTCTTCGACGTGCAGCCGCTCCAGCCCTTGTTGGCCATCGTGTACGGGTCCACGCAGTAGTCCCAGTTGTTCACATCGTCCGAGCCGCCCTTGTTGCAGCCGTGCATCTGCACCTTGCCGTTGCGCTGCTGGCACTTGAGGCCGGTCTTGCAGTCCGCGTCGCGGTCGCAGTCGCCCTGGCACTCGCCGCACTTCTTCTTGGCCGTGCAGCCGTTCACGCCGACCTGGTGCATGGTCTTGGGGTTGTAGCAGTAGTCGTAGCCGTTCACGTCGTGCTTGGAGCCCTTGTTGCAGCCGTGGATCTCCGTCTTGTCGTTGCGCTGGTGGCACTTGAGGCCGGTCTTGCAGTCCTTGTCGGCGTCGCAGTCGCCCTGGCACTCGGCGCACTTCTTGCTCGACGTGCAGCCGGAGCCGCCCTTGTTGCGCAGGTCCTTCGGGTCGTAGCAGAAGTCGTGGCCGTTCACGTCGCCCTTGCCGCCCGCGTTGCAGCCAGTGACCGCCAGCTTGTTGTTGCGCTGGAAGCACTTGAGGCCCGTGCGGCAGTCCGAGTCGCGGTCGCAGTCGCCCTGGCACTTGAAGCACTTGTTCTTCGAGGTGCAGCCGGAGCCGCCCTTCCAGTGCAGGGCGGCCGGGTCGTAGCAGAAGTCGTAGTTGCTTACGTCGCCACTGCCGCCGCTCTTGCACGCGTGGACGCCTGCCTTGCTGTTGCGCTGGAAGCACTTGAGGCCGGTCTTGCAGTCCCCGTCGCGATCGCAGTCGCCCTGGCACTCGGAGCACTTCTTCTTGGCCGTGCAGCCGGTGCCGCCCTTGTTGTGCAGCTGGAGCGGGTTGATGCAGAAATCGTAATCCTTCGTGTCGTGCGAGCCGCCCTTGTCGCAGCCGTGGATCGCCGTGAAGCCGTTGCGCTGGAAGCACTTGAGGCCGGTCTTGCAGTCCTTGTCGGAGTCGCAGTCGCCGTGGCACGCGGCGCACTTCTTCTTGGGGGTGCAGCCGGACCAGCCCTTGTGCTGCAGGCCCTGCGGGCTGTAGCAGAAGTCGTAGTTGTTCACGTCGCCCTTGCCGCCGCTCTTGCACGTCGGCACCTTCGTCTTCTTGTTGCGCTGGTGGCACTTCATGGCACCCTTGCAGTCCGAGTCGCGGTCGCAGTCGCCCTGGCACTCAGTGCACGGTTTCTTTTTGGTGCAGCCGGAGCCGCCCTTGTTGACCAAAAGTGAGGGGTTGACGCAGTAGTCCCAGTTGTTCACGTCGCCGGCGCCGCCCTTGTCGCAGCCGTGGATGTGAACCTTGCCGTTGCGCTGGAAGCACTTGAGGCCGGTCTTGCAGTCCGCGTCGGCGTCGCAGTCGCCCTCGCACGCGCCGCACTTCTTCTTGTCCGTGCAGCCAGTGACGCCTTTGGCGTTCAGCGAGGTGGGCTTGTAGCAGAAGTCGTAGTTGTTGGCATCGCCATTGCCGCCCTTCCTGCAGCCGGGCACGCCGAGCTTGCCGTTGCGCTGGTGGCACTTGAGGCCCTTCTGGCAGTCCGAGTCGCGGTCGCAGTCGCCCTCGCACGATGCGCACTTCTTCTTGGCCGTGCAGCCGGAGCCGCCCTTGTTGAGCAGGAGCGTCGGGTCGTAGCAGTAGTCGTAGTTGCTCACGTCGTGCGCGGTGCCGCGGCCTTTGTGGCAGCCCATAACCTGCGTCTTGCCGTTACGCTGGTGGCAGCGCAGGCCCTTCTTGCAGTCCGTGTCGCGGTCGCAGTCGCCCTCGCACAGTCCGCACTTCTTCTTGGCCGTGCAGCCGGAGCCGCCCTTGTTGAGCAGCTCGTTCTGCGGCCGGTAGCAGAAATCGTACGTGTTGGCATCGCCCTTGCCGCCGGACTTGCACCCCGGCACCTTCATCTTGTTGTTGCGCTGGTGGCACTTGAGGCCGGTCTGGCAGTCCTTGTCGGAGTCGCAGTCGCCGCGGCACTCGCTGCACTTCTTCTTGGCCGTGCAGCCGGAGCCGCCCAGGTTCTGCATGACGTTGCAGGGCGTGTGCGTGATGCGCACGTCTTGCAGCTCGAGGTGCGCCCAGCCCGTGTTGGACTTGCCGTCGCGCAGCTCGAGCCGGTACTTGGCCTTGCGGCTGGTCTTGAGGTTCCACGTGATGGTCTTGAACGTGTGCGTGTTGGCGTGCTGCTCCTGCTGGTTCATCACCTTGCCCGTGGCGACGTCCACCAGGACGAGGCCGAGGTAGTTGCCGGCGCCGGAGTTCTTGGTGGGGGACTTGCCGCCCTGCATCTTGAAGACGATCTTGGACGGGTAGCAGAAGGACGGCGACTTGACGACGATCTTGCCGTGCTTCTGGTCGCGGCGGTTCCACGGGTACGGCGCCAGGCCGTGGATGCCGCCGTTGATCTGCTGGTTGCGGTAGGAGTGCACGCTGGACTTGGTGGATTTCCAGCCCCTCATGCCGCCGTTGCGGCCCCAGACGTAGCGGCGTGACGCGGCGTCCGCGGTGCCACAGGCGAGCAGGAGCGCGGCGGCCATTAGCATGCGGCTCATCATGCCTTCTCCCAAG
>Ga0308134_1000147_pt1 | contig 9562 bp, 1 predicted proteins | sample CB21_1120_Surfac_FD_203057 | JGI IMG/M metagenome (GOLD analysis project Ga0308134, IMG submission 203057) | Metatranscriptome of marine microbial communities from Western Arctic Ocean, Canada - CB21_1120_Surface (Metagenome Metatranscriptome) | ecosystem: Environmental > Aquatic > Marine >... | reverse complement strand
GGAGACTCAGCGGCGTTGCAAGAGCTGCGTGCGCGCGCACCCCACCCCACCCCCGCCCGGTCGCTCCGGTTCGGAGTTCGAGGAAGCAGAGGCGCTGCAGCAGCAGCAAACAGCAGTGCCACCAACCACAAAGCAAGCAGCTATGATGCGCGACAGCAACGCTCTGTCGGCGCTCGTGCTTCTGGCGCTGATCGGCGGCGCCGCCGCCCAGTGCGCCACCCTCGCCGCGCGCAAGGACACGATCACCGTCGCGGGCTACGACTACACGGGCCTGGTGGAGACCAACCTCGCTTCCGGAAGCTTCGACGTCACGGGCGTCAAGTGCGCCGCTGGCTACCGCACGGCCGCGGGCTCGGTCACGGCCGACATCGCGGCGTGCGCGTCATCAGGCAATCCATACACCGTCTCCGGCTGCCTGGCGTGCACCTCGGGCACCGGCCTGTGCACCGACGCCGCCGAGACGCCGAACGCTGCCAACGGCGAGCAGATTTACTTCCAGGACACCGGAACCACTAGCACCGAGATCAACTGGCAGGCGCCCAACACGGGCACGTACGCGTCTCCCATCCTCGGCTACAAGATCCAGATGAAGCAGCTGTGCTCGGCCGACGTGGCGGGCACGCTCATCTCGGACTCGGGCGGCACCGCGATCGACTACCAGACCAGCACCGTGTACGACTGCGCCGGCACGTACTCTACTGACTTCACCGAGCCGGTGACCGCCACGGCATCGACCACGTCCCTGGGCTCTTGGGTGGACGTGACGGGCGTTTACACCCCGACGTCGGGCCAGAACCACGACGCGGCCTGCGCCGCGAGCTGCGCCACCACGTCCTGCTCCGTCACGGGGACCTGGGCCAACGAAGCCGCCATCCTGCACACGACCACCGGCTGCTCTGGCTGCGCGCCCCAGAACCCGGAGGCGGACGTCGGCTGCTTCCCGGGCGCCGATGGCTACCCCACCACTGTGGGCGTGGTGCACCGCATCGGCGGTCTCACTATCAGCAAGTACTACACGTTCCGCATCGCTGCGTTCAATCATTTCGGCACCGGGGCGTGGTCGACGCAGAGCTACGCCGTGCACACGCACTCGGCTCCTACCGCGCCGACCTGGGCCACCGCACCAGTCACCAGCGTTGCGGCCGCCGGAACGGGGGTCACGCTCAACTGGGCCGCGGGCGATGCGTACGGCACCGGCACGGACGATTGTGCCACACGCGGCGCCGCGCACACCATGACGGCCACCGTCTCCTGCTCGCGCCCGCAGGCCGAGATTTTCGCCGAGTGCGACACCGACCATGACGCCGCCATTTCGTCCACCGAGGCGTCCGCGTGCGCTTGCATCTCCGCCACCGGCACCCCTTTTGGGATCGCCGATGTGACCTTCGTCCCCGAGCCGTGCAGCACCGCCGGGTACGGTGTCGCTGATGCCGGATCCGAGACCAGCAGCGGCGCGCACTCGTACACGGTCCAGCAGTGCAGCGGCAGCGGTTGCACGCCGCTCACGACGACCTACACCACGTCCTCAACAACGCAGGCCGTCACTGGACTGACGGCCGGCACGACATACGTGTTCAAGGTCACCGCTACGAACGCTGCCGGTAGCACAGCTTCTGGGACGACGTCGTACACCACCCCGGCCGTTCCAGCGCAGCCTGACCCACCGGTGGCTGTGAGCATCGACGGGACGGAGATCAAGATGTCGTGGCTCGCGTCGATCGACAAGGTCATCTCGACTGTCACCGGCCACAACACGGTTGGCTGCACCGCCTGCAGCAACGGGTTTATCCTGTACGCGCAGAGCTACGACATGGCTTCTTCGACCTGGGTCACGGCCGTCCGCGGTTCCCTCACTCACGATGGCGGGGATACCATCGCTGCCATGGAATATTCCCTGGGCCGGGCCGCGTCTGCTTCCAATCCGGACGTGGCGTACGGTTCTGACTCAGACAGCACCGTCGTCACCCTTACCGACTCGGCTACCGGCGTCACCGGCAGCTGGCTGAAGCTCGCGTACTTCTCGAACGAGTACTACCAGAACGCAGCCAGTGCTGAGACCGCCAAGACCACGGCCACAGCCACTTGGAACCAGCGCGGCCTCACCAACCGTGTGGACGTCGTCGACACCGTCGTCGTCCCGTCGCTGCTCGCCGGGACGAACTACAGGTTCAAGGTTGCGTTTGTCAACGAGGCCGGCACGTCAGTCGTGTCCGACGTTAGCCAGGAGTATACCACGACGGATAGCTCGATCAGCTCGCTGCGCATCTACTCCGGCCCGCCGTGCGTGTACAAGCCGGGCCAGGGCGGTGTCACCACCTTTGCCGCGTCCGCCGAGGGATCCAACGTCAAGTACACATGGGAGCTCGTGTCCGAGAGCACCACGGGTCAGAGCACGATGTATTCTGATTCCACCATGAGGCCCGGCGGCAGCACGGTCGGAACATGCAAAGACGGCGCCAAGTGCAGCGTGATGGAGTACAACCTGCCGTACCCGGGCGACGATTCCACAGCACAGGCTAACTACGACGAGGTCAAACTCAGGGTTCTCGCCTCCAACGGGCGTGGAATCGTTGCCGAGGAGATTGCGTTCGGCTACAACACACTGGGGCGCTCCCAGCTGACCGGGGTCAACACGATCGAGTACTGCGGATGCACCGACCCTGGAGACGATCTGTACTGGGCTGAAGCAACGTACATGGTTCCGTCGCTCTGCACGACTGACACTTTCGACAGCGCGGACACTTCGTCGGTGGGCTCGTCCAACGTTGCAGCAAACGACTGGGAGTACTTCCAGTTCTTCTTCGACGCGGACTCGTACGCCGCTGAGGTCACTGTCCGTGTTGACGTCGGCACCGTGGACATTTACGTCTCCACCTCGGAGATCCCCGATGCAGCACTGGCCCACACGTACTCGAAGTCCAAGACCGGCGTCTCTAACTTTTTCGTCGCGTCGCTGCCGTACACAGAGCTTTCCACCTCTGCCCAGCGCAGCGTCTTCGTTGCGGTCAAGGGTGCTGCTGGCTTCTCTCGCTTCCAGGTCTTGGGCCGTTCCTCGGAGTTCCAGCTCGCACCGGGCAGCGACTCGCCGACTCCTGCCACGCGGGAGCGGCTGCAGGACATCACCACCACTCCGGCGGGCATCACCAAGACTGTGGTGGCAAGTGGTTGGAACTTCTTCGAGTTTTACTACCCGCACGCCGACAACGACATCGACGTGCAGCTGACCGTCACGTCCACCACCGCGTCCACCACTGCCGTGCTCAACGTGTACACCAGTCTGGAAGAGAGGTACCCGAGCCCTCTGCGCGCCACGTCTACGTCCTCCGGTTACTGGACGGGCACCGGGCACTCCGCGACAGACATTTCTGCCACCGCGGCCCAATCTTTGACCTACACAATCCGCCCCACCTCGCACACTGGCACGGACGGCGCGCTGTACGTTGGCGTGCAAGGCGAAGCGGCGAGCACTTGGGTGGTGGGCGAGCCTCTGCCCAGCAGCACGTACACGATCACGGCGAAGGTCTTCCGCTACAGCATCATGAGCTCGCTGCTCGACCCTGTTGCCGACGCCCGTGTCTCCACTGTCACCACCGGCACGACCCTCACGGGCTTTTTCGCTGCAACCTGCGCTGATGCTTGCACGCAGCCTACGCTGCCCGCCACTGCCAACACGGTCGATGACTTCTACATCGGCATGGTGATCACCATCGCTGGCGAATCGCGCACCATCTCAGACTACGTTGGCTCCACGAAGGTCATCACCGTTAGTGAGGCTTTCACCTCGGGCCAATCAATCGGCACTGCCACGGCGTTCACAATTGTGGTCTCGGGCACTGACGCAGTGACTCGTGCGGTGACCGCCGAGGACCGCTACAGCGTCGCATCGACGGACAACTTCAACTATTATGAGGTCGTGACCAGCGACGCCACCAAGTCGCTGACCCTGACGCTGACTGTTCACTATGGCACCGCGAAGCTGTTCACGAGCCCCACAACGCTGCCGACACAGGATACGACCGTGTCCACCGCCCTTGGCGACGCCGGCGGATACTCCGCCTCGTCCACGGCGAACACGATCACGATTGCTGCCTCGTCCACCAACATAGAGGGCAAGTATGTGTACTTGGGCGTCTTCGCGAGCGGCGGTGACACGAGCTACGACCTGGTGGTCACAGAGAATACTTTCGGCGTGGCGGCGCCCACGCAGCTCTACTTCTGCGCGGAGGGAACCGACGTGCGCTCGTACACGACCTCTACTGTGGCAGTCGACGCGGCCTGCACCACGCTGCCCGGTGCCGCGACGCCGGTCTGCGACGACGCAGGCACCACATCGACAGCCGCCTGCCCGCTCTGCACCGATGCAGTAGCTACCCTGTCCGGACTTTGGGCCGCTGGCGGCTCCGGCCTCGCCCTGCCCACTACGGACGCCAACGGCCGCACCATCAGCGCCGTGAACGACTTCTACAACGGCATGGTCATCACGACGAGCGCTGACTCCGGAGAGTCGCGTGTCATCACCGACTACGACGGCAGCAGCCGTGTCGTCACCCTCAGCTCGGCGTTCACCACGGCCAACCCGAATGGGGCGACTGCATCCTTCACGCTCAACCCGGGCTTTTGCGAGCCGTCCACCTGCAAGTGCTCGGCGGGCAACACCCTGGGCGCCGATGTCAGGACCACCATTGCGGACAACGATGGGGCGGGCCACTTCTTCGCGCTGTACGTCGGCACCGAGGACGCGCAGATGCAGACTGCTTCTCGCAGCGGCACCGGCACGTCAACGTCCGACATCTCCACGTCGTCATCAGGCTGGGGACTCGACTGGACCATGCCGATGACCAACACGTGGATCGACAGCAAGACTGACCAGTGGGACATGGACGTCGACATTGCGTTCACGCGGGCAGGCCTGCAGACGGGAGCCTCACAGGACTTCCGCGTGTTCGCGTCTACTCGTGAGCGCTACCCGTCCGACGAGCGTGCGTACGACACAGCTGTCGCGTCCGCGTCGGTGCACTACGATGCTAGCACGATGTACAGCCAGGCTGGTCTGGCCGGCAAGGGCTTCGCCACGACCGGAACGGGCGCTTGCGCTCTGCTCGTGGCCGAGTCGACCGTGGCCACGTACGGCGTCTGCCTCGCGGCCTGCGACACGCTGGCCGGCACCCAGACCGGGGCATTGACGCAGGTTAACGGCGCCATCGCCCTGCCGGCTGGCGTCGCGAGCAGCCTCAACTACTACGCGGGCTGGACCATTGTCACCGTGCAGGGGGGGGTCACCAGTGCGGGAACCATTCTGACGTCTGGCGACGGCACGGACACGACTCCCGCCATCACCATCTCGTGGCTGCCGGCTGGCAGCACGGTGACGGCCGGCGGCACGACGCATTCCGGCTCCAGCACCGTGCCGACCGTCCATGCCTCCGCGACGACCTTCACGCTCTACCCGCCGTCCACGTCCACGACGCTCTGCAACGCTGCTCAGTTCACCACGACCGGCACCAAGTGCCAGCTCTACACCTGCCCATCCACCGCGGCTTCCTACCTGGTGGCCGACGAAACCACGGATCAGGCCTACTTGAAGTCGTCCGACGCCAGCTCGTTGGTGCTGCCCCACTACACCTTCAGCGGCCAGTGGGTCTACATCAACATCGAGAACTCGGAGACGCTTACGGGGCACCTGCAGATCTCGAAGACCGAGAAGACGTCCAGCCGATCTGTGTCGACCGACCCTACCGCCATCGCCTCTGGCTGCACGAGCGCGTTCTGCAACTACAACGGCAACTGCATCGACGACAGCACGGACGGCGAACACAAGACCCCGTACTGCATCTGCAGCGACGGCTACAGCGGCGCGGACTGCTCCGTTGAGGCCTTCTCGACCGCAACCACCGTTGCGACCAGCTCCAGCTTCAAGGGCTCTGTGGCCACGGGCTACGAGTACGGATCGGTCAAGTCGGGCGGCGGAACGCACTGCACCACGGTCGTCGCCGGATGCATGTCGATCACCAACGCCTTCTCTGCCGACCTGACGCTGCTGGGGAGTGTTAACCATGCTACCTCCGCTGACTACTACAAGGGCTGGTCGATCGTCGTCAGCGGTCTTGTTCACGGCGAGGGGGTCATTGCCACCTCCTCCGCCGCGGACCCGCCGGTCATCACAGTCACTTGGGCCTCCACCGCGCACACCCCAGCCACGACCCCGACCACCACCAGTACGTACACAATCACGACCAACAAGGAGGTCGGAACGATGTCGGCGGCGTTGACGCTCCAGGCATCCAACCAGCACTCGACTGCTGTCGACTACTACAAGGGCTGGACCATCGCGACTCTCCTTCCCACTGGCTCCGGCACCATCCTCACCAACAACGCCGCCGGGCTGCTTACGGTGGACTGGACGACGGCCGTGATCACGACGACGTCGACCACGTACACGCTCACCCCGCCCACCCAGTGCAACACTGGCAACGCGTGGCAGGCGAACGGCGAGAGCAACGCCGCGCTGGCGTTTGTTTCCGCCGGCGTGCTGCACGCAGATGCAAGCGCGATCGATGACTACTACAACGGCATGACACTGACAGTCGCGTCGGGCGCTGGCTTGTCGATCGAGACCGGCACTTTCGGCACTGTGGCCGGCACTTCCCTGACCCTGCAGACTGGCAACAGCCACTACCGGACCGATAGCTATTACGTCGGCTGGACCGTCACCGTCAGCGGTGGGACCGGCGTGGTCGCGACCTCGACCGCGGCCAACCCGCCCATCGTCACCGTCACCTGGACCGGCGCCACGCCGACTCTGACCACCTCGACCACCTACACCCTCACGCACCCGGGCTACACCGTCACAGACTACGTTGGCAGCACCAAGATAATCACAACGGCCCCAGCGCTGCCCACGCTTGACAACGCCGGCGGATCCTTCCCGACTACAAGCTACGTCATCGCAGGCTGCAAGACTGGCCACAAGTGGATCGAAGGCTCCAAGACCTGCACGCGCTACACGGGTGGCGACCAGCACGTGTGGGAGCCGTTCGTCTACATCGGCGTCGGCGCCCTGCAGCACTGCACGCCCATCGAGAATCTGGTCGTCGCGACTACCGTCGACGCCTGCCGGGCACTCTGCAACGCTCCGTCGGAGTCGGGCACCATGTCTGCCGCCCTGTCACTCCAAGCATCCAACGCACACTCCACCGTCGTCAGCCACTACATTGGCTGGACAATCACCACCGGAACGCCCATCGCATCTGGCACCGGCCCGATCGTTTACGGCACGGGAGACGACATCAGTCGCGGAGTCGAGATCGGCACAATTACGTCATACGACGGGAGCCTGGCGTTCACGGTGACCTGGCAGAACGAGGCAACTGTCCCGACGCTCACCACATCGACCACCTACACACTCACGCCGCCGGCGTCCGCCTGCAACGCCTTCACGCACGAAGTTAACGCCGAGTGTAGTCTGTACACCTGCCCGACGGCCACCGCACCGGTGACCACAGAGGCTCTGACCAAGGCCGGTTCGTGGGGCGTTGACGCAGAGGCCAGCCACGCGTCGTACTACAAGGAGCCGCTCACGTGCTGTGCTGGCTCGACCGACTGGAAGGTCGCTCCGTCGTGCTCAACACCAGTCCCGGGCTACTATGACGAGGCTTCTTGCACCACAGTGCAGGGAATCACCACCGCCCCGACTTGCGAGCAGGTCGCGGCGAGCGACAAGGCAACGTGCGAGAACGCCCCCGCGACCGCCGTTGAGGCAACTTGCGAACTCAAGCCTTTCGACGAGGTGCCGGAGTCACTCTGCTCTCCGGCCGCCATCCGGGCCGGCTACGACGGCAGCACCACCGCTAAATCGTGCGATGCGTTTGATGTCGTGAAGCTGGATTGCTCGACCCAGAAGTGCACGCCCAGTGCTTCGACTGCCAACCCGTACAAGATCGGCTACGTGACCTGCCCGGGCGGCATCTGCACCATCAACGCGGCCAAGCCTATCGTCACGATCCCCTTCACCGTCGCTGGCCTGCCGCAATACTCCAAGGTTTTGACATACGTCGACAGCCAGCCTTACCCTGCCAAGGGCGCCAACTCGGTGCACTACACGTACAACTGCGAGGCGTCAGATGCACCATGCGTTGCCAAGGGCGCCCACAGCGAGTCCACATGCACGGAGACTGCGACGGTCTCAGTTTCAGCCACCTACACTGCGTGCGCTGCGGAAAGCGGTGGCACGAAGGCTGATTGCGAGGCCGTCGTTGGTTGCACCTACACCGCCGCGACGACCACCACACCACACTTCGCTGACAGCTCCATCAAGATTTACGACATGGAACCACTCCCGTCTGGCAAGAAGCACACCCTCGTGATGATGCTGCTGACGGACGACGGCGAGCCGCTGGGGACTGTGCTGAAGCAGTTTGAGGTCGGTTACGCCGGTGGGTGCACCGTCGCCCCCGACGGATCCGTATGCGGCGGCAAGGGTGCGTGCAATCTCGGTTACTGCGTTTGCCACGATGGTTACTTCGGCACGACGTGCGAGCGCAACGTCGACGAGGATGGCTCTGTCTGCGCCGCGCAGTCGAGCTCGTCATCTTGCCTGGCCGCGGACGGCAACGGCGCCAGCCCTGGCTTCGGCAACTACAACTGTCTCTGGTCCACCACCACCAGCTTGTGCTCAATCTCGGTCGTGACGACCGGGTTCACTGCTGGCGGAGTGTACGAGGCCCGCCAGACGTCGATGGCCGCCAACAAGCTCGGCGAGGCGCGCTTCCTTAACACGCGCATGCTGGAGGCCAATGCCGCCGAGATCACGAAGAGTGACAGCGCTCTGACAGCTGGCACCGCGGGCACGAAGACAAAGCTTGAAACCGTCGCGGCTACCGTTGTGGCGACCGTCGCTGCATCCAAAACGGCCACGCAGACTAACGTGGACCTGCTCTACGCTAAGGCCGAGCGCAACCAGATCAAGGTGCAGCAGGCGAAGGAGGAGAGCCTGCGGTTGCAGACGACAAATCTGGAGGCCAAGCTGGAGATGCAGCGCTCGCTGGCTGACCACCAGACCCAGGTTCAGAACCGCTTCCAGTCGAAGCGTTTCGACGTTTACAAGCTCAATGCCCTCAAGCAGGACAAGCTCAAGCAGGAGTTTGCCCGCACGCGCTTCACCCTCAACCAGCTGCTCACTTCGAACGGCCCGACGGTTGACCCGACCAAGTTCAAGGAGAGCACGTGCACCACGGATCAGTTCTACAACGTCAACTGCGTTGAAACTACAACGGACAAGTCGTCGTCTTTCGCGGGCACTGGCTACGTGTCGGACCAGCTGGTGGATCTCGGCACGACTGTCGGCACCAGCACCGCGCCGGTCGTTGCCATTTCGGGCGAGGACGTCGCGGGGACGTACAGCGATGTTGACCGCGGCCGTTAGAAGCTGCACGTGCAATTGTGACTGTCCTAATGGACTGTGTGTGTTTCTATCATTCTTACAACAATATCTCAGCCTCAACTCTCTGCGGTAATGGACTCTGTGTTTCTATCATTCTTACAACAATATCTCAGCCTCAACTCT
>Ga0308134_1000126_pt1 | contig 9993 bp, 1 predicted proteins | sample CB21_1120_Surfac_FD_203057 | JGI IMG/M metagenome (GOLD analysis project Ga0308134, IMG submission 203057) | Metatranscriptome of marine microbial communities from Western Arctic Ocean, Canada - CB21_1120_Surface (Metagenome Metatranscriptome) | ecosystem: Environmental > Aquatic > Marine >... | reverse complement strand
GCAGTCTGTGTCTCGTTCTGTGCTGAAGTGCTCTCTTCGGCAGCCTGTGTTTGATTCTGCGCAGACGCATCTTCCTCAGCAGTCTGTGTCTCGTTCTGTGCTGCAGAGCTGGCAGACGCATCTTCCTCAGCAGTCTGTGTCTCGTTCTGAAGTGCAGAGTCGGCAGCGACCTCCTCCTCGGCAGTTTGTGTGCCATTCTGCGCTGCAGAGGATTGCTCTTGTTCTGGCTGCACGGCTTCTTTCGGAGCGACCAAGTCTTGCTCCACTTTGGTGACCTCCTGCTTCTCCTCCTCTGCCACCTCGGCTTCGTCCACAGCCTCCTTTGCCTCCTCACGTGCCTGCTCTGCCACATCTTGCAGAGCCTCCACGACAGCGGGGTCCGTCCCGTCCTTAGCGGCAGTAGTTGCAGCCTGTTCGGCTTCTGTCGCCTCTGCTTCTGCTTTTTCTGCTGCCTGCGATGCATTTTGTGCCTTTGCTACTGAGGCTTGGAGCTGCTCCATCATGAACTCCTCCTCTGTCTCGTTGAATTGCTGCACCTTGTTTTCAAGCCGTTGCAGACGTGACTTTTCGAGTTGCTCCTTGGCAGTTTTCGCTGCATCCTGCATTTTTGAGAGCTCTCGGCTCTTAGCGTCGAGCTCACGTCGGCGATTCTTCACTGCATATTCATCCTCAGCACCCATCATAGTTTCGAGATGCTGCATGCTTTGGTCGTGAGCCTTGGTGAGATTCGTGAGGTGCTCGCGCGCATCCTCCACTGCATTGTGGCTCTCGGCGAGTCGGGCCTGCATCTGCTCCTGCTTGACCTCGAACTTCCTCTGCTGCTCCTTCCAGCTCTTCTTTGAGGCCACTGCAGCAGCTTGCGACTTGACATCTATCTCCTCGCGATCCATCTTCGCTGCGTTTTCGCGTTGCTTTGCAAACTGTTTATCATCTTTCTCCTTCTCCTGTTCATGCTTCTCACGATCAGCTTCGACACGCTTTGCAGCTATGTCCAGACGCATCTGTGCTAATGTGTGGTGCTTCTCTGCCATTTCCTTCTCTTTCATCTTTGCGAGTTCATAGTCCACCTTAGCCTGCATTTGCTTCGCTCGGATCTCCTTGATGTCTTTCTCCTCTTGCTCCTTTTTCTTTTCTGCATTCTCCTTGGCACCATCCTTCTGCTCTTTCTCGCCCTTCATCTTTTGTTCCAACTTGTCGTGCTTCTCATTGGCTGCCTGGACTTGGGATTTGGTGTTCAACTCCTCGATCTTCTCAACTGCGAGCTTCTTTGCCGCATCACTGCGCCGCTTCAGCTCAGTCTTCTTGTCTTTCTCGGCTTCGATGGCCATCACCTTCGTGTCGTGTTTATTCGCCAATTCGGTCACATGCTCTTTCGCCTTCTCTCTGGTTTCGGCCATCTCTCCTTTCTTCACAGCTTCTTTCGCAGCAGCCTGTTCTTTCTCTGCCTTCTCCTGATCGGCTTTCTCTGATTCTTCTTTTTCTTCCTTCGAACGCTTCTCCTCCCGCTGCTCACGATATGCCTCCTCAACCTTGGTTTTGGATTCCTTGCCTTGCTTTTCCATGGCATCAGCCTCCTTGGCCTTCTCGCGGTTCTCCTTCCTGATCACAGTCTTGTTAGCCATCTCTGCGGCGTGGACAGTAGCGTTGTGCTTTGCTGCTGCTGCTGCCTCGACCTTCTCGTCCTTTTCTGCTTCGGCAGTCAACTTAGTTCTGCTTGCATCTTCAATTGCTTTTGCTTTGGCAGCCTGTTTCTCCAAGCCCTCATTCTGGTATTCCACAGTCTTGGTTGCTCGCTCCACCCCCTTGTTGTCGCGTTCGCTGATTCCCTGCTCACGCATGATGACTTTCATGTTGCGCTCGCGCTGCACCTCCTCCTCGTCTTCCTTGCGCACCTCACCCTGAGCTGTTGCAGCAGCAGCAGCCACAGCAGCATCTTGTGCTGCAGTTGCTTCACGGGCTGCAGCGTCTGCTTGCCTGGCAGCTTCCCTTTCCCGAGCGATCGTAGCGCTGAGTTCACCTTTGACGATCACTGCTGGATCAGGCACCGATTCAACCTGCTTATTCTGCAGCTCTTTCATTGCGGCAGCAGCAGCGTCTGCCCTTTGGTTTTCCAGCTCAATGCGTCGTCGGTCCATCACCTGCTGATCTGCGATCTGCTCGCGGAGTCGCACTTGTCCCACTGCTTCCTCGGCATCGTCTTCAGCCTCAGTGGCAGATTTCGCAGCTCCCTTGGTGGTGCGATGCTCAGTTTGGTTGTCGTTGTCGGCCACGATCTTGACATACTTCTTGATGTACATTGCCTGCGCTTGCAGTGCGAGCTTCTCTGCATGGTTGTCATCTGCCTCGGTCGTCATGTCCTGCCCGATCTTTTTCACTGCTGGCAAATACTTTTTGCGGAAGCCGTCCACCATCATGGTGGCATTCGCCAGCACTGCAGCCTGCGCAATCTCAATCGTACCTTGCCGCTCCGCATTTGGTAATGGCTGGGCACGAGAATTCAACTTTGCCCAGAATTTGCTCTGCGTGTCTTCGATGCGTTGCTCCACCAGCGTGATCGTGTGCTCCAGAGCAGCACGAGCAGTGGGAGGCATTGCAGCATTCAGCCCTGCACGCAGACCTGCGAGCCGTTCTTGCTGGGGAGCGAGGGCACCAGCGAGGGTGGCCAGTGCGACCTCATTGGGGGCTGCCGAGAGGACCTTGTCGTGGATGCTCTTCTCCTTTATGGTGTCCTCGTACAGGGTTTCAACAGACTGGTCGGCAGCTACCATTGCAGTGGACTTCGCTGCGGAGAATGCTCGGCGTGCATCGCGATTCATGGTTTGAAGCTGAAACTTCACGGTGGTGACCTTCGTGCGAACAGTCTCCTTCACTTCTGCCATTTGCTGATCAGAGAGGAAAGAAGCTCCTGCACCCAGAGCTCTGATGCTGTGTGTTGCGGTGTTCACAAGTTGCCGCGCATGCTTCTGTGCATTGTTGGCCTCGCCGTTCATGCGCAGCATGGTGTTGACCACCCCAGTGCGCATCACGAAGCGCACGGCGTCCTCGTTGTGGATCGCGATCTTTGTCTCCACTGCATCCAGGGCATCCAGCACCTGCTGCAGCTGGCTCTCGAGCTCGTTCTTGTACTGCACATCGGTCTCCACCGAGATCTGTGCGCGCACCACGCCGGCATCCTCCTTGGCGGTGTTCATCGTGTCGTTGGCCTGGATCGCCGACCACATGGACTTGCGCCCCAGCGCAGACAGGTCCTGGATCTGGAACTGCCAGCGCGTCTCCTCCAGGTTGCGGTACAGAGCGCCTGCCTTCTCCTCGATGGTCACCCCCAGCAGCTCGCTCTCCCGTGCCAGCTGGTTCGCATCGCTTGCATCGCGCACTGTGATAGCACCCTGCTGCAGCTGCCAACGCTGCTTGCGCAACGAGGCCAGCACTGCGCGCACACTCTGCCTGGTGAGGGCTGCAGGGTCGCCGTCGGCGATGGTGTACTTGGCGATCTGCCGCTGCTTCTCGGCATGGAAGCGCGTGCGGATGCCCTGCATAATGCTCCTGGCCACAGCACGAACATCGCGCGCTCCTGCCTCAGCATCTGCCACCCGAGTTGCCCTCGCTGTCTGTGACGCAGCCGCTTCGAGCTCAGCCAGCTTCGCAGGGTCGTCCGAAGCAGCCTCACGCTCATCATCGGTCACTGGCTGCGCATCCCCCTCCCAGCGCTCCATGGCCTCCACGAAGGGCACGACACTGTCCTCCGTCACCTCCCACAGAATGCTCTCGGTGCGGATAGACTCGCTCAGGGCTGCAGCTGCACGTGTGTAAGCATGGGATTTCTCGCCGTACAGACTGGCAGCTGCCTCCAGACGTTGCAGCTGCTGGAGCAGCTGCTGCTTCTGCCCTTCTTTTCCATCTCCATTTGCATCAATTTCTGCCTGCAGCTCCTCCACTGACATCTCGGTCAACTGCTTCTGTCCTGCTGCGACCTTGGCGTCGCCTGCGCACTGCGAACGCACCAGTGCCACCTCCTCGCGACGCAGCTGCCAATTCAGCTGTTTGGCTCCATCTGATGCCACACGACGCAGCTGGTCAATCCCTGCCTCAACAGCGATTTCAACAGGTGTCGGCTCCTGCGAAGCAACGACAGCCCCTTCTTCCACTGGCTTCTGTGCGTAAATCTTCTGAATTTGCGCTTGCGCATCCTCCTCGATGGTCACGGTGCGGTCATCAAGTGTTTTGTCTGCCGCAGCATGAACCTGCTTCAGGTTTGCGAGCACTATATCCTCGTCCACATCGGACTTGTTCGCCCCGTCAAACTTGGACTCGATGCTCTCAAGGTCTTTGAAGATGTTTGACAGTGCAGTAGCAGCCATCTCTTCACCGAGCGGTAGAGCGGTCTTACTGATGTCGTTGGAGACCTTGGAGGCTGTGGAGGACTCTTCCTTGTCGTCGAGCTCCCACAGGTTGCGCTGTGCCAGCGTCAGTGTTCGGCTTGCTTCGAACAATTCGTTGTTCAGTCGCATGCGCTCTGATTCTGACGGGTTCTGCTCTGCCAGATTGAACGCCTTCTCTGCTGCAAGGCGCAGCGCGTGCACAGTTTTCTTGAGGGAGTCGGTGCCTTCTCGCACAAGCACAGTGATGGCGTTACTGGCAGTCATCTGCCTGTAGGTGCTTCGTGTGCGCCGAATGCTGTCAGTTGCCTCCTTGTATGCCAGCTCCGCCTCCTCGAGCAAGCGGCTTCGCCTTGTGGCCACCACATCGCGCTCGTGCCCATCGGTGATCGAGCCCTGCAGCCACAGGAGCTTCTTTGCAGCATCGCGCAGCACCTTCGCTCGGCGCCACGCTGCAGCGTCTGCTTGCTCTGGGTCTGCGATAAGCTCGTATATGTGTTGCGCCTCCTTCACGCGCACAGCCTCAATAGTAGACAGCCGCTGCCAGTGCTTGTGCTTCAGTGCAACGTACTGGTCGCGATACTCGCGCAGATTGCTGTCGCTGCCCTGGGGAATCTCGTCTGCAAGCAGCATGCTCGCGTTGGCCATCTTCCTGTACTCCTCCTCGTTGCGCAGCCGCAAGGCGATGCTCTGATTCCACTCGCTGAGGCGAGCCTCGCGATTCCACTGCACACCGCGCAGCCTCCCCACCTTGTCCATTAGTGCCAGAGCCTTGACTTTCAAGCGCAGTCTGTCTGTGATACCTGTCGCCTCTCGAGCTTTCGTCATCGCTGCCTCTGCCTCTGCAGTCGCGTTCCTCACGAGCAGCTCGACCTTGCTGACTGCAACGTCGTGGTGGGCTCGGGTGTCCTGGATGTGCTGGATCATGCGTTGTGCAAGGTCAATGGCGCTCTGAGCCTCGTTGCGCGTCAGCTGCTCCACGCGCCCACTCCAGCGCACATCGGCCAGCCCGCTGTCCACGATTTCGGAAGAGATCTGCTGTTGCTGCAAATCGTCCGCTGTTGAATTGGCAACAACGGCAGACATGCGATCGGACAGGGACACGTAGAGCTTGGTGAAGGCTCCCGAGGTGAGGCCAGTGCTCTGCCATGCCAGGTTCTGCTTCAGGCGGAAGTCCTCCCAGAACTTGAGCCACTTCTCGGTCTGAGCAGTGCGCACCTGCTGTTTGAGGGCCTCGGCATATCCAGCAGCAAGGCTGCGGTGCAGCAGCAACAAGTGTGTGTGCACACGGTGCATTGCATTGTGGATGCGCATCTTCAATGTGTGCTCTTCCTTGGTGAACGATGGTAGTGCAGCACAGCGTCGCAGTTCTGTGGTGTAGGCGCTGCGGGCACTGGATGCCTGCCACAGGTGCAGCTCCTTCACGAAGACCTCGCCTTCCTCGACAATCACGCCGGTGGTGGTGTTCTGATTGAGGGCTCCTGTCTCAATTACTGTCGTAGCATCGACCATTTTCTGGTACTCTGGCTGTGTTTCGCGCCACTCCCGTACGACATGCATGCAGCACAGCTCGCGGGCTGCCCTGACGTCCTGTGCATGGCAGCCCTTCTCCAGCAGCATGCCCCCCACCTCAAACCGGTGCCGTAGTGCCTCTGCATTCAGCTGTGCCCTGACATACTCGCCCTCCCTCGCGCTCACCTCCTGCCGCAGCTGCTCGAGCTGCTGCTCCAGCTGCTGTTGCTGGGCTGATGTGTCAAGCTTGGTGGTGCAGCGGGCACAAGTCTGCTGGCATTTGGCATGTGCCAGCACCTCCTGTGAGGCACATTGCCCCCCAGATTTGAACGTCTCGCAGAACGCCGACGAGGCGCTGCGGTCTTCGCATCGCTCCTCCGATTCTCCAATCATTGCACGGGATTTGTGCACTGCTGTCGTCGCAGTCTTCTCCTCGCTCTCTGCCAGCGGATGCACTGCTGTAGCTTCGCCCACCATTGTGCTGGTAGCGTTGCCTTCGTCTGCGTTCAGGCCCACGAGGGCCACACGGGCCTCGTTCACTTTCGCTTTCACATCGCGCTCATCAGCGATGTCGTACCCCTGCTTTGCAATGCGATACTTCTCTGACATGTCCTCAACATGTTTATCTGTCATCGGGAGCAGGCTGCACATGCGCTCGCTTGTGTCTGCTGTCTGTGTCGCATCATGTTCAGTTGAAATCTCGACCTTCTTCTGCTCGCGAGTTTCGATCTCAGCATCACGTGCTGCTTCCGACACAATCGAGGCCTTGCGTTGCAACTTTTGGCCTTCCGCTTCAGCAGCCATCACAGCTGCTTGCTCTTCATTTCCAGCTTCAGCCTGCTGTGCTTTCTCCAGTGCAGCATCGACAGCCTCCTGAGCAGCCGCTGTACTCGTTTCAGCCTGTTGTCTCAATGTTGATGCCTGAGCTGCCAGCTCTTTGCGTTTATCTGAGGCTTCTGCGTACTTCTGTGCGGCCTCGGTCTCGCGCTCCTGAGCCTGCCTGCAGTAGTCCTTGGTCATGTTCGCCTGTGCCTGCGCCTTGATCAGGTCCCGCTCTGCTGCCATGGAGGTGATTGCCATCGTCGCCACGAAATCAGACATATGATTCGCCTCTGTGACATTCTTCAATGCGTACTCAGCACGGCGCAGTGCGTGTGCAGTCTTGTTAGCGACCTGATATGCTTCATCTACCTTCCATCCATTCACCTCGTTCTGGAATGTGAGTGTGCGAGCACCACCCTTCTTTGCTATCTGTGCTGCTTGGAATTTGGCATGTAGCTCTTTCTGGGTATTCGCCTCGGCGGTAGCCTCAGCCCGTTTCTGCATCTCAGCCTTGTGCTGGTGGCGTTTAATGAGAGCACCCTCCTTCTCCACTCGCTGGAGGCCATTGCTGACTTCGCCAGTGTTCATTGCCACCATCTCAGCAAGAGCATCTTGCACCTGAGCGTCCGTTAGCTGTCCAGTGTTTCTCGGCTTCTCTGGGGCAGCCATGCCCATCTTCACACATTCCTCCAGCAGCACCTCGGTCTGCTTGCGTATTTCGGCGCGCATTTCGCGCATCATCTTCTTTACCTGCTCTGCAGCATCCTCACATGTGCCGTTCATCAGTCTCCTACCCAGGTTTGCATTGGCATGGAGATACTTGTTCTTGATCGCTGTGTCCAACGCTGTGAGCTTGTCCACTGCCACGGTGATGGAGGCCAGTCGTCGCGACCCCCTGGCCAGTCGCCCTGCCTGTGTTCGCGTAGCATACAGCTCTGCGCCCAGGATGCGCACCCTTTGTGCTGCATTGAAGACCCGGTCATTGAGCTTCTTGATTGTGTCTGCGGGGTAGCCCTTCTTCTTTGCGACCCCAGCCTGCTCCTGGAGCTGCTCCAGAGTGCGCTGTGCAGCCTTGCGACCAGCCAGGGTGTCTCGTGCTTCCGCAGCAGCACGGTCAGCATGCATTTTGGTGTTCGCGAGTCGTCCTGCCAGGGAAGTCTGCGTTGCCAGGGCAGCTCGTACACGGCGCTCCGTCCTGTCAATGGCATCCTGAATCTAGCGGATGCGCTCGCGTGCCTTTCCACGCTCCTGCTTGGTCTTGCCTCGGCGAGCCACATCCTGCAGCTGGTCGTGCTGCGCCTTGAGGGGCTCCAGGGCATCGGCGATGCTCTTCTCGTTCGCATCGAGATCCTTCCTGAGCTTCACAGCATCCTGTGCCTCCACCGACAGCAGTTTATACTGAGCTTCGCCACGAGCAGCAAACGCCTCTGTCTCTGCCAGGCTCATCCGCACACGATCCAGGTGTTGCTTGAGTATGGTTGCAGCGAGGAAAGGACCTGCTGACTCGCTGGCATTCTGCAAGCGGGCCTGCAGCTCCTCCAGGGCGGGCTTCGCAGCAGCTGCAGACTGGATCACCAGCTGAGCCTTGTCTGCACGCGACTTGGTGTCATGCACCTCGCCATCCAGGAACTCCTGCTGCTCCTGACGCTTAAGCCCCCAGTGCAGCTTGCGCTGTACACGCTTCATCTGGCGTTCGAGGAAGCGAATCGAGCCTCGGATCAGCCTCCGCGACGTCGCAGAGCTCGTCTGGCACAGCATGCGGCGCAGCTGCACCAAACGCTTGTGCAGCGGCCCTGTGCCGTCCTCGAGCAACTCCTGCGCAGTGCGGAAATGCTGCATCACCTGCAGACGCTCCTCCATGTGCTTCATTGCTGCTTCGGCAGCGTCTGCGTTCTGCAGGACCACCTTGGCACGGCGCGCCTTGTCGAGCTCTTGCAGCTGCTCCACGATCTTGTCGTCCTCTAGGAACTGCGCGGCATTCTCTGTCGACTCCTTGACGATGCCATTGAGCTTCTCCTTATCGGCAGCCTCAGCCTGCATCGCTTTGTTGTGTTCGATGGCGCTCTTGAGCCGACCCTCGAAGTAGGCCTCCTCCACTCGCTGCTGGGCAGTGCTCACCTCGCGCCTGAATGTACGCTCCACGTTGTAGCTCAACTCGACCTGCAGCTCCTTCGCCCAGCGCAGGTTGCGTGTCGGCCCCTTCTTGCCATCGGTCGCAGGCATGGCAGCAGCACAGGCGCCCTCTGCTGCGTAGCGGTTACTGTCGAGGCCCCATTGGCTGCGCTCGAGCCAATCCTTCAATAAGCTTCGCATTCGATCGATGTGTGGAGCCAGCCCTGTGCCGTCGTCCTCTGCAGTGGCTGCCAGGTCCTCGAAGGTTTGCAACTCGGCCTTGCTGGCGTTGCTCACATTGTACCCGGCATTTTCGAACCCTCCAAGCTGTGTCTGCAGTGCGTCTTGGCGTTTGTGCCACTTGTGCACCAGCTTGGCGTCCTTCTCTACGGTCTCCTCAGCTCGCTTGAGGCGGCGCTGCAGCCGGTGGATGTGCCAACGCTCCTGGAAGGACCAGTCCGACGGCACTGTACCATCGTCGCTGACTTCTCCTGTCTTGCCGGCCAGCAGGCCCTCCAGCGAGCTCGCCTTCTTCGTCGCGAGCGCCTGCTTCGAGCTTGCGATCTCCTCCTCGATCTCCTGCACACGATCGCTGGCAAGCTGAGCATTGTTGATGCTCCTCTGCACCTCCTCCTCCACATGTTGCGCAGCAGCGCAGGAGCCGCTTTCGGTCATGGCTTCGCTGAAGTGCAGCAGTTGCTCGTCGAATTCCGCACTTGACTGTTGTACCATTGCACTGAGCTCTGCACGGATGCTCTGCGAGACACGCTCGCGCTCCTCTGCCTGCTCCAGCTCCAGCGCCTCCTGCTCAGCTTGCAGTTTTTCCGCGGCTGCTTTCACCTGCTGTTCGATCATCAACTTCTCTGCAGCGAGCTCCTCGGCCACCTTCGACTTCACTGAGTCTGCAGTCTCATCCGCAACCGCACCCTTGATTGCCTCAGACTCCTTGTTGAGCTCGGAGGCCAGGCCTTCCTCTGCAGACTCCTCTGCTGCTGCCACTGCCTCGGATTGCTGTATGTCCACAATCGATGAAGTGACCTCTTGCTTGCGCTCAGCGACATCCACCTCCAGCTCGTTGAAGCGACCCATGGCTTTCTGCGTGGCATTGATCTTAGCATGGATCTACACCAGCCGGGCTTCGGCTGCGATGCCGCCCTGCTCGTCGTTGGTG
>Ga0308134_1000094_pt1 | contig 10903 bp, 1 predicted proteins | sample CB21_1120_Surfac_FD_203057 | JGI IMG/M metagenome (GOLD analysis project Ga0308134, IMG submission 203057) | Metatranscriptome of marine microbial communities from Western Arctic Ocean, Canada - CB21_1120_Surface (Metagenome Metatranscriptome) | ecosystem: Environmental > Aquatic > Marine >... | reverse complement strand
TGCGTACCAAGCGCGACGATGCGGTCCGCCGTGTTCGTTGTCGCGGTCGCGTGGTGGGCGGGCGCGCTAGCCGTGTCGATGACGGGAATGCAGGAGGACGGGCTGCAGGAGAACAGCAGCCTGGAGGACGTGGCGACCAGATTCAGCCTTGCTGCCAGCGACGACGAGATGCGCGCAGCAGCGGCGCATGAATCGGCTGCTGGTCTACCGTCCCTGCCTAGCAGCGACCTTGATGACGCGGTACTTGGGGATCCGGCGCTGTTGCGTCGGCACAGTGAGGCCGCGGCTAGCTCTCATGCGAAAGCGAGGAGAGCGTACGTCATCGCTCTGCGAGCCCACGAGATGCTTGATGGACCAGAGGTAGCGACCGATGAAGATGAGGACGACGCAGACGAGCCTCTTTCCGAGCTGACCATAGATCCCGAGGTGGAGGCACTGAGCGCCCAGGTCGACACCTCCAATGCGACTGTGGACAACCCATTGAGTTCCGAAGTCGAGTCTATGAAGGAGCAGCTGGAACGAGCACAGCAACAGATTGAAGACGAGGCCAAGAAGGTGTCGGACGCAAAGCAAGAGGCTAACCAGGCGAAGGCTGATGCTGCCCGAGTGGAGGCTCAAGCAAAGACAACCACAGCTGGTACAATGGCGTCGGTGGCAAGGCAGGAACGAGCTTTGATTGACAGGCTGGAGGGAAAGCACGATGCTCGGCAGCAGAACGCTGCGGCCGAGGCCCTTCAGTCGAAGAAGGCCATCGAGGAAATGGTGAAGGAACGCAAGGATTCAGAGTTGCAGGAAGCCATGGAGAAAGAGTCGCAAGCAGAGCTTCTTGTCAACGAGAAGACACGCAAGCTTTCTGAGAAGCAAGCACAACTTGGCCGTGAAAATGCACTGCTGGACACAGACAACCAGAACGAGGAGCGACGTCTTGCTGTCGTCGACAAAGCTGCCGCAAGGAAAAGTGCTGCGCTGGAAAGAAAGATGGAGTTGATCTCTGAACAGGCGGCCAAGAAGGAGAAGCGTGAAAACATCCAAAGCGAACAGGCTGCTGAAGCAAAGCGGCGAGTAAAGCGACTGCGACAGCTCGAGGACGAAGCTGCTGCAGATGTTGAGGAGATTTCTAACAACATTACGATTGATGAGAACCGCTTGCATGATGCAGCTCAGCGGCTCATGCTGGATGGAAAAGGTGGCGAAGAGATTCGTACCCACCTCACAGCTGCAAACAGCAAATTTGTGGAACTCAAGCGAACACTGGGTCATCTCATGGCGAAGGAAAAGCTTGACACTGAGGAGGGGGCAAGCTCAACAGCTGCCAAGCTGAATGCGGAAGTTGCCGACTACACGAAGATGGCCAGTAACGAGAGTGCTCAAGTCAATAACGACGAAGAGGAGGCTGCTAATCTCGAGGCTCGTATCCAGACTGCTGCTGTAGATGCATCAAGCCCTGGCAACAATACTCAGTACGAAGAACTGCAACAACAGCGCGCACTCGAGGAAAAGGATGCATTTAAGAAACTGAAGACAGCGAATGATGCCAAGCAGCAGGTCGCGGATCTTCAGACTGAGTTAGGGAAGGACCAACGTCAAGATGAAGCGAATGCACAGCAGATTGCACGTACCAGTCGTGCTGAAATGATGGAGAAGAGTAACCAGGTGAATGCTGCGCTCGAAGCCCTTTCTGCTGCAGAGAAGGACATGTCTGAGATATTTGCGAGTTCAGCTGCTGCCGACGATAAGGCGATGACTGCTGAAGTAGAAGCAGCAAAGGCTACGACAGCAGCGGAAGCGAAGGAGACTCGTGTTACCCAGAAGCAAGCACTTGCCGAAACAGAAATCCAGCACGTGCAGGAAGGAGTAGCAGAGCAAATCGAACACACGAAGGCTGCACAGAATGGGACTGAAGTGACTGCAAGTAGCATTAAAGCGCAGGGTGCGATAGACGAAGCCAAAGCTTCTGCAGATGAGGAAATCTCTAAAGTGAAAGCAGAGCTGGAGTCTGAGAATGAACAGGCTGCCGAAGACACGAAGAATGCGAAGGAGGGTCGTGCATCTGCGCAGGAAGCACGACGCGACGCCGAGAGTCTCCGGGCCAAGATGAGCGATGCTAACGCACATCTGACAAAGTTGACCACAGATCTGTTGAAAACAACTGGAGAGGAGTCGAAGTACTATGCAGCGAAGCACCGCCTAGCTTTTGAAGAACTTCAAACGTCTAAGGAAGCTGCTCTGGAAGCTGAGCACAGTGGAAATATGATGGCACAGGAAAGGGCTCGAATCGCAGACCAGGTGGCAGTCGCACAGGAAGAACTCGACGAGCTTGACGATGATGAAGAGATGAGCGAAAAGATGAAAGAGCTGATGGGTCTCGAAATGCAGCTGGACAAGGTGACTGCACAGCAAACTGCTGCTCATGCCAATGCAAGTGTGTGGAGCTCAAAGGTTCAGAAGCTCGAGGATCTTGAAGATCAGGTTTCCACTGCCAGCAATCAGTCTTCAACACGATTGAAGGACGGCATTCGGAGTCTGCAGCGCTTCTTGAAAATGTCTCACAGCACCTTGCTTGAGAGCATTTCGAAGTCACAAAAGCAACTCAGTCAGGCTACAGAGGAAGCAGCCAGCGACGACACAGCTGCTGCAGCGGCAAGGTCAGAGGCTGAGATGCTCAAAGTGAACGCAAAGACCACGCTAGACGTAGCCAAGAAGAACAGCGATGCGATTTTGCAGGAGGCCAAGCAACAGGTACACGCAGCGTCTGTGAATCAGGACGAAGTCAAGACCCAACTCAGAGTCGCGCAAGCTCGGGCAACCTCCATGCAGGCTTCGGTGGCCGAGCTAGAGGAAGAGGAATCGCAGCAGAAAGCGCAAGTGGAGCAACTGGAGGAGAAGCACAACGAGGAGGTGGCCGATCTTGCTAGCATGCAGAAAAGTTTGCCGAAAGATGCCACCAATGTGGAATCTGCCGAGGACCTCACTGCACATGCAGACACTCTTTCAAACGAAGCAAAAGCTGCTGAGGACCATTTGGCAATGCTGGCAGCTCGTTTGGAGGAGGCGGAGCAATCTCCAGACAGGTCTGACGTCGAGATTCAGCACCTCGTGAATCAAACCAAGAGCGTCGAATCGAAAATCCAGAATCTTCGCAGCCAGGCTGGAACACTGCGAGCCACAGCTGCAGAGCGAGCCAGCGATGATTCGCAGCATACAAACCTGGCCATGACGATTGAACAAGCGAAGCTTGATCGATTGGACAGCGAGAAAAGCCAACGTGAAGAGAAGCTGAAAGACGTTGAAACCTCAAAGCAAGCAAAAGAGGAGGCTGCAGCAGAAGAGGCTGCAGAAGCCCTGTCGCTGTCACAAGAGGCTGATTCCATGGGAGAAATGATACGCAATGCTCAACAAATGGCAGACGTGACAGCAGCTGATGTGAATCGACAAGCAAAGGGGACATACCTTGAACAGAAAACTGAGGCTGACCATGCCGTGAGGAAGGCTGAAAGTGCGGAGCAAAATGCTGCTGCAAGTAAAGCGCACGTGACTGGCCTAACCTCAGTACTTGAATTCCTGAAGGGCGAAATGAAGGGTGTGAAGACAGCTCTCGCTGCCTTGAGCCAGGCAGAAATCAATCAAGCTGCACTGCAACATGCTTTTGCAAGCAGTATGCTGGAGCATGCCCAGCAGGTGGCATCCACTGCGCAGCTCACAAACGAGACAGCGAAGCTCGCGTTTGCTGGAGATCTCGTGGCACAGCAAGAACAGCAGCTGCAGGCTGCCGAGGCTGCTGCCGAGCAACTTGCACGGGATCGTATCAGTGCACTGGCACCTGCCGGGGATGCAGTAAAAGCAGCACTGAAGGCAGCTCGTATGAAGAAGTCTGCTCTTGACAAGGAAGTGAAAGCTGCCCAAAGCAGCTTCGATGAGGCCAACCAGCGACTCGATGCTGCGAAAGGAGAGGATGAGACCCTGCTCAAGCAGACAGAGGAATCCAGGGACACAGAACTAAGCAAACTCACTGCTGCAGAGACTTCTGACGAGAAGAATGTCGCTGCTGCCGAAGAGGCAAGTGCCAAGGCCTCGGAAACTACCGCTGAGGCGTTGCTTGAAGCTTCAAAGCTGAAACGTTCCATGGACGATGCACGGAAGAAGGCTGCTGGAGAAAAGAGTGGAGCAATGGCTGTGGCTGAGGGAAGCCTGGCGAGGGTGGAAGACCTGCAACAGGAACTGAGCTCGGAGTTAGCAGAGGCTCAGGGCAATGCTGACAAGCTGGAGAAGCGCCGAAGTGCTGAGGTGTCCAAGGTGGAAGCAGACAGTATTGCTACCGACGCACTGAACGATAAAGTCAAACAAGAGAAATCTGAGCTGGCCGCTCAGGAACGTTCTGCTGCGGGCAGCGCTAATGACCTCGACCGACTCACCAAGCGCTTGGAAACACTGCAGACACAGGCACAAGCAGCAAACAGCACCGTCCTCCACACCGCTGCTGTTGTGAACGAGCGCAAGGCGAGTATTGCGAGCAGGGAGGCACAGATTGCTTCTGCGACTCCTGATGCACGAATTACACTTGAAACTACCATTCGGCTGGAGAAGGCAATGCTGACTGCTGCTGAGAAGACAGCTGTCCGCGCTCAGAGCGAATATTCCTCGAAAATAGCCGAGGCAGACCAGCTGCGTGAAAGGCTCGAGCATGGCGACCTGCACAAAACCGAGCTGTTGAAGGAGAAGGCAGAGCGCGAAGTTGGCTGGCTACAAAATGAGTTGAAGTCCGCCGAATCGCGAGCAGCAGATGATCAGGAACTCGCAGACCACGACCAGACACTTGAGGATCTCGCAAACAAGAACATGACTCAGCTCCAAGCAAAGCTGGCAGCCGCTAATATTGACGCTGGGAACCAAAAGGCAGCTGTGAGTGCAGCACTCAAGAGTTCGGTGGCCAGTAACGGAAAGCTAAAGAAGGTACAGGACGATGCAACGCAAGCAGACTTGGCACTACAGCAAGACAAAGCACTGGAAAGTACAGCAAGAGAGAAGGCTACGAATGCAGTCAAAGATTGGGCAGCCACCACCGACAAGGCCAGGCAGGTCCTAGGAGGGGAAATGAAGGCACTCCAGGCAGCGGCACAAACACAGTCAAAAGCAGTCGCGGGAATCACCAAACAACGAGATGAGGCTCAGATTGCCCTCAGTGCAGCAAATGCAGCTTCCAAAAATGCTGCTGAGGAGGTAAGGTTCCTGAAGGACATGGTTAAGGATGAGGATGTCGCCGAAGAGACAGCTGGTGCCGAAGACACGCCTGCCGAGCTTCCCACACAAGACACCTCGACTGAGACTGATGATTCGGAGGATGAAGATGTCGCCAACCTGAGCGCAAAGATTGCAGAGATTCAGTCGATGCAATCAGCTGCAGAGACTCGTGCCCGCACTGAACTCGACGAAGCAACCATGATTGAAAAACGTGCGAACGAGGCTCTTGCAACTAATGCGGTGGCATCTGCGAAGAAGCAGGAGGAGATGCAGCAGCTCATGGCAAACCTGCAGGGGCAGCTGGCTGGGGTCGAAGCGAATGCTACAGCAGCGAAGGCGCAGGGTCAGGCATACACAGCAAAAGCGACCGACACACAGCAACAGCTCGTGGCTCTCAGAGCAAAATGGGATGCGATGCACAAACTGAAGGAGAAGTGTGCTGGTTGTGCTGGAGATGATTGCAGTGGTTGTGAAGTGGTTGCTGAGTTCACAGTCAATGGTACCAAGACGAAGCTTATTGCTGCCAAGGCTGATGTCGCACACCTCACAAACGAGCTGAAGCTACTTCAAGGCGACGGAGCTGTGGACGAGTCCAACGCGGCTGAGCAGGCCCTCCGAGACGACACACAGAACCTCCGATCTGTTGAAGCAGAGAAGCAACACGAGAGCACTGCAGCTCAGTCGGAAGAGCACAAGGCCATGGAAGCCAAGATGCAGGAGGAACGGGAAGCGAACGAAGCTGCGCGCCTTGGGGAGGAAGTCGAGGACCTGAAAGCGCAACAGGCCGAAGCAGACGAAGAATTGAAAGACAAAGAGGCTAGTATCCGCGAAGATGCTGAAGCTCAGAAGTCCCATGATCAGATGGGAATGGAGCGTCTCAAGAGTGAAGCGCAAGCACTGGAAGGAGAGGTGACAGATGAGCGTGGTTCACTTGAGAAGGCACAGCAGCAACAGGAGAGAATCGATAATAAGCGCCTCGCGGACGAGAAGCATGCCGAGGCAGAAGAGGCGAAAGCAGAGTTCGACAAAGAGCGAAAACAGGAAGAGATGGAAATTGAGCAGCAACAGCAGAAAGCTTCGAAAGAGATTGAACAGAAGGCAGCGGCACAGAAAGAGACAGCAGAGGAAGTAATCGCATTGGACGATGAGAAAGCGGAGATTGCAGCAAAGATGACGCAGGCAGAAGCAGCATCAAAAGAACTGGATGCAGGTCTGCAGGCATCATTGCAGGCTGCGGTGGTCGCTTCGAACGAGGAGAAAATAGACGCAGAAGCAGCTGCAGAGACGAAGTACAAGGAAAGTGAGGCTGCAGCCGAGGCTGCTGCTGCAGAGAAGAAGGAAGCCCTGAAGCAGCAAACCAACCAAACGCTGCAGGAAGGTAACCAGGGGGCTCTTGAGACGGAAACAGCCCTGGAGAGCACACAAGAGGAAATCGCTGCGGCCGAAGCAACAAAGAAGGCTATCGACGATCGTGCCAAGAGTGACATCACTTCAGTGGCTGCTGAGGCCAGCAAGGCTATTGCAGAAATCGAAGCTGAGGAGCGGGCGAGACTGGCAGCGAGGATCCATGCAGAACAAGAGAAAGAGGCCGAAGAGGTGAGGAAGATTGAAAGGACAAGAGACAGCTCCCTTGAAAATGCAGGTGTTGATGGACACTTGGCAGCTGCAGAACAGAAAAAGACAGCTGAGGATATGACTCTCAAGCAGATCGAGCAGACTGAAGAGGAAGTAAGCCAGCACGCACAAGCAGACGCAGTAGAGATCGATAAAAGCACAAGCGCTACATTGGAGCAACTGAAGGAGCAGGAGCATCGCGAGGTTGAGGAAAGGGCTGCAAGGATCCAGCGTAAGTTGAACAACACATTGTCACAGACCCGAGGCCAATTCCAGGTGGAAAAAGCACGTTCCGATGCCGAAATCATGAAGGCTAAGTTAGCCTCTGCTCGCACGAACAGGACGGCACTGGCGAAACTCGCTGAGCTGCATAGAGTAGAAAGCGACGAGAAAAGGGCAGCTGAAGCTCTGTTCGAGAAAACAAACGACAAAATCCACGCACTGAAAACGCACGAGCAACAACAGCTCCTTGCTGCGAAGCTGGCATCAGAGGAGGCAGCGAATCTCACAAATGCAGCTACCTCGCCCCCAGAGTTCGAAGCCACGAAAGAACAGCAGGAGGCAGAACTCAGATTGAAGGAAGCCGAGGAGCAGGTCACAACTCTACAAGGGAAACTGAAGGCACACAAGGACCAGATGGACGAAGAGCTCGCTGAGGAAACAGAGACTCACAATGAACTATCAGAAGACCTGCTCGCAGCCCAAAAAGAGGTGAATAGCACACAAGATGCTATTGATTCTGCACATGCACAGCTCAATACAATGAGAAATACACAGGACAGCCTTGATGCGGAGTACAAGGCGAACCTGCAACATGCAAGCGACGAGGAGAAAGTCATCGAAACTTCTCAAGAAAAGGTGCTACAGAGTACAACTACAGTGCATGATGCCGTGTCACAAGTGGGAGAGACTGAGGCATTGCTACGCGAGGAGCAGGCACGAGCAGACAAACTGGAGAGTGACGCTTTAGCAGCCCGAGCGGAAGCAGATGCCAACAGCCGGGCTATCGAGGCACGCCACACGCAAGAAGTGGCTCTCTTGAGAGATTCACTACACGAACTGTCGGAACGGAAACAGGAGCAATCCCAGGAGTACGCATCGACCGAGGCAACAATCCAGGACCTCAAGGTTGAATTGAGTGTAACTAAGCACGCCAACGCCACTGAGGCAGCGAAAGCAAAGCAGACCCAGGAGCAGATCCTGAACATTGATCAGGACTTGAGACATTTGCGAAGCAAGGATCAACAGAACATGGATGCTGTCGCAGCTGCAGAGGCTGCAGTCACAACCTCTGCTGCTACTGCGAAAAATGCAACACAGCAGTTACTGGAATCTAGGGGCAAGCTTGCTGATGAAGAAGAGAAGGAGGATCGATTGACGACAGGATTGTCGAAGCTGGAAACTGAGATGGACAGTGCTCTCCAGGAAGGGGAGGCACGATCCACTGCAGAGAAAGATGCTCTCGAAACACAGAAGGAAGATCTGTCAAGCTCTTTGAGTCAAGTGACGACTGCACAGGAGAAACTGGCGTCTGACATTGAAGCTCAGGAAGCACAGTTGCGCCAGAAACAGGTAACACTGCATGCGGCAGCCGCGCAAGAGAACTTGGATTCTCACACAACTGTACAAGCTGATGAGCAGACTGTGCAGAAAGACAAGAGGATGGCAGCTGATGTTAGCCAGCAAGTGAAACAGACAGAGGCCAAGATTGAAAGGATGCAACTGATGGAAAGTAAAGCAGCCCAGGAATCCAGTGAAAAGGAAGTGCAGTCAGAGCAAAGCATCAAGGATGTGGCTGAGAAGATCGAGACGCTCTCACAACAGGTGACAGACGCAGAGCACAAGCAACATGAGAGTGCAGAGATGCTGTCGATCGCACAGACTGCTCTTGCCACCCGAAGGAAGGCAGTACAGTCGATTAAAGACAAGCAGAGTGGACTGGCTTCGGAGCGGCAGATCCTGGAACAGAACTCAAAGAATCTGGAAGCACGGAGGGAGAGACAGGAAGAGAAGGAACAAGCAGTGGCCAAGGCTCGGATTGATAAGCAGCAGGCGGTTTGTGATGAAGCCAAGAGTGAGCATGCGCAGGCTGTGCATGCCTTCGAGAAGGCTTCTGTGGAAGCTGCTGCTGATTCGACAACAGTCTCGAAGCAGAATGCTGTGGAGGTGGCGAAGGTGATGCGAGATTCTGCAGCTGTGAAGGAATCTAATGCCGGAAAGCACCTCCACGCATTGGAGAATGTTCTGCATCTTCTCGTCATCAAGGCTGATGCTCGAAAGCAGGCAGTGTCAGAGAGCCGCCAGGAAACACAGGAGGGCCAGAAAGCAGAAGATGTGAAGGCTGCCCAGGTGTTGAAATCTGCAGAACAGCAGCTGCAGGAGGCTCTATCCGCAGTGCATGAATCCGAAGCAGCTGAACACCAGGCCAGCGAGAGTGTTAAGCAGGCCAAGACCCAGCTGGATGCGCTCAAAGAACAGCGTAAGCAGCTCCAGCAACAGCAACCAACCGACAACACCGACAGCATGCTTTTGCGTCAGATCGATGATGCTAAGAAGGAACTGTTAGGTGAACAAGCTAAGGAAAGGAGCGTAGAAGCAGAGGTTGGTGCTGCAGAGCAGGCATTGCATGATGCTCAGGCGAAGCACGAGGACGAAGACATGCAGGGCCAGCAGCAACTGAATCCCATGAAAAACAAGTTGGCAGCCCTCAAAACGTTGCAAGTCGAGAAGCAGGAGGAAAAGAGCTCTCTGACAGAGCAACTGCAGCACAAGGAGCAGGAAATCCAGACATTGCAGGCACGACAAGAGCAGGATGAAAACAGCATCCACACTCTGAAGTCAGATGAAATCAACGCCACGAAGGTTGAGCTCGAGCAGCAGCGTGCTAAGGTCGCTGTGCTCAAAACTGTAGTGAGTAAGGACCAGGCAGAACAAGAGACACACGACCGTGCATATCAGAAACGGAAGCAGAAACAAGTGGAACTTTCGGCGCACTCTATTATCCAGAGTTCGGCTGTGAAGGTGGCACTTGACGAGAAGATGAAAGAGAAATCCGACGCAAACCAAAAATTATCACAGATGTCAAGCGATGTTACTTCGGCAGACGACGAGGTGACAGAGATACTGACCAAGATCGAACGCGAGCAAATTAGAGCTGCAAGCCAGAAGAAAGTGCTGTTAAACATTGATGGCGAAATTGCACCACTGCAAGCTAACATAGACAACGTGACTCAGTCGACCGCGGCAACTTTAGAAAATGATCGTGCCCAGCTTGCTCGTATTCAGAGTCAATACCATGGGCAATCGGAGAAGGTGCAAGAAACAATTGTAAAAGTGAATGCTACTCAGGCCAAGGTCGCGATGTTGAAGAAAAAGCAAGGGTTCGCAGAAAAGGCTTTAGCGAGAGCAGAAGCCAAGCACTCATCCATGTTGAAAGATGCAATGCACCTGCGCACAAGGGAGAAACAGGTGGGATCTGAAATGGAAGACATGAGCGATCTGTTGGACATGAAGACCCGTGTGGCAAGCAGTGCTCTTGACGATTTGACTGCAGCGAAAGAAGAAATGAAGGACCACACTGCAGAATTTGACGAGCAGAAAGCACCCTGGTTAAAGGAACAAAATGAAATGAAGGATAGCATAAAGGCAGCTGAGGAGGATGTTGTGCAAAAGACTGCCGGGTTGAAAGAGTGGCAGCAACGGACAGCGACCATGAAACGCGAAGCCAATCGCCACAAGGAAGCTGTGGAGGAAGCAGAGTTTACACAGCAGATGGCAAATCAGATGGCACCAGATAGTGAAGACAGCAGTGCAGTTGTGCGATGAGGCTGATCAGACCTGCAAAAGCCATGTGCACAGTGAGTATACCGAGTATACTGAGTATAGAGGCGCAGTGCATGGGGCAGTATGCACACAAAGTCCATGCACACGCTGCGCGGCAGGCAGAAACCTGCAATTCAGTTTGATCTCTGGGCACCATGCTCTATATTGCAGTGGCTCTTATACGTCGGGCCTGGGTAGTGCTGGGTCTGATCGCGCGCATGGCAGTCAG
>Ga0308134_1000081_pt1 | contig 11562 bp, 19 predicted proteins | sample CB21_1120_Surfac_FD_203057 | JGI IMG/M metagenome (GOLD analysis project Ga0308134, IMG submission 203057) | Metatranscriptome of marine microbial communities from Western Arctic Ocean, Canada - CB21_1120_Surface (Metagenome Metatranscriptome) | ecosystem: Environmental > Aquatic > Marine >... | reverse complement strand
CCAAAACCCCAAGAATATGAAAATCTTTAGAAATTATCAATTTCAAAATTAAAGTCGATTGGTAATGTTTCATTTATAGTTGCATTCATCATTCGCTTGGGTCACCTTTTCACCTCCTTGATCCTTTGCTCTATTGGTCCCATGCCTACTTCTTTGGCCTCTCTTCGGTTTATCCTCTGAACTTCTTCTTGCCTCCGGTACCTGTTTGCCCAGTCTTGTTAAGTGATTGCTATTATCCTTCTATTTTCTGAAGGTAGACTTTCTCAAGACCTCTGAGCTTGCTATGCTGGGATCCACTGCGGTAAGTATTCTTGGAACCCTTGGAGAATTGAGACATCTTGTCAATGGACTCGATATCCCACTCTGAGTCTTCCAAGAACTCATCAATGTCCTTGCCAAACATCTTCTCAAAGTCAGCATCTTTCGAGATCTTTCCAATCTTGCCTGCTGCAATCTTCTTGGCCTTCTTTCTTCTGATCTCCTCCATTTGCTGCTTCTTCAACTGGGCCTCTCTTTGCTGTGGATCAAGATGCTGAGAAGTTTGCTTTGCAGCTTGACTTATCCTTGATCCAATAGCTGAACCCACTTGTGAGCCACCATAGCTACTTCTGTTTGCACCTTATCGACCATAGTTTCTTCTGCCTCTTGAGGATTCATTACCAGCAATATGAGCACCCTGGAGATGTCCTTTGCTTGGATCTCGCATGAAGCCACTGGCTGGTGTTGCAATATCTCTCAGACCAGCATCTATGTTGGTTGTGTACTTAACACCAGGCCTCTTTACCTTTTGTTTGGCAACTCCACCATATGCGCCGGCAAGCAAATGCTCTCTCAAGCTTGGATCCTCCATCTCTACTGGCTTCTTCTTCTTCTTCTTCTTCTTCTTTTTCTTCTTCTTCCTGGCAAGTTCTCCAGCAGCTCCTTCTTAGCCCTTAAAGCCTGAAAGACCACCAGTAAGAGCCATGTCATACTCGCTGCCATACTCCTCATCATCGTATTCCTTGTTTTGGTCATCCATTGTATAGTTTCCTGGCTGTTATCCATCATCCATGTCAGCATCAAATCTTTGGTTTTGAGTGTTGTAGTTGGCTGGTGTGTCCTCCATCATGCTATCGACAGAAGTATCACCATCACCTCCTCTTCCATCTCTCATTTGACCATTGATCTCATCCTGGATTCTTCTTTCTTCCTGATCGAATTCGGATGGTTGATTCCTTTCAATTTCACTCATGAGTCTTGACAAGCTGCTTGCAGTATCGGACTTCAAGAGACCAGTTCTGAACACTTTTGGAATATCTCCTTCGTTATCGAGGAGACTCTTCTCAAACATCACTTTGCCATTCTTGTTGATTACATTGCCATTCTTGTCAATCAAGTAGCCTTTAGCATTCACCTTCTGGCCTTATCTGTCAATCAAGTTTCCATTTTTGTCTTTATCAAGGATTGGATTTCCAACTGGATCCATTTCAAAATCACCAAGAATGTTCTTAATGTTGAACTTAGTGAATGGGAAGATCTTTGGAATTTCATCTTCTAACAGGTGTTTGGACTCGAAGATTTGCCTTCCGTCCTTGTCAATCACATTGCCTTGACCATCAACAAGATAGCCTTTGCTATTAATCATTCTTCCTTGCTTGTCAACAAGTTGTCCTTTCTTGTTCTTCTGAGGAACCATTTCACCCTTAACATCCTTCTCAACTTAGCCAATAACGTCATTGATGTCGAATCTTCTTCCATTGTAATTAAACAACTTCGGCAAGTCTCCATCAGCAGTCATCTATGTCTTGTCAAACTTCTTGCGTCCATAGTTATCGATCAAGTTACCATTCTCATCAATTCTGAAACCTCTCTGACTGACTCTGTTTCCTCGTTTGTCGACATAGCCACCCTTTGCATCTTTCAAAATCATTGCTCTGCCATTGCGATCGTAATCAAAGTCTCCTCTGCATCTGACTGGGTTGAAGTTGTGCTTCTCAACGTTGAAAGGTGCTGGAACTTCTCCTCTCTCATCAAGTTGACTCTTATCAAACATCTTTTCACCATTAAGGTTATTCACGATATTGCCATTGCCATCTACCAAGTAACCTCTTTGATTAGTCTCATTTCCACTTTGGTCCTTGAATTTGCCAGATGTTTTGTCCTGTTCACCGACAACGACATTACCTTTATCATCACGATTCAAAGCACCAATGATGTCACATTCATTGAAGCGCCTGGCCTTAGCATTTGGTGGACATTCAAGGACATCTCTGCTTACTTTCTTCGAGCTATTAAGAGCAGCTGGACCACCCTTCTTCTCAGCAAAGTCCTGTTCAGATCCTTTACCAGTTACTTTAGCTGGAGAATGATTCTCAACAATATCTTAAGTGAGTCTAGATTCTTCAAGCTCCAACCTCTTTTGTTCCTCAAGTTTAGCAAGGCGCTATCTTTCAGCTTCTTCAGCAGCAACTCGCTATTTGCTGGAAAGGTCTCTGGCAATTCTCTCTTCTTCCTCACGAAGCTCCTTGTCTCGTCTATCCTATTCGGCACGAAGTCTTTCTTCATCAGCTCTGCGCTTTGCTTCTGCTTCCTAAAGAATTCTTCGTTCCTCCTCTTCCTTTCGAAGTTTCTCACTGTCAAGAGCCTTCTATGCAGCTCTCTCTTTGTCAAGTTTCTTCTTTCTCTCATCTTCATCAGATTCATCATCCTCTTCTTTGACGTGATCAAGACCATCATTTTCAGAGTCATCACTGATCTGGTTTGCTTCTTCATCATCTTCTTGATCAATTTGCCTGTAGTACTTGTTCTTTCGACCTCTCTTCTTCTTGCTTTGTTTTCTTCTGGCGTATCCATCGTCAATTCCAGGAGTAACAAGATCACCACCTTTTCTGTTCAAGGCTTCCAAGACATCAAAAGCAAATACTTAAGCACCAAAATCTGAGAAATCTCTAGCACATGACTCAAACATAACAGTAGGAGCCTGGACCTCATGATACACATTGTCTTACAGTTAGAAATCAATAAGGTCAAAGTCTCCAGCCATTCCTTGATATAGAACTTCACCTCGAGGAGACAGTGGGTAGGACCGTGTTCTTCTGGGATCTTCAACCAAAACTGTTCCAGTGTCAAATTCGCAGCACGATTTGCATTATCTTCTTCCGAAGATGTTCAGGAGTTCTTCAAGCTTATTATCAAGGAAGATGTCTCTAAACTTGTAGAAATGCATGTACTTATTCCATTCTGGCATAAGTTCTGCGCCATCAGCATCCCGTTTATCCAACTGAAGTTGATTTGGAATCTTGGGACTGATAAAGAGATAGTTTGCTTTAGTATCCTTCATTTTGATATCAAGTCTATACTCATCCCAATGTCTCCAGATGTGCCATTGGCAGAACATGACAATGATTGAAATAGCAATGCTCTCAAGGACCTGCACATAAAGTTGACTTGCTGGACGATCCATGAAATATTCGAGGCACATAATAGTATTACCAACGACCAATGGGAGTCTAATTGTCAAGAGGTCAAGCTTGACTGCTTTCTTGTATAGATCAAAAACTCTGGTGTCTGGTATTCTATCCTTTGGCTTTCTTGGATAGCCGTCTGGATGTTAAACAAGGTCAAATGGATTGAAGTGGAGATCCAACTTGTGCTTCTTCTTGTTGCCACCTTCATAGATCTCTTTATCTCCTCCTTCATTTTGATAATCACCACTGCTGCCACTAGTTGGACTTCTAGCAGCACCACCTTCATAATCATCTACGCCATCTTTATCCAAATCAAATTTGAAATTACCTGGAGCAGCCTATGGCACAAGCTTTCCATGATATTTGATGTTAGGATCCTGTACTTTCTCTGGTGATAGTCTTCTGAGATTCCACTTTTGTACCTCATATTCATCCCATTGCCAAATACAACGGAAATCTTAAGTTCTAACGGTGAAATGAATGTAACCGAAGAAATGTGAGAAAGGAAGATTAAACATCTTGTGACTTCCATAAACAGTGATCGCTTTGAGCATATCTGCTGCTTTGAAATATTTGTTGTTCCACTTGTCGAAGTTTTCATCACAGTCATTAATGAGTAGAACCTCTTTTTTGTTGAGGTCATCTTCATCTTCTGGCTTTGGTGGGTCTAATCTATCCCAAAGTTTTTTGTATTAATGGTTGATATAGTAATTACCAGCCAAAGGAACTACTGTAAATATAAGCATCCATGGTAATCCTTGAATCAAAGTCAATATCAACTGAGCCCAGATCGCCAAGACATCAAGTACTCCGAGGAAAGCATAGAATGATAGCATCTTTCTATGAGCCCTGGTCACTTAATTCTTTGAACTATATTGTCCACCATATGCAGTGGCTCCAGCCAAAGCAACCAAAATCAGAATTGGGAAAGGAATATGGGTAATGTCGGTTTCTTCAACGCATTTTGTATTATCAAAGTTAGGTCTATACAACTCTGGACATTAACTCATGCATTTACCTTTGTGAAGCAAAAGATCAATATCACATCTCAAGCATATGTTAGTATTCTCTTGTTTACATTCAAGGCAACCATTGTTGCATGCTAGGCACTTCATATCCTTATCATCTTTCACAGTTCTTTCTGGGCACGTTGGATAGCATCGATTTGTGAACACGTACTTTGCAGCTTGATCTTGTCTGCAGTATGTGCATTTGGTTACCTCTGTTCTGCATAAATCACAAGGTGATTCACAAGGTTTACAGAAACCAGCTACTGAAGCAAAATGGTCTGGACATTTACCCCAGCATTGATTTTAGTACAAAGATTAAAGTGGTTTCAAATAAGCATCATATTAAGCTTTGTAGAGATCTAAGTAAGTCCATTTATTCTTATCCTCCCAATCTACCTCCGCTTTATTTGGCTGCATCATTCCAATATACTGAGGGAATTCTTCTTTGATTTGCCCGCCATCTTGTGCAATGGTTGATCTCAGGAAATCATTGACATTCAAATCGCCAAACTTGTCCTTGATAGAATCTGTTTGTACTATAGCCTTCTTTGTGTCACCGACAACCATTGCAGCCTGGTTTTTAACGTAATCATCCTTGGTTTGGATATCCTCCCAATGTGGTGGGTAGTACTCCTCTTGCTTGCATGATGTACAGAAATGAGCTGATGGCTCTTCTGTTATTTTAACGTCGCAGCTTTTGTCTCCAGGCACAGCCGCAATCCTTTTACCGTCAGGACCTTTCTTTGCCTTTGTTCCTTCCGCTAAAGCTTTGATTGCAAGCTGCCGAGCATCATATCCAGTAGCACCCTTCGCGAGACTTTAAAATGGGCAATCCTTTTAGAAGAAGCAGTTGGTGTCACCTTCCCAACATTTCTTGCAAGTAGCACAAGGATGCTGACAAAGACCACATTCAGCATAGCCTTACCTAAAGCCTGCCTCTACCCATTTGGGTCCGTCCTTCCACATATAATAGTACTGAGCAGTGCAGATGGTAAGGCAAGATGTGGAGTAGGCATGTGGATTTGGTACTGGTGGAGTGTATGGGATCCCTTGAGCATCGGCTCTCTTCTTCTCTGCGGCTTCCTTTATCTTTTATTTAGCCTCAGTCAGTACCACTACCTTCTCCTTGATGAAGTAGGGAAGGTTACGGTCGTTCGCTCCGCCGGCTTTGGAAGTCGGACATGGCTGTAAGCATTGCGATTTGTCCTCGACCCATCCAATATCGGTGAAACCATCGATGGCCTTTTCACCTCTGCAAGTGCTGCATGTCTGGTCACATTCAGTGCATTTGAAATACGAATTTGGCTGATCGACATGTGCAAGCATATCTTTTGATGCATTCGTAAGCCTCACTTCCTCACCTCTTTTTATGGTAGAGCGTATTGAGGTAACTTTTCCATCTATATCCTTTTAGAAGGCCATTTTAACTCCGACTGCTTCGCCGTTGATTGAACTTCCTGCATCACATTTATCTTCACACGTGGATTCGACCTCAGCTGTGCCTTTAACTATGATGCTTCTGTACTAGAGATAGAACTTCTTGTTACCCTTCTTATTTCCCCAACATGATGTGCAGAATTTAGGGTCTGAGTCGAAACAATTGTAGCAGGGAGAATCACACTTAAGCTTAGGTTTCACATCATTCTTATTGTATTTATCAATGGGAACTACAATCCTTGGATACTTATTAGGTTCTGGCGTGTCCTTCTCAGATACCGAGTCCTTGACTGTCTTGATAAAAGTGCCCCATTGTGTTGACCCGGTATCAAAGTCTCCTGTTTTCAGCTCTTCCTTGCCGAAGCCATAGACCTTATTAGTCATGTCAAAGGTGAATGTCTCCACGTGGAAAGATCTATCGTATTCCAAGATTGCCAGATTCTCTTTAGTCTACTTAACATCGTTGATGGAGATACTGAATCCTTTCGCCTTCTTAACCTGGGCTTTATAGTCCGCTAGAACGCCAATGTTTACATCGTATTTCACTAGGAAGTCCTTTTCGAGGAACTCTTTAATCTGGCTGAATCTCTGAGCGGCTGTGGGCTTGACATTAGGCTTTTTGGGGTCAACCGGCTTAATTTTGTACACCTTTGAGTAGGATGGGAAGCATCCAGCTGTCTTAGGCGCGCAGGCTTCTCCTTTATCATCCAGTGCGTCTCCACTCTCAATTTTGACAGCATCAAAGTTGTCGTCGGTATAGAATGGCGCAGCCCAAGTAGACGTTAATGCCACGGCATCAGGAGTGGGTTATACAAGAGGTACTATTTTAGATGGAGGCGTTTTACCAGCAGCAGTTGCTTCAGCAATTTCCTTATCACGTTTAGCAATTGCATCCTTATTAGCCTATATTTCAGCTGCAGTATACAAAATTACTTTTTAGCACATTCCTCCACCCTTTGGATTTTTAGAAGTATCAATTGTAAGAGCGAGACATTTATCAGAAAGATATTATCCATGCGCCTTTCCATCGAACAGGCTTTGCATCTTCTTGGCCTTCTTGCTAGGGTCCTCAAGATCCTTTACGCCTGAGTCGACTTCGACCCAGCCCGCCAAATCCGCAGGAACGCGGACCTTCAGCCTCCACGCGAATGCCTTCTCTGGATGAGTTTCCTCAGGGGTGAAGTTGTCGCCTGGATTCACGACTTTGAGTTCCATTTGGAATTAAGAGGTGTACCATTCTTGATCGACGAATGCGCCAATGAACCAAATCGCTCTGGCTCCTTTGCCTTTCGAAGCTGCTCCCCACGACTCGTCGTAGAAGTTCTTATCCAATTGGCAATACTCCGTGCCGACGAAACTCGCTGAAGTAGTGATGCTGCAAGCTGCAAGGAACTTCGTCATAGAATCAGCATCAGGGCCCGCAGCGAAGCTGCTCGGGAGCGTTTTAGCCACGTCTGTACCCTAGAAACCAATGTTGCTTGGCAGTGTGAGCTTGACCGCACCATTCAGTGGAATTGGATTGGTAGGAGTAACCATGATAGTGTAATCACTATCCTAAGCGAAGTCAGCATCCGATTATGACGTTTTGAAATGCGCAGCCTTTTCTGGCGTCATGTCATTCTTATCTATTTTCGTATATCCCTGCTGGATAACACCTGGCTCGGTATTTATGATGCGGATATTACCAATGTTTAGCCACCCCGCTTTATCTACAGCCTGAATACGCTCGTCCACCTCCTTTCCCTCCCAATCTCCTACTGCAGCTTGCTTTACATACCTGGCAACAGGGTTGAATGCAGCGGTAGACCATGAAGCTTCAATTCGGGCACTCGGAAGGCTTGATGGGGCGTTGGTGATTCCGTTCCATGCTTCATCCGGTGCCAACTTTTCTGGATCACCTCTACCAATTGTAAAAGCAAAGGTTGCGCTCTTCTTAGCGCTGCTTTGGCACTCAGGCTTTGTCATGTCTGGCTGGAGTGTGATAACAATCTGGCCTTACTCAGCAATACACCTAAGATTCCTCATTACCGAATGTGTCTTCATACATCCACCATGCCAAGTTTGTATTGAATTAGTAGGGTCGTTGTCGGCAGTTAACATACAGACTGGGTCAGTTGGTGTCCTGATGGTCTTTGGAATTTGCAATGTGAATAAATCCCCTTTCTGGACTGCTGCGTTAGCCTCAAACTCCACCGTCCATCTTGCACGCTCACCATTCCTCGGGTTACTTGGGGTAACTTTAAGATTCTAGAATTCACCCATGCTGGTCATTGCAATGTTGTCAAGGGAACCAAAACTAACACAACTGCCCTTTGCATCTTGGGTCAACATCTGGAAGTTGTCTGTTGCTGAGAAACTCAGTGGATTGGTAACACCACCGAATTTGATCCAATAGTTCCCCTTCTTTAATGTCTCCACTACCTTGAACTGTATGAAGTTACTGGTCGGTAGTGCGCCGTCAGTGCAGTCAATGGCTGGATTAGCATCTCTTTTGAATTGATCCACAGTTAAATGATGCTTTCCATACGCTTCGCATGTTGCGCCAGCCCAGCCGGGATCACCGTTTGCACATGTGGTTACGTAAGTTTTTTTCTTATCCTTGTCTAATACATTTTTTCCATCCTTGTCAAGTACCTCCTCCGTAACACAGCTGCATCCGTTGTATACCTTATCTCCAATTGAGAGGCTTGTCGACACGTCTTTATATGTTCCGCCACCTTCGGGTTCAATCTCTGCTCCCCAAAGTTTCTCAGCTCCACTTTCGAATGGATCTGATTCGATCCGAACGGTCCCGGGGATAAGTATGCTAAGCGAGCCCCCGGTAGGGACATAGTTTTGAAGTGTAAAATGAACCTAGTACACCTAGTCCGTCTGATAAGTCATGTATCGCTCATAAGTTGACGTATATGCTGGTGTAATTTCAGTCTTCCCATCTGAACTCATAACCGCTGGATGTTTCGATGTACCGACAGATTTTAACTCCTTACCGACAGGGACTGAAACTCCTCCTTTGACCGTTTGGAAGTTAGAGGCTTTGCGCCCAGTAGCAATACCATAATGCTGTCCCGAAGACGCATCGTACTGTTGAGTCACCACTACAAGGTCACCAGCTTTGAATACAGCTTCTTGATTCACTGTACTAAAGATTTTGAAAGACCTCTGTTCATCCGTTTCCGAGAAAACCCGAGTTGTCTCTTTGGGGTGAATGCCGTAGCAAACACGCCCGCCTGGCCTGACCCACTTCCCTGTTTTCTATCCCTTAATATCTAATTCTTCAACACACGCTACATTTTCCGCTTTGTCCTTACAATAGTCTAGCCCACATCCTTCCTTGGCCTCCTTGACAAGGGTGATCGTTGGCCCGGTCATGGATCCATCCATACACTGTACAGCCATGTTCTTCTAGGCGTCCTTAGATGTATCGGCTGTTAGACCTTCAGGCATTTTGATCAAGAGTCTTGAGCTGAAGGTGACGTCTGCAGGGCTTCCTGTAAGTTGTCCATTCTTATACTTAGCTGGGGGCATGGCAGCGTCTACCTTGAAATCAATCGTGTGAGCAGCTGCGAGCTGAATGTAACTGATTTAGGCGGAGAATCTTGAAATGGTAACAATCCCTGGGATAAACTTCACCTCAGGGATTTTAGCCTCTGTTCCGTACATCTTTTGCGCCAGTGTTCCGCTTGCTTTATCAAAATTAGCATAAACAGTTGCAGTGACAGCACCTGTTTCCCTTGCAGCAGCAGGTGTAGGGAAATTCGTGATCCTCAGCACAGCGCTGATTTGAGAACCAGTATAATCTGGACTGTTACAGCCGTTGACAATGATAGAGTTCTTACTTACGACAGTGGCCCCTGAGAAATCACTTCTTGTACTTGGTATTAAATAAGTATGAGAAACTTATTCCTACAAGGTATCAAAGTTCCATCTCACAAGCATACTATTCTTTCCATTGTATGCGAGCGCTTATTAATCACTAGTTATCTAAAGAGGAAGATCTGGTGGGAACTTGTACTCTACGTAACAGCCCTGCTGTCCAACTGGAATAGGCATGTTGAGGATAATACGCAGGCACGTTTATGTTTAAATTCGCACGCTCTGTTTAAGAAGACTCTTGTCATCATCTGCACAGTTCTCCCAGAATTCGAACCCTAACTGTTTATCCTCAGTGACTGGTGTGAGTTCCTGTCCCTTTAATCCATCTCCTCTAGCATCTAGTGCAAAATCCGGGTATACTAGAATGGGGTTATTTGACTTTTCTTTGTCATAAACCTCTAGTTTAAAGCCTCTCAATAACTAGCCATAGATAGGGTTTCTGTAGTTGCGACATTTGAATACAATAGGATCAGTTGCTGCTTTAGTGTAACTTGTGAAGGTGTATGTAAAGCTTGAGCCTTGAACTGTTGACTGGGTGGCGAGGGGTACAAAATTTTGTGCGTCTTTCGGATTGCCTACGTCAATGTATTCCAACTATTTAGTCTTATCAGCGACATCATCTTAGGGATTACAGACAATACCACCACCGAAAACAGATTTATCCGCCATGCTAATATCTCCTTTAGATGAAAGATACCAGTTGGGAACTGTTAGCTTCAGTTCTCCACCATACACGGGAAAGTCAGCCGTTGGAGGAAATGTAAACCAGATTTCTCCGTCTTCACTACCGACATAATTCGGGGCTTCTCCTGGTTTACCTGCCTTTTTAAATTCATCTCTTTTATCCTTTGATGGATAAATCTAAGTTTTGACGATAAAATCTTTGTGTGCATTCATCTTCCACTCCTGTCCTTCACTGAAACATTCATAATCCAGTTTTGTCGTATCCTTCAGTCGACAGGGGGAAGCACTCAGTGGACCACCAGTCGTTGGATCACCTTACTTAAATGGAGTTGTAGGAGTTAAGGTTAATGGGTTACCATCTTAATCCTTGCATTCCTTATAGTACTTGATCACGAATTGCATATTGGTCTTCTTAGAGAAGGGATTCTTGAAGCCCGTGATTGCCATTTCGTAGACGAATTCACCATTCTCCTCCGCAGGGACCTTACTTGCTTGGATCTGAAGGGTGCTCGTATCAATTGCCTTTAAGGTTCCACCGAAGTTACTGCTCTCAAGCTTCGGCGCGCCTGGGAAGGGGGCCCAGAATGGGATTTTGACCAATTTCGATCTCGCGTAGGCCTCTAAGCTTTCCTCGTAGGTATTACCCTTTCCTTTATCGATAATACTCTTCTTTACACTAAAACCTTTTTTCATTAGTTACTTTATTTATGGCATAGAAACGCGCCAGCAATCACTAGCCGTCAGGTCCGCCGCCTTTGCTTTTGCATAACCATTATCAACAAGCATTGCAGCCTCGATCTTGAGGATTGGGCTTTGGTTCAGTCGATATTGTGGCTGGCCTTTATCATCTCGGAGGGCAATGTCGCGAAACTCAACCGCTGGTGCTGCTGCTCCCACAGCACTGATGCTGCCTAAAAGACTCAGGCCCATCATCATGGCAAAACACCTCAGGTGTTTCCCGTCAACGTAGCGCTTCCTGCGTCCTTCAGAGGAAGCGGCAAATATCTTCTATCCCACGGCGGCTGGCTGCCCGGTGTCTGAGCCAGGCGGGGCCGCGGTGGGGATAGAATTGTTCATCAAATCAAACGAATTTAGATTGAATCTCATTTTTG
>Ga0308134_1000070_pt1 | contig 12057 bp, 7 predicted proteins | sample CB21_1120_Surfac_FD_203057 | JGI IMG/M metagenome (GOLD analysis project Ga0308134, IMG submission 203057) | Metatranscriptome of marine microbial communities from Western Arctic Ocean, Canada - CB21_1120_Surface (Metagenome Metatranscriptome) | ecosystem: Environmental > Aquatic > Marine >... | reverse complement strand
GAGGGACGGACGCGCCATGTCGAAAGCGCCATTTTGGCACAAAAAATTTTGCCTTGAAATGTTTGAAGATAGACAAACTCGCCCATTTGAAACTAGAATCTGGTCTTTTGTGACTCCAATTGAAGAAGATCCAGTAGGAAGCAGGGTCCATGTGTTTGAAGATATTAGAATTACGTAACAATCGAAAGAGAGGGGAGGAGAACGAAAGGCAGCGGTGAACTCCGACGGCGGGTGTCCTTAGTAACACAAAGTCTGACAAGTGGTGGGCGTAATGTACTGTTCATTAGCCTGCCACGCCCTCTCAAAGATCGGCTTCTCCTCACTGGCACGGCGCCGCTATCAATTTGCTGCTTGGAAAAACTTCCTACTTCCCAATTGATTTTCCCTGATTCGCTTTTAAGCTTTTTGCTAAGCCCATTTGGTGGAAGAGGTATTGTACATTTTGGCTACTACTGCCATTTTGGTAACTATGTTACAGCTACTGTTGAGACGACCAGGCGGGCGTATGGTTTTGCGAGAGACTGAATAGGCAATCGGATAGAAAAACAACCCAAGACTACTTAGAAAGAAGCTAGAAATCCAAAAAAAATTGATTTGATTAGAGGTCCTTTCAAACTCCTACTTTTACTACTTTGGTCAGAAACAACGCGACGGGTGCGGGTTCCAGTCCCCCCTTGATGCGAAAACACGTCGAAACCTATCATAAGAAGCTATAAATCTTTCGAATAATGCGACCAACTACTTCTACTACTACCAACAAAAAAACAACAGGCAAATCTCAAATTTTGAAAACTCCGTTCGTGAGTTCCCCTTTCAGAGATCAAAATTCAATTCAACAATTTTTCTGGCTCGTCGTTTTCGAGGTCTTACCCACTCAAGATATAATTTTAAATGAGATCGCGAGCGGCGAGTCAAATGTTATTCTGAGATCCTTGTTTTGGAGAAAACTTCGCTGCAAATTTGTTATCGAGAAGGAAAAAATTGATTGATTGTTATCTCCACCATGGCTACGGATGGAGCAGAATTTATGTCAAATTATGGCAGGTCGGTCCTTATTCCTATTTACGAAATTATGAACGAAAGGGAGGCGGATCTTCTTATCGGAAACGGAAAACGAATTTACGAGACGCAAGTTACGAAATCACGAAACGCCCCGCTACTGATAGAAGTCGCACGCAGATACAAATGAGGGTCAGTAAATCTTAGACTGAGAACGCGATGACCGGAAACGGAAAAACTGTACGACACTCTACAACTGAAACTACTGGAAGGAAGGTATGCCAACTCTTAGAATGTTTTTTTTTAGTTTTTTTAAAGGTAACGTAGTTTAAAATCAATCAAATCAAACTTTTTTTTTTGTTAACATAACGCTGGAAACAGCAGTTTTTGCCACCCCTAATTTAGCACTCTAGGATTTTTACTGAAGATTAGGTACAAGTTTGATTGATTGTGGTGACAATGTGAAGGCTGCTGGTACTGCTTTGAAAATCCAAACCTATGCATCAAATTGCAACAAGACCAAAAAAAGACCTTATTTTTAGCGTGGTTTAAAAATTGACACTTGTCTTGCCGTAATCCTACAATTAAATGCCTACTTACTACTGCTGCTTAGAAGCTCAATTAACTATGACCAACTACTACAAGTATCACTACTCGGTTTCAGCATCACTGAAACTACCTCAAGATATAAAGCATACTGATTCCTGGGCAAATGGGCGCTTAATTACTACTACCTTATACTTAGCAGATCTGATCAATTCTACGACCACATCAGCTGTCATTGTTGACAGCTGGTAGGGTTGCTGTTATTGTCTATTGCTACTTATTTTTGCCAATTGCACGACTTCACTTTTTTACTGCTCTACTTTATCTCCATGTACACAGCATATGTACCTCTGTAGATGTTGTTGATCCATTCATGGAACATCAAGTTAAAACAAACAAACAAATACTTAATTTTCCACTTCCTTAGCAACTGTTGTGTTCCCTGCAAAAAATATGTTTGGTAAGATAAAACTTATTATACATAATTTTTTAATCATTAATTTGATAACTACTATATACACTTTGTAACGTAACTTAACTTAACTAATGCATGCCATACTCTGCTCACCGCAAAAACAATTTTGTTGATGATTTAAAACCATCGTCTAATTAATTCATTTTAATTAGGTTTATGGCTATTATCTTAATTTCACCTTTTTCCTGTTTTTGTACCTTGCTTGAATTACATAGGTAGAAATGCTAGCCTCAAGTTACAATTTGAAGAATATCAACATCAAAAAACAAGTCTTTTGCTTAAAATCCCAGTTCTCTGTGTCTACTGCTATGAAAGAAATGTCCTAAGTTGAAAAACATAGAAAAATGAAAAACTAAGAACTTTTAGATGTGATGCAAGCTTGGCATGGTCTTTCAAAGTACAACTCTGCTACTGCTGTTTCTATCTCAAATATTCTCAATCTCAAAAAAAAATCTCAAATCAATCAAAAAAATTACATCAAGATAGAAATCATAAATGTATCCAAGTAAGATGATTGGCTACTACAGTCTATCGGTTGGCAGCTAACCTCACACAAATCTACTACTCTACTTCAACACGTACTACCTTCCATATTACAATAAGCTCAACTAGATGGCCTTCTATGCTCAAAAACTACCCTAAGCTACCTTAAGCTCAACATTTGCTCAGCTCATTCCCACTTGACCTGGAACTGAGAATAGAACCCTTCTTAGATTACTTAGAAATCAAGCTCTAAAATCTTTTAAACTCAACAAATTAATTACGAAAAAACCAAGCAAGCTACCTCCTCTGCTGTATTGTCAGTGTTTGCAAGCAAGTCTCTTTGTGTATGCCATTTTGTGGTTATATTCTATATCTGTCTGTGATGGTTCTCCTTCTCAGCAAAAAAACCAATCCAAAACCAAAATCAAAAAAGTAAAACAAAAGCTTTCCCAGCAACCAAAACTACCAAACGTTTGCTCCTCTATCTCATGTGATGGCATTTTCTTCAGTCATGGTGCTGCACCCTGCTACTACCACTACTACCGTTTTGTTCCACTAAGGTATTATATTGTTTCTTTTTTTCTTCCTTTTTTCGATTAAATCATGTTTGACTTTTTTAAAGAGTTGATGGACCACTTAAACAAAAACAGTGCTGCTTCTACTAGGTAGAAATATTGCTGCTATCATGCATATGGAAATTTCCGACTATTATACTACCGCTCAGCTTGTGACTAGATGTTGACTTAAAATGCACATACATATGGGACACTTTCACTAGCGTGAACAACAACTCTTATATAATGAATGATGTGTTGGATATTATTTAGTTACTACGTCGTATTTTATATTACTACTACTACTATTACTACACCCTTTGTTTTCAAAGGTATTATATATACAATTTTTATTCATAATTTGTCAAGTTTCAATTTAGAATGCCTTATTTTTCTCATTTTGTAAATCTTTTGTACTCAAAAACAGCCTGTAAAAAATAAGTTCCAAAAACATTTATAATTCATTTGTTTCTGCTATGTACTAAATGTACACACGCCACAAGCTTTCCTTTTTGTTTATTGAATCCCCCAATTTTCTGCTGTATCATGTTCATACTTTTTTATATAACTTAATCCTAAAGTTTTAGTAACTTAGTATATAACTGCTGATGGCAATCTTTTGATTGTACTTTCATTTTCTTGTCCAAAAATTTGTTATGTTTTGTTTTTACTCCTTTGATTTATTTTTTTACCATTTTATTTTTTTGGGTATAAAAGAAAGAGGGAATTGGAGAGCCGCTTCTCCGCCTCTTTCTACTTGCTACTAAAGACTCTCCCTGCTGTTGCCTTCCTCACACATTTGATCATTACTGTAAGTCACTATACTCTACTTTTTAAAACAATTTCCTCTACTACTTAGAGTAACTTCCAAATCAGAAATCTGATTTTAAAACTGATAGGCATGTCTGCTCCCAAATCATGTCTTTTTCAAAGCCGCTTTTCTTTGTTGTTCCTTCATCAGACATATACCTACAAACCTAGTCCTACTATATATAAGTCTTTGTTTTCTCTAATCTTGATATCAGTTTAATGTAATGGTTGCTCTCATATTGTACCACTGCTCTTCATCTAAATGTTTTTTTGCTACTCATGCTTGTAAATTGTTAGCTACTTTACTATTGATAAACCTTTAATTAATGCAAAACAGAAAAAAGAAAAAAAGCAAGAGACAGACAGACATAACAGACAGTATTGAAAAAAGTGCCAAACCAGGAAATCATGCATGAGTCCATGTTGGGTACTTATAATATAAAACTTAAATTAATATCCTAGCACTCTTACCCTGTGTGAGAGAGCTTATTACTAGAAGAATCCCCAAGTGTAATGTTAGTTGAGAGAAGACTCACCATTACCATGCATGTCCCTTAATGGGAGAATACTTGGACCAACCTGTATGTTATTCCAAGAAATACCAAATTAAGCTTTGAGCAACTAAACTGAGACCTACAGGTTTGCAAGCAAATCACCTAAGAACCCTAATTAAGAAATTGTGGTAACTTTACTCTTTCATTTTGTAATTAAAATCTAATACAATGTGGCCAGTCACTGTTGTGAAAAACTGCTGCTTGTCATTTTGGTTGTGCAGTGCTATTACTATCATCTTCACATGTTATGTTCCCACAATTTGAGTGTCTACTACTACTATAATGCTATCAAAACTGTTAGTCCTTATTTAGAGTCAAGATACAATATGTATGGACAAAACAGGTTAAGACAAAACTGACCAACTTGTAAGTCTAAACCACCATCTCAATCAATTTACTTATGTCTGCAGTAAAACTTTGCATGAATCATTTCTCAGAAATTAACTTTCTACCACCTCAACTACTGGGCTCTCAATCTCATCTATGTTGGGTCTGTAGATTTGCACCAATTCATCAAAAAGAAGATATAAATCATGCTGTATGCTCAAGTATACTACTTTCACTCATTTACCCAACACTTTTCAACACCCTCAATATGTCCCTTTTTTTAGTAGCAGAGTTGACTGACTTCTCTCTTACTACATAGTCAATTTATTCTTACCAAGTATCCACGTGTTGCCATGTCATGCAGTTTATTTCTACTACTATAACTATAACTACTACTACTACATATTCTATTTTACAATGTCACTTACTACTTCCTTGCCAGAGGTTTTTGTGGTCAGTAATGCTGCTACTATATATTGATTGCTGTCTTGTGTATCAATCCACTTGACAACTCTTCATTTCCCCTGCTGCTGTTCTGTGATAAGTTCAATTTTTATTGTTAATTTTTTTGTTTTTTAGACTTATACACTAAGTTTTTGCTGCTGAAAGCTATGCCTTGTTTGATGATCGCATTCTCTCTTCTTGCATTCACAAATTACCATCTGTGCATGCTTGAAGAGAAAAAAGATGCTAGGACGAAAAGAAACAAGAGTGCAGATTGGCTCATCTGCTACTCAAAAGAAGATAAAAAACTAAAAAAATATATATTTCTGCTACTACAACAGCCAATCAGCAAGTGCAGCAGTTCTCAGTTTTAAGTTATCTACTACTACTACTTACAACAACTACTTCACAAGAAAAATTGAGCACAAGAGTGAAGTTCTATCTACTGCAACTGCAAATGTTAAGAATTTTGCTAGAAACAACACAAGTATGGTTGAAAGTGAAGATATAAAGCATAGTCACCTAGCATTCTTTTAATTCTTGTTGTGTAAATAGTGTAACTTTGTATGCTTGGCTTGCATGAGGATGGTCAAGGGGATTATTCACACACCCAGTTTTTCTTAGTGTTCTTACAGATAACTAAGCAGAAATGGGTGATTGCTAACATTAAATGAAAGTTAAGGAGGTTGAAAGAATGACACGCACCTATATCACCTTGATATATATATATTATACATAATGTTATATATAAGCTCTAGATATTTTAGTATGCCTATCCTATGTCAAAAACGGCCAAACAACAAAATGACAATAATTCTTATTCTTTTGGTTATTGGGCTGTGTTGATGATTTTCTATGACTGCTAAATTGATTTAATGTTTTTGAGATACTGTTGACATTTTTTTCACTGTATTTTGCTGGCTAAATCCTTAGCACAAAAGAAGATAGAAATCTTATGTTTGCTCGGTGTTAAGGATATTATGAATCACCTTTTGTTTATGTCTGAACTTTAGATTTTCACTGCTTATTAATCTTGTTACTTGTATGACTTTTCCATGTTTCAAGTATTCTCTCACTTTGGCAGATGGACACCATTCAAATTTATGAAAACCTCCTTTTAAACTTGCTAATTGATTTGGAGTGATTATGCAATGCTGCTGCAACAAAGGGCCAGGCCAGATGTGTGTAAATAATCTTGAATGCATCGTCAAATGGTGTAGGGTCAAGTAATTTTCCCAAGATATAAATCTTTGCCCTACTTTTTTATCATCACTTTTTAAGACTTTTTTAACAGTGTAGTGTCCCATTGTGTATTGTGTACTATTGGATAAAGTCAGCAATATTGTGTTGTCACATTTATTACTTCTACTTCACACATTTGCAATTTGTTTTTTGTAGAGTTTGAAGTATTATACCTTTTACTTTTACTATCTCTAATGTATCTTGCAACTCAGATCTTTAAACCAAGCTCTTGCTGCTTTTGGGTGCTTGAATCTTCCCTAAGAACCCACACTTGCCTAAATATCATTTTACATCCCTTCTTTAACAATTTCTTTCAGATTCAATTGCAACTTACTACCTAGTCGCCTTTTTCTCTTAAGCATGATGTTTAATGTTCAAGATTCATCACTTCAGTGCAGCAGCAAAATTAATATTTTTCACTTCATTTGTTAGAAGAACTTTTAAACATTCTACTGCACACAAAACCATGTGAATCCCAATTACTACTTCTTACCTCCTTTGCACAAGTTCAATGTGGTGATGAGTGCAAATCTTGCCCAGAAGCAAAGATCCCTTAGAAAAAAGCATTTAAAATGGAGAGCCCACTTACCTAGTCTTAGTGTAAATTGTTAAAACTGCTTCAATTTGAGTGCTGAACTGTGAATGCTGATGGGACCTACCTTTAGTCTTTTGTCAACCTTAAATCTGAGCACCTATATTATTCCATGGCAGTTGGTGAATGCTATTATGAAACTCGTGAATTTGGGTTTGCAAGTGTTTCGAGTTATTTCTTATTTTTATTTAAAAGTCTCCCCCAAGAATTTGTGAAGCTAAAAATCTGGCAGTGCAGCTTATTATTGATAGTGGTTTGTTGTCTTTTTGAGTTTTGCAGGGAGACATCTCCCTCCTTAGTTAGTGGTGTGATGCTACTTCCTCATTTCTCTCAAAGCCAGGCCAATCCATGATGAGAAGCTTGGAGAGCTCCTTGGGCCCAAGTACTCCTACATGGAGCAAGAGTCTTTCTACACCGTTGGTTTTAGTCTGCAAGCTGTCTGGAGAGCTCCCCCTTGGGCCCAGATGTGCATTGGTAAGCAGAAATCTAGAACTTCTTTTGTTATCTGACTTTTGCTTGGTGAGCTCCACATGGGCCCAAGTGTTCCTTGACAGGTTGAGTCCCCTAGCCTACCTGATGAGACGCGTGTGTTGGGTTGCAAACGAGATCAGTTCCAAAAGAAAAGTTGAGTGTACTCCCCGTCATAGGTTACATAAATCCAGAGTTCTTACCGCCCAAGAGTGGTGATGTATCCCAAATGGTCAAATCCAAATGTGGACTCTTAGTGAGCTAAGTGAATTTTATCTCAATTGTATTAGTAGATAATCAGTAGCTAGGTAGGGAAAAAACCTTTTGTTGTCACCTTTTTCTAGGTGGTAACCATTTGGAAAGGACTTCTTCCATTGGGCGAGCTCCCTTGGGCCCCAATTACTGTTTAGCCAATAACCGACTTGAAAATCCAGAAAATCATCCTGATGAATTGGGTGAGCTCCCTTGGGCCCCAAGTACCTAAAACTTTTGGCAAGTTTTCATGAGATAAGTTTTTCTTGCTTAAAAAATCTTAAAAGTCTTAGATCTACTGCTAGGTAGGGATAAAGCCCAATTCTGTTCAGATCATGTTCCAGACATATATCAACAACAGCTGAGGTTCTACAATCGATGCTTGGTGAGCTCCTAAGGGCCCAAGTCAAATCATCACGCCATTCCTGATAGGGAGAGCTTATTCAATACTTGGTGAGCTCCTGTGGGCCCAAGTAACGTCAACCCCAATCCTGATAGGGAGTCAGTTTAAAGAGCTAAGTTTATTTTAACCCTTTGTTAGCTAGGCTAAAATCTATTTTAGGTCCTTGTCCCTGGACGGTAGTGTGCCTTACACTGAAGTGTGGTTACCAGCCTTTGGACCGGTGTACAGTAATTGTACAGCTAAGTAAAACTCTATACTAATATGGGGAAAAACAATAAGGGGTTAACTTCTTTGGTAGGATGGGAGAAATTCTTTGCTTATCCTTTTTATAGATCAAAAATATCGTCAAGGAAAAAAGCTGGCCAGATGAGAGATCTTCAGGACAATCCCCACAAAAATGTGTGAGTGCTTTTCTTTGCAGCTTGGGGGTTAAAATAGGGGGGTTTCCCTCTTTCAGGTGTCTTAAATGAGCAATGTCTTAATACCAACAACAAAAGTGTGTCCCTGCAATGCGCTAATCAATCAAATCAACCTAGCTAGGGGCTGAAGATCAGCCTAAAAATGAAGAGTCGAGTTGAATGAGAGTGAGAGAAAGGCTTCCAAGTGACTTGGTCAGAGATCCCCTATGAAAAAAGTGTAAGTCCTAGTCTTAATGGGGTTAAAATGTGTGAAAGGGGGCTGTTCCCTTCTTACAGGCTGAAAAAGTGAAACCAGGGTCTAGACGTCTAGGGTCTAGTGTGGACGATGATGGCCAACTGCTGGTTGTAGCTCAACTTATTTTGATGCCACGCCCACCATCCTCGCAGCGTCACCCCTGCAACTAGCCTGGCGAGCTCCGCATGGGCCCAGGCTTATGTAAGTGGCCCCACAATCTTCTTTGTGTTAACAGTATCTTACAGGCCCTTGAATTGATCATACCTGTCCCATAACACCCGCTAGAGGGCGCTGATCTCAAAGTGAATGTTCCTGTTGGGGTCTGGCTTCGCAGAGTGGCTGTCGTGCACGCATACCCACGGTGTCTAAAAAAGTAAGCAATTTGTGTCTATAAAAAATATGTCTGTCCAAGTGTTGCAGTGAAATAGAAATGCCTGGTGAGCTCCACCCGGGCCCAGGCCAACCTGAAAATTTGTTGAAGTTGTTCCTTCTTCCAATGATGGCAACTGATACCACTACATGGTCAGTCAGAGCAATTGAATTGTGAAAAGCCTCAACTCTCAAGGATAGGAACTTTTGCATCACCACCTCGGTCCCCTTCAATCTTCTTCACTTGGCCCAACTTCGCCTACACCCGCCTTCTAAACATCCCTGATCTCAACCTCTACAGTAGAAGCGTTTCAACATCAAACCTGGTGAGCTCCACAAGGGCCCAGGATTGTATGTAATTACCATTTTGTCTCATAATTTTTTTAGCTCTAGGTCTTTAGTAGGTTAGAGTAGAGCATAAAGATGATGTTTGAAAAAAGGTCATTTCACATTTATTGATAAGAATTGCATTGTACATTTATTGATGTAAAAATCTCATAGAATTTTAAAATATTGTGCAGTCGGCATTATCTAGATGTAAAAATCAGCTGACTTTATTATTATGAAATTAATGTAACATGCATTTAGACAGTTAAGCTAGCTTAGAAATGTTGCATGTTGTAACTGCTTTTTCAAGATAAATGAGTTTAGCGGTGTAACAAGACGGGTACTTTTTGTAATTTCTTCAAAAATTGAATATTCTAAAACTAGGTTTTCATGATGTTTCTCAATTCATCTGGTATATATACATGTATTTTAAGCCAACTCGAGTCGAAAAAGCTTGCAAACTTTTTGAGTCGAAAAAGCATACAAACTTTTTTCTCTTGAGTCTGATCTCAGCTCGTTACATCCCTAATTATTTTGTTCTGCTGGGTGCATGTTTTCGAACATGTTCACCCATTTGCCTCTTTATTGGTGAAAAGTCAAACAAAATTTACAAGCAAATCCCGAAACAAGCAAACAACAAGGACATTGAAATGGCAGGAAATGATTGAAAGAAAGAGTGAATTGTTGACTCCTCATCCATGATGCAACATGGGAAGGAAACGGAAATGCAGAAGTGTATTGTGTGGCTTGATGAACATTTGCTGCGTCATATTGACGGAAAATTTTGGTCTCAATCAAGCGGTATTATCTCCCCTGGTGGTTATTTAGAAGCGTTATTATCCCCTGGTTTATTACTTGAAGTTACCTGTTTAATCTTGAATCATTTTTGGCGCAAGGGTCTTACTATCAAATTTCGAAAAAGGAAGTTAAATCTCTTTAGATCTTTTAATGCTGGTCGGTTCCCAACTATGGCTGAAGGCTGCTACAGCGTCAATTTGTCAGAAAATCAAATTTGGGTCTTATCTCTACTGAAGCATACCACAAACGAAAGGGCCCCCTCAAAATTGCCTTAGGTTAGGCGATCGCGCTAATTGTTATCAAAAGCTGAACCCGTCTCTTTTAAAATATCAAAATGGAAGTCTCCCCGAAAATCAAATCTCAAATCAAAAGCGAACGAAAATCAAAGTTGAAAACCCGGAATGAAAAGCTAAGGAAAAATCAGTCCCCTACCTCTCTCAAAATCCCTAATCTTAAAACGAAGGTTATGTTTGGCTTAGCCGGGCTTAGCCTTCAAATCAAAATTACATTGGTTGGCAGTGGCAGAAGGTCTGAAGACTTTAGAGGTCCTATACTATCTGAGTGTCGTGGCTGTTTCACTTTACAAATCGATCGGTTTACTATGGGTGGTGTCAAGATGATCAATCATCGCGGAAAAATTCGTCAAAACGGCGTGTCTTAAAATTCAAATTTCATCCTATCGCAAAGAAATCTCGAGCAAAATCTCAAAAAATCAGTTGGCGCAGGGTTTGGTTACAGTACAGTTCCGGTTACTACTACTACTACTAGCAGAGAAAATGAAATGAGAAAGGGAAAAGAAATCTTTGGTCAGAAAAATCATAGTATTTGGCTGTTATCAAAACTTTCTTGGTTATTTGGGTTATTTTGGAATAAGAAGACTGGCTGCAGAAGAAGGATAGTAAACACCGAAGATCTGGTTGCAGAAGATAAACTGAGGCTGGTGAGCTCCTGTTCAGGGCCCAGTTGTCGGTAATGGATACCGAAGAGGGACCTCTTGGAATGCCAAGAGGTTCTCAAATCTAGAGGGCAAGATTAGCTTAGATTTAAGTTCTTTACTTCTTGAAAAACAAATTTGGTTAGGGAGTTAGGTTTAAGTTAAAAGTAGTTGTCATATGGAAAGAAGACTGGGTGCAGAAGAAGGATCGTAATCAAAGAAGACATCTTCCTGGGTGGTGTGGTCCTGGACGTTGGTCCTGGTGAGCTCCTTGGGGCCCAGGACTTCAATGTCCGTCTCCTCAGCATCGGTTTCCTCCAATATCTCTCGATCTTCCAATGTTTCTTTCTTGAACGGAGTCTGGATTCAGTCCTGGTTTCCCGTGTCATGGCAGCATAGGCGTTATTACTTTCAAGACGATCTCGTCGTGGTGGAGACATCAGAACTTTCCGACCAGGCTTCTCAAGCACGGAAACGGAAATGTAGATGATCCTCAACGATGAATCCAAGCATTCATATCAATCTCGGGCTTTATTATTTGGTTGTCCTACCCTCCCGTCTTACACGAACTTACCTGGTTGGTCACAAGCAGCAGGCAAAGGTTGACTAGGAATACGGAACAAGAAGACGTTACAACTTTAAGAGTCAGGCATTGATGGCGCCATACGTCAATGACTGGCTTGGGTGGTTTTACCCCGGGTTCTCCGGTTTCCACCCACAAAAATATTTGATACAAAAGAGATGGTTTTACTGCGGGTACTCCGCTTTCCATCCACCAAAGAATAACATAATTTTACTTGATTTTAGATTTTCCTTTCAATAATTG
>Ga0308134_1000065_pt1 | contig 12302 bp, 17 predicted proteins | sample CB21_1120_Surfac_FD_203057 | JGI IMG/M metagenome (GOLD analysis project Ga0308134, IMG submission 203057) | Metatranscriptome of marine microbial communities from Western Arctic Ocean, Canada - CB21_1120_Surface (Metagenome Metatranscriptome) | ecosystem: Environmental > Aquatic > Marine >... | reverse complement strand
TTTAGAATAAAATCACTTTCGCGTTTAGATATTTCAAAATGCCAGCTGATATTGAATGGAAAAAATTACTCCAAAAGGGAGAGGAAAAGCCATCCGCAAGGTCCGGCCACTCTCTCAATTGGATCGGTGGTCAGAACTATCTCCTTTTCGGAGGTATCGAAGACTCAAAATCTGGAAAGATCGAACCAACTTCAGATCTTTGGACTATGAAGCTAGGAGCAGCTGACTGCGCCTGGACCAAGAATCCAATCCCTGCAGGTGATAAGCCTCTTGCTAGAACTCAGCATGTTGCTATCACTACTCCAGCAGACAAATAAGAAAGAGTATTCGTCTTCGGTGGACATCACAGCCCACAATGTAGACTCAACGATACTTGGTTCTTCGAAATCAAAACCCAATCTTGGAGAAGAATCGGAGGCGAGAAGGATAACACCACCAACAGTGAATCAACTATCGGTGCTCCATCTCCAAGAGCTAACTCCTCAGCTGTCCTATATGAAGGAAAGATTTATCTTTTCGGAGGACATGGAGGACTCAGCTACTCCAGAATCCCATACAATGATCTCTACTGCTTCGATCTTGAGACCGAAACTTGGGAGAAGATCATCCCATCCAACAACCCTCCAGATGGTAGAGGAGGTCACTCCACCTTCGCCAGTGAAGGTAAAATCTTCATCTATGGTGGATGGAACTCTGAAATGCAATTCAACAACGTCATGCAATTCGATCTCGAGAAGAAAGAATGGTATGACCCAGATTGCATGCATGAAGTTCACAGATGGAATCACTGCTCATACCTTGTGCCAGCTATCCCAACTTGGAAATTCTTCATCTTTGGTGGAGAGCAAGCCGAGTATACCGAAGGAACTGCCAGAGCTTTTGGTACCTATGTTAACACCAGTGCTCTCCTTGATATGGGAGCTCTCAGATGGACCACATTCGCTTCTGATCCAGAAAGATATGAGGACATTCCAACTCCAAGAGAATATGCTGCAATGGCCTATGACGAGAGAGACAGAAGACTCATTATCTTCGGTGGATGGAACAATGGATGGAAGGATGATTGCTACACCTTAACTGTAGCAAAGATTGTCGGTCCTTCATATGCTATCGTCAACTCTAACCCAGATCTTGGTCAACTTTCAGGAAATGTTGAGCTCAGCATTTCAGGAAGAGGATTCAAGGAGATGCCAATCACTGTTCTCTTCACACAAGGAGATCAACCAGTTGACGCAGCTGGAAAACTCACTCTCCAAGTTCCAGGAACTTTCGTTTCTGAAACTGAATTGAGCTGTGTTACTCCAAACTTTGAGCAATTTGGCCCAAAGAAATGTATTATGCAACTTTGCATTGGTAGTGGAGATCTTACCACTACTTGGATTCCTTTCCAATACTTCTTGAACACCAGAGCTGCTAAATCTCTATCCTACGGACCAGGTATTCTACCAAACTGCTGTGCCGGAGTTCCAGTCGAGTTCTTTGTCGTTGCCAGAAATGACTTGAACGAAAACAGAACCTCAGGAAGAGATAAGTTTGTCGCCAAAGTCAAGAAAGAAATTCAAAAGCCAGCCGACTACAATGACGATCCTGAAGATGGAGAAGGTCCATGGAGAACCAAGTATGAAGAAATTGAATGTACAATCGTCGATAACAGCGACGGTTCATACAAAGTCAACTATCAAATTGATGAGGAGGGCGAAGTCGATGTCCATGTTAACTTCGAGGATGATAAGGGCAATATGGTTGCAATCAGAGGATCACCATACAAAGCTAGCTTCACCAAGGCTGCCAAGCCAGCAGATAACACCATGTCTGGACCATTGATGTAAGCTCACTTCAAGCAACAAGTCTCTGACTTAAATGACTACATGAGCAAGAAAGAGAAATCCATCTCATTGAAAGGAAAAGACATGACTGAGGTCCCAACTCTTCTTTCAGTCAAAGAGGAAACTGAGGAAGTTTTCAAGAACGAAAACAAGACCACTCTCAAGATTGATCAACTTGATGAATCCATGAAGATGTTCGCAGCTGCTGTTCCAAAAGTTAAAGTTGATTCTTCCAAATTCGGAAAGATCCAAGGTAACTGGAACAACGTCAAGAACAATTCCAAGAATGTTAAGAAGACTATTGCTCCAATTGTTGAACAACAAGATGGAATCAACAAGTCCAACATCAAGACCCTTGAAGAACAAATTATCCAATTCACCCAAGAGATGAGAAAGAGACCATTCTTCCAATACAAGACTGGTGCTAAGGAATCTATTGAGAAACTTTCCGATGTTTTTTCAGAACTTAAGGGATTCGAAGACAGCAAAGACCTCTATGGTGAGAACGCTAGAAAATTCGGAAACCCAGACTTGATCGTTAAGGCTGTTAAGGATATTGAAGCCATTAAGATCACCGTCGACAACATGAAAGCTCTTTGGGATCATATTGAAACTTGCCAAAAAGCTTTCACTAGATTCTATGACAATAAGTGGATTGACACTCAACCATTCGAGATGGAAGACGAGGTAAAGAAACTCATGAAAACTCTTAAAGACATGAAAGTCGATAAGAAAGCTAATGCTTATGCCGGTATCTTGGAAGAAATCAAGAAATGGTTGATCTTCCTCCCACTTATTGCTGAATTAGCTGATAAAGCTATGAGAGATAGACATTGGACCATGGTCAAAGATAAGGTTGGTGTCCAATTCACTATCGATGACTCCCTTCTTCTTAAGAACATCTATGATCTTAACCTCGGTAAATATCAAGAAGATGTTGAAGAAATCACCGATCAAGCCAAACAAGAAGAAAAGATGGAGAAGACTCTTGCCAAGTTGGAAGAGAACTGGAAGGACATTACCTTCGAGTTCCAAGATCACAAAGACTCAGGTGTCAAAATGATCAGACTTTCTGAAGAGAACTTCGATATGCTTGAAGAGAATCAAGTCAGTGTTACTGCAATGTTCTCCTCCAGATATCTTGCCACCTTTGAAGATAAGATCAACTACTGGCAAAAATCTCTTGCTGGTATTTCTGAAATCGTTGTTGTGGTAGGTGAGGTCCAAAGATCGTGGTCTTTCCTCGAGAACTTGTTCATCCACTCTGATGAGGTAAAGAAAGAATTGCCAAAAGAATCAGCTCAATTCGTCTCTATTGATAAAGAAGTTAGAGATATCTTGGCTGATGGTTTCAAGCATCAAAAAGCTTTGAACTTCTGTGTTCAACCAACTGTTCTTCCAAGACTTGAGAAGGTTCAAGCAGACTTGACTGTATGTGAGAAAGCTCTTAATGAATTCATGGACTCCAAGAAAATTGCTTATCCAAGATTCTATTTCGTCTCATCAGCCGATCTTCTTGATATCCTTTCCAACGGTAACAACCCAGTTAAGGTTATGGTCCACATGACAAAGATTATCTCTGCTCTTGAGACTTTAGAACTCCTTGAGGAAGGTGTTAGACCATTCGCTAAAGGAATGCACTCATGCGTCGGTGTTGAGTATGTTCCATTCACCGTTGAGTGCAAGCTCTTAGGTAAAGTCGAAGTCTATCTTCAACAAGTCCTCAATGCCATGAGAGATTCTTTGAAGGATATTGCTATGAAATCTCTTAAGTCATATGCTGAGATTGATAAAGAATCTTGGATCGTTCAAGATCCAGCAATGGTCACTCTTTTGGTTAACAATTGCCAATGGGTTATTTTGTGCGAAGGCGCTTTCGTCAAATTCCCAAGTGACAAGGAAGCAGTCAAGAAAGCCTATGAGCATCAAGTCAATGACCTTAAAGGTTTGATTATGATGGTGCAAGGGGATTTGACTAAGCCAGACACAAAAGATCATGTGCTTGATTACTATGGATGCTCATTCCAGAGATATCATTGACAAGATGGTCCAACTTGGTGTTCATAAGCAAGATGATTTCAACTGGTAGACACAACTTAAGGGTGTGTTCGATGCCGGACAAAATAATTTCGTTTTCAGAATTGCTGATGCTTGCCTTGCATACGGTTATGAATATCTTGGAAACGGTGCAAGACTCGTTATTACTCCTCTTACTGATAGAATTTACGTAACGGCTACTTAAGCACTCCATTTGCAAATGGGATGTGCACCAGCTGGACCAGCAGGAACTGGTAAAACCGAATCAACTAAAGATCTCGCCTCCGCTATTGGTAAAGCATGCTATGTATTCAACTGCTCCGATCAGATGGATTACCAAGGTATGGCTGGTATCTTCAAAGGACTTGCTGCCTCAGGATCTTGGGGTTGCTTCGATGAGTTCAACAGACTTGTGCCACCAGTACTCTCTGTATGCTCTGTCCAATTCAAATCTGTAACTGATGCTATTAAGGCTGGAAAGTCCAGATTCGTACTTCAAGGTGATGAAATTGCACTTGACCCAACTTGCGGTGCTTTCATCACAATGAATCCAGGTTATCTTGGTAGATCTGAGTTGCCAGAAGGTCTCAAAGCTCTTTTCAGACCAATTACTGTCGTTGTTCCAGATCTTGAGCTTATCTGTGAAAACATGCTCATGGCTGAAGGTTTCGTTTCCGCCAAAATGCTTGCCAAGAAGTTCACAACTCTTTACTTCCTTTGTAGAGATCTTCTTTCAAAAGCTGCACATTATGATTGGGGTCTTAGAGCTATTAAGTCCGTACTGGTCGTAGCAGGTGTCATGAAGAGAGCTGAGCCAGAACTTGCTGAAGCTGCTATCCTGTTGAGAGCCTTGAGAGATTTCAATATTCCAAAGATTGTCGCTGATGATAATGATATCTTCTTCGGTCTCTTGGGAGATCTTTTCCCAGGTATCAACGTTCCAAGAACCAGAGACATGAGATTCGAGGGCCGCATCAATGAAGCCGTCGCTGATGCCAAACTTAATGCTGATGATGACTTCATTTTGAAGATCGTCTAACTTTATGAACTTCTCCAAATTAGACATTGTGTCTTCGTCATGGGTCCACCAGGAGCTGGTAAGTCATCAACATGGGGGATGCTAGCTAAAGCTCAAGATAAGGATGGTCAGAAAACTACCGTTATTGATCTTAACCCAAAGGTTACCAGCACCAACGAGCTTTATGGTGTCGTATTGCTCGCAACCAGAGAATGGAAAGATGGTCTTTTGTCCAAGACTTTAAGATAAATGGGTCAAATCCCAGACTCTAACCCAAAGTGGTTGATTCTTGATGGTGATCTTGATGCCAATTGGATTGAATCCATGAACTCAGTCATGGACGATAACAAACTTTTGACACTCGCTTCCAACGAGAGAATCCCATTGAAAGCACACATGAAGATGTTGTTCGAAATCAGAGATCTTAGATTCGCCACACCAGCTACTGTATCAAGAGCTGGTATTCTATATATCTCAGACACTGCCGGTTCTCAATGGAAATCATATGTCACCTCTTGGATTAACAAGATGAAATATGATGACGAGAGAAAGAAGTAATTGAGAGAACTCTTCGATAAATATGTCGCTAAGACTCTTTTCTACTGCAAAAAGACATTCAAGCATGTCGTCCCATAAGTCGATATTTGCATGGTTGTTGGTATTTGCAAGCTTCTTGAAAACATTCTTGCAACAAATGATGTTAAGGGACCAGAATTCATCTTCGCCTTTGCATGCATCTGGTGCATTGGTGGAGGATATTCTACCAAGGATGGTGTTCCATATAAGGAGCAATTCTCCAACTGGTGGAAGAATGAATGGAAAACTATCAAGTTCCCATCAAAGGGTACAGTTTTCGACTACTATGTCGATGTTGAGAACTCCAAGCTTGAAGACTGGAGTAAGATGTCCAACAGTGATATCGTTGCAACCATCGATACCACCAAGAGTATCTCATCTTACACAATCCCAACTGTTGAGACTATTTCTGCCTCATTCCTGATGCAACAATTCATCAACATTAACCATTGCCCACAATTGGTTGGTATGCCAGGAACCGGTAAAACTCAAATTATCAAGGGTCTCTTAACAGAGCTCTGCGCCAAGAACCCAATCTATCTCCAACAAATTATCAACTTCAACTACTATACTGATGCCAACTTATTACAGATGATCTTAGAATAGAACCTTGAAAAGAAGGCTGGTAAGATCTTTGCTCCAAAAGGACAACAAAAACTTATCTACTTCGTTGATGACATGAACATGCCAGCTAGAGATCCATATGACACTCAAAACGCCATTGCTCTTCTTAGACAACATAGAGATTATGAGCATTGGTATGATAAGGGAAAACTCACCTTGAAAGAAATCAAAAACACCCAGCTTGTTGCCGCCATGAACCCAACCGCTGGTTCTTTCATCGTAAACCCAAGACTTCAAAGACATTTCTGGCTTCTTGCCGTCGGTATGCCAGATCAATCTTCATTGTCCATCATTTATACCGCCTATCTTGCTAGACATTTCGCCAAATTCAAGGGAACCATCCAAGGTGAGATCTCTCCAATCATTAAGGCCACTCTTGGTCTTCATGCTGAGGTCGATAGAAACTTCAAGAAGACCGCATAGAACTTCCATTACACCTTCAACTGCAGGCATTTAACCAATGTCTTCTAAGGTCTTCTTTCGGCCAAACAAGAGGCAATCAAAGAGCCAGATAATCTTGTCAAACTTTGGGTCCATGAGGCTGAAAGAATCTATGGTGATAGACTTGTTAATGCTGCTCATTTGTCCACATATAAAGGACTTTCCTTCGAGATTTGCTCTAAATCATTCGCCAAATTCAACTTGAAGAAATATTTCGGAGCTACCCCAGAACCACTTGTATTCGTTCAATTCGTTGCTGGACTTGATGATAAACTTTATGATCAATTCCCAAGTGGGGAGGCTATGAGCGCCAGACTTCTTGAAGCTCTTAGAGAATACAATGATACTAACGCAGTCATGGATCTCGTATTGTTCGAAGATGCCATGAAGCACGTCTGTAAAATCTCCAGAATTATATCTTCTGATCAAGGTCATGCCCTTCTTGTCGGAGTCGGTGGTTCAGGAAAGCAATCTCTTTCAAAATTGGGATCATTCATTAACTTCGGATCTGGATCCACAGTATCCATCATGATCTCCTCAACTTACGGTCTTAACGATTTGAAAGCTGATTTACAAGCTTTCTACATGAAGGCAGGAGTGAAAGATGAGGGACTCATGTTCCTTTTCACTGAAGGTCAAATCACTAACGAGAGATTCCTCGTCTCTATTAATGATTTGCTTTCATCAGGAGAGATTGCCGATCTCTTCGCTGCTGAAGACGAAGATGGTATCATCAACAGTGTTAGACCAGCTTGTAAGAGTGAAGGTCTTGGTGACGCTAATGATGTCTGCTATAAATACTTCATTGACAGAGTAAAGAAAAACTTACATATGTCTCTTTGCTTCTCCCCAGTCGGAGATGCTTTCAGAAACAGAGCAAAGAAATTCCCAGCTCTTATTAGTTCCACTGTTATTGATTGGTTCTATGCCTGGCCAGAAGATGCCCTCCTCTCCGTCGCTGCCAAATTCTTGGCTGATGTTGACATGGCTACTCCAGAAATTAGATAAGGTGTTGAGGAATTCATGCCATACTCTTACAAAGTTGTAAACAACTTCTCTGATATTATCTTACAATAAGAGAAAAGATTTGTATACACTACTCCAAAATCTTTCCTTGAGCTCATTGCTCTCTTCAAATCTATGTTCGCTAGAATTGAAGGAGAAGTTGCTGACAACAAAGATAAGTATGAAATGGGTGTAGTCAAGCTTACTGAAACCGGAGAGGTTGTATCTAAGCTTGAAGAAGAGCTTAAGATTTTCTCAGTCGAAGTAGAGGCCAAGAAGAAGAGTGCTGATGCTAAAGCTGAAGTAGTCGGTGTTGAAAAAGCTAAGGTCGAGGCACAAAATGCTATTGCTGAGGAAGAGGCTGCTAAATGTAACATCATTAAGGTCACTGTCGAGGCTAAGATGAAATCCGTACAAGGTGATTTGGATTAAGCTCTTCCATTGGTCGAGAAGGCCAAGGCTGCTCTTGAAGGACTTAACGTTTCACATTTCAGAGATCTTAAAGCTCTTAAATCCCCACCAAAGGATATTGAAAAGACTTTCACTGCTTGTCTCCATTTACTCTGTAAATATCATCCTAATGTCCCAGTTGATAAGATTGGCAAATTGAAGACTGAAAAACCATGGGCTACTGCTCTTTCCCTCATGGCCAATCCACAGCAGTTCCTTGATATCCTTCTTGGTTTCAAAGCTGAGGTCGATTAAGATAAGATTCCAGCCAGAAACTTTAATGCTATTAGAGATGTCCTTGCTGACGAAACTTTCACCCCAGAAATTGTCGTGAAATCTTCACCAGCTGCCTCCGGTCTCTGTGATTGGATTATCAACATTACATTGTACTATGATGTCGTTGTATCCGTTGAGCCTAAGAAGCTTGCTGTCGCTGAAGCTCAAGCCACTCTTGCTGCTGCTAACGCGAAGAAGGCGGAAGTCGATATTTTAGTCGCCAGACTTAATGCCGAGCTTGCTGAGCTTATGAGAGAATTCTAGGAAGCAATGGATGACAAGAACAATGCTATTGCTGAGTCAGAGAGATGCGAAAGAAAATTGAACCTCGCTCAAAGACTTGTCGGTGCTCTTGGTTCCGAACAAGAGAAGTGGGCTTAATCTATTATTGATCTTGGAGAATATCTCAATGTTGTTATTGGTGATGTCCTTCTTGCCTCTGCTTTCGTCTCTTATGTTGGACCATTCAACAAGTCATTCAGAGATCAAATTATCAATGATAACTTCGTTGGATTCTTCCAAAAGAACAACATCCCAATGAGTCCATCTGCCAACCCATTGGCTGTCCTTAGTGACGAGGCTACTGTTGCAGGATGGAACAACTTCGGTCTTCCACCAGATAGAGTCTCAACTGAAAACGGTTCTATTTTGACCAACTCTGCCAGATACTCCTTGATTATTGATCCACAACTTCAGGGTGTCACCTGGTTGAAGAAAACTTGGGAGTCTCATGATCTTAAGGTCACTAGACTTACAAACCCAAAGATGCCAAAAATTATTGAATTTGCCGTCGAGGGTGGACAACCAGTGTTGATTGAAAACATGGAGAACTCTATTGATGCAGTTATCCAACCAGTCTACTCTAGAGCTATTATCAAGAAGGGTAAGACTAAGTACATTAAGATGGGAGATAAAGAATTGACTCTTAACCCAAAGTTCAACTTATTCTTACACACCAAGCTCTCCAACCCTCATTATCCTCCAGAAATTCAAGCTGAGTGCACATTGATTAACTTCACTGTCACAGAAGCCGGTCTTGAAGATCAGCTCCTTGCTTTGGTCGTCAAGAAAGAAAGACCAGATCTTGCTGCCCAAAAGGAAGCCCTTATTTAAGAGCAAAATGGATTCAAGATTAAATTGAAGGAACTCGAAAGTGGACTTCTTTACAAACTTGCCAATGCCCAGGGTGATATTCTTGAAGATATTGAACTTATTGAGAGTCTTGAATTCTCCAAGAAGCTATCTACCGAAATTAACGAGAAAGTAGAGATCGCTAAGGTTACTGATGAATAGATTATCGTGTCATCTGAGTTCTATAGACCAGCTGCCTCAAGAGGTGCACTTGTGTTCTTCATGATGAATGATCTTTATAAGATCCATTCCTTCTACAAATTCTCTCTCGATTCTTTCGTTATTGTTGTCAAGAGAGCTATTGATATCGTTGCTGCTGCTGATAGAGCTAAGGCTAAGGCTGCTGCTGGTGGCGATGGAGGCGAAGGCGGAGAAGGTGCCGCTGAAGGAGAGGAAGGTGCCGCTGAAGGAGAAGACGCTGCTGCAGCGGAAGCAAAAGAAGATGATGCCGCTGGTGACGGCGAACCTGCAGAAATTGTTGAAATGACTCCAAAGACTCTTGCTAAGAGAGTTGAGGATTTGACTGAATCTATGACCTACCAAGCTTTCAACTACACCAGAAGAGGTACATTCGAGTAACATAAGTTAACTCTTTCCACTATGCTTACCTTCAAGATCTTATCTAGATCTGGAAGACTTAGTCAAGTAGAAATTGACCATCTTGTCAAGAAAGAAATCGCTTTGGAGCCACCTCACCAACAAGAATCCTTGAAATTCATCCCTGAAGCATTCTGGGGTGCTGTTAAAGGTCTTGAAAGCATTAAGGTATTTGAGCACCTTATTAACAACATGGAAAGTGAACCACATCTTTACAAAAAATGGTACACAGATGAGAAGCCAGAGTAATGCGACTTGCCAAAGACTATTAAAGATATTTGTCTTTTCCATAGAATTCTCTTATTGAGAGCTGTCAGACCAGATAGACTTTCAAATGCTCTTACCGACTACGTCGCCGAAGAGATGGGACAAAAGTACGTTGAGCAAGCACCATTTGATATTGTTGCAACTGCTGAAGAGATGAACCCACAAACTCCAACCTTCTTCGTTCTGTTCCCTGGTGTTGATCCAACTCCAGAAGTCGAGCTCATCGGTAAAATGGTTGGCAAGACTCTTGTAAATGAAAAGTTCATTAACATTTCCATGGGACAAGGTCAGGAACAAAATGCCATTAAAGCTCTTAAATAAGCTGGTAAAGATGGAAACTGGGTCATGTTCTAGAATGTGCATCTCATGACAGACTGGATGAAGGACTTCGAGAGACAATTCGAAGTTGTTATTGAAGATGGAGCACATGCGGACTTCAGATGCATGATTTCATCTGAGCCACCAGGTCTCCCCCATTAGGAAATTATTCCAGAGTCTGTTCTTCAAAACGCTCTTAAGGTTGCTAACGAGGCACCAAAGGATCTTAAATCCAACATCAGAAGAGCCTTCAGTAAATTCGATGAAACCCACTTCACAAAGGCCCAATCTCACAAATTCCCAGAGTTCAAGGCTCTCTTGTTCGGACTTTGCATGTTCCATTCCCTTATTTTGGGTAGAATTAAGTTCGGATCTCAAGGATGGTCCAGAAAGTACAACTTCAATGATGGTGATCTAAGAATTTGCGGAGATATTCTTCACAATTATCTTACCAACTATGATGAAGTTCCATATGCTGATTTACAATATCTCTTCGGAGAAATCATGTATGGTGGTCATATTACTGATGATTGGGATAGAAGAACCAACAGAACCTATCTTGAGGTACTGATCAAACCAGCAATTTTGACTGGAATGAACTTGACTCTTGCTCCAGGTTTCAGATCCCCACCACAAGATAAATTTGACAGAACAGCTTATGTTAACTATGTCAATGAGAAGCTTCCAACTGAAGATCCAAGAATGTTCGGTCTTCATCCAAATGCTGAGATCAACTATCTTACCAATTAAGGTGAGACACTCTTCTTCACCATTCTCTCCTGCTCCGGCGGTGGTGGCGGCGGAGGCGGCGGTGGTAAAGATGCCATGGTCAAGGAAGTCATTGATAAATTCCTTGAGGTACTCCCACAAGAATTCATCATGTTGGACTTGTTCGCCAAAGCAAAGGAAAGATCTCCATATGTCGTTGTTTGCTTACAAGAATGTGAGAGAATGAACACTCTCATCTTCACCATCAGATCATCTCTAACTGATCTTGATATGGGTCTTAAAGGTCAATTGAACATCACTGATGATATGGATATGCTTTCTGAAAAGATGTTCTTGAACTTACAACCAGACCTCTGGGTTAAGTACGCTTACTTCTCATTAAAGAGTCTTCCAATGTGGTTCGATGATCTCATGCTCAGAATTGCACAGCTCGTTGAATACGCCGAAGAGCTTATTGCCCCAGCTTCCCTCTGGATTTCAGGTCTCTTCAACCCAATGTCCTACTTGACCTCGATCATGCAGGTAACAGCAAGAAGAGATAACCTTGCTCTTGATGATATGGCCTTGAAGACTGCTATCACCAATGTCAAAGACAAAGCTGAGATCGTAGCTCCAGCTGAGAATGGATGCTATGTCCATGGATTCTTCTTGTAAGGAGCTTCTTGGGAACTTGGTAGAGGAGCTGAACAAGGTAATCTTGCAGATATGATCCCTAAAGAACTTTACCCCGAGCTTCCAGTTGTCCATGTTACAGCTATTGACAGAAAGGATATTGTCTCTGCTGGTTTCTATGACTGCCCAGTCTACGTCACATCAATGAGAGGTGGAACTTACGTTTTCCTTGCCAAACTTAAGATGGAGTCTGATGAATTCGACGCCAGACTTTGGATCTTGGCTGGTGTTGCCATGATCATGGCTCCAGAATGAGCCAAATTGTAGAGAATATCATTTTCTCTATTTTATCTCACTTGCACTTTTACTGTTTATAATTGATTGAGATAACCAAT
>Ga0308134_1000048_pt1 | contig 13287 bp, 9 predicted proteins | sample CB21_1120_Surfac_FD_203057 | JGI IMG/M metagenome (GOLD analysis project Ga0308134, IMG submission 203057) | Metatranscriptome of marine microbial communities from Western Arctic Ocean, Canada - CB21_1120_Surface (Metagenome Metatranscriptome) | ecosystem: Environmental > Aquatic > Marine >... | reverse complement strand
GTTTTTAATAATGTTTTTATATCATGATGAATATAACAATATTGGTCGCTCAGTTAATGCCAATCTCTTTACCTGGAGCGTAAGCATCTGAGACACCTTCGACATCGAAGATACAGGCAACACCGGCCAGTGTCCATTTGGCTGGTGGTTGCTTGGTCTTGAGTTGGGCAGTGAAGACGTAGGTGTTACCACGGGTCTCCGTCTTGTAAACTGGGCAGTTGTAGACGTTCTGATCCTTCTTGGCTCCACCGCCGGCCTCGATTTGGGCGGCTCTGCAGTTGACGACTGGCATGACACTGAATGGTCTCTTTGGATAAGACTCTTCAAGTTGGCCGAGGGCGTTGTCCCATCTGCATCCTTCGATCTGGAAACCGAAGACGTAGGCACCCTCCTTGCATGGTGGAAGGTCGGCTTCCCAGTAGATCTTCTTGAGGACATCGGTCTGAACAGCAAGCTTGTTAAGTTCCTGTTGCTTTTCTCTGGCGTAGACCTGCATAATGGCAGTGAGGAAGGACTGTGGGTTGAAGAGTCTGTTGATGAAGGTGACACCCGGAATCCTCGTTGGGTCCTCTTTCCAGAGGTTGAGCTGGTCGAGTCTCTGCTTCAAGTTATCGAGCCATGAACCGAGACCTCTGGTACTTGGGTAGGCAATCTTGGCCCATGGAGCTGGGATCTGATTGAGGAAGATAGCTCCCATAAGGGCCTCCATCTTCTCAGTCATGGTCAACTCACCCTTGAATGCAAGTTCAATTTCAGCAAGGGATCCGACAATGGCGCCGATCAAAGCATTCATATACTCACATTCTTGGAGGAAAGCGTTCTGATATGGACCTCTCTGGTCTTCAGCAAGCTTACTGGCAATATCATCGATATTGAGCTTGTTGCTGTCAAGTTGGGTCTCATCAGAAACTCTGTGCATGAACTCTTGGATCTTCTCCTGGACGGAAACACCGCCACCAGATCCTCCTGAGCCACCTCTTGGTTGGATTTCTTGGAGGGTCATGAAAAGTTCTTGGCATTGCTTAGTTCTGAAATCGATCTCAGCATTTGGATGCATACCAAAGGCCAGTGGGGTCTCTGGTGGGCACTCAGATTCAATGTGCTCAATGTACTTCTCATATGGGTATGGTGGTGGGCACTTGAAGGAAATTGGTCTTCCCTCAATGAATGGGAAGAGCTCACCCTCATCCAAAAGGTGGTCTCCCATGATGCTGTTGAGATAGGCAGCACAGAGGATTCTGTCCCAATCATCAACGATGTGACCACCGTACATGATCTCACCGAAAATGTATCTAAGATCATCCCATGGAATCTTACCTGAGGAGGCATTGCTTTCCATGTAGTTGTTCAAGACAATGGCGGAATCTCTAAGATCACCAGCGTTGAATGCATATTTCATGTTCCAACCCTTTGGTCCGAACTTTCTCCTTTCGAGCATGACGGAGTGGAAGTAGCAGAGAGCGAAGAGGATGGTCTTGATCTTTGGATCCTTGTCCTCAATGTCTTCTTTGGTGAATTGAGTGAAAGCTCTCTTGATGTTTTGTTTAACACCCTGTGGTGGCTCATTGGTAAGCTTGATAGATCTTTCAAGGAGACCGATTGGAATGGCCTTGTTTGGATCCGAGGAGACGAAGAGTCTGAAACTTGGGTTAGAACCCTCAGCGGCGAAAGCATCAAGCTTCTTCTCGAGGTCAAGCAAGAAACCTGGCATGAGATGAATGTTCTAAAGCATGACCCAGTGACCATCTTTGTGGCCGATGTCGAGTTTGTTCATGGCAATCACATCCTGTCCTTGACCAAGGGCAATGGTGTGGAGCGTCTTCATTGGGTCGAATCCTTGCTTTCTGGCGAGGGTCTCGACGGCCAAAACTGGGTTGGAACCAGGGGACAAGATGAAGTAGATTGGGGTGGTGGTGGTTGAGTCAGTGTATGAGGACAAGACGATGTCGTCGAAGCTGGAGGTTGAGTCACAGTAGACGTAGTTCTCACCATTTGGAAGGGTTCTGCATACGAAGTTATCAATGCAAGTGGTCATTCTATCTGGTCTGATGACTCTGACAACCAACATCTTCTGGAATGGCATTTGCTCAAGTTTCTTCCAGTCGAGTGGAAGTTTCTCCTCTTCTGGAGAGAGCTCGTTGTACCAGTCCTTGAATCTGTTTGGAGCCTCTTTCTCAACATTCTGGGCGAATTGTTCGAAACCTTCAATCTCGATGAGCTTTTGCATGGAGTACCAAACAAGATCGGGAAGCCACTCTTTGAGTGGGTTCAGGATGTCGGATCTGGATGGGCAGTTCAAGAGGAAGTACATCTCCTTGTCAGTGTACTCAACAGTAAGGATACCCTTCTGCATGAGTCTGAAGCACATTTGCGTTCTGAAGATTGGCTTGTGTCTCTCGAAAAGACCTCTGGAAACCCATTGGTAAATGGTCATTCTGATCATTTCTCTGAGAGCAAGGACTCTTGGCTCTTCTTCCTCGAAGGTTTCCGTCTTATCGATGGCCTTGAAGAAGAAGGTGGTGAAGGACTCAAGAGAGTATTGGTACATGTGGTCGACGATGCAAAGTTGAATAAGCAAGAAGTAGAGCATGGCACCCTCAGCAGCGACTCTTCTGTAGATCTCTCTGGAGAAGTTGATCTTGATTTCAGTCTCCTTTGCGACAGCTTGGGCGATCTTGATCTCGTTAGATGTCTTCTTGGTGACTTCGAGGGACTCAATAAGAGCGAAGTTTTGAAGAATGGTAGCTGGATCGGCATCAGACAAGTTCTGGAGAAGATCGGACTCAAGTTGGGACAGGGTGATCTAGTACTGATTCTGTTGGTTGACCAATTCTTCTTTGGTTTGTTCGAGATCTGGCTTCTCGACTCTGACGACCATTGCCAAGAGTTGATCCTCAAGACCGGACTCAGTGACGATGAAGTTAATGATTGTGCACTGAGCAGCGGTTTCTGGCTTGTAATGGGGGTTGATAAGCTTGGTTTGAAGATAGAGTTTGAATGAGTTGCTCAATTCAACGTCTTCGGATCCGAGTTTGACGGTGAAGTTCTTACCCTTCTTGACGAATTGTCTCGAGAGAAGAGGATCGAGAATGGCATCGATGTCTTGACCGATGGACTCGATCATGAGGCAGTTACCATTGGATACAGCCATCTCGACTTTCTTGAGCCAGGCTCTCTGAGTAAGTTGGATGATAATCATTTCGGTTCCCTCTTTACCCTTAATCCACTTTTGACCCTGCAGTTGTGGATCGATGATGAGTGGGTATCTGTTACAAGAGGTGACGACGGAGGCGTTCTCAAGTGAGACTCTATCAGCTGGGAGACCCTCAGTCTTCCAGAAGGCCTGATCGGCAGCGTTGGCAAGAACGTCGAGTGGATCGACACCAGCGGTGATTGGGATGGTTTTCTCAGTAATATCTGGAATCCATTGGTTCTTCCAGAGTTCAGCTCTGAAGAGGTATGAGAATGGACCAATGTATGAGACGAAGGCAGCTGCTACAAGGGCATCACCAACCATAGAAACTCGCTGGTTCTTGTAGTCAACGACGTTTTGCTTCCATCTGGCGTTCTCATCGGAAAGACCATTTACGAGTCTGTTGGCCAAGTTAAGTTGATCTTGGAGGGCTTTGGCCTCATCCTCGACTCTCTATTTGGCAGCGACGGCTTCATCGAGTTGGTTCTAGAGAGCGGCGACCTTCTCGTTGATAAGTCTTACTTTCTCGATAACAACAGCAAGTTCGCCTTGTTTGAGCTCAGCCATGTCTTGGGCAGCTTGAGCGGCATCCTTGAGTGGCTTGACCTTCTTGAAAATGGAGTTGTAGTTAACAATGTTTACAATCCAAGAACAGAGGAAAGCAGCGGCGACTGATTTACCCTTCATGATTTCGAATGTGAACCAGTCCTCAGCGAGAAGTGGAGCAAGCATGGCAAGTTTCCACTCGTCGATGTTATCACCATCGAAGGTTTGGACGTCTTCAAGGAACTTCTTGGGGTTACCCATCATCTTCTGGGAGTTTGGCCAGGCGAAGTTCTTCTTCTCACCTTTCATGAGAATCAACACAGCCTTAGCGACTTCAACGCACTGTGCGGGTGGACTACCAAGAGCCTTAAGTTCCTGGATAGCCTTGACTTCGAGACAGTTGACGGCCTCGGTAGCTCTCTCCATTGCTGGAATAGCTTCTGAAAGCTCGGCATCACAAGCGGCTTTCTCAGCCTTGGCGGCGTCACTGAGTTTGTTGGTCTCGGCCTCTTACTCTGCAGCAATGGCACCTTCTCTCTCAGCCTCTAAACTCTCTTTACCGACGATCTCAATGAGCTCGTTGGTCTTCTCGATTTCGACGCCTACATCAACCATCTTAACCTTGAGCAACTCTTTGAGACCAGTTACCTATTCGGTGGTACTCAACATGGTCTGAAGACCGATCTCAAGTCTATCGATTTGATCGGTGATCTTACCTCTCTTCCTTCCGAGGAGTTGTTTGTAGAAGTTAATCAGTTCGAGGAAGGATGTTGGGGTGGTGTAGTTGTATCTTCTCTCTTGGGCCAAGAAAAGCTTGTTAGCTTCTCCAATGGACAAGTGAACCTCAGCCATGTTGGCAGCGATTCTCTTGTAGAGATCATCTTCTGGGAACTCGATTTCGGCGAGGAAACGCTGAGCGACATCTAGAAGGGCTTCACGTGGCCACTCATGGAACCAATCCATTGAGGTACAGTTGATGACTCCGGGGAACATTCTTGCTCTGAATCTGAAAGCATCACCGACTGGTGAGAAACAGAGAGCAAGATGGAGGTTCTTTCTGACTTTATCGAGGAAGAAGTCGAAGAGGGCATCTGGAGTGTCTTGGTAGCCGGCACCTTTAGCCTCGGCTCTGATCTTACCCAAGAGTCCATCGATCTCATCCTTAGGGAAGAGCTCTGGGATCCAACCAGAGGACAAAAGATCGTTAATGTAAACGAGGAACTTGTCATCAGTGATCTGGGCATCAGTTAAGATGAAGAGTAGGGAAGTACCAGCAACTGCGGCTTTGGTGAACATACCTTGGATATCGGTCTTGAGATCAACCATGTTGTAACTGGAAGTTACAACAATTCTGACGACATCGTATCCGAGAATGAAGGAGGAAAGCTTGGCAAGAGATTGCTTACCAGAACCACCTACACCGACAAGAAGAGCGCTACCACATGGGAGATCGACTATTCTTGCGATTCTGCTGACATGCTCCATAGCCATGTCGAAAAGTACGAGGTTCATGCTTGCAACATTTTCGTTGTACTCTTCAAGCTTTGCCTCAAGGACGCCTTTCAAGTGGTCCATGCCCTTGATTGGCAAGTAATTAGCCTCGTGACCTTCGCAAGCAGCGACGAAAGAGGTATAGAGAAGAGGCTCCTCGAAGATGTCCTCTTCCTTGACATCGGTGAATTCCTTACACGAAGTCTTCATGTAGTTCATGTAAGCTTCTACATCCTCTTCGAAGATAAGTCTATCTTTCCAAACTCTGTGGCACTCATGAGCCCAAAGTCTGACAAGACCAACAGTGTTGGCCTTATAAGAGGCAGGTTGAGCAAGCATGATGTTCTGAATGACTCTTGAGAAATCTCTCAAGTTGAACTGATAATGGAACTTACGTGCCGTCGGACTGAACTGCGGAGACGTTGCCACACCGAGGAACACTGACATCGTTGCATTTACTATTCTCCCGGATAGATCCTGCGCCGCTTTATCAAACGTCGCCAAATGATTATCCAGTATCTGGAAGTAAATGGTTTTAAGGATTTCTTTCTCAGCAGTGAGGCAAGAAACGAGGGTGAAATGTCTAGAGAGACGGAGATCAACAATGAAGGATCCGGATTTTGGGTTCATGCAAGCGGCGAACATGATATCGACCAAGAATTTCTTTTCTTCAAGATGATCTCTATCATAAATGATACCATAATCGATGATTTGTCTAACCAAGCAAATTGGGGACTGGGTACCATACTTATCAAGATATGGCATGTTAAGGTCATCCATGAAGTAGATAAGGACCTTACTTGGTGGTGGACCGAAGGTACGTCCAGCTCTCTTGTCGACTTGAGATTCGACGACAACTTGAAGTGCTTTGGAATCGGTGTAAGAGTTGAAGTTGATAGAAGCGTTGATGATGCTTTCCTTATCAAGAGTGGAGAAGTAATCTCTGACGATAGTGGTCTTACCAGTTCCGGCGGATCCGATATAGATCATACCTTTTCTGGCCTTGACATGCATGTCGAGGAGGAATCTTTGTCTGGTGGTCTCGGCGGTTGGGACGACGAGATTGCTGAAAAGTCCATCGAACTCGGTGTCCATTGGCTCTACCGACTCCTCCCAATGTTGCCAGTTACCTTCAATTGGGTTGAAGAAGTAGTCGAAGCACTGACCGTTATCTGGGAACTTGATCTTGGAGACAGCCTTGAATTGGTTACTGAAGGAAAGCTTGTCCTCGTCGAGGGAAGCACCATAGGACCACATGGCAGCGAAGATGAAGAAACCATCATAGATATTCTTGATATCATCCTCCTTGTTCTCCTCTCTCAATTTCTTGAGGTGGTCATACTGGGCCTTGACGGAGTGGAGATCGCCATAGAGCTTATCGATAATGGTGGTCAAACTGGAGATTTGAGCCATATCGCAGACTGGGGCAATGTGGGATTTATGCTTCAAGTCGTCCAAGAATTGGTCGTTGATGTAGGTTGAGAGGGCAAGCATGAAAGCGTTCTCGGCAATCTCATCTCCGGTCTTCTTGTTCTTGTACTTGGCCAACCATGAGTCGAAGAATGGCTTCCATCCGATATCGGAGTCGTTGACGAAAAGTACACCACCTCTTGAGACGGTAGCTGGGGTGGCATTCTTCAAGTGAGAGACCTCAAGAATAAGACGCATCTCTGGGGTAACTGGAATACGCTCCTGAGACACAAGGGTGAGCACCTTGTTGTCATCCATGACAGTGTTAAGAGACTCAATCCACTCTGGATCGACATCACCATCCAAAATGATCCACTTTTGCTTGTGCTCTGGCTTGTATGGGTAGTTGTTTTTGTTCATGTCTCTCATGATGACAGAGAGTACACCATCTCTCCACTCTTTGGTCTTGGGGTTCATGCAACCATAGAGCTCATCGGCAGTGACGGCTTTAGGATCGACGATATCGTAGACGGTTGGGATTTGTCTAGCATCATTGGTCTTGGCAAGAGTCTTCCAGATGGCGGATTTAGCGCAACCGGGGTTACCAATAATGAAGCAAGAGTGACGTACGACAAGAATTTCGGCAAACTCGACGATCTTCTTGATGAAACCATCTTCGGCTTGGAGACCGCTAGTCTTGGTGACTTGTCTTGCGATAGCATCAAGCTCGAGATCGACCTATGGCTCGGCAACGATACCTGGGAAGAGATCGAAAATGAGACCAAGGAAGATCTGTCTATCATCGACGACAATCTTTGGCATGTTGAAATCTCTGAGACCTCTCATGAGGATCAAATCTTCGTTTACATCTGGCTCAGCTCTCTTGAGACCACCAGCTTGTCTGAGTACAGACTTTACGGCACGGAGACCCCAATCATAATGGATCTGCTTGGAAAGAAGGTTCTTGGCAAGGTTATAAAGACACATGAACTTCTTGGAAAGATCTCTGGCAGTGGCGAAACCTTCAGACATGAGCATGTTTTCGCAAATAAGAACGATATCTGGGACAACCATTGCGCAACTTCTGAAGAGAGCCTTAAGGTTCTCTGGAAGCTCAGTACGTCCAGCATAACCTGGGTTCATGGTAATGAAGAAACCTACGGTAACTTTGAGACCAATCTCCTCATCGAAGAAGAGGAAGGTGTTCTTGGCTGGGTTAAGCTTGATCTCGCATACGGCATCAAGGACGTACTTGACCTGAGTTGATACGACAGACAATACCTCAATGGAGATTCTGTTGAACTCATCGAAGCATCCCCAGGATCCGGTTTGGGAGAGACCCATGAAGATCTGGGCCATGGAGAGATAGTTCATCTGATCGGAGCAGTTGAAGACGACGACCTGAAGACCAAGAGCTCTACCGAGATCCTTGGTGGTCTCTGTCTTACCAGTACCGGCTGGACCAGCGGGGGCACCACCCATGGAGAGGTTCAAGGCCTGGGTAAGGGTGATGTAGCATCTATCGGTAAGTGGGGTAATAACGAGTCTACCGCAGTTACCAACGTACTCGTAGTTGTAGTAGGTCGACCAATCGCAGATTCTTGGTACGCAGACCTTCTTCTCGTCCTTGGGGTTCCTCAACTCCATGTAGAACTTGAGCTGACTCTACCATTGGAAGAGACCGGAGTCAGTGACCTTGTTGATGACGAAAGACTCGATGACATCTCTCTCGTGGACATCAATGGTGATGATAGTAATGATTTTGACACGGAGATCGGAACCAAGAGGGGTTCTGACTCTCTCAATCAAGTGCTTGATACCAACAAGGATGGTGGTGAGGAATTCCTTCATGGCAGTCTCACTACCTCCTTCGAGGTCATCGAAGGCTCTGGCAGTTCCCTCAGTCCACATGATTTGGGTGGCGAGAAGAGCGATCTGGGCGCAGTAGTCCTCGAGCCACTCGTGTCTCTTCTTGGCAATCTCCCAATCATCGGCAGTTTTCTTGGCGGTGTCCAAGACATCCTTAAGGGTGGTCTGCATGCATCTCTCGAGGTCACAGAGATAGTTCTCAACGGCACCGTTCATGGTGAAAGGAGCGCCGAATGGGACGTACTCACCCTCTTTGGACCACATACCCTTGGTGCTCTTGAGAGGACCCTTGGCATTTGGATCTTGGATGAAGTCAAGTCCCTTCATACCGTCGAAGCAATCTCCGAGATACTCGTCAACCTTAACTGGGTTGTTACCGTTGGAAAGAATATCAAGAAGGGCTTGGTTGGAGACGAAGTAGAAACGGGCGAAGATCTTCTTCTTTTGCTCGAGATACTCGTTAAGAGCTTTCTCGCAGAGCTCGATCTCGGAGAAGAAGGTGTTAAGACGCTCCTCTCTTCCCTCGTAGGTACAGGCAACAACGACACCTGGGTCCTCGCGAGCCTCTCTCATCATTTCCTTGAAGTCACCATCGATTTGCTCGAATCTTCTGGTATCATCGGGAAGCTGGGCTCTGATATCCTCAGAGGCCAGGAAGATTGGCTCGAGACGTTGCCAGTTTCTCTGGACCTTAACCCAGATCTGGATGACTGAGTCAACAGTCTTGAGGGTCTTTTGCCAGTGCATGACTCTCTCCTTGAATTCCTCGACATCTTTGGAAGACATCATACCCATGAGCTCCATGGAGTGGGTCTCGACGAACTCTACGATCTCATCAAGAGCTCCAAGGACTGGAACCTCCTTGTATTCGACGAAGGTGAAGAGTTGATCTTACCAGATGCCCTGGATGATGTTGAGCTTGTTCTCGATCTTGTCCTCTTTCTGGGCGCCATCGACGAGCTCAGTTACCTCCTCGGAGTACTTGAAAAGCTCGAGCTTGATGAGGTCATCAAGGCAGAACTTTGGTGAGCTGAAGGCAATGTTTTGCTGAGTGATTCTCATCAGCTTTTTCCAGTGCCTCTCCTGCATGAACTTGGAGTGAAGTTGCTCAATCAATGGAAGGATGGTGTTCATGTTCTTGACTCTCTCGTTGAGGGCAAGGAACGCCTTCCAGTTCTTGATGTCTTTGTTTTATGGGCTCTGTGGGTTGCATTGCTTGGTCTGCATGTCCTTGATGAGGGTCATGAGCTGACCGACATCGATCTTGTCCCAGAGTGTGGTCTTCCAGGCCTCGAATTGGAAATCAATGAGGGCGACGAGATCCCACAATTGCTTGAGGTTGCAGAGGTCGTTTCTGCAGTCCTTCAAGAGCTTGTACGAGGATTTTTGCATATCGAAAAGAGTCTCGAGGTTGTTGAGCTCGGCGGCGCTGCCCTCGAGGGCTCCAGTCTTCGTGTAGTAATCACTGATCTTGGCATAGGACTCCTCAATGGTCTCTGGGGAGGATTTCTAGATGTGATATGGCATGGCAGCTTGGAAAGTTTGTCTGTACTCTCCGACGGTGATCTCGAACTTTCTAAGTCTGTCCTTGATGTTACCGGCCTCTTGGTTTTGTAGTGGAAGAATGGCTTCCTTGACTGGTCCAAGAGCTTTCTCGCTGACTTCGATCAAAGCAGTCTTGGAGTTCTCAAGCTTGACAAGGAAGTCCTCGTCCATCTTGAGTTGATGCTTTTTGAGGAGCATGACGGTCTATTTCATTGGCTCGATGGAGTCAAGGGTTCTTCCTTGGATCATCTTGACATCTCTGAGGTTGGTCATGACCTGCATGAGGAGTTTCTTCTCCTTCTCAGACTCGGCGGAGGCTGGGAGAACTTTGATGCCCTCAGAAACCTCGCTCTGGAATTTCTCGATGTTTTTGATTTGTTGAACGGTGTTGTCAAGGAGGAAGCTGGTGTAGCAGTCAATCCACTGGCTGACAGTGTTCTGGAGCTCCTTGATGAGAGGAGTGGCGTTGACTCTCAACCATCCAATGTCGACTGAAGTCTTCATGGAGGAGATGTCGTTCTTGATGGCGGTCAAGAAAGTGATTCTCTCGTCAAAGGCCTCAAGGTTTGGTTGCCTGGTCCTGACACCGTCAAGAATCTTGTCGGCCATCCATTTGAAGGTCTCATCCTCGACCTCTTCTCCGTCACCGTTGAGGACGGTGTGTCTTTGCTCACGTGGGTCGACTCCAGTGTCGAGGAAAGCTTGGAAGTTCTCCTCGAGGGTCTCCTTCCAGAGGAATTCCTTGTCCTTATACTGGTTGATGAACTCGTTGGTGGCAGCCTCGATATCACGGAAGTGATGAGAGATGACTTGAATTGCTCCGAAAAGCTCAAATTGATCCTTGATTTCGACCAAGTAGTCACCAGTGTTGGTGTCTAGACGAAGCATCATGATTGAGATGGAAATGAAATCGTTCATGACGTTCTGGAGGATGTCTCTGATACCGCTTCCTCTGGAGTTGCATCCAATGGATGGGTCGAAGACGACCTCACGGTCTCTCAAGTCGACTTTGATATCGAACATTGCTGAGAGGCCGTGTTGCTTGTTGTAGGCAATACTGATCTGGTCAGACAAGAAGGACATGGAGGCAACGATACCTTTGGTAATACCTTCAATGACGAGTCCATTGACGTAATCAACGTAAGCGACCCAAGTAGCGGATTTTTTGTCTGGCTTGATGTTCTCAGCAGTATCTTTCATCATCTTGTGGATCTCTTTACCGTGGTTTCTGATGTCCTCAAGCTTTGGGGCGACCAAAGATTGATGGGTCTGCTCAAGATCTTCTGGTGGAACGCACTTGTTCTTTCTCTCGAAAAGTGGCTGCTCCCATTTGCCCATCATGTCTTGCATCTTTCTGACGTTATCCTTCATTTTCTTGACAAGTTCATCGACAACAGAGACATCAGCTCTGGCCTTGTTGATGAATTCATCAATGCCAGAGGAGTTCCATTTGAGCTCGCTAACACCTCTTGCGAGGGCAACGTTCATCTTCTCGATTCTATCAGCGAGGAGTGGCTTCTCGACTGGGAGAAGAGTGGCGAGAATATCGTTGTACATGTTGACGATAATTTCGAGGTTACCGGTCTGAGATCTGTAGACGTCGACTTTCTTGTAAAGGAGAGAGGCTCTCTCTGGGACCTCGATGTCGAGGAGGAGCAAGTACTTGACTTCTCTCAGGAGTCTGACAAGGACTGGGTCGAAGTTGACTCTGACGAATCCCTCGACGGCGAGTGGGGTCTCCTCTCTGTAGATCAAGAATTTGTTGAGTTTTTCCTCGGTGTTTTCCTCAACACCTTGCTCCCAAAGCTTGATCTTGACGTCGTTGTACTCTCTAAGGTTTTTGCAAAGGGAGGCATAGAGCTTTTGGACATCTTTGTACTCCTCTCTATCTTGAATAGATTGGGAAAGAAGGGTGAGCTTGTCCATTGGCTCCCTGATTCTCTCGTAGAGACCCTGGGTCCAGTTGAGAGCACCAGCGATTGGCGGCAAGTTGTTAGAGATGGGGGATCTCTCGTCGATCTTGTCAACCAAGGTCTTACCTTCCATGAAGATGGTAGCGACGGTCTTAAGATCGTGTTTGTAGAGCTCAAGAAGAGTAATGTGCTTCTTTTCAAGCTCATCTTGGATGATTGGTCTATTAAGAAGTCCCTCGAAGGAGTCAAGGAACTTGAACTTACCAATGATGGTGTCGGAGTCATCGAAACCTTGGGTGAGGATGGAAGCGAGTCTTCTCTCGAGCTCCTTGATTCTTTGTCTGAACTTGAAGAAGTCGTCGTCGAAGTTTCTCTCCTCGATGTTCATGATGTCGTACGTGACGGTCATGAAGTCTTCAACAGCCTTGGTGAACTCATCGAAGATCCTAAGGACAGTGGCGGTCAAGGTCTTACCTTTAGTGTTACCGATGTCAATCTTCTGCAGCTTGCTGAACTAGATAATAGTTGAGGTCAAGTGCATGATGTCTTGGCACCTTTCGGAGAAGGAGTCCAATCTCACGAAGAGAGCGTTGGTGGTGATTTTCCACTGGTTCTTAGCCTTGGATTTGTATTCAAAGTAAGCATCTTTGAACTTGGAGCACACGTCCAAGGTGAGAATGAGCTTGTCATGAGCCTCCTTTGGCTCCTCACCTTTGATGAAGCCGAAGATTTTCTCACCATCGATGTCCTAGTGGCATCTGGTAATAATCGCGTTGCAAATCTCACGGATGAGAACGACGAGCCTGGATGGCGTGTTGTAGTGCTGCGAGTAGGTCCAGATGAGGAGGATGGTGTGCATGATTGGGACGAAGAGTTCAACTACGTCCTTAAGCTCATTGGCTGGGTTGGTGAGCTGGTCGAACAGTTCAACCAAGGTCTGGAGATACTTGTAGTTCTCGTTGGCCTCTGATCGAGCAATTTGGACTTCCTTCTGGAGCTTGCTGAAAGGTCCAGTGTAGGTAGACTTGTTTTGCTCGAGGAACTTAAGAACCTTCTTGATCCTCTCAGAGTTAAGCTGCTTGCAAATCTCGTTAAGGTTCTCGCTCTTGTTCTTCCAGAATTCAACTTCTACAAGTGGGTCTGGGTGGTTACCGTTCTTGAGTGCACTTTCTGGGTCTTGCTTGAGCACATTCTTGATCTACCTAGTCCAGTGGATGATGGAACCCTCGAGGAGCTGGGCTTTGTCCTTGCTCGAGGTCTTCTCGCTGGAAGTAACATCATCTGGTGGTCTTGGCAAGAGAGTACGTCCCTTGATTTGAC
>Ga0308134_1000045_pt1 | contig 13359 bp, 17 predicted proteins | sample CB21_1120_Surfac_FD_203057 | JGI IMG/M metagenome (GOLD analysis project Ga0308134, IMG submission 203057) | Metatranscriptome of marine microbial communities from Western Arctic Ocean, Canada - CB21_1120_Surface (Metagenome Metatranscriptome) | ecosystem: Environmental > Aquatic > Marine >... | reverse complement strand
TTTAGATTAAAATAATTATTAACTGTACAATTGCTGAAGATGATCTTCAACAACTGCTTATAATAGTCAATTAAGGTTTCAATATGTATTCAGACCTACTCGAAGAACGAGACAGATCATTATGAGTACGAGTATTGATCAATCGGTGTTGAGGACGAGAGCCACACCTTGGAGAATCCAATGACTTTGATGCTGCTTCGTCTTCAAATCTGCTTCGAATACCAGACCTACACCCATTGAGTTTGCTCTTGCCTGAGTGGTGTAGACTGGTGTCTTGATGGTGCCACGAAGCTTCAATTTGTTTGCCTCCACTGGGATGATCTGCATGAGTGGCATCTCTGTCACCAGCTCCTTTGGCCTTTGGTAGTCAAGGCAATCAACCTCACCGTTCCACCTTGCTCCCTCGATGTAGAGACCTTGGATATAGGTTCCCTGGTCAAGTCTCTTGGTGACTTCCTTCTCGTCGAAGTGCGTTGTGACATTTGTAAACATGGTTGATTTATCAAGTGCCCATCCTTTAGATCTGCAAGTGGTCTGGACCAGAGCTGTCAAGTAGGACTCAGGGATGTGGAGACCTGATAGCCAAATGACCTTTGGCTCTTCAATGTCAATCCATGCTCTGTATTGCTTGAATCTACGCTCGAAGTGTGCAATCCATCCTACCAGGCTCTTCTGCGTTGGAGGAGCAAGTTTGGACCACATTGGTGGTAGGAAACCGTTGAAGAAGGAGTTTCCTAAAGCATCCAGCTCAACAGACATACCAATCTCACCATTAAGCGCTCTCTTGAGATCAGCAATGGAGGTCTTCATCCTGATAATGAGTTTGTTGTATCGTTCAAGTTCCTGCAAAAGTACGACTTGTGTAGGAGATGGTATATCGAAGGACTTTCTGATGTTGTACTCGTCGAATAGCTCTGGAAGAGTCTTTGTTTGGATCTCATCAGCAATGTTCGTGATGATTTCATCTTTGTTGATTCCTCCAGCACCAGCTCCATCTGAAGTCTGCATTTCTAGGATGTTTAACCAGAGTACCTTGGCAGCATTGTTGAAGTACTGAATTTCTGCATTTGAATGGAGACCGAAGACACCTGGAGCTGTGAAGAGTGGGATGGTATCAATCCAGTCGAGAGTAGCTTCAAAGTTTTCTTCGTATGGAACGATATAGTCGTCTCCAGTCTATGAGAAGAAGAATTTCTGATTGGTATCGAAGACGAAATCACCGAAGTATTCTTCAAGATAAGTCATGAGGACACGTCTATCTTTGTTGTCAGTTACTCTACCTCCATACATTGCCTCACCGATAAGATATCTCAAGGTATCATAGGGTAAGTCTTCTTCCTAAAACTCATGTGCTTTTTTGAGATACATGGAAATCAATTCATAAGAAATCTGGTAATCTGACATGTTGAAGTCATATGACACATTCCATCCAATCTTACCGAACTTCTTTCTTTCTTAGATAACAGCGTGGAAGAAGGATAACACATAGAGAAGTGGCTTGAATTCTTCCTTGGGGCACTCCGCGAAGATCTCTTCAGAGAGCTTTGCGTAAGTCTGTTTGACGTTTTGACCAAGGCCATCTGGTGGTTCTGTTACGACCTTAAGTGATTTTTGAAGAATACCGAGTGGGAACTTGTCAGTTGGATTGGTAGTGAGCCAGAGTCTAAACATTTTGTCTGGTTTAGATTTGGTTACATTTTCATAGATGATTTCAAGTTTCTTCAACCAGGAAGTCAACAGATGGCAATTCTAAAGCATGACCCATTGTCCTTTCATTGCTCCTCCCTCAATCCACTGTTTGGCTTGATCACCCATACCTTGACCCAGAGCCAAGAATCTGAATTTGTTCATACCTAATCCTACTGCCTCTACAAGTTTCTGTACATCAGCAAGAGGATCAGCACCTGGACTCAGAACGAAGACAATTGGAGTGAAGCAAGTGGAGGATTTGTAGATCTTGTCATAGTCAAGGGGTGGTGATTTGACATAGTAGTCGCTCATTCTGTCGATGACGAAGTTCTTCACAGAGTTAACTACACGATCTGGTCTGATTACTCTCATCAGGGATAAGATTTGGAACTTAGATAATTTCGAAGAATATCCACATGGGATTTCAGCTTGCTCTGGAGCTTCGAGATCGTACCATGTTTTCCAATCATTTCCATTATTCCTCAAAGCGTCAATGAAACCTTGCCATACTTCTCCCAAGCCATCAAGTTTTTGAATGTCTTTCCACCCATTATCAGTCAACCATGGGTATGGTTTCTTTGCCTCGATAGCATCAAGCGATGTGTTACCCTTAAGGAAGAAGTCAAGCTCTATTTTGTTGAGTTCGTTTGCACCATCCATGATCATAGTAATCATCTGGAAACTATACATGAGCTTATGCATCTCAAAAATACCCATGCAAGTGAAATCATAAACAAGCATCGTAAGTTTATCTTTGATGTTCTTTAATCTGTTTTGAAGGATGCTATCCTTTCTGGAAGTAGACAGAGCATTCATGAATACTGTCATGTAGGATGAAAGTGAATACTCGTACATTTCAGAAATAGCTGAGAGACCAGCAATAGAGAAGAACAGGATGGATCCTCTCCAAGCAGTTTCCTTGTATGACTCTCTGTTAAGCTCAATATCTTCATTGGTGGCTTTTGCAATTTCCAAAGCTTATGAAATTTCAATTGACTTGGTCTTAGCAGTGTTAAGCACATTAATCAATTCGATGTTATCAACCAATGGAACATCAGTCTCCTTGGAAAGCTCTTCAAGAAGAGTATCTTCAAGCTCTTTCAAAGTTGTCTTATTCTGAGAAGTCTCAATAATCAACTTCTTTCTTGCTTCTTCAAGCTCAGGTCTTTCAAATTGCACAACTTCGTTAAGGAGCTGATCTCTTAGACCAAGCATTGTTACACTGAAGTTGATAATCATTGTTTTACCGAATACCTCAGGAGTGTAATTAGGATTTGAGATCTTCGTGGTCATGAACATCTTGAAATCGTCAGAGTACTCGATTTTCTGGTCACCCAAAGTAATCATCCAGACACCTGCCTCCTTTACAATGTTCTTTTCAAGGACTGGGTCAATCATTGGATCAATTTCCTCATCGATGGCTTCAAAGAGAACAGATTTACCGAATTTAATGGCCATTTCTAATCTCTTAATGTAGTCGCCCATGTTGAAGGTGAGGATTTCGAATGGATTCTTTCGCTCCTTCTCCTTGATCCAGGTCACAGCTTGCATCTATGGATCAATGCAAAGTGGCCATCTGCTTGCTGAGGTTGTTAAGATACCATTCTGGACAGACAATTCATCGGAGGGTAAGCCTTCTGCACCCCATCTGGCCACTTCGACTTCACTTGTCAAGAAGATATCTAGTCTGAATGCCTCTTTGTTGGGAAGCTCTTTATCAATAAGATCCTATTTCCAAGTTCCAAAGATCATCTTTTGTCTCAGAACGGAATTGAAAGGTCCACAATAAGATAAGAAAGCGGAACCTGTTAGACAATCTCCTACAAGCTTAACTTTATCTTCTTGTATCACCACCATATCTGCAGACCAACGAACCTGCTCTGAACCCAAACCGTTGACGAGTTATGATGCCGCATTCAGCTTCCGCGTCATTTCTGCAGACACCCTCTACAGCTCATCCAGTTCATCTTTCTTTACTTTCATTCCAGCATTCAGTTCTGCAAGGGATGCATTCAAAGCGGCAAGGTTCTTTTCAGTCTCAGCAAGTTCTTTCTCTCCTGCTTCTTTTGCTTTCTTCATTTTCTCTGCGTTAAGCTTCAAGGGTTCGACCTTCTTGTAGATATCATAGCACTTCAAGGTAGCTCTGCACCATTTGAAGAGAGCACCAGTAGCTCTGTTCTTGGTATTAATGACATTAATAAGTTCTGGATCCTCAGGGTCTTTAAATGATAAGCTCTATGCTAGAGTTCCCATCTTTTGCTTGGCTCTTTTTGCTTGATCATGTTTAGTTTTGGATACTTCATATCCCTTAAGTCTGTTTAGCAATTGAGGATCACCAAGAAGCTTCGCTTTAATGTTCAACCATGCCACATCGGCACCAAGACCTGGATACAAGAAGAAACAAATAGAACAAACTTCTTTAATAACTTCTGGTGGCTGAGGCAAAGCTTGGATTTCTGTAATAGCTGGTCTATTAATATCAGCTACGGCATTTTCAGCTTCTTGAAGAGCAGGAATTGCTTCTTCCAATGCCTTGGTGGCAGCAGCATCTTCTCTTGCAATGACAATAGCTTGCTTGTCGAGTTCGTCTTTCTTAATTGTAGCAGCCTTAGCTTGAACTCCGGCAATTTCGGATTTCTCGGTAATATCTGCAATGATTTGATTGACGACAACGGTCTTCTCACCAATGACCTTGTTCTTTTCAGCAAGAACCTTACTCAATTCCTAGGTGTCTGCAGTGGCCTTGGCAAGTGTAGCTAGACCGCCTTCAAGTCTCCTCACCAAGTTGTCGAATGTCTTTCTCTTGCCCTACAAGAATTAAATGTAGTTGTTGATGAAATCAAGGTAGTTCTTGGGCGTTGAGAAGTTGTTTCTCTTGTAAATGGCTTTGAAGTCCTCAGAGTATTTCTGCACAGACAAATGCACCATCACCAAGTGCTCAATGACCTTTGTTCTCTGATCTTCCTCTAGCTCGACCTCACCCATGAAATTCTCAGCGACCGCCGTCAACGCGTCTTCTGGCCACGAGAAGAACCAATCAACATTTGTATTACTGATAAGACCAGGGAAGTTTCTACACCTAACTCTCAAGGTGTCTCCAGCAGGTGACATTGCCAGAATGATGTGCAAATTCTCTCTGCATCTGTTCACGAAGTAGTTCCATCTGAATTCCTTTGTTTCTGGAAGCTTTTGCTTTCGCATTTCGTCATCTAGTGGTGAAATCATGCCATCTTTCTCTTCCTCAGGGAAAAGTGCAGGTACCATACCGATAGTAAGAATGTTGTTGATGAGCTCCAAGAAGCCTTCCTCTGCGACATGGGCATCGGTGAATAAGAATGTTTATGGCTTGCCCAAGACAAGTTTATAGAGTCCTCTCAAGTCCTCTCTGAAGTCATTCTCTTTATAGCCTCTTACCAAACTAATAGTGAAGAGATCATAGCAAGCGGTGAAGGTGGCAAGCTTTGTTAAGGATTGCTTACCAGAACCACCAAAACCTACAAGAAGGCCACAACCTTTGGGGAATCGTATGATCCTATGAATCTTTGTAACATGCTTAAGAGCATCATTGAAAAGTACGAGATTCATTGGCTTATGATCGAAACCATAATCTTCAAGCATTCTGTCTAGCTTCGTTTTTATGTTGTCGATATCACCCAAATCTTCATAAAGGCGTGGATCTTCGGCTTCGTCATCGGTTGGATTGGCCATTGCGTAATCACCAAATAGAATTGGATCTTTTAACACATATTCAGAGATATCTGCAAAGAACTCCTTTACAATTTCGCTCATGACAACAGTGCCAATCAAGTCTTTGTCTGTTGAATTGATAAGTCTATCAGAGAATACTCTTGCTGACTCATTGCGCCACAAGCGGATGAACTTCTCCTTTGTGTCAAATTTGTCAACAGTAGATACCAAGAGTCCCTCATAGATTCGACTTAGATCTCTCAAGTTGAAGATGTAGTGGAACTTCACAGGAGTTCTTGGCAGTTTCTCAATGATTGTATAGTAAAGACTCATTGTTGCTTGGGTTATCTTTGGCACAACGGCTTTGATATCGTCAGCAAATTCTTCGCAGTGTCTTTCAAGAATCTGGGTGTAAATCTTTTCAGTCGCCTCTCTGGAGGGTGAAGTAATGTTGAACACACTGAAGAGTGACATAACTCGGGGATCAACTCGATTGTTACCAGCTCCAGCAGGAGTTGTGCATCCAACAAATTGGGTGTCAACAATTTCTCTTAGCTCAAGATCGCCACCTCTCTGGTAAAGCTGAAGTCTTCCAATCAGGAAGAGAGCCAAGGCGAGAGGCTGCTGGGTACCATAGACATCAATCTTTGGCATGTTCAGGTCATCAATGAAGACAACCATCCTTTTACCAGCACTCTTTGGGCCGTATTGTTTGAATGTCTTCTTGTCGATGTTCTCCTCGATGATCTTCTGGAAGTCCATTGATGTTGTTCTCGAAGAGAAATTAATGTTCAAGACCTGGAAACGGTCGATATCAAGACTTCGGAAGCATGACTGAACAGTAACAGTTTTGGCAGTTCCTGAATCACCACAGAACAAGGCTGGTTTCTTGAGTTACATTATCTGATTGAGAAGCCAAGCATATCTGATTGTGTCAACAGTGGGAACCAGGATAGCTGCGAACTTTTTATTTGCTGGTGCAACATATTCAGGTACCTTCTCATCCCATCTGACGAAGGTCAGACCGTCAATGTTGAAAAAGTTTTCATAGAGTGAGCTCGATGGCATGATAAGGCCACTCAAGTTCTTCAAGAAGTCACTGAATTTCTCTCTGTCGGTCTCGACGAGGGAACCACCAAGAGACCAGGTCAAGCAGAAGATGAAGAACTTCTCAAGTTGGTCGAATTCCTCTGGTGGATTCTGCTCTGGCTCTGGCAGCATTGAGTCGACCAAATCACAGAGTTGTCTTACCAAGTTGAGGTTGGTCCTGGGAGTAATGTTCTCCATTGCTGGGAGAAGCTCCTCGGTGCCATCGTTTCCTTCAAAGATTCTCTCAATGCACTGGAAGACGTACTTGGTGTACAGCTCTTAGAAGGACTCGGCCATGATCTCTCCATACTTGTCCTTCTTCTGTTGAACCCACCTCTCGAAGAAGGGGGCATATCCGAGGTTCTTGGAATCAACGAACACCATACCGCACCTGGAAATTGTAGCTGGAGAGGCATATTGAAGGTCATAGACTTCAAAAAGCATTGCACAATGCTTAAGCAGACGGATACGATCACCGTTTGCCAAGGTCAGAATTCTGTTATCGTCCATGACAGAGTTCATGTTCTCTACCCACACAGCATCGACATCTCCGTCATAGAGGATCCACCTCCTCTCTTCCTTGCCTGGCTGCAAGTCCTGGTTCATGTCCTTGAAGATCTTTGAGAGAAGACCGTCTGTCCAATCTCTGCTGTCTGGATCCAAGACACCATAGAGCTCATTCAGGGTGATCATCTTTGGATTAATCGTGAAGATCTAGGTTGGATGTTCGGTCGATGACTTCAAAGAAGCGGCCAATGAATCGATGATGACAGATTTGCCAGAACCGGTTGGCCCGACAACCATCGTGGTGTGACGAGTTTGCATGGTCTCATAGAGCTGAACGACCTTGTCGACCTGTTTGAAGAAAAGCTCCTCATCTGAGTGTTTGTTTCCGCACTTCTCAAGATAGTCAATGATGTGGCCATTAAGATCCTCATAGCCAACCCTGTCGGCTTTGATTCCTGGGAACAAGTCATTGATAAGTCCCGAGAACAGAGGGACATCCTCAAAGACGAACTTGGGCATGTTCATATCTCTCAGCGCTCTCATGAGCACAATGTCTTCGGGCAATTCACTGTATTGTCTCTTGAGTTGACCAGCCATCACCAGCACAGACTTCAGGGCTCTCAGACCGAAATCATAATGATACTGCTTGGAGAGCTGCTCCTTGGACAACCTATACAGCACAGTCATCTTCTTGGCAAGGATCTTCGCCTGTGTGAATCCTTCAGACATGAGCATGTTCTCGCAAATGAGCAGCAAGTCTGGAACAACCATCGTTACTGGTCTGAAAAGAGCCTTCAGGTTGTCAGGGAGCTCAGATCTTCCGGCATAACCTGGATTCATGGTAATGAAGATACCGATGCTCGGCATGAGTTTCATATCACTTCCAAGGAAATCGATCTTCTTCTTGCCGAAGGTCAGACCATTCTGGATCAACTTGATCTAGGCAGAAACGACCGACAACACCTCGACATTGATTCTGTTGAACTCATCGAAGCAACCCCAGAATCCTGTCTGGATCAGTCCAGAGAAGATGATTCCCATTGCAACGTAATCGAGGGTTTCACCACAATTCGTGACCAGACATCTCAAGGCAAGACCCTTTGCAAGATCCTTAACTGTCTCAGTCTTTCCGGTACCGGCTGGTCCAGCTGGTGCTCCTCCCAACTTAAATGTAAGAGCAGTAGTCAGGGTCATTACACATCTATCCGTCAATGGTGTGATAACCAGTCTTCCATTGAGTCCTTGATACTCATAGCAATAGTTGAAAGTACCAGTGCATTGTCTAATTGCAATGTCATCATTCTTGAGATCCCAATAGAATCGAAGCTGGGACTCCCAATCGAATGCCTTTGCGGTGTTGATAGAATCGCGGACGAATCGATCGACAATATCTCTTGCATGTACATCAAGAATAATTAGTGTATTCACACATTTCCTTACATTTGGTGGGATCTTCTCTCTGACAAGTGCAATCAGATCATTGAGGTAACTGGTCTCTAAGGAGAGCTCGTTCTTCATCGCATGTGGATCAGTTTGGACTCTGTAGAATACATCTTCCACGGCGAAGGTCCACCAAATCTATGTGCCGACCAAGGCAACCATACCGATCTATTCCTTGATCCACTCGATTCGATCGGACTTGGCGTAGTGGAACACAGCCTTTTTGGTGATGAGCTTCAGAGTAGCTTTCATTTCTTCATCTACTCTGGTCATCCAGTCCTCTACGTTACCCTCTGGCTTGACTGGGGTCTCGAACTCGTATTCCTCGGCCTCATCGGATGCCATACCGCACATTTGCTTGTCACCCTTTCCGAAGATGAGTTTCTTGCAGTTATCGAAAAGACTCAGCAAGAATGGCTGGATTGACTTTGGATCAGAGCTACCAAGAATTTGCAGAAGATCATCGTTGGGGATGAAGTAGAACCTTGGGAAGCTCATTTGTTTGGACTCAAGATAGTTGGACAAACTCTTTTGGCATTTATCAAGGTCGAAGGAGATGTTCTTGAGGTCGTTGAGACGGTTGCCTCCGTCAGCCTTCACACAAGCCTGCAGAACGTTTGGTTGCTTATACGCTGCCTCCATGATTTTCTTGTAGGCTGCATCTGTCTTTCCGAATTTCTTGGCTTCGTCTGGCAGTTGCATCTTGATATCGTCGGAAGCAAAGATGCTCTCGAGGTACATCCATTTCCTCTGAACGACCATCCATGTGGAAATGACATCGCTGATGATGTTCAAGTCTCTCTCCCACTGGGTTACACGAGACTTAATCGCTCTAACATACTTGGAAGCTGAAAGAGATTGCAGGATCAGGATGTTATCCTCTAGAAGCTGCCCGATTTCATCTGGGGACTTCATTGAGTGGCCTTTGATCTCGGCACCTCTTTTGTACACTCCAATCTCGAAAGTTGCCTGCCGCCAAGCTTGGTCAATCTTTAAGATGTTCTCCTCGTTCTTCGCTTCTTCTTTGGCCTCAACGCAGATTGCCATGACCGCCTCCTCGTAGTCTTGAAGCTCGAGCTCGAACACTCTGCTCAAGGTCAAGGTCTTGAGATTGATTTCACCAAGATCTTTGCCAGTCTCTTCCATGATTCTCTTCCAATGGCGCTCTTGAATAGCTCCGCCACTCAGCTGCTCAATGAGTGGAAGAGAGTCTTTGAAACCTGCGATAGTCTCCCTCAACTTCACGAATGGATGGATTTGCTCTGCCTGTTGCAGTTTTGATTGAAGCTTCTTAACTTGCTTTTCAAAATGTTCCGCTGAAGCTACAAGCTGATTGGCATCGAGCTTTAACCAGGAGAGCACACTGAACTCTTTCAGTTGATTCACATGCTCCTTGTAGATTCCATAGATCAAGTCATATTTCTTGTTTGCTTCCTCCATTGCAATGAGCTCTGGGAATTTGGAAATTGGGAGATTGAAGAGCTTCTCAGCGAGTACATTTTCCTCTCTAATTCTGTTGAAGCTCCTGATTTTGTCTTTTGAAGCTGTCAAGAGCTCAGCACCCTCCTCAAGTGAGACTGATGGAGTACCTGGGCCTTTGCTCATGTACTGATCGTACTCGTCTTTGATTTTTCCCTTGAAAGTTTCGACTTCTTGCTTTGTCACTTCAGCGAAGTTCTTTTTGAAGTCATTGACGTCGAAATCTTTTCTATCAGCGAACTCCAAAAGCTCCTGCCAGTTGGTCATCGCGTTCTCTACATCTTTCTATGTCTCTTCGTCAATCTCATAGTTGTAGATGCTGAGCACTCTGAATTGCTCCTGAACCTCCACAATTCTGAACTCCATATCCATTGACTTGTTCTTGATTTCACTGATGACATTCAGCAGTTGTTTGAGTTGCTCGATCGCACCCATCTCTCCACGGAGGGCCTTGTCGTAGTTAGCTGTCTCAGTCATGATAGCCTTCAGCTCTTTGGTGGCAATCGCCTTCAAGGACTCTCCAAGGATCTACAGCCACTCACCAACCTGCTGGATGGTGCTCTCCTTGACCTCGGAGTTGTCTATCAGGACGAAGTAGTTCTGCTGCTCGCTATCGTTCTGAAGGTTCAAGTCTCTATAGTGGTTGAACACCAGGATCTTCTTCTCGATGTCTTGAGTCGATTGACTCTTGTCGATCTGCTTCTGAAGCTTGGTCATCTCGTTCTTGTTGAACAACAGCTTGAATTGGAATCGCATAATCCAGCCTCTCTCAAGCAAGCTGAACTTCTCAATGATCTAATTTTTGCACTGAATGATTTCATAATGAAGCTGAGAAATCATCTTGTTCTGCATCACATCATCGAAGAAGGTGTATGGGATGTACTTTTCGGCTGTTTCCTCATGGAGTCTCTCCTCGAAGATCTTGGCGAAGCCATCCCACCATCTGCCGAAGCTCTTGGTGGACTCAAGGATGTTTCGGCTGATCTTGTCAAGCTGGGTTCTCAGCTCGTCTACAGTTGGGTGGAAAGTGATTCCAGGATGGTTGTATGAACTTGCCATCTTTACCAAGCAAGGTCTCTCAGTTCTCGACCAGATAGTCTTGTTCGCGGCGAGAGCCCTCACAATCATTTTGGTGATTGCATTGAAGATTCTGCGCTCCCAATACATGTAGTATGGGCGCATTTCTTCGGATGCCTTTGACTGATCGGCATTGTTTTTGACCGTGCACTCCTCAATGCTCTTCAAATACTGATCTCCAATGTTTTGATAGTCTTTGACAAGCTCTGCCAAAATCTTTACTCGATAAGTCTCAAAGTAGTCGAAGAACTCTGTGATGTCCATTGGAGTCTTCCTCTCAAAATCAATTTGTCTGATGATCTGGGCGTTTTCGATTGCTGAGACCTTCTTCTCGATGTTCTGAGCGTGCTGGAGCACGATGCTCTTGGTCTCCTTGAAGGTGTCGATGGCGGTTTGGCATTCCTTGATGTACTCGTCGATCGAAAGCGAGAACCAGTTGTGGTTCCTGTAGCCCTTGTCCATATGCCTGTTCAGCTTATGGATCTCAGTGTGCATCAGTTTCTTCTCGACTGGCTTCAAATTGCTCAGTGCTGATTTGTAGCATCTCAAGAGTTGCTTAAGCCTGTCAACGTGCCTCATGTAGTCCTTCTCTTGGAGAGCAATATTGATGATTGTCTGTGGAATGGCCTTGCCGATTCTGTCGAGGAATTTGGCCTCCCTGATGATGACCTTCAGATCAGGAGCAAAGTTCACCTCGTAGTCTACGTTCTCGCCGACCTTGAACCTTTTGAGGATGTTCTCTTTGAGAAGTTTGATAGCTTTGTCGGTATTCTCTGCCTCCCACTCTGCAAAGATCTGCTGCTCGTAGTTCTTATCGAGCTCCTTAGCGAGCTTGACGTATCTGCAAGCAACATCTCTGAAAGTCCTGGACTAGAGTTAATCAGACTTGTTCTTAAACTTCTGAATTGGTGCCTTGATCCTTCCCATGATCGACCTAGCCCATGCAATCTAGCCAGCTTTTGGTGGCATGTTCTTTGAAATGGGTGGTGATGCTCGACCATCTGCAAAGAGTGTATCCATTACTTTCAGCTCGACCTCGTATCGCCTGAGCACATCATCGTACATGTTGTTGAGCAAGACCTTGATTGCATCTCTTGTCTTGACATTCTGGAACTTGGATAGAAGATTGAATGCTCCTTCAGAAGAGTTCAGCTGTTCAGAGAACGTCTTCTCGATCAGGTTTACGACCTGTTAATCGATTGACTTGATCGAGTTGTTGAAGTCTTGGAACAAGGTCTTCCACTTCAGCTGGTTCTCCGACTTGTCGGAGAAGACATCTCTTGGGAATGCCTCAAGCTTTCTGACTTGGTCCTTGACTTTCTCGTTCTCGGCGTCAATCTGTTCGGCATTACCGGTGACTGCTTTCAAATCTGGTCCCAGGATCGCGTAAAACTCCTGGATGATGATGCAGGCTTGCTCGAGATCCTCGAGGACGTTTTTCATGTGGCCTGGAGCGTTAAAGATCTCTTTGGTCTTTTGGAAGTCCCATCTCTTGACGGTCTGTTAAGCCTCGATGTCTCTCCTGGTCTATTAGAATTCTTTGGTCCATTTCTCAAGCACGGCCTTGCCTTGCTTGATGATCTCAATGGATTTGTGTGGAGGCTCCTTGAAGATCTTGGTGATGTCAATCTTGGCCTTGACCTTGTCACAGATCTCATTTGAGATGCTCTCTAGGATATCCTCCATCTTTGTATCGTTCTGGTTGATGTGCCTGGAGATTGTCCAAATGAGCTTCAGTCCAGTCAGGAGGGAAGGAAGAGTCTCCTCGATGATCTGCAGATCACCTCTGGCAATGTTCTTGAACTGTCTGTCCAGTGTGTTCAAGAACTTGACGAAGTCCTTTGCCTAAGCGTGCAGCTTCTGGAACGACTGGTACTGGGTGGTGTAGTTGTCAAGCTGATAGCCGTCGGGCCTCTGCTCATTAAGCTCCATTACCTTGATGATTTTCTTCACCTGAGGCTTGTTGAGCTGCTGATAGAGAGTATTGAACGTGGCGGCTCTCTGCCTCCAGTACTCGGTCTCGCCCTGGGCTGACTAGGTGTCCTTGGGGCGCTGGTTCTCTCTCTCAATGGTTTCCTTGATGGTTGCGGTCCATTGCTCGATTGTCTCTATGAGTTCTTCGATGAGGGCTCTGTCGTTACAGAGGTCTTCGCTCTGCTTATCTGGCAACTCTGGAATCCTGATGGTAATGTTACCGTAGGCCTACTGCAAGGAGATGAAGACTTGCTTGACAAACTTCTCCATCTGGAGCCGTGAGTCAGGCTTGCCCTCCATGAGCGGCAGGTAGACCTTTCTGATCATGTCGGTAAGCTCATCGAGCCTATCCTTCATTTCGTCTGTCTTTGTCTGCATATTAACTGAATAAATACGAGATTATACGAACTGTCTTAG
>Ga0308134_1000039_pt1 | contig 13675 bp, 20 predicted proteins | sample CB21_1120_Surfac_FD_203057 | JGI IMG/M metagenome (GOLD analysis project Ga0308134, IMG submission 203057) | Metatranscriptome of marine microbial communities from Western Arctic Ocean, Canada - CB21_1120_Surface (Metagenome Metatranscriptome) | ecosystem: Environmental > Aquatic > Marine >... | reverse complement strand
TGAGCACAGTTGCTCCACCAAAGTTTTATGATTAGAAACCACCCATCAACCCACAAGACTATCAGGTTGCCTACTTCATGAAGAAGAAGCAAGGTGACATCATCACCATTGACAACTTGCAAGAGTGCATACTATTCAAATCCATTGGTATGGACCCACTTGAAGATTTGTTGGAGAAGATGAATACTGAGTATGCCAAGAAGCTCCTTCAGGAAAATGAATGGCCAGATGGTGTCAAGAAAGAGTTCGTGGCCAACCTTCATAGGTTCATGGCATCCATGAACGAGACCACACACCTTGCTAGAGGTTAAACCTTCCTCTATATCCCAGAGGAGGATCTTACTGACATTGAGGCTGCTGCAAAAGACAAAGATCTCCTTTAACGACTTGAGTCCACAGTTATCTACTGGACTCGTCAGATTAAGGAACTTGTCTCTAACCAGGACTCACCAACCAATCATGCGATTGAAAGTCCACTTGATGAGATCGCATACTGGAACAAGAGAACTGCCAATCTTGTTGTGTTGACTTAGAGGCTTCAGTAACCAATGTTAAAGAAGATCATCAAGGTTTTGGAGCATGCATCAAGCTCTTATCTTCCAGGCTTCATTGACTTGGAGAAGAAGATTCAAGCCGGCTTTGATGAAGCCCAAGACAATTTGCAATTCTTGAACACTCTCTCGGAACCATGCAGAAAGATTGAACAAGCCAAACCAAAGGATATTCCAAAGATCTTACCAGAAGTTCTAAACAGTGTGAGGATAATTTGGGAGCTCAGTAAGTACTACCACACTCCAGAAAGAATGAAGGGACTACTTACTAAGATCAGCAACTAGATCATTAAGAGATGCAGAGCCAAGATCAATAAGGACGACATGCTTGAAGGAGATGTTGAAAAATGCATGTCTGATCTCCAAGAGAGCATCAACTGCTGCAGAGAGTGGAAAAACATCTGCCTCAAGAGCTAAAAGATGATCAAGAAATACTCCTCCAGGAAGAACTGGGAACTTGACTCCGATGAGACCATCTTTGCTGAGAACGAAGCTTTCATTCAAAGATGCAAAGACTTACTGGAGATCTGCGAAGGTCAACTTCAGTTTGCCAGAAAGGGTGAGAAGTAAGGCATGCCAGTGTTTGGTGGTACAAAGGGACCTGAATATACAGAGAATTTGTATGAATTGGAGCGAATGTTCGCCAAGCATCTGTAAAACATCAAGAACCTTGAATACGATATCTTAGATGTTAAGATCACTAAATGGCATGATGACTATGGATAACACTTCAAAGAATAATGCAAGAGTTTAGAAATCATGTACTAAAACATCATTTAACTTGCTTTCAAGAATGTTTCAACCGTTTCTGATGCTGTTGAAATGCTAGAGAACTTCGACTCATTGGCCAAGAGACCACTTGTCAAGGAATTCGTTCAAAAGAGAGCTGCCGATATGGTCTACAAGCTCTTCAGAGATGAAATCAAGGAAGTCGAAGAGACATTTGAGGCTAACCCAAGGAGACCTCCACCGATGCCATTCTCTCACCCAAAGCATGGTGGTCTTGCTATTTGGGCACAGAGTCTTTTGGTTAGACTTAAGAAATCAATGACCGCAATTGAGGGTTTGTATTTCATTCCTGAGCATCCTCATGCTAAAGAAGCTCTTGAAAAATACACTAAACTTACTGTTCAACTCGATTCCTTCATTGCTACCACCTGCTTCAACAACTGGAAAAATGAAATTGAACAAATGGACTCTTAAAACATTGATTCCAAACTTGAGGTGCCCGTTCTGATCAGATCAGACAACAACCACCGAGAACTTCCACCAAGCATTGATCAGAATCCTCTCTTCTCAAGATCAAAGAAGAGTGGTCTTCTTGAAAGTAACTTCGATTGCGACTTGCATAAAGTGATGGTAGAAGTGTCTTACTGGACCAAAATCCAAACGCTTGGTTTCGTAACTATTCCTCATAATGTTCAGAGACTTCTTCAGAGAAAAGAGCAGTTGAGAATCCTTAGAGAGAATGTGATGCTCATCGTCAGAGATTACAATAACATCATCCATACCATTGATGATAAAGAGAAGTCTTTGTTTAGTGAGCATCTCGATATTTTGGACAGAACTATTGCTCCAGGTATTGGAAAATACAATTGGGGTTCACAAGCCGATACTTTTGTCTATGCATGCAGAAAGGAATGCCAAGAAGTATTCTCAAATGTAAAGAAATTCCAGAACAATGTGATGAAAATAAATCAGGAATTTGAAAAGATCTCAACATCAGTATTGACTAATGTTCAAAAGAAGCTTTATCTATTGTCTGAGTTCATCAGATAACAAGAAGACACTCTTAAGACAAGAGAGCAAGACTTCATCAACTCCTTTGAAAAGATCTCAAGAAAAGTGATGAAAACCTATGATCTCTTCATTCATAGAACCACCAAGATTCAGAACGAATGGCTCAAGTTTGTACACCGTCTTGACAGTCAACTTGAAGCTTCTCTGAAATAATCAGTGAAAAACACCCTTCGCGATTTAGGAAGACAGATCATTGGAGACAGATAGAGATAAGAGCTTGTCCCTATCTTCAGAGTATATACTATCCTTGATCCAAACCACGTCAACTGGAAGATCATTCATGACCCTACTCATGAAGAACTCAAGTCTAACATCCAAGTTTTCATCTAGAAGATTATCCATGTTACCAGAGTTGTACCAAGAGTTGAGAAGGTCTTCAGAGAGAAAAGAGATGCCAAGATTGCTGCCATCAAGAAAGACCTCGATGAGTCAGAGAAGAGTGGAGGCAACACCGCTCAAGCATTTGCCAGAGCTGGTATGAGGCCAGATGTGACCTATCAGAATCTTTCTGAAGAAGAGAAAGAAATTCAATGGAAAGCAAGATGGGAATTACCAAGACCATTGGAAGAAAAACCAGAATATGCTGCAAGAATTGCAAGAAACAGAAAAGTTAACAACAGAACAGTTGAAATCATTTCTGGTATCGAAAAGATCCAGACAAACATGGAAGAAGACAGAAAACATTGGCAGGCATCTGAAGAAGTGCGTTAGCTGTACAACATTCGGACAGAGAGAGGTAAGAAACGTATATTAAGAGGAACACAAGGTGAACTTGATTAGGATCCTGTGCAACGGTACAAAGAATCTATTGAAAGTCTCATTGATGTGATGAATGATGTGAAAAACAAGCAACCCCAAAAGCCAGAGCAATTCATTATCCTGGATTGCTCAAGACTGAAGGCAAGTTTGACTGAATATGGGCATGACTTCATTCAATAGATCTTCCAGCACTTAATCAAAGAATCAAAAGAGGATCTGAACAACTTGTTAAATGAGTTCACTGAAACTATCGAGGAACTAAAGACACCACCAACCAAACTAGAGCATCTGAAGAAAAACAAAGATCTCTACAATGAAGTTAGAGGAAAGTTAAATGTACTCGATGCCAGAAGAGAACCAATCAAGAAAAAGTTCTAATACATCCAAGAGCAAGATCAAGATATTGGATTAACTGAGCTCAGTGATGAGGACAAGGCTAAGCTAGAGAGTCTTGATGAAGCATGGCATAGATTCAATGATGGGTTAGATGAGGCAAATCTTATTATTTAGAAATGCTACCAATAACTCAAGAGTGAAGTTGATAGTTCAATTGAAGATTTCAAGAAAGAATGTCAGGATAACAAAAAGAAATTCCAAATTGATGCACCATACACTGTAGACAAGAACTTCGATAACCTCAAGGCATTCGAAAAACTCTAAGAATTCAAAGGTCAAACTTAAGAACTCAGATCTACTGAGGAGGCAATGAAATTTGGACTTGAGATTTTCGATATTGAACCAATGATTTACCCAGAAGTTACTCTTGTAGAAAAGGAAATTTCCTAACTCACAGAGATTTGGGAGGTGAAAAACGAATGGGATAAACAATGGGAGAGCTGGAAAGACACAAAGTTCTATGACCTAGACATCGAAAATATGGAATATACAGCTATAGATTTCCAAGGGAAGTACGAAGGCTTCGACAAAGATGTGAAAGAGTGGGGAGTGTTCACATTCCTTAAGGCTGAGATTGATAAGTTCAGATCTACAATGCCACTTATCGAGAATCTCAAAGACCCTGCTATGAGAGACAGGCATTGGAAAGAACTCAGATTCGAAGTTAAAGATGATTTTGATGAGACCAGTGATGAATTTAACCTCGAAAAAGTCTTCAGTTTGAATCTTACAAACCATCAAGATAAGATTTTTGAGTTAGGAGACAATGCTAGAAAGCAGCTGAAAATAGAAGTTGCCCTTAAAGACATCAAATATACATGGGAAGAGTCTCCAAAATCAAACCTCGACATTGAGAAGCAAAAATCTAAGGCTGACCAAGAGGAATTCTTCTGCATCAGATCAACTGATAACATCATGGAACTCATTGAAGATCATGGTGGTAAGCTCAGCAACATGAAGAGTTCACCATACTACAAAGAATTCGACACTAAAATTGATTATTGGGAATCGAATATTGCCTAAATCACAGAGACCCTCGAAATGCTACTTGCAGTCTAAGGAAAGTGGAAGTATCTAGAATCAATCTTCAGAGGTCAACCAGATATCTCCAAGTAACTTCCCAACGAAGATTCAATTTTCAAGAGAAACAACTAGATCTTCAAGACTGAGATGGAAAGAATCAACAAGGAATGCAATTGTTTGAGAGCCTTGATAGTCAAGAATTTCCTTCCTCTTCTCTTTGATCTTAACAGATAATTTGAAATTATCCAAAAGAACTTGAACTAGTTCTTGGAAGCCAAGAGAGGACAGTTCCCAAGATTCTATTTCCTCTCTAACGAGGATCTTCTTGAGATTATTGGTTAATCAAAGGATCCAAAGCCAATTCTTCAACATATTAGTAAGATTTTCGAAGGTATCGATGATCTGAGATACTCAGAAGTTGGAGGAAGAAATGCAAAGAACTACAAGATTGAGGCTTTAATCTCACCAGAGAGAGAATTCGTTGACATTACTCCAATTCTTGTTGAAGCGAAAGTTGAGTCATGGTTGAAGAAGCTTGTTACTGAAATGCAAGATGCTCTTCGAAAGATATTCTGGAAGATCCATCATGAGCAGGTGACCCAATCTAAGAAACATTTGGAAAAAGATAAGTTGATGACTGTTATCAAAGCTAATCAAGGTCAAGTTTTGATAACGACGATGCAAATGTAATGGACGACTGAAGTTACTGCTGCCTTGATCCAACTTGAGACTCCAGGCGCAGCAAACTCTCTTAAGAAGTGCAAATAGAGTTATAAGAAGAAGGTTGATAATTACATCGAGTTAGTTGAGAAGCCAGGTCTTCAAAAATTAGAGAGACTTAAGTTAGTCTCGCTGATTATTATCGATGAACACAACAGAGAAATCATTGAAATGCTCCATTAGCAAAAAGTCACTTCACCAGCACAGTTCGAATGGCTCTAACAATTGCGATTCAGCAAAGCTAATGATGAGGGTGGAAAATTGTACATTCAAGTTGATTAAACCAACTGTACATTCGACTACGGTTATGAGTATCAAGGCAACAACGGAAGGTTGGTTATCACTACTCTAACTGACAGGGCTTATATGACACTTACCAATGCACTTAATATGCAGAGAGGTGGTGCTCCACAAGGTCCAGCTGGTACTGGTAAGACAGAAACTGTCAAGGATTTGGGTAAGAATCTAGCTTTCTTCGTTGTTATTCAGAATTGTTCAGATTAAATGGATATTGTTTCTCTTGGAAAGATCTTTGCTGGTCTTGCTCTTTCAGGAGCATGGGGTTGCTTTGATGAATTCAACCGTATCTTACTTGATGTATTATCTGTCGTAGCCTAACAAGTTCAAATCATTCTTGATGCTATCAGAAAGAAAGAAGCAAGTACACCATTCGGTGAGCTCAACATTCAAGTACAGAAAGACACTGGTCTATTCATCACAATGAATCCAGGTTATGCTGGTAGATCTGAGTTACCAGACAATCTTGCTTGCTTGTTCAGACCAGTAGCAATGATGGTTCCAGATTTTGGTGCTATTGCTAAGATTACTCTCATGTCCGAAGGTTTTAAACAAAATGAGACTCTTGCCAAGAAAGTGGTGACAATCTATGATTTGATGAAGAAACAGCTTTCAAAGCAAGATCATTATGATTTCGGTATGAGAGCCGTTAAGTCTGTGCTTAATGCCTCAGGAAGAATAAAGAGAGATGGTGGAGATATTGATGAGATCACAGTCATCATAAAGGCTATCAGAGACATGAACTTACCAAAGTTCATTGCTGAAGATGTTATCCTATTCGATAACTTATTCATTGACTTGTTCCCAGACTGTGAAGAGCCAGAAAATGATAATGATGCCTTATAAATAGCAATTGAAGAGGCCATGTTGAGAAAGAATCTGCAACTCAATGAGAATCTAGTTGTTAAAATTATGCAACTATACGAATCAAAGGTCACTCGACATGGTAACATGCTTGTTGGTCAAACTATGTCGGGCAAATCAAGATGCTGGGAGATTCTTCTGGATGCGATGAATCAACTGAACGAGGAAGAAAAGGAAAGGAAAGGATCAAATCAATCTGAGTATAAAGATCAAGCTGTAAAACATGAGTTGATTAATCCAAAATCAATTTCAATTGATGAACTATTTGGTTACCTTGATGACTAAAACCCACCATAATGGAATGATGGTATCCTGTCAAATGTGCTTAAGAGAATCTGTCTCGAGAAAGTTGAACAGAGATGGATGATTCTAGATGGTCCTGTTGACACACTCTGGATTGAATCACTCAATTCTGTGCTTGATGACAATAAATTGTTGACACTGAATAATGGTGACAGAATTGCCCTATCTCCAAATGTTAGACTTCTGTTTGAAATTGAGAATCTTGCTGTTGCCTCACCAGCTACTGTATCAAGAGCTGGTATGATATACATGGATCTTGATGAACTTGGATGGGAACCATACGTAGCATGCTGGATCAAACAAAAGCCAGGCGAAGAATTCAGAGAACAGTTGAACGAGCTCGTTGACAAGTATGTTCCAAAAGTTCTCAAGGTCAAGCAGACCTAATGCAAGGAACTTGCTACGACAAGTGAGATTGCTTGTGTCATCAACATGTGCAAATTGTATGATGCCTTGTGCAGTAAACTAACTCAAGGTGAGGATGAGGACGGTGAATCCTACAAACTTTATATTGAGAAATGGTTCGTGTTTTGTCTTATATGGTCAATTGGTGCAACTGTAGAGGAAGGATCAAGAAGAGAGATTGATTATATTCTCAGAGATATTGAATCAATGTTCCCACACTCAAATACTGTGTATGAGCATTATCTCAACTAAGAAAAACATGAGTGGGCTCCTTGGGATGAGAAACTCCAAGCTAACTGGAAGCCAATAGACAAAGATTTCCACAAGATCAACGTACCAACTGTTGACACCATCAGAAACAGATACATCGTACAAGCTCTTCTTGATCATGGATCATAAATTTTGCTTGTCGGACACTCTGGTGTAGGTAAGACAGTGCTTGTTGATGGTATCTTAATGACCCTTGACGCCAACACTAACCATTTCACCATCAACTTCTCCGCTGGTACCACATCCGTCAATACTCAAGAGATTATTGAGAGCAACTTCGAAAGAAGAGCCAAAAACAAATACAGACCTAAAAATGCCAAACAAAAGGCTGTCTGTTTCATCGATGATTTGAACATGCCAAGACTCGACACATTCGGTTCACAACCACCATTGGAATTGATGAGGCAATGGATCGACTACGAGTTCTGGTATGACAGACAAAAGATCATGCCAAACAATATCCAAGATTTGCAATTCTTGTCAGCAATGGGCAAACCAGGTGGTGGTAGAGCAGAAATCTCCAGTCGTATCTTGTCCAAGTTCCACGTTATCAACTACACAATTCCATCGGAGTCGAATATGAAGAGAATTTTTGAAACAATTGCTGGTTTCAAATTCCATCTATTCGATGAAGAGGTCAAGAATCTAGCTGAACCACTAGCTATTGCAACAATCAACTTGTTCAATATCATCCAAGAACAGTTCTTGCCCACTCCTGCCAAGAGTCACTATGTATTCAACATGAGAGATGTTTCAAAGGTATTCTAGGGACTCTACCAAGCAGACAAGAACTTCTATGAAAACAAAGAGCAAATCCTCAAGCTCTGGTCTCACGAGATTCTTAGAGTGTTCCAAGACAGACTCAACTCCTTCGATGACAGAGACAAGTTCAAGATCTTCCTCAATGAGCAATTGGAGAATAACTTCCAGTTGAACTATCTGGAGTACTGCACCACAAACGGAGAGGATACCATTTTCGTTGACTTCATGAACGAGAACATGCAAGTATATGAAGAGGCAACTGACTTCCAAAAGCTTAGAACTTATCTCAATGAGAAGCTTGATCAATACAACATGCAACCGAAGCTCACCAAGATGAACTTAGTGCTGTTCAAGGATGCTATCACGCACGTGGCCAAAATCTATCGTGTCATCAATCTGAAGAGAGGACATGCATTCTTGGTCGGTGTTGGTGGTTCTGGTAGGCACTCATTGACCAGATTGGCTGCTTTTATCTCATAAATGAATATGTTCTAACTTGAGGTCACAAAAGGATTCAACCTTAAGAACTTTAGAGAGTTCTTGAAAATCATGTACGAGATGGCTGCATTCAGAGGAAAGGACAAGCTCAAGACCGTCTTCATTTTCTCAGATAAGGATGTTGTACATGAATCATTCCTTGAGGATATTCAAAACATGCTTAACGGTGGTGTAGTTCCAAATCTCTACAACAATGAAGAACTTGCCAAAATCCGCGACGAGTTAAGAAGACCATACAAAAAGGCAGGAAACACAGTTGAAACTCCTGACGCTATGAATGAATTCTTCTTCAATAATATTAAGGACAACCTCCACTTGAGTATATGCATGAGTCCAATCGGTCAAGACTTCAGAGACTATGCCAGAATGTACCCAGCACTTATCAACAATACGACAATCGACTGGTTCATGGGATGGCCAGCTGAAGCCCTTACTGAGGTGGCCATGAAGTTCATTGGAAATATGGGCATGGATCCATCCCTTAGTGCAGGTCTTTCTGCTCTGTGCTCATACGCTCATACAACTACCACTGATCAGGCTGAATTGATGAAGTAAGAGCTGAAGAGAATCTTCTATGTCACACCAACCAACTACATCGAGCTTCTCAAAGGATATGAGCAAATTATTGTTGCCAAGAGAACATATGTAGACACCTAGAGAAATAAGCTACGAAATGGTTTGAGTAAGCTTGAAGAAGCCAAGATTCAGGTAGAGAGAATGTCAGCTGAGTCTGAAATCAAGAGAGCAGAAGTCTCAAAACAATAGAAGATTTGCGAAGAGCTCATGATCAACATCGCAAAGGAAAGAAAGAACGCAGATGAGCAACAAGTCAACATTGAGGCTCAAAGAGTCAAAATTGAGAAAGAAAAGGAAGAGACACTGCAATTGCAGCAAGATGCTGAGGCAGAACTTAAAAAGGCTGAGCCAGCATTGCAGGCAGCACAACAAGCTCTTGAAATGCTTGATAAGAAATATATTGCAGAAATCAAGTCTTTCACTGCTCCACCACCAGATGTTGCCACAGTCATGAATGCTGTCATGATTGTGTTCCAAAAAGAAGCAAACTGGTAAACGGTCAAGAAAGAGCTCGCAGACTCACAATTTGTGAAGAAAGTCATGGAGTTCGATAAGGAAAACATCAGCCCAGCTACTCTTAAGAAAATTGAGAAGTACACCAAGATGGAGAACTTCCAGCCACAATATGTGAGTAGGGTTTCTATGGCTGCAGGAGCTCTTTGCATGTGGGTGCGATCACTTGAAGATTACTCTAAAGCACTGAAGGTTGTTGCACCAAAGAGAGCAAAGAAAGCATATGCCGAAGAGCAACTGAAAAAGAAGATTGCATTCTTGGAAGGCCTTGAGATTGAGTTCAAAGCACTCGCTGATAAACTCGCAGAACTTGAGGAGACTTACAAGAAGACAACCTCTGAGATGGCTGCATACAAGGCTGAGCTTCATAATCTCCAAGTAAAGATTGATCGAGGTGACAAACTCATTACCGGACTTGCAGGTGAGAAGACTCGTTGGGAGGCTACTCTTATCGAGCTCGATGATCAATACGAGAAACTCATTGGAGATTGCATTCTTGCTGCTGCCTTCATGAGTTACTGTGGACCATTCCCATCAGAATACAGAGACAGTCTTATTGCCAATTGGGTCTCACAAGTTGAACTGCATAAGATTCCATTCACATAAGGCTTTGACTTCGCTGGATTCATGGCTGATGCTGCTCAAGCTAGATAATGGTAACTCAATGGATTGCCAACGGACAAATTCTCCACTGAGAATGGTGTCTTCGTGACTAAAGGCCTGAGATGGGCGCTCAATATTGATCCATAGAGCCAAGCAATGAACTGGATCAAGAGAACTGAAGGAGACTAACTTGTGATTGCAGATTACAAGGATCCTAACTACATCAAACTAATTGAACAAGGAATCATTCACGGCAGAAAAGTACTATTCCTTGATGTTGGAGAGGATATGGACCCAGTTCTCGACAATATCCTTAACAAGTCATTCATCACAGTAGGAAGAAACCTTTGCGTGAAGGTTGGTGATAAGGAAATTGAATACAACAAAAACTTTAAACTCTTCATCACCACAAGAATGAGCAATCCAGTCTACACTCCAGAAGTTTCAACTAAGGTCACTGTGGTCAACTTCACTGTCAAGGAGTCTGGTCTCGAGGAATAATGCTTAGGTATTGTCATTAAGGCCGAACAACCAAGTCTTGAGAACACAAAGAACGAGGTTATTTCCAAAATCGCCACCAATAAAGCTACCATCCTTCAGCTTGAAGATGATATTTTGATGATGCTTTCTGAATCCAAGGTCAATCTGTTGGAAAATGTAGAACTTATTGACAAGCTTCAATCATCGAAAGAGACATCTGATGATGTGAAACAAGCTCTTGAACAAGCAGAAATTACGATGAAGAAGATTAATGACACTCGAGAAATGTACAGATCATGTGGTAGACAAGCTTCTATCCTATTCTTCGTGTTGAATGACCTGAACAAGATCGACCCAATGTATCAATTCAGTCTTGAGTGGTACAAGGCCTTGTTCATGAGATCTATCGAGGACAGCAGAGAGTAAATGTTCCAGGATAGAATCAAGAGTATCACGAAGTTCCACACTCTCCAAGTATACAAGTCAGCCTGCCGATCCCTCTTCGAGAAGCATAAACTCCTTCTCTCTATGTAAATGACCATCAAACTTCAAATGGCTGAAGGTGTCATCAGTGAGGACGAATGGAACTTCTTCTTGAGAGGCGGTCAAGTACTTGATAGAACTACTCAGCCTTAAAAGCCACCATTTGACTGGATCACTGTTCAAGCATGGGATAATATCACAGAGCTTGAGAAATGCATTCCAGAGACCTTTGCAGGTATTGCAAATGCAGTTAGTCTGTAGGCTAAGGAATGGCTAAGATGGTATCTCTCTGTGAGACCAGCACCACCAGAGTCAGCACAACTACCAGGTGAGTGGGAGACCAAATGTGATGGAGATAAACTGAAGAAGATGATTGTGTTGAGATGCTTCAGAACAGACAGAGTGAACTTTGCCATCAGAAACTATGTTGAGCACTTCATGAAGAAAGAATTCATTGAAAACAAGCCAACAATTCTTAAAGACGTGTTCGAAGAATCCAAACCAACTGAACCCATCATCTTCGTCCTCAGTCCAGGTGTTGACCCAACAGATAATCTGAAGAAACTTGCAGATGAAAGACAAGTGCAATTCGAATCAATCTCCATGGGTAGAGGCCAGAGTGAGAGAGCCAAGAGAATCCTTACCGAAGGAGCTGAAGGTGGACACTGGATCTTCTTGGCAAACTGCCATTTGTCCATCAGTCTTCTTCCAGAGCTGGAATCAATCATTGATCACTTGTTCAAGCATGAAGTAAACCCAGACTTCAGATTGATTCTATCAGCCAATCCTCATCCTAACTTCTCAATCTCTCTCCTTCAAAGATCCACAAAGATCACCCAGGAGCCACCAAAGGGTATTAAGGCTAACATGCTTAGAATCTATGGTTCCAAATCTGAATTCACAATGGTTGACCAGCAGAGGAACTTCAGAAAGGCTGTATTTGGTCTAGCCTGGTTCCACACCATTCTGATCGAGAGAAAGAAATTCAGATCACTTGGTTGGAACGTCGGATACTCCTTCAATGATTCCGATTACAGTGTCTGCGAGGATACCGTGGCCATGTATATGGGAAGACATAAAGATGGAAAGACAGAAGAGCGATACAACAAGAAGACAGCAATCCCATGGCCTGCTATTCAATATCTCATTGCCGAAGCCTACTATGGTGGCAGAGTTACTGATGAAAGGGACAGAAGACTCCTCATGGTCTATGCTAGGGAGATCTTTAATGAAAATCTCATTTAGACAGAATCATGGAAACCAGTTGGTACAGAAGATCTTGGATATGGATACCCAATTGAAGAACAGAATATCAGACATCCAGATCCATCACAGCTTCTCACACCAGACTACTTCTACAAGGAAATCCTGGCCAAGCTGCCCGATGTCGATCCACCACTTGCCTATGGTCAGTACATCAACGCAGAAATCACATCCCAGATTCTTGATTCACAAGAACTCCTTGACTCCGTTTTGAGCCTCACCCCACAAAAAGGCGGTGGCGCCGATGGAGACGGTGGCAGCGGTGGTGACCAGAAGCTCATCGCTGATCTGAAGACGCGTGTACCAGAGATAATTGATATCGTGGTCCTCAAGCATAAGCTAAAGGGCGATGACAATCCACTCAATGTCGTACTTGTACAAGAAATTGGAAGATACAATGATCTCCTGAGACTGCTCAATGTCCAACTGGATCAACTTGAGAAAGGTATCAAGGGTCTCGTAGTTATTTCTCCAGCTATTGAAGCGATTCTCAATGCACTCCAAACCAACAAGGTTCCAGTTGCTTGGGCATTCTGTTTCTTCTCTCTCAAGCCACTTTCTAACTGGTTCGACGACTTGAAGAATAGATATGACTTCTTCCTCACATGGTCCACGAAAGGAATTCCATTCTCCTTCTGGATCGGAGCATTCACTTATCCAACTGGTTTCACCACATCACTGCTCCAGAGATTCAGTAGAAAAGCAAGCGGTGCTCCAATTGATAAGCTTGAGTTCGATTTCGTTCCAGTGCCAAAGGAGCCACATGAAATCAATGAGCATCCTAAAGATGGTGCCTTCATCTCTGGCATGCACCTGGAAGGTGCCAAATGGAACCCAGAGAAGCTCTGCCTTATGGAACCTGATGTAATGGAGTTGTATTGCCCAATGCCAGTGCTTCACTTCAAACCAATCCAGAAGCGTGCTAAGCCACCACAGAACGTATACGAGTGCCCATGTTACTACTATCCAACCAGAAGTGGTACCGTCTCCAAGGACTCCTTCATGCTCAAGGTTGATCTTAAGGCTGGAGACTTCTCAGCTGAATTCTGGGTGAAGCGTGGTGCTGCCCTTCTGATGGCTCTCGGACACTGAGCGAGAATAAAAATGCG
>Ga0308134_1000038_pt1 | contig 13762 bp, 19 predicted proteins | sample CB21_1120_Surfac_FD_203057 | JGI IMG/M metagenome (GOLD analysis project Ga0308134, IMG submission 203057) | Metatranscriptome of marine microbial communities from Western Arctic Ocean, Canada - CB21_1120_Surface (Metagenome Metatranscriptome) | ecosystem: Environmental > Aquatic > Marine >... | reverse complement strand
GCGCATATTAATATGAGTTTATTCACAAAAGACTCCCTCACCAATGAGGAGTACGTTATGAAATACAGTTTGATCTACCTCAATCAGAGAAAGATTGCGGAAGACAAGCTGGATAAAATCAAGACAAATGATGAGAATGTGAAAGCTATGGGCGACTTCCTTAACGAAGACGGCCGTTGCATGTTCATGTTCGCAATCCAAAACGCGACAGGTCCTGCCGTTAGTTATACTATCGAGCCACCAGTTGGTCTCAAGGCTAAGGCTGTTCTCATCTTGAGAGCCAGATCCCCAAAGATGACCAACCCAGACGATGACATCAAACTCGATGCTTCAAACATCGATAATGAAGTTATCTTCATGGAAATCAACAAAGGTATTATGGAAAATCTTTACAACGTCTGTAACGAGGTCTTCATGCCTATCCTTGGTAACCCAGTTAACATGGTTGGATGGTCCGACCTCGTGTCCAAGGATCTCATGGATAAGTTCCATGTTTTCTTGGCCCACACTTACGTCACCATCGGATAGATCAAGGGAAGAACCCTCCTCCCTCTCCCAGCCAATGACGTCACTGCCAGTGCCACCACCTCAAGCAAGGATAAAGCCGTACTTCTTGAAACCGCTATCGTCCACTGGACTAAGCAAATCAAGTCTGTCCTTAAGAGAGATCCAGAAATGGCCCTCAAGAACGGAAAGCATCCAGATCCAATCACTGAAGTCAACTTCTGGAGAGACCAATCTTCAGATCTCAACGCTATTTATAAGCAATTGAGCTCTGAGAGAATCAAGAAGGTCTTGAAGTTCCTTGAGCAAAACAAATCTACCTATACTGGTCCATTTAGCAAGCTCCAAAAGGAAGTTCAAATCGCCAGATCTGAGTCCAACGAGAATTTCAGATATCTTGAAACTCTTATGGATCTCTTCAACAAGCTTACCGATGAGACTCAAGAACTTGCCGATTTGGTTGATGTGTTCAAGCCAATTATGCACACCATCCTCCTCATCTGGACTTACTCTCAATATTACAACACTCCAGCTAGACTTGTTGTTCTTATCAGAGAGATCTGCAATGCTATCATCAACAGATGCAGAGGCTACATTGATGGACCAACCATCTTTGGATTCATCGCCGGTGAAGAAGCCAAAGTTGCTGATGCCAAGCTTGCTCAAGCTCTCGATGTCTGCACTTAATTCAAGATGTGCTACTTCGAGTACAAGGAGATCTCCAAGAACCAATGGAAAATCACCACCAACGCTCTTTTCGTCAGATTAGATTCATTCTCCGAGAGATGCCAAGACATTATGCATCTTACCAGCACCATTATTCAATTCTCTGCTCTCCAGAAGATTGAAATTGGTAGCACCAAGGGAAAAACTCTCACTGCCACAGTTGAGCAAATCTTCCAAGAATTCACCCAAGCTCAAAACCAATTCACTGCTATCTCATACGATATCATGGATATTGAGAAGAAAGAATTCGACGATGATTTCTACAAGTTCAGACAAAGAATCAAGGAACTCGAGAGAAGAATCGCTTCTATCTTGACTCAAGGTTTCGATGACTCTGACACCATTATTGGAAAATTCAAGCTTCTCGATTCATTCGCCAGTCTCTTGAACAGACCAATTATCCAAGATGAGCTCGAGAAGAAACATATCGTCCTTCTTGATCTCTACAAACAAGATCTTAAAGTTGTCGGAACCCTCTTCATGGAAGGTAAAGCACTTGTTGACTCATCTGATGAGAAAGCACCAATTTTCAAGAACTTGCCACCAATCTCTGGATCCCTCAACTGGACTAACGGTCTTCTTGAGAGAATCAACGAGCCAATGGAGAAACTTTCCATGCTCTCTCAATCTATCCAAGATAGAGAAGAGTTCAAGGATGTCCAAAAGCTTTATATCTCCCTCTGCAAAAACTTGAAGGAGTATAACAAGCAAAAGGTCGTTCAATGGGAGCACGGAGTTGAGAAGAACACTGAAGATCAACTCAACAAATTCTTGCTTTACAGAGAACAAACTGAGATGGGATTCATTAGAGTCAACTTCGACCCAGTCCTTGTCAGACTCCTTAGAGAAGTCAAATATCTCCTCCTTATGGATATTGAGGTCCCAGAAAGAGCTCAACTTCTGTTCAAGAGAGTCAACATCTACAGATCCCAAACCGGAAACTTAGAGATTGTCTGCGACATGTACAATGAAATCCTTTCCATTTTACTACCAGTTGAGAAGCCACTTCTTCAAGATAGAATCAACAAGATGAACAACACTCTTCAGCCAGGTATCGATGACATGAAATGGAACACTCAAAACAGAGATCCATTTATCAACAACTGCATGACCATTGTTTCCGATGTTGATATCCTCGTCAAGAAGATGAAGGAGAACATCAGAAAGATGGAGATCATGATGAAGACCTGGGAGAAGCCACTCTTCGACAGAAAGCCAAAGCCATTCGCTCCAGAAGATGTTGAGCAAATTCATTCTGCTTTAGTTATCACAAGACTTGAAGATGTCAGAAACTACGGTAAAGAAATCCACAAACTCCTCAAAGATACCTTTGAACACATCAAGCCAGACAAGAAGCATCCAACTTGGATCGCTTACGTCGACTATGTGAACTCATTGTGCATTGGAGGAATCACTGAAGGTATCTGCGCCTCCATGAGCTACCTTGCCGACCAAATCTCTATCCCATACAACAAGCACCATCAACTCCTCCCTATCTTCGATATCAGAGTTGATTTACAAGATAGAGATGTTATCTTTGATCCACCAATCGATTATTCCCCAAAAGGAAACGGTATCAGAGATATCATTCAAAAGATCATCGATGATTTCGTGTCACTTTCCATTCAAATGCCAAGACTCGACACCAACTCCGGTGATTACCTCCCAGAAGTGAAGGATCAATTCGCTATCTTCGGAGCCACCAACCACGTCACTTAACAATTCCGAGAGATCTTAGATGCTACCAACCAATTCCTTGCTACTTACAGTGACAAATCATTCCTTTGGGAGAAGACCCTTGAGGAAGATTTCGAAGCTTTCCTCGACACCGGTATTGACCCAAGAGAGCAAAAGCACGTCAAGATCAACGAGGATGGAGAAGAAGAGGAGGATGAGACATTCAAATGGATGTCCGAGAAGATCTTGGAGGGAGTTAAGACCAAGCAACCATCTCTTGAGGCGTTCCACGAAAAGATCACCATGCTCACTGGTATCAAGCACGAGATCAACGACATGAAATCATCGATTGATATTGGATGGTTGAGAGTGAACTCTACCCCATTGATCACAGCCCTTCAAAAGACTATTGTTCTCTGGATCGATACTTATATCAACTTCCTTCTTGACAACACTATCAAGCAAATTAAGAACATTGAGAATTTCATTAACGATGTTACGCAAGGTATCACTTCCCTTCCAAAGGAGGCCAAGACTGAGAAAGACAAGTCTCTCCTCATGAAGGTTATGGGTCACTTGAGAGATGTCAAGATGATCAAGGATAGAACTCTTGATCAAGTTGGACCAATGAAGGCCACCATTGATCTCCTTAAGAAGCACAGAACTATGGAGCTTATTGATGGAGAGGACTTCACCGTCAAGCTTGAGAACTCTAAGACTGCTCTTATTGAAGTCAGTGAGAGAGCTCTTGGTCCAGTTAAGGAAGCAATTCTCCCACTTCAAACCCAAGAAGCATCCAACATTAAGAGCAGACTTAGAAAATTTGAGATTAAGGTTGGAGAATACAGAATGCAATTCCAAAAAGACTGCCCATATCACATCAGTGCATCTTCCCCAGATGTTATTATGGCTGCATATGACAGAATTACCGAATACTTCAACAAGACCGGAGATATTGAACAAGAAGCTGCTGATCTTAACAATCTTGAGACTCTTTTCGATATCCAAAAGTCTACCTACAAGCAACTTAAAGACTGCGGAGCTGAACTCTGCATGCTTAAGCAAATGTGGGATTTGATCTCTTTGATCGACTTCCAATTTGAGGCTTGGAAATCTACTCTTTGGGAGAAGATTGACACTGAGGTACTCATGCAACTTACCAAAGACATGCAAACCAAGTAATGCAACCCACAATCTCCACAAAACAAGGATATTAAGAACTGGAAATCATTCCTTGCCCTTAACGAGAGAGTTAAGAACATGAACATCATCCTTCCTTTGATCAATCAATTGAGATCTCCATTCATGATGGACAGACATTGGAAAAAGCTTGAGGTCATTACCGCTAAGACTATTGACCATAAAGCTGCTTCTTTCTGCCTCGAGAACTTGGTTGAACTTGATCTCTTCAAGTTCGCTGAAGAAGTCAATGAAATCGTTGACGGAGCTGCTAAGGAAGCTAAGATCGAGATTAAATTGAACAACATTCAAAAAGTCTGGGAAGAGTCTATTTTCGAATTCAAAGATTACAAAGAAGTTCCAGTCCTCCACGCTCTTGATGAGATTATGGAGAGTGTTGATCTCCACTCCATGGAGCTCATGGGTATGATGTCATCCAAAGATGTCGAAGAGTTCAAGGAGAAAGTCATGTTCTGGTAAAAGAACTTGAAGACTGTCGATCAAGTCATTACCATTTGGGTTAAGGTCCAAAGACAATGGCAAAGACTCGAGCCAATCTTCTTGGCCTCTGAGGATATCAGAGCCCAGCTACCAGATGACACCAGAAGATTCGAGCAAATTGATGCCTCATTCAAAGAAATGATGAGAGAGGCTAAGGAAGAACCAGGAGTTGTCTTCGCTTGTACTTTCGAGGGAAGAGAAGAGCTTTTGAATAACTTCTACAATGAAATTGAGCTTTGCGAGAAGGCTCTTTACTCCTATCTTGAAGAAAAGAAGAAGGTCTTCGCTAGATTCTATTTCGTCTCTATGCAAGCTCTTCTTGATATCCTTTCCAACGGTAACAACCCAGAAAAGGTTGATGAATATCTTGGAGATTGCTTCGATGGAATGAAATGCCTCGACTTCGTTAAAGGTCCAGGAATTCCATATCCATCCAAGAGAGCAAAGGGTATGTGGTCTAAAGAAAACGAATATGTTCCATTCTTTGGAGAGTTCGCCATGGCTGGTGCCGTCGAGAACTATCTCTGTGATTTAGAGAGATGCATGCAAACCACTCTTAGAGATGTCCTCGAGAAGGCCAAAGCAAGTGCCGATCTTTGGGGTATAGAGAACAAGAGAGAGCTCTGGCTCGATGACCAATGTGCTCAGATTTCCCTCCTCGCCACTCAAGTTATGTGGACTGATGAGACCATCAGAGCCTTCGATGATCTTGAGGGAGGAAGTGAGACTGCTATGAAAGAATACCTTGTTTTGATTATTAACAGAATCAAGGCTCTTATTGAATAAGTCAGAAACCCACTCTCAGGTGACTTGAGAAACAAAATCATTACCATCATTACCATTGATGTGCATGAGAGAGATGTCATTGAAGAATTCTGCATTAAGAAGATTCAAGATCAAGGCATGTTCATTTGGGTTAGACAACTTAGATTCTACATGGAATATAAGAGCCCAAAGGATGAAAAGAGAGTTTGTGTTCCAAAGATTTGCGATTGGTAAACATACTACAACTATGAGTACGTTGGTAACTGTGGAAGACTCGTTATTACTCCACTTACTGATAGGTGCTACATCACTCTTACTCAGGCTCTTAACTTATCTATGGGAGCCTCTCCATAAGGTCCAGCCGGTACCGGTAAGACAGAAACTACCAAGGATCTCGGTAGAGCTCTTGGTCTTCAAGTTGTTGTATTCAACTGCTCAGATCAAATGAACTACATGTCCATGGCTCAGATTTTCATGGGTCTTGCACAAACCGGATCTTGGGGTTGCTTCGATGAGTTCAACAGAATCTCTATTGAAGTATTGTCTGTTGTCTCTACTCAAGTCAAATATTGCCTTGATGCCATTAGAGAACTTAAGCTTAACCCAGCCAAGAATATGTTCGTGTTCATGGATTTCGATGAAATTTTCCTTAGAATTACTACAGGTTTCTTCATTACCATGAACCCAGGTTATGCTGGTAGAACTGAACTCCCAGAGAACTTGAAGGCTCTTTTCAGATCATGCGCAATGGTTGTCCCAGATATCGTTAAGATTTGCGAGAACATGCTCATGTCTGAAGGTTTCACATGTGCCAAAGATCTTTCCAAGAAGTTCATGTGCTTGTATGATCTCTCAAAATCTCTCTTATCCAAGCAAATCCATTATGATTGGGGTCTTAGAGCAGTCAAATCTGTGCTTAGACAAGCTGGTGGTCTTAAGAGAGCTGAACCAGATATTCTTGAGGATATTATCCTTAAGAGAGGTCTTAAAGATTTCAACTGGCCAAAGATTGTCGTCGAAGACAGAAACATTTTCGATGGTCTTATTAGAGATCTTTTCCCAAATATTGTTATCGTTCCATAAGTTAATGAAGAACTCCAAAACAGAGTTATCAAATCTGCAAAGGATTTGAACCTTCAAGCCAACGCTGAGGACTTATTCGTACTCAAAGTTGTCCAACTTGCAGAAATTCTTGATGTTAGACATTGCTGCTTCATTATTGGAAACCCAGGAGCTGCCAAGACTACCATCTGGAAGGTTCTTGCTGGTGCCCAAACTATGGGCGGAATGGACACCATCTATGATATCATTGATCCAAAAGCTGTCTCTGCAGATGAACTTTTCGGATGCATGAACCCAAAATCAAAGGAATGGAAAGATGGTGTATTGTCTGTCATCATGAGAGACATGAACAAAAACAACGGTCCATATAAGCCACATCACAAATACAAGTGGATTATTCTTGATGGTGATGTCGATCCAGAGTGGATTGAATCCCTTAACACTGTCATGGATGACAACAAGGTGCTCACTCTCGTATCTCAGGAGAGAATTCCTTTGACTCCACCAATGAGACTTATTCTTGAGGTATCTCATCTTAAGAATGCTACCCCAGCTACTGTCTCAAGAGGTGGTGTACTCTTCGTAAATGACTCTGATGTCGGATGGAGACCATACTTCGATTCTTGGATCGCAGGATACAAAAAGAGTGACGATGATGTTGCTGATTCAGTTTTCTAACTTGCTCTTTCCCAATATCTTAACGATGCTCTCGTTGATGATCTTAGAGGCAAATCTCATATTACTCCAATTTGTGATATGCAATGCTTCCAATCATTGACCATGATTATTGATAAACTTTATCAAAGATGCCATCAAGTTAAAGCACAAAACGATCTTTTAAAGAGATTGAAGGAAGATGCTTAAATTGATAGAATCAAGGAGATCTATGAAGCTTTCTTCATCTTCGCCGCTATGTGGGCCTTCGGTGGCTCTCTCGATGAAGATAAAGTCGCTTTCTCCAACTCCATCAAGTCTTTGACCACTGGAAACCTTAAATTCCCAGAGGCAGGACAAGTCTACGATTACTTCTATGATGTTATCGAAGGTAAATGGACTCATTGGGATGAGCAAGTTGTTGAGTTCAACAAAGATTTCGAAGGACTTTTCAGCAACCTTGTTGTTCCAACTGCTGATACCACCAGACAAACTTTCCTCTTAGATCTTCATGTCCTTTCCAAGAAAGGTATGATCTATGTCGGAGCTGCTGGTACCGGTAAGACCACTGTTATCTCAAACTACTTCACTACCCTTGACAAAGATTCAGTTCTTACATCATCCATGAACTTCAACTCTTACACTGATTCAGCTGCACTCCAAGTCGTTATTGAATCAAGTGTTGACAAGAGAGCCGGTAGAACTTTCGGTCCACCACCATCAAAGACCCTCATCTATTTCTTAGATGACATGAACATGCCATATCTTGATAAATATGGAACCCAATCTCCAATCTGCCTCATTAGACAAATCATCGATTACGGTGTTGTTTATGACAGAGACCACTTGGAAGAGAAGAAATATCTTGTTGACATCATGTTCACAGGATGCATGAACCCAAAATCTGGATCTTTCATTATTGATCTTAGATTGACCAGACATTCAACTCTTGTTTCTTGCTTGGTATCTGAGAGAGAAATTTTGAAAACAATCTATTTCTAGATTCTCGACAATCATATGTAGCCGTTCGACAAATCGTTTAAAGACTTAAGTTTGCGGATAGTCAATGCAACGATGACGGTGTTCTTGGCAATTGCAACGAACGCTCAATTCATGCCTACAGCAAGAAAGTTCCATTATCAATTCAACTTGAGAGATTTCTCAAAGATTATCCAAAACATCTGTCTTGCTCAACCTAACGTTTACAAGAACAACCCTCTAGGTGTTGTCAGAATGTGGGCACATGAGTGCCATAGAGTCTGGAGAGATAGATTCATTACTGATGCTGATATTGAACTTTACATGACTTTCATGTAAAACGGATGCAAAGAATTCCCAGATATTAAGCCAGATGAGATCTTCGCTGAGCCATTGTTATATACTTCATATGTCAAGGCTTGTGAAGGCCATGAAGCCACTTACTTCCCAGTTGATCAAATGGATAAATTGAAGGAAGTTCTTGAAGCTAAGCTTGAAGAATACAATGAGAATGTTGGAAGCATGAACCTCGTTTTGTTCGATGTTGCCATGGAACATATCTCTAGAATTGCTAGAATTATCCACCTTCCAGTCGGTTCAGCCCTTTGTGTCGGTGTTGGTGGTTCCGGAAAGCAATCTCTTTCTAAATTGACTGCCTTCATCATGGGATATGATGTTATTAGAATTGTTGTCACATCATAATACAAACTTGCTGATCTCAAGACTGATATCCAAACCATGTTCACCAAAGCAGGTGTTGCTGGAACTCAACTCCTCTTCATTTTGACTGATTCTCAAATCGCTGATGAGAAATTCTTGGTTTATATCAATGATCTCTTGTCTTCTGGATGGATTCCAGAATTATTCCCTAAGGAAGAGCTCGATGGTCTTATTGGTAAGATCAGAGCTGAAGCTAAACAAGCAGGATGCCAAGATGTCCCAGATGAGCTCTTTGACTTCTTCCTCGATAAAGTGAGAAAGAACCTCCATTTGTGCCTCTGTTTCTCACCAGTCGGTGATCTATTCAGAGTCAGAGCAAGAATGTTCCCCGGAGTCATCAATTGTACATCTATCGATTGGTTCTTCGAGTGGCCAAGAAACGCTTTGGTTGATGTTGCTACTAGAAAACTCATCGATGTTGAGTTCCCAAGTGACGCAATCAGAGAAGGAATCGCAGCTAACATGGCTGAGACCCATATTGCCATTGGTGAAGCTAACAAAGAATTCTTAGCTGTTGAGAGAAGATATAACTATACTACTCCAACATCTTTCTTAGAGTTGATTAAATTCTATGAAATGCTTTTAGGACAAAAGCAAGGAAAGATCACTGATCAAATTAACAGACTTGAAATCGGTCTTCAAATCATGAAATCTACTGTCGAGAAGGTCAATGCCCTTCAAGATTTACTTAAAATTAAGATGGTGGATGTTGAAATCGAGAAGAAGAAGACTGATGAGCTTATTGAAATTGTCAACAAGGAAAGTGCTGATGCTCAGGTTGAAGCCGATGCTGCCGCTATTCAAGAAGCTGAGACAATTGCTTTGACTGAAGCAGCTAAAGCTGAAAAGGAAGCTTGTGATATCGAACTTGCTGAGGCTGTCCCAGCTATGGAGAGAGCTACCGAGGCTGTTAACTGCCTTGAGGTCAAATCCATCTAAGAGCTCAAGTCTCTTGCCAACCCACCACCAGCCTGTATTGAGGTCACCAAAGCTGTGTTGATCTTACTTAAAGGTGAAAAGAAAAATCATGCTTGGGGTAACGCACAAAAGATGATGGGAAATCCAAAGAAATTCATTGAAGATATCCAAGGATTCGATGGTGATAACATTGATGATTGGAAATTGAATGATCTTCAACCACTTTTGAAACTTGAATTCTTCTCCAAAGAAGCAATGTGGTCAAAGAGTCAAGCTGCTGCTTTCCTCTGTGGTTGGATTATCAACATTATTATTTATAATTCCATCTTCAAGAAGGTTAAGCCACTTAAGGATAAAGCCGATGCTGCCCAAGCTATGGCTGATCAAAAAGCTGCCGAGCTAGCTGTCGTTATTGAACAAGTTAGAGTCATTAACGAAAAGGTCGATGCTTTAAAACAATAACTTGCTGATGCCGTTGCCGCCAAAAAGCAGGTAGAGGATGAAGCACAAGAACTGCTCGATCAACTTGGTCTCGCCAACAGACTCACTGGTGGACTTGCCGACGAGAACAAGAGATGGAACATCAATGTTGTTACCATGAAATCCGAGAGACTTACCATGATTGGTGATGCTCTTATTTCTGCTGCTTTCGTGTCATATATTGGTCCATTCAACTACGTCTTCAGAGCTTAGATCTGGAAAGAAACCTGGTTACCAGATATTCTTGCCAAATCTATTCCAATTACTGATGGAATTGATCCACTTATGGTTCTTGCCAATGCTGCTGATCAAGCTGTATGGAAGACCGAAGGACTTCCAGCTGATAGAGTTTCTCTAGAAAACGCAGCTGTTGTTGTTTCTTGCAACAGATATCCACTTATCATTGATCCACAACTCTAAGGACAAAAATGGTTGAGAGGTAGAGAAGGACCTGAAATGATTGCCATTCAACTCAGTGCCAAACAATGGCTCAAAAAGGTCGAGATGGCTGTTTCAAACGGTAACACTCTCATGATCGAATCCATTGGACAAGATATTGATGCCATTCTTGATCCACTTCTCTCCAAACAATTTGTTAAGAAGGGAAGAAACTTCGCAGTTAGACTCGGATCTGAAGATGTTGAAATTTCTCCAACTTTCAAACTTTATCTCCAAACTAAACTGATTAACCCTCATTACAAACCAGAAACCGCTGCTCAATGTACGATTATTAACTTCATTGTCACAGAGTCTGGTCTTGAGGATCAACTTCTTGCAATGGTTGTAAAGGTCGAAAAGCCAGATCTTGAACAAACTAAAGAAGACTTGGTGAGCAAGTAGAATGAATACATGATCACCCTTGCTGGTCTTGAAGCAAATTTACTTCAAATGTTGTCTGACGCCGATCCAGATACTATTCTACAAAACTTTGCTCTTATTGAGTCTCTCGAAGTCACCAAAAAGACTTCCACTGAGATCAAGATCCAATAAGATATTGCTCTTGAGACTGAGAAGAAAATTAACTTCTTGAGAGAGATCTATAGAAGAGTTGCAGCTGAAGGTGCCATGCTTTATTTCATGCTCATCAAGCTCTGTATTGTTGATCACATGTATCAATACTCTCTTGAGTCTTTCACCACCTTCTTCTTCAAGGCTATTGATAAGACTGAATAATTTGAAGAGGAAGAGCATAGAGTTCTTGCCCTTAGAGAAGTCATTAGAATGACCATCTATCAATGGGTCCTCAGAGGTCTTTTCGTAAGACATGCTCTTATCTTTAGATGCCAACTTACTTTCAGACTCATGTCCAAGAAGATCATGAATACCGAATACACTGAGAGAGAAATGAACTACTTGATCAATTGCCCAACCAGAACTGATATTATTAACCCGCTCAAAGAATGGTTACCAGATCTTGCCTGGTTCGGTCTCCAAAAATTGAATGAAATTGAAGGTTTCGAAAACTTCGTTCAATAACTTGAGAAAGAAGCTCCAAACAGATTCAAGGATTGGTACAACGAGCTTGCTCCAGAGGATGAGAAACTTCCTCTTGAGTGGAAGAAACTCGATCAAATGCCATTCCAGAAGCTTTTGGTCATCAGAGTACTCAGACCAGATAGAATCACTACTGCTCTTGATAACTTTGTTAGACATAATCTTCCTAAGGGAGGAGAATTTGTTGACTGCGATTCAACCTCCAGTTTCGCTCAAATCTTGTTATCTTCATACATGGATTCAACCACCACAACTCCAATCTATTTCATTCTCTCACCTGGAGCTAATCCAGTTCAAGCTGTAGAGACCCTTGCTAGACAACAAGGAAATGATCCATCTAAGATGCTCCATCAAGTCGCCTTGGGACAAGGTCAAGATGTTGTTGCCATGGCCAAGCTCGATATTGGACACAAAGACGGTCACTGGGTCATGCTCCAGAATGTCCATCTCATGCCAAGTTTCCTCTTGGATCTTGAGAAGAAACTCGATCTCTTTGCTATTGAAGGATCAAACCCAACCTTCAGACTCTTCGTCTCATCTGATCCAAACAAAGCCATCCCAATTGGTCTCCTTGAAAAGTCAATTAAATTGACCAACGAGCCACCAATGGGAGTGAAGCAAAACCTTAAGAGAGCTTTCACCTTCTTCAACAAAGAAGAAATCGAAGATAAAGATCCAAAGGTCAAGACTATTCTCTTCGCTCTTTGCTACTTCCATACTGTCATGTCTGAAAGAAGAAAGTTCGGAGCTAAAGGATGGAACATGAAATATCCATTCAACATGGGAGATCTTAGAGATTCAGCTATTATCCTTAACAACTATCTTGAGAACAACGCTTCTTCAGGTAAAGTACCATGGGATGATCTTAAGTATCTCTTCGGAGAGATCATGTACGGTGGTCATATTGTTGATGATTGGGATAGAATCCTTTGTGCTGCCTATCTTGATCAACTCATGAACGATCTCCTCCTTGATGAAGCAGAATTATTCCCATTCATTGAAGGAAAGAACATCACATTCAGATGCCCATAAGCTCAACCTTATGAGAAATACATTGAGTATATCGAAACCGAGTGCCCAGCAGAGACTCCACTTGCCTTCGGTATGCATCCAAATGCTGAAATTGATTTCAGAACTATGCAATGTATTGATCTCTTCATGCAACTCCAAGAAATTCAACCTAAAGAAAGTGGAGCAGCAGTTGGTGGTATGACTATTGAAGAAAAGATCAAAGAATTCATGGTCAGAGTTGCTGATGAAGCTCAACTTGATTCCAACAAGCTTAACATCGACGATATTGCCGGTAAGCTTAGTGAAGAAGGAAGAACTCCTTATCAAAATGCCTTCATGCAAGAATGCGAGTACATGAATATCCTCATTAGAGCTATTACTTCCTCTCTTGCTGATATCGAACTTGCCTTTAAGGGAGAGCTCACCATGACTGAGTAAATGGAAACCTTGATGGACTCCATTGCCTTAAACAGAGTTCCAGCTCCATGGGCTAAGGTCGGATATACCTCTCAAAGAGGTCTTGGATCTTGGTTAGATAACCTCAAGGCTAGACTTGACCAATTGAACTTATGGAAAGATGATCCAATCAACATCCCTAAGGTCACTTTCTTGAACAGACTGTTCAACCCACAATCTTTCCTTGCCGCTATTAAGCAAGTTTATGCCGGAGAGAAACAACTTGAGCTTAACAAACTTACCGTACAGACTGACGTATTGAAGAAGCTCTATTGGGAACCAGATCTTCCACCAATTAAGGAAGGTGCCTACGTCTTCGGATGTCAAGTTGAAGGTGCTAGATGGGATTCAGCCGTCGGACAACTCGATGAATCTTTCCCAAAGAAGCCTTTCAGTGTCATGCCAGTCGTTAACTGCAGAGCTGCCTTACTCTCAACAGACACCAAGAAAGATCTTGGCTTATATCAATGCCCATGCTACAAGACCGAGGCTAGAGGTGCTACTTACGTCTTCACGGCCCAAATGAAGACAAAGCTTCCTCCAGCTAAGTGGGTTATTGCTGGTGTTGCTATCATTCTAGATGTCGAAGGTGTTTCTGATGCTTTCGCCCCAGGAAAAGAGATCCCTCTTATCTGAG
>Ga0308134_1000034_pt1 | contig 13922 bp, 17 predicted proteins | sample CB21_1120_Surfac_FD_203057 | JGI IMG/M metagenome (GOLD analysis project Ga0308134, IMG submission 203057) | Metatranscriptome of marine microbial communities from Western Arctic Ocean, Canada - CB21_1120_Surface (Metagenome Metatranscriptome) | ecosystem: Environmental > Aquatic > Marine >... | reverse complement strand
TTTTTTTTTTTTTTTTTTTTTTTTTTTTTTTTTTTTTTTTTTTTTTTTTTTTTTATGTATAGAGAATTTATCTTATTATGATATATGTTTATATTATAATTGTTTTAGTGGTCAAGTTGGCCCTTGTTTGGATCATCCAAGACCGATCTGTTGATCCGGTCTATAGGCATCAGAGATACCTTCGACATCGAGGATCAAGGCGACACCAGCCAAGATCCATTTTGCTGGTGGATGCTTGGTCTTGAGCTGGGCATAGAAGACGAAGGTGGCACCTCTGGATGTTGTCATGTAAACTGGGCACTGGTACACTGTCTTGTCTTCTTTACCCTCTGGTGGAAGAGGTGCTGAACGGCAGTTGATAACTGGCACAACACTGTAGAGCTTCTTGGGCAGACTCTCATCAAGCTGTCCGACTGAGGCCTCCCATCTGGCGCCTTCAACTTGGCAGCCGAACACGTAGGCACCGTCTTTGCATGGTGTGAGCTCTGGCTCCCAATAGAGTCTCTTGAGGACATCAGTAACGATGATAAGTTTGTTGAGCTCTTGTTGCTTCTCTCTGGCATATACTTGCTTGATGGCTGTAAGGAAGGAGTTTGGATTCTTCAACCTGTTGATGAAGGTCACATGTGGAATCTTTACTGGATCTTCCTTCCACACAGACAACTGTTCGCATCTGTGCTTGGTGTTGGTCAACCATGAGTTGAGGCCTCTTGTGCTTGTGAAGCCATATTTGCTCCACAGGGCTGGCACTTTGTTGAGATTGATATCGTCCATGATTTTCTCCATGTTTTCGGTCATTGTCAGTTCACCCTTGAATGCGAGTTCGATGTCTCTAAGTGATGTCACCATGTGGAAGATGAGCTGGTTCATGTACTCACATTCTTGCATGAATGAGTTCTGGAATGGTCCTCGAGTATCTTCTCCGAGCTTGCTTGCAATGTCATCCATTTGGAACCTGAAGCTCTCGATGTTGACTTCCTCGAACACTCTCTGCATGAACTCAACAACTCGGTCATTGGCACCGCCGCCAGCACCGTCGCCTGCTCCACCCTCTTTGGGTTGAATCTCTTGAAGAATCCTGAAAAGCTCAAGGCACTGGGTAGTTCTGAAGTCGATTTCTGCATTTGGATGTAATCCATAGGCTAGTGGAGTTTCTGGTGGGCATTCTTGATCAATGTGCTCAAGATACTTCTCATATGGATAAGGTGGTGGGCACTTGAACGAAATGTTTCTTCCTTCAATGAATGGGAACAGCTCCTCTTCTTCAAGGATTTTCTCGGTCATCAGGTTTTCTAAGAATGCAGAGCAGAACCTTCTGTCAACATTGTCAACAATATGACCTCCATACATAATCTCACCGAAAATGTACCTAAGATCATCCCATGGAATCTTTCCTGAGCTCGCGTTTGTCTCCATATAGTTGTTCAAGACAACAGCTGAGTCTCGGAGATCACCAATGCTGAATGCATAGTTCATGTTCCATCCTTTTGGTCCGAACTTCTTTCTCTCAAGCATCACAGAGTGGAAGTAGCAGAGGCCGAAGAGAATGGTCTTAATCTTTGGATCCTTGTCTTCGACTTCTTCCTTGTTGAAGAATACGAAGGCTCTCTTGAGGTTCTATTTCAAACCCTGAGGTGGCTCATTGGTCAGCTTGATTGATCTCTCTAGAAGACCAATTGGAATAGAGGGGGCTGGATCAGATGACACGAAAAGTCTGAAGCTTGGGTTTGATCCCTCAATAGCAAATCCATCAAGTTTCTTTTCAAGATCAATCAAGAATTTGGGCATCAAATGGATATTTTGAAGCATGACCCAGTGGCCTTCTTTGTGTCCGATCTCAAGTTTGGCATGAGCAATTGGCTCAACACCTTGACCAAGGGCAATGGTGTGTAGAGTTTTAGCGGGGTCCATTCCACATTGTCTAGCAAGGTTTTACACATCTAAAACTGGGTTTGCACCTGGTGAGAGGATGAAGTAGATTGGTGTGGTTGGAGTTGAGTCGTTGTATGCTGCAGTCAAGATTTGGAAGAAACTCGACGTAGAATCACAGTCAACGAAGTCATCACCATGTGGAAGAGTCTTTCGGCAGAAGTTATCAAGGGCAATTGTTTGTCTGTCTGGTCTGAGCACTCTAATGACCAAAAGCTTTTGGAACATCCTCTGATCCAATGCTTTCCAGTCAAGAGGCAATTTCACATCTTCTGGCTGCAACTCATTGTACCAGTCCTTGAATCTGGTTGGTGCACCTCCTACGACATCACTGGCAAAGTTCTCAAAGCCTTCAATCTCGATGAGCTTTTGCATGCTATACCAAGAGATATCTGGAAGCCATTCTTTGAGAGGATTGATGATATCGGTCTTGGTTGGAGCATTCAGCAAGAAGAACATTTCTCTCTCAGTGTATTCAACATTGACAATCTTCTTTTGCATTAATCTGAAAGTCAATTGGCATCTAAAGATTTGCTTATGTTTCTCAAAGAGACCTCTTGCGACCCATTGGTAAATAGTCATTCTAATCGTGTCTCTCAAAGCAAGCACTCGGTGCTCCTCTTCATCGAATTGTGCGGTCTTTTCAATGGCCTTGAAGAAGAAGGTCTGGAATGACTCAAGGGAGTATTGATACATGTGGGCTACGTTGTTTAAGACAATAAGCAAGAAATACAGCATGGCACCCTCAGCAGCGACTCTTCTGTAAATTTCTCTCAACGTGTTGATTGTCACCTCAGTTTCTTTGGCGATGGCTTGTTGCTCTTGAATCTCAGTTGATGTCTTTTTGGTATCTTCAAGAGACTCAATCAAAGCTGTGTTCTAGAGAATTGTTGCTGGATCGGCCTCCGACAAGTTCTGGAGGAGCGCAGCTTCCAGGTTGGCCAGAGTGATCTTGAACTCGTTTTGCTTAGTTACAAGCTCTTCCTTTTCTTGTTCGAGGTCGGGTTTTTCAACTTTGACGACACTTGCCAAAAGTTGGTCCTCAAGACCAGTTTCTGTGACAATGAAGTTGATGATAGTGCATTGAGCTGCGGTTTCAGGCTTATAATGAGGGTTGCTAAGCTTAGTTTGAAGATAAAGTTGGAATTTAGGACTCAAGTCAACATCCTCAGATCCAAGTCTCACTGTCAATCCCTTTCCTTTCTTGACGAATTGTCTCGAGAGAAGAGGATCAAGAATGGCATCAATGTCTTCGCCAATGGATTCAATCATCAAAATGTTACCGTTTGAAACAGCCATTTCGACTCTCTTAAGCCATCCTTTTTGCGAAAGTTGGATGGTGATCATCTCACTGCCTTCTCTACCCTTGATCCACTTTTGGCCTTGTAGTTATGGATCAATGATCAGTGGATATCTGTTACAAGATGTGACGACTGCAGCATTTTCAAGGGAAACTCTATCTGCTGGAAGACCTTCTCCTTGCCAAATGGCTTGCTCAGATGGAGTGGCAAGAACACCAAGTGGGTCAACTCCGACAGTGTATGGGATCTTCTTCTCAATAATATCGTCAAGCCAGACATTTTTCCATAGATTGTCTCTGAAAGTGTATGAGAATGGACCAATGTAAGACACGAAGGCTGCTGAAATCAGAGCATCACCAATCATTGTTATTCTTTCACCTCCTAAGGTTCCGACGTTCTTGTTCCATCTTACGTTCTCATCAGCAAGACCATTTACAAGTCTGTTGGCCAAACTCAGTTAATCTTGAAGTTGCTGAGCCTCGTCCTCGACTCTCTTCTTGTTGGCCTCAGCTTCAGCAAGCTTTTCCTTCAAGGCATCGACCTGTTCATTGATTAATCTGACCTTCTCAATGACGACCTTAAGTTCTTCAGTCTTGGAATCTGCAGTGGCCTGAGCCTCATCAGCAGCGTCTTTGAGGGGCTTCACTTTCTTGAAAATGGTATTGTAAGTAACAATGTTTACAATCCATGAGCAGAGATAAGCAGCAGCTACAGACTTTCCTTTCATGATCTCAAAGTTGAACCAGTCTTGAGCGAGCATTGGCTTCAGTGCTTCAAGTCTCTTCTCATCAATGTTATTACCATCAAAAGTAACAATATCTTCAATGAACCTCTTTGGATCCTTCATCATCTTCTGTGCATTTGCCCAGTTGTGGTTTTTCATTACACCATCTTTTAAGATCATGACAGCGAATGACACCTGTTTGGCTTGCTCTGGTGGGGAACCTAGAGCTTTAAGCTCTTAAATCTTGGTAATATCAAGACAATTTACAGCCTCTTGGGCTCTTTCCATTGCAGGAACAGCATCAGCCAGCTCAGCATCACATCCGCGCTTTTGCTCTTTGGCAGCTTCAGTCATCTTCTCTGTTTCAGCCTGTTGGACAGCTGCTGCATCGGCCTCTTTCTCGGCAATGAGACTTTCTCTACCGACGACCTCAATGAGCTCGTTGGTTTTCTCTTTTTCGATGCCTACATCTATCATTTTGACTTCCATGAGTTTTTGGATGCCCTCGACTTTTTCAGTTGTACTTCTCATGATCTAGAGACCGGTCTCGAGCTTGGTAATCTAGTCAGAGATTTTGCCTCTCTTTGAGTCTACCAACATTTTGTAGAAATTGATCAGCTCAAGGTAAGATGTTGGTGTGGTGTAGTTGTGACGTCTTTCGGCTTAGAGGAATGCTCCGTTTGCTTCACCAATAGAGAGATGGACATGAGCCATATGGAGAGCAATGTTTGTAGCAATGTCTTCATCTGGGAACTCAATCTCAGCTAAGAATCGATTTGCAACATCAATCAATGCCTCACGTGGCCATTCATGGAACCAATCCATTGAGGTACAGTTGATGATACCTGGGAACATCCTTGCCCTGATTCTGAAGGCATCGCCGACGGGTGAGAAACACAAACTAAGATGGAGGTTCTTTCTTACTTTGTCAAGCAAGAAACTGAACAGTTCATCAGGGGTGTCATCGAAACCGGCACCCTTAGCTTCGGCTCTGACTTTGCCCAAAAGTGCATCGAGCTCGTCTTTTGCGAAAAGTTCTGGGATGTAACCAGATGACAACAAGTCATTGATATACACCAAGAATTTGTCATCAGTGATCTGCCCATCTGTCAAAATGAACAAAAGAGGATTGCCTTGGGCACCTGCTTTTGTGAACATGCCTTAAATGTCAGTTTTAAGATCGACCAGCTTGTAGCTTGATGTGACGACAATTCTGGCGATATCATAACCGAGGATGAACGAAGTCAGCTTGGCAAGTGATTGCTTACCTGAACCACCAACACCTACCAGTAGAGCACTTCCAGCAGGTAGGTCAATGATTCTACCAATTCTGGTGATGTGGCCCATTGCCTAGTCGAACAGGACGAGGTTCATGCTTGCAATTTGCTCATTGTATTCCTCAAGCTTGGCCTCGAGCACACCTTTTAAGTGCTCCATGCCTTTGATTGGCAAGTAAGCTGCCTCATGGCCCTCACATGCTGCAACGAAAGATGTGTAGATTAAAGGCTCTTCGAAAATGTCATCAGCCTTAACATCAGTGAACTCTTTAATAGCATTGGTCATGTAAGTCATGTAGAGCTTCTCATCTTCCTCATCTATGAGTCTGTCTCTCCAGACTCTGTGGCATTCATGTGCCCACATCCTGATAAGTCCTAGTGGTTGGCCTCTGTAGTGGCCTGGTTGTGCAAGCATGATATTCTCAACAATTCTTGAGAAGTCTCTCAAGTTGAATTGATAATGGAATTTCTTGGCTGTTGGTGCGAATTGAGGAGCATTGGCAACAGATAAGAATACAGTCATTGTAGCATTGATGATCTTTCGAGATAGATCGGCATTGCCCTTGTCGAAGGTTCTCAAGTGGTTATCCAAAATTTGGAAATAAATGGTACTGAGAATGTCCTTTTCGGCTGTTAAACAGGCGACAAGGGTGAAATGTCTGGTAAGACGGAGGTCAACGATGAAGGAACCAGATTTTGGATTCATGCATGCAGAGAACATGATGTCGAGCAACTTCTTCTTTTCTTCGAGGTGATCTCTGTCATAGACGAGGCCATAGTCGATAATTTGTCTGACCAAGCAAATTGGTGACTGGGTACCATACTTGTCGAGATATGGCATGTTCAAGTCATCCATGAAGTAGATGAGCACTTTTCCGAGTGGTGGACCGAAGATCACACCTGATCTTTTGTCTACTTGGGACTCAATGACGACTTGCATTGCCTTTGAATCAGTGTAACTGTTGAAGTTAATAGAGGCTTATATTGTCTTCTCCTTGTCAAGAGTAGAGAAGTAGTCCTTGATAATGGTGGTCTTACCAGTACCGGCGGCACCAACGTAGAGCATACCCTTCTTTTATGCAACATGCATGTCCAAAAGGAAGGACTACCTGGTAGTGTCAGCAGTTGGTACAACCAAGTTGCTGAACAGGCCTTCGTATTCAGTGTTGAAGTTGACAGTCTTATTAGTCCAGTTGACGAATTGGGCACTGATTGGATCAAAGTAGTAGTCGAAGCATTGGAGGTCGCCGTCGTATTTGAATTATTTGCCTGAGAGACCCTTCCAGGCGTTACTGAATTGGATCTTGTCCTCATCAAGAGAAGCTCCATAGGCCCACATGCCTGCGAATACGAAGAAACCCTCATAGATGAGCTTGATTGCATCTTCATTGTTCTCTTCTCTCAATTTCTTAAGATGCTCATATTGCTGTTTGTTGTTGTGAAGTTGATGATCAAGTTGATCAACAATGCAACTCAAACTTTGAATGCATTACATGTCACAGATTGGTGTGATGTGTGATTTGTGTCGAAGGTCATCTGTGAATGAATCAGCTAAGTAGTGGGTGTAGGCCAGGGTGAACACGTTCTCTGGTAGACCATTTTCGACTTTCTTGTATTTCATCAACCATGAGTCGAAGTAGGGTCTGCAACCAACATCTGAGTCATTGACAAACAACACACCACCTCTTGAGACAGTAGCTGGAGTAGCGTTCTTGAGATTTGAAATCTCGAGGATCAGTCTCATTTCTGGTGTCATTGGGATACGCTCTTGAGACACAAGGGTCAGCACCTTGTTGTCGTCCATGACTGTGTTCAAGGACTCAATCCACTCTGGATCAACATCACCATCGAGGATGATCCACTTGTATTTGTGAGATGGCTTGTATGGTGGATTGTTTTTGTTCATGTCTCTCATGATGACGGAAAGGACGCCGTCTCTCCACTCCTTGGTTTTGGGGTTCATGCAACCATAAAGCTCATCTGCTGTGACAGCCTTTGGATCAACAATGTCGGTGACTGTCATGTGGCCATCGTTGGTCAGGGTCTTGGCAAGGACCTTCCAGATGGTCGATTTAGCGCAACCTGGGTTACCGATGATGAACATGCAATGACGCACGACAAGGATTTCAGCTGTCTGCACAACCTTAAGGACGAAGCCATCTTCAGCCTGGAGGCCTTCCTCCTTGGTGGCTATTCTGACCTTAGCTTGAAGTTCAAGGTCGATTTTGGATTCATCTGGGACACCTGGGAAAAGATCACCGATAAGACCAGCGAAAATGGATCGGTCATCGACAATAATCTTTGGCCAATTGAAATCTTTCAGACCTCTTCTGAGAATATAGTCCTCTGGGACATCTGGCTCAGCTCGCTTAAGACCACCTGCTTGTCTGAGCACGGATTTGACTGCTCTGAGACCCCAATCATAATGGATCTGACTGGACAAAAGACTCTTTGAGAGGTTGTAAAGGGTCATGAACTTCTTTGAAAGGTCCTTGGCTGTTGAGAAACCTTCTGACATAAGCATGTTCTCACAAATGAGCACAATATCTGGGACAACCATTGCGCAACTTCTGAACAGGGCCTTAAGATTTTCTGGGAGCTCAGTTCTTCCAGCATAACCTGGGTTCATCGTGATGAAGAAGCCGACTGTGATTTTCAAATTGATTTCTTCATCTTGATCAGCTTAGAAAATGAATGTATTCTTGGCTGGGTTAATTTTCATCTCTCTGACTGCATCAAGAACGTACTTGACTTAGGTGGAGACGACAGAAAGCACTTCAATCGAAATTCTATTGAACTCATCGAAGCATCCCCATGCACCAGTTTGGGCAAGACCCATGAAGATTTAGGCCATTGACCTATAGTTCATCTGATCAGAACAGTTGAACACGACAACATGAAGACCCAAGTTCCTACCAAGATCCTTTGTTGTTTCTGTTTTACCTGTACCAGCTGGTCCAGCTGGAGCAGCACCCATGGACAAGTTCAAAGCCTAAGAAAGTGTGATATAGCACCTATCTGTCAGTGGTGTAATAACCAGTCTTCCACAGTTACCAACGTACTCATAGTTGTAGTAAGTGGTCCAGTCACAAATCTTGGCAACGCAAACTCTCTTCTCGTCTTTGGGGTTTCTGTACTCCATGTAGAACTTGAGCTGGCTCTACCATGAGAAACCTTGTTGGTCATACATCTTATTTAGGCAGAATTTGTCAACAACATCTCTGGAGTGCACATCAATTGTGATGACTGTGATAATCTTGATTCTGAGATCATTTTCCAATGGAGTTCTGACTCTCTCAATCAAATTAGCGATTCTGTTGATAATCATATTGCCGTAGTCTCTCATTGCACTCTCACTGCCACCCTCATGTTCATCGAAGGCTCTGCCGGTTTCTTCGGTCCACATGACACAGGTAGCCAAAAGGGCAATCTGAGCACAATAGTCCTCAAGCCATATATGTCTTTATTTTTCGAACTCCCACATATCAGCAGTTTGCTTGGCAAGATCGAGGACGTCTCTCAAGGTTACCTGCATTTTGGTTTGGAGATCGTTAAGGTAGTTCTCGACTGCACCAATAGCTTCAAAGTTGGTTTCAAATGCCACGTATTCGCCTTCATTTGAATACATGCCCTTTGCTCTCTTGGATGGATATGGGATGCCTGGTCCTCTGATGAACTCAAGTCTCTTCAAACCATCAAAGCAATCGCTCAAGTACTCATCAACTTTCTCTGGGTTATTACCATTGGATAGAATATCAAGAAGTGCCTGATTTGAGACGAAGTAGAAACGAGCGAAGATCTTCTTCTTCTGCTCCAGATACTCATTAAGAGCTTTCTCGCAAATCTCGATTTCATCGAAGGTGTTGTTTAGAAGCTCCTCTCTGCCTTCATAGGTACAAGCCTCGATGACACCTGGCTCAGCCTGTGCCTCTCTCATCATTTCCTTGAAAGCACCATCAATTTGCTCGAACCTTCTTGTGTCATCAGGTAATTGTGCTCTAATATCCTCTGAAGCAAGGAAAATTGGCTCAAGCTGCACCCACTTTCTTTGTACTTTTGTCCAAATTGTGATGACTTGCTCGACTTGTTTCAGGTTCTTTTGCCAGTGGATGGCTCGCTCTTTGAACTCTTCTACATCTTTAGATGACATCATACCCATGATCTCCATCTAGTGTTGCTCGACGAATTCAATAATGTCTCCGAGATCACCAAGAATTGGAACCTCATGATACTCTTTGAAATCAAACTTCTGATCCTCCCAAGTAGATTGGATGACATTCAGTTTGGCTTCAATCTTAGCCTCTTTTTGGGCTCCATCTACCAGTTCTGTTACTTCTTCAGAATATCTGTACAGCTGGAGCTTGATCAAATCCTCAAGGCAGAAATTGGGTGATTGGAAATCAATTTTCTGACCTGTAATTCTCATCAATTTCTTCCAGTGTCTTTCTTGCATGAATTTGGAATGTAGTTGAGAAATCAATGGCAAGATGGTGTTCATGTTCTTCACTCTATCGTTGAGAGCAAAGAAGGCTTTGAAGTTCTTGATTTCCTTGTTCTGAGCACTTTGAGGATTGCATTGTTTTGTCTGCATTTCTTTGATCTATGACATGAGGTTGTCAGTGTCAATCTTGTCCCAAAGTGTGGATTTCCAGGTCTCAAACTGGAAGTCAATCAAGGAAATGAGATCCCACATTTGCTTCAAGTTTTGAAGGTCGTTTCTGCAGTCCTTCAAGGCCTTGTATGAAGACTTTTGCATATCGAAAAGGGTCTCGAGGTTGTTCAGTGTCTTGGCCTCATCCTCAAGTGACAATGTCTTCTCGAAGTATTCACCAATCTATGCGTATGAGGTATCGATGATGTCTGGAGATGATTTGTCAATGTGGTAGGGGCAGTTGTTCTGGAAGTCAATTCTGAATTCTTGAACCTGCACGTTGAACTTGCTGAGTCTTTGCTTGATGTTTCCAGCTTCCTGGTTTTGAAGAGGAAGGATTTGCTCCTTGACTGGTCCCATGGCCTTCTCACTGACGTCGACCAAGGCGGTCTTGGAGTTCTCAAGCTTGACCAAGAAGTCCTCGTCCATCTTGAATTGATGCTTCTTCAAGAGCATGACGGTCTGTTTCATTGGCTCAATCTCATTGAAAGTTCTATCACGGATCATCTTAACATCTCTGATGTGTTCCATGACTTTCATGAGGAGCTCCTTCTCCTTCTTTGACTCAGCACTCTCTGGAATAACCTTGATACCAACGGCGACCTCGTCAATGAAGTTCATAATGTTCTTAATCTCAGAAATGGTGTTGTCCATCAAGAAGCTGGTGTAGCAGTCAATCCATTGGGTTACAGTGTTTTGGAGCTCCTTGATCAAAGGAGTAGCGTGAACTCTGAGCCAGCCAATGTCAATAACTGTCTTCATTGAGGCAATGTCATTCTTGATGCTGTTCAAGAAGGTAATCTTCTCGTCGAAGTGCTCAAGTGATGGTCTCTTGGTGCTGACGCCAACAAGGACGATGTCGGCCATTGCCTTGAAGGTATCATCTTCGATTTCTTCGCCGTCGTCGTTTAAGAAGACGTGTCTGGATTCTCTTGGGTCCTCACCGGTGTTAAGGAATGCCTCGAAGCTCTCTGCGAGTGTCTCTTTCCAGAGGAAGTCCATTTCTTTGTATTGGTCAATGAATGACTCAGTGGCAAGCTCGATCTCATGGAAGTTGTTTTGGATAACTTGCATGTCACCATAAAGCTGGAATTGATCCTTGATCTCAACCAAGTAGTCACCAGATCCAGTATCAATACGTCCTGGGATTTGGATGGCAATTGAGATGAAATCGTCAATGATCTTCTGGAGAATATCTCTAATACCATTATCCTTTGGATTAGATTGGATAGTTGGGTCAAACACAACTGTTCTCTTGCCGTTGTCGAGGTCTTCAAGGTCGACTCTGATCTCGAAAATTGGTGGATTTCCATGAGTGGCGTTGTACTTGATGTTGATTTGGTCGGCAAGGTACTTCATGGATCCTGAGATACCTTCGGTAATGCCCTCAATGACTAAGCCGTTAACATAGTCAACATAGGATAACCATGACTTTGACTTCTTGTCTGGCTTGATGTTTTCTTGTGTCACCTTGAGAAGTCTGTGGATTTCCTTTCCGTGAATCTTGATGTCTTCAAGCTTTGGTCCAACCAGTGATTGATGGTTTTGCTCAAGCTCATCTGGTGGGAATGGTTTCATTCTTCTATCAAAGAGAGAGTCTTTCCATTTGATCATCATTTGTTGCATCTTGCGAACGTTGTCTTTCATCAATCTGACGAGCTCATCGACCTCGGTGACGACTTCCATTGCATATTTGATGAAGGGGTCAATACCAGCAGAATTCCATCTCAAGCTATCGACACCTGGCTGGAGAGCTTTGTTGATTCTCTGGATTCTGTCATTTAAGAGTGGCTTTTCGACATTGAGGAGTGTTCTCAGAATCTCATTGTAGATGTCGACGATGATATCGAGGTTTCCTTTTTGAGTTCTATAAACATTCACGTTTTTGTACAATTGTGCAGCCGACTCTGGGACGTCAATGTCGAGGAGTTAGAGATACTTGACTTCTCTCAATAGCCTGATGAGAATTGGGTCAAAGTTGACTCTGACTAATCCTTCAGCAATTTCTGGTGATGGATCCTCTCTGTAGAGCAAGAACTTGTTGAGGTTGTCGTCAGTTTGCTCGGCAACACTAGCCTCCCATTGGCTGATTTTCTGTTGGTCGTATTCCTTGATGTTCTTGTAGAGGGAAGCATAGAGCTTTTGGACATCTTTGTATTCTTCTCTGTCTTGTACTGACTGGGAAAGTTGTGTCAACTTGTCCATTGGCTCCTTAATTCTCTCAAGAAGGCCCTTGGTCCAGTTGAGAGCACCAGCAATTGGCGGCAGATTGTTTGAGATTGGAGCCTTCTCATCTTGCTTGTCGACAAGGATTTTGCCTTCAATGAAGATGGTGCTGACAATCTTCAGGTCTTGCTTGTACAAGTCCAAGAGGGTGATGTGCTTTCTCTCGAGCTCGTCCTGGATGATGGTTCTGAGAAGGAGTCCCTCGAATGAGTCAAGCAACTTGAACTTGCCGATGATGGTGTCACTGTCATCGAAGCCCTGAGTGAGGATGGAAGCGAGACGTCTGTCCAATTCCTTCATTCTTTGTCTGAACTTGAAGTAATGGTCATCGAATTCTCTTCTCTCAATGTCCATAATATCGAAAGTGACAGATGTGAACTCTTCAACAGCCTTGTCGAATTCTGTGGAGATCTGGTCCTTGATGTCAGTCAAAGTCTTACCTTTGGTGTTACCCAATTCAATCCTTTGGAGTTTGATGAATTGCTTGATGGTATTAGTGAGGTGCATGATGTCCTGGCATCTCTCTGAGAAGGAGTCAAGTCTGACAAAGAGAGCATTGGTGGTGATTTTCCATTGTCCCTTGGCCTTTTGCTTGTACTCAAAGTAGGCATCCTTGAACTTAGCACAGACATCGAAAGCAACGGTGAGTTGGTCATGAGCTTGCTTTTCGTCGCCAGCCTTGATCAAGTCAAAGATGGCAAAGCCGTTGATGGCCTCTTTGCATCGGATAATGATGGCATTGCAGATTTCTCTGATGAGAACAACGAGTCTGGCTGGGGTGTTGTAGTGTTGAGAGTATTACCAGATGAGTAAGATGGTTTGCATGATTGGTGCAAAGAGGTCAATCACTTCTGGGAGATCGGTACCGGTGCTGATAAGATCATTGAAGAGATCTGAAAGAGTCGTCAGGTACTTATAGTTCTCAACAGCCTCATTACGAGCGATCTGTACTTCCTTCTGAAGCTTGCTGAATGGGCCAGTGTAGGTGGATTTGTTCTGCTCCAAGAACTTGAGCACTCTCTTTATTCTTTCTGAGCCAAGTTGTCCACAGATGGATCGGAGATCTTCACTCTTGTGTTGCCAGAACTCGAGTTCTATTTGAGGACCTGGATGATCACCAGTCTTAAGAACCATCTCTGGGTCACGCTTGAGGACATTCTTGATCTGCTTGGTCCAATGCACGATGGCATTTTCAAGCAGGTTTGCTTTGTCCTTGCTGGAGGTCTTCTCCACTGATGTGACATCATTTGGTGGAAGTGGGAGCATCGTTCTACCGTCAACCTGTCCGAGGGTGACGTAGGTGTGATTCAAGAACACATGGAATTTGTCCATCAGGTCCTTAGTGACCAAGTCGGACCATCCAATCATGTTCAATGGGTTTCCGAGTACTGGCAAGTAAACCTCATTACAGATGGCAAAAAGATTTTCCAAAATCTTCCTGTTAATCTCCATAATGATGACTTCCTTGTGTACATTGGAAGCATCAATTTCTGGAACATCATCAGGTCCAGTTCGTACTTTCAAAATCAACAAGGACTTCTTGGCGATGCTCTCTGGTGCAGGAGGCTCCGAAGAATACTTAACGATGTCTCCCTTGCAGTTTGCAACAATGAAGTTGTATTGGCCTTTGTGCTTTAAGAAGTCATCGACCATTTTGATATTGTCTTCATGCATGTTGACCTTCATTTTGTCGTCATTCATATTTTTCTTAAGACCTAAGTAAATATGAGTGTTCTTAACAATGTAATCTCTAGGAGCGAGATTTTATTACGTAAACAAGTTCATAGTTTGTGCTACGCTCTTTTATCTTTTCA
>Ga0308134_1000033_pt1 | contig 13945 bp, 12 predicted proteins | sample CB21_1120_Surfac_FD_203057 | JGI IMG/M metagenome (GOLD analysis project Ga0308134, IMG submission 203057) | Metatranscriptome of marine microbial communities from Western Arctic Ocean, Canada - CB21_1120_Surface (Metagenome Metatranscriptome) | ecosystem: Environmental > Aquatic > Marine >... | reverse complement strand
TGGCAATGACACCAAGGGCCAAATGGATGGCCGCACAAATTGCTGATGCGTTTGGACTGGGAGAGTACGATGCAATGGAAGTCTTCAAAGGCTCCGCGCAGACTCTCTTCGATGCATTCTTCAAGGGAAATGGTCCCGCGAGAATATTCGTATACTATCAGACCCCTTACAAAATTACCGAGTCTGGCGAGATCGTCGACACCGGTGGACACAAGGAGTTCCAAGTAACTGACGGTGAGAAAGTCAAGTTAAAGGGTAAGGGTGTTTACTTCCTTAGAAACACCATCAACGACAAGCCCATCAACCCCCAGGGCACCAATGACAACGATGTCCTGTTTGGTGAAATTTCTGAGCATACTGTCACTTCTCTCAATACTATCATCAACTAGGTTTACAAGCCTTTCGTTGATAGACATGATGAGTGGGGTCTCTGTGACGAAGAGCACCAGAAGGAGTTCACGACCGTCTTTGATAAGTTCGCCAACGAGCTCAGAGAGGCCTTGAAGTCCCTTCAAAACAACATCAACCTTGAGCAGTACGACCGCCGATGGGAGGGAGAAGCCAAGAATGTCCACAGCAACAACAGATCTCTCAACAACGAGATGATCGCTGACTTCGAGAAAATCTTCAATGAGTGGTCTGAAAAGATCTCTGAAGCCCTCGAAGGAGCTGATGCTGAGAAGAAGGACAGAAAGGAAGATGGTCCAAAGGACGAGCTCGACTACTGGAAGCAAAGAATGAGAAAATTGACCGGTATCTCCGAGCAACTCAGGAGCAAGAACTGCAGAACTGTCTACGATGTTCTTACCCAAGCTTCCCAAAACCCAGGCGAGAACGCCGGAAAGCCAAGAGACAAGATCTACCTAGCCACCTCCAAGTGGAGATCAATTGAGCTTAGAGTCACCGAAGCTCTCAACGAGGCCAAAGATAACGTCAAGTATCTTTAGACTCTTGAGAAATTCATCGAGCCACTCTACAACGGAAACCCAGAGACTATCAAGGACACCCTGCCAGCTCTCATGAACAGTATCAAGATGATCCACACCATCGCCAGATACTACAACACCAACGAGAGAATGACCGGACTCTTTGTCAAGATCACCAACCAGATGATCATCCAATGCAAATACAACATCCTCAACTTCAGGAGAATCAGAAGAGGTGAGACCAACAAGAAGGGTCCAATGACCGATGATGTTCTTTGGGATCATGAGCAATATCCACCAGATGAGCTCATTCCAATGCTCCAGAGCTGCATTGAGCTTAAGGTTGCTTATGTCAAGCAATACGAGTTCACCAAGGAGCGTCTCATGAACATGCCAAAGGGTAAGCAATTCGAGTTCTCTCCAAACCAGATTTTCGGAAGGTTCGAACTCTTCTGCAGAAGAATCACCAAGCTTATCGAGCTCTTCTCCACCATCAACCAATTCAAGACCCTTGAAAAGCACAATCTTGAAGGTATCCAGCCAATTCTTGATACCTTCGACAGATATGTCGCCTCCTTCAAGAAGAAGAACCACAAGTTGCTTGAGTTCAGCATCAACACCTTCGATAGAGATTTCGTCGAGTTCAACGTCGGAGTCTCCTCAGTCGAGACTGATCTCCAGCACTACATTGATAGAAACTTTGAAGTCATCTCCAGCATCGAGGACTCCCTTAAGCTCTTGAGAAAGTTCAAATCTATCCTCCACAGAGAGAACCTCAGAAATGGTCTTAACTCCAAGTACACCATCTTGTTCCATAACTATGGAAAAGAGATCAGTGATATTGAGGAGCAATATCAAAAGTACAAGAACAACCCTTTGATCGTCAGAAACTTGCCAACTGTCTCTGGTAGCATCACCTGGTCTAGACATCTCTTCCACAGAATCTCTGGACCAATGGAGCAATTCCCATAGGACTTGATCAAGCAGAAGGAGTCCAAGAGATTCGTCAAGATGTACAACAAGATTGGTTACACTCTCTTCTCCTTCGAGTATCTCTGGAGACAAAAATGGTCCCATGAGGTCGAGAAGGCCAAAGCTGGTCTTCAAGCTACTCTCATAATCCGTCACCCAGAGAACAACAAGCTCTACGTCAACTTCGACTCTGAGATCCTTACTCTTATCAGAGAAGCCAAGTGCCTCTCAAGAATCGGAATTGATATCCCAGAGAGTGCCAAGATCGTTCTTTTGCAAGAGGACAAATTCAAGATGTACAACAACGAGCTCCAATTCGTCCTCAGAGAGTACGACCGCATCGTCAACAAGATCAGACCAAACACCAAGTCCCTTCTTGTACCACATCTTGAGGATCTTGAGTACAAGCTCAGACCAGGTATGGTCACCTTGACCTGGACTTCCATGAACATTGATGGCTACCTCCATCACGTTCATCAAGGTCTTGCCAAGCTCGAGCAACTCATTATCAACATCAACGATATCATGGAGAACAGAATTGAGAACAACCTCAAGAGTCTCTCCAAGACCGTTCTTGTCAACCTCCCACAAGATGCCCAGACCTTCACTCTCGATGAATTCGTCGAGATGCAAGAAGAGTGGATCAGAGAGGAATCTGAGAAACTCAAGTCCAAGAACTACGAGGTCGAAGGCGCTGTCGAGGATCTCATCCAGACGATTTGCTCTTATCAACTTGACCAGCATGTTGAGCCAATCTCCGCTGAGGAGATTCAAAAGCTCTCCAAATACTACAACTGGTCCATGTATCAAGCTCTTCTCCACGCCACCAAGTATTCCCTCAACTAGATGAAAGAGAGAATCTGCGGTAGAAGAAACATGCCCAAGCAAATCTTGAAGCCATTCTTCGAGGTCGATGTCCACCTTGAGGGTGACACTTGCACTCTTAAGCCAACTCTTGACGAGGTCCAGAGCGCTATTAACAGAGCTGCCAGTCACGTCCTTAAGTCTACCAAGAACGTCCAAAACTGGAACCAAAAGGATCAACCAGAGGAGGACAGAGAGCCATTCTATGACTGGATCGCTAAGGATAAGGAAATCGTTAAGGTAATCCTTCTTCTTACCGGTTCTATTCAGGGAACCAAGAACAACGTTGTCAAATTCCTTGAAAGTTTCGAGAAGTACAACTGGCTCTGGAAGAGAAAGATCGATGAGACCCTCAAAAAGTTCAACTCCTCCAACCCTCAACTTGAGGACTTCGAGGAGAAGCTCAGAGAATTCTCTGGCTTCGAGTAGGAAATCTCTCAAATCCCAGGCCACCATCAAATTGGTGCTCTTAGTCTTAAGACTGAGAATGTCAAGACCGGACTTAAGAAATGGATCGAGCAATGGAAAGATGCCTATGCCAAGGATCTCCACAAGAGAGCCTCCACCATGCTCGAGAGTCTTACCGATGACATCAAGCAGATCAAACTCAAGATCGAGAAACCAGCCAAGGATATTGACTCTCTTGGTAACATCATGCACGCTCTTGAAGAGATTAGAAAGAAGGAATCCGAGATCGAAATCCAATTCAGACCAGTCATCGAGATGTACAACCTTCTCGAGACTTACCTCCCAGAGGTCATGGAGAAAGAAGAGATGGACGCTTCCACCATTCTTGAGAAAGATTGGGGACAATTGGTTCAACAGGCTGTTGGAGTCAGAAACGATCTCCAAGGTCAACAAGCCAACTTTAAGAAAGATCTTATTGAGGGTATCAGCGTGTTGGTCGATGATGTCCAAGATTTCAGAAAGAACTTCGAGAAGAACGGTCCTATGGTTCCAGGAATTGAGCCAAAGGAAGCTTTGAACAGACTCAGAATGTTCTCCGATGAGTACGGAATCAGAAAGAGAAAGTTCGACTCCTACAACGCTGGTGAAGGCCTTTTCGGTCTCCCACATCAGAGCTATCCAGAACTCGTCAAGACCCAAAGTCAAATCGAGCTCCTCGATAAACTCTACAACTTGTACTCCAAAGTCAAGGATACCATTGGTAAATGGAAAGATATCACTTGGAATGAAATCAAGGATGAGATCAAGAACATGACTGATATTATCGAAGTGTTCATTAGAGATTGCGCTAGACTTCCAGGTGTCCTTAAATCTTGGGATGCCTATAAGGAACTCAAGCAAGAGATTGAAGATATGAATGAAATCATTCCTTTGGTCGATGCTCTTGCCAAGCCTTCCATTAGACCAAGACATTGGGAGGAAGTCATCGAGATGACTAAGGAGCCAATTCCATATGACAGTGAGACTTTCACTCTCTCCCAGCTCCTTGCTGCCCCACTTTTGAACCATAAGGATGATATTGAGGATATTACCGACTCCGCTGATAAGCAATTGAAGCTCGAGAAAGAACTCAATGAAAACATCGCTGCCCATTGGGAGGTTGCTGAGCTTATGATCATGACCTGGAAGGGTGTTGATGCTCCTTGCACGCTCGGTGGTAACATCCAAGATGTTCAAGAGAAGCTTGAAGAGCACATCATGGCTCTTAACTAGATGAACGCCATGAGATACGTCACTCCATTCAAGTCCATCGTCACTGAGAAGATCGCTCTTCTTTCTGATGTCGCTGATATTGTCGAGAAGTGGCTTAAGGTCCAAACTCTCTGGACTAACCTCGTATCTGTCTTCACCTCCGGTGATATCGCCAAGCAGATGCCAACTGAGTCCAAAAAGTTCAAGGGTATTGATAAGCAATGGCTCAAAATCATGGAGAGAGCTGCTGAGCAAAAGAACGTCATTCAATGCTGTACCAACGATATCTTGAAGAACTCCCTCGGAGGTCTGCAAGAAGGACTCGAGGTCTGCCAAAAGAAGCTTGAGAACTATCTCGAAACCAAGAGAAACGTCTTCCCAAGATTCTACTTCTGCTCCAACTCCGATTTGCTTAAGATCCTTTCCGTTGGATCTGATCCAAACGCTGTCCAAGATGACTTCGAGAAGCTTTTCGATGCCATCAACAGAGTCTCTTTCGATGAGACCGACAGAAAGCTCATTGTTGAGATCACTCAGCTCATGAGAGGCCAAGAGGAGAACGTTCTACTCCAAGAAGGTGTCAGAGCTGAAGGTAACATTGAGGAGTGGCTCGTCAAGCTCCAAAATGAAATGCAAAGATCCATGAGATAGATCTGCGCTAGAGGTGCCCAAGACTGCATGTCTATGCCACATAGAGAATTCATTGATATGTATCAATCCCAGATCTCCCTTCTCGGTATCCAAATGCTCTGGACTGAGAAAGTTGATGACTGCCTCTCCAGATCCCAAAAAGAGAGACTTATCGAGCTCGACAAGAAGAAGAAGGATATTAACAACCTTATGTCTCAGCTCACCCAAATGTGTCTTGAGGACATGAACCCACTCAAGAGAATGGCCGTCGAGACTATCGTCACAATTCATGTGCATCAAAAAGAAATTTTCGATGAAATCCATGCTGATTGCAAACAACACAAGATTAAGGACGGTAACGATTTCTCATGGACCAAGAATACTAGAGTATCCTGGAGAACTGAGGATGGTGAAGTTTCACTCAAGGTCACCGATATTGAGTTCACCTACTCCTATGAGTTCCTCGGAGCCAAGGAAAGACTTTGTATCACTCCTCTTACCGATAGATGCTACATCACCCTTTCTTAAGCTCTTGGTATGCTTTATGGTGGTGCTCCTGCAGGACCAGCTGGTACCGGTAAAACAGAGACTGTCAAGGATCTCGGAAGAACCCTTGGTATCTTCGTCGTCGTCACCAACTGTTCTGATGAGCATAAATACAGAGATATGGCTAAGATCTTCAAAGGTGTCTGCCAATCTGGTCTCTGGGGTTGCTTCGATGAGTTCAACAGAATCTCTCTCGCTACCCTCTCTGTCGTTGCTGCTTAGGTCGAGTCCATCACTCAAGCCAAGAAGTAAGATGCCAGAAAATTCATGTTCCCAAATGAGGAGAAACCAATTGTCCTCGTTAAGGCATGCGCTTACTTCATTACAATGAACCCAGGTTATGCTGGTCGTCAAGAACTTCCAGAGAACCTTAAGGTATTGTTCAGAAGTGTCAGTATGATGGTCCCCGATAGAAGAGTCATTATCATGGTCAAGCTCGCCTCTGTCGGTTACTCCACTTTCGTACCATTGGCCAAAAAGTTCAATGTACTCTACAAACTTTGCGAAGAGCAATTGTCCAAGCAACGTCATTATGATTTTGGTCTTAGAAACATTCTTTCCGTACTCAGAACTGCCGGTAACTCCAAGAGACAAGAGGCAGTAGGTTCAGATGAGGAAATGATCATGGCCCGTACCTTGAGAGATATGAACTTGTCCAAGTTCGTCGCTCAGGATATCCCACTTTTCCTTTCTCTCCTCAGAGATATCTTCCCAGCTCAAACTGATATTAAGAAGAAGACCTATAAGGAGATCGAGGGTGCCATCAGAAAGCTGATGAGAGAGCAAAACTTGTTCGATAGACCACAATGGTTCATCAAGATCATTCAGCTCTATGAGACTTCTCTCGTACGTCACGGTTTCATGGTCGTCGGTACCGTTGGTTGCGGTAAGACTACTATTATGAACATCTTGACTGATGCCCTCACTGAATGTGGACAACCACATAAGCAAGCCAGAATGAACCCAAAATCCTTCACTGGTCAACAGATGTATGGTGTCATGAACACCGTCACTGGTGAGTGGGTTCCAGGTGTTTACTCCCAAATCTGGAAGCAATGTAACGACAAGAAAAAGAAGCACACTTCTTGGATTGTCTGTGATGGTCCAGTCGATGCCATTTGGATTGAGAACCTTAACACCGTACTCGATGACAACAGAATCCTTACTCTTGCCAATGCTGAGCGTATTCCAATGACTGATAACTGTAAGATGACATTCGAGGTAGAGAACCTTAACAACGCTTCTCCAGCCACAGTCTCAAGATGCGGTATTATCTACGTCTCCACCACCGATCTCAGTTGGTAACCACTTATCCACACCTATGGTATCGATAGAGCTACTGAGAAGAAAGCTTGTAACGCTGATGAGGCCGCATGGTTGAATGACATGACCACCAAGTACATTGAAAAGGAGGGAACTCTCGACTTGTTCTTGACCTTGGACAGAGACTACAACTACGTCATGCCATCACCACCAGTAGTTAGAATCAATCAATTCCTTAACCTCTTGTGGGCCCTTCTCGCCAAATATGTTGATGCCAACGAGCAAGTTGACAAGCCAACATTCGAGAAACTCTTCATCTACGCTCTCACTTGGGCCCTCGCCGGTCTTTTCGAGAACGAGGACAGAGAGAAGTTCCATAAATACCTCGAGTCCAGAAACGCCCCACTTCCACCAACCTAGGCAGTTAGAGCCGGTGTCGACAAAGAGACCATCTTTGATTACTATGTTGATGAGAACACCAAGCAATGGAAGCTTTGGGAGGCCGAATCATGGGTTCCACCAAAGAGAATTAAGTTCTCTCAGCTTCTTATCCCAACCGGTGACTCCACCAGAGTCGAGTACATCGTCAACAAGGTCGCCAATCTCCCAGACATGAGAAACGAGAGAAGAAAGGAGCCAGGACACAGAAACGCACTTCTTGTCGGAGGACCAGGTACCGCCAAGACCTCCAACTTGGTCATCTATGCCTCCAAGTTCGACCCAGAGGAAATGCTCTTCAAGAGAATCAACTTCTCCAGTGCTACTACTCCATATAACTTCCAAGAGTCCATCGAAGCTGAAGTTGAGAAGAAACAAGTCAGGACTTTCACCCCACCAGGTGGAAAGAGAATGACCGTCTTCCTCGATGATGTCTCCATGCCTTTCGTCAACCTTTGGGGTGATCAGATCACTCTTGAGATTACTAGACAGCTCATTGAGCAAAAAGGTTTCTATTTCCTTTCTAAGGATGAGCGTGGATACTTCAGAGGTATCGAGAGAATGCAATTCCTCGCTGCCATGAACCATCCAGGTGGTGGACGTAATGATATCCCACATAGATTGAAGAGACACTTCTTCTCAATCAACATGACCCCACCATCCCAAAAATCTATCGAGAACATCTATGGTAGAATTCTTGAGGTTCTTTTCAACCCCAAGAAGTATACTCCAGAAGTCATCAACATGAGACCATATCTCATTGATGCCACCATCGCTATTTGGGATGCCGTCAAGAGAAGACTCTTGCCAACTCCAACCAAGTTCCATTACACTTTCAATATTCGTGAACTTGCTCGTGTTTTCTAGGGTATCTGCAATGTTGCAGAGAAGCCAGAATACAAAGTTATCGAGAACTGCTCTAATGTTAAGGAAAAGATGAGACCTGAACTCTTCCTTATCGGTCTCTGGAGACATGAGTGCGATAGAACCTTCGTCGATAAGCTTATCAGTAACGCTGATAAGAAAACTTTCAGCGACATGCTCGACAGAGTCACCAAAGAGAAATTCAGAGAATCTCTCGGCTTCGACGATGAGCAACTCATGACCAACATGATGTTCGCTGACTTCCAGAGAGAAGACAAATACGATGAGTATGGTGAACTCGAAGAAGAGGCTCCATTCGTTTACGAAGCTGCCCCAGATATCGAAAGTATCAGATAGAGAGCCATGACCAGAATGGCAGCTTACAATGAGAAATATCCATCTAAGCCCATGAACCTCGTCATCTTCGATGATGCTCTTAAGCATCTTCTTAGAATCACAAGAATCATCAACTCCCCAAGTGGAAACATCCTACTTGTAGGTGTCGGTGGTTCAGGTAAGCAGTCCTTGACCAAACTTGCCTCCTTCATCTGTAAGCACTTCTTCTTCCAGATTTCTCTTACCAAGAGTTACAACGACAACAACCTTAAGGACGATATCAAGAATCTTTACAGAGAGGCTGGACCAGCAGGTAAACAAGTCGCTTTCATCATGACTGATTCTGAAATTAAGTCAGAGAGTTTCCTTGAAGCCATCAACAGTATGCTCGCCACTGGTGAGATTCCTGGTCTTATTCCAAAGGATGAGAAGGATGTTTTCTGTCTTGAATCCAAGAACGTCTACACCAAGGAAATGGGTAAGGGTTACGAGCCTAACCTCCTTGAGCTCTGGATCTACTTCATCAACAGAGTCAAGGATTGCCTTCACATGATCCTCGCCTTCTCCCCAGTAGGTACCAAATTCAGAGATAGATCACAAAAGTTCCCATCTCTGTTCTCGCAGTGCTCAATTGACTGGTTCCTGCCGTGGCCCGAGGATGCACTGGTTGCTGTATCCCACAAATTCTTGAACGACTTCAAGATGGACGCCAACAAGACCGTCAGAGAGGAGCTTGAGAAGCACATGGGTAAATGTCACGACCTCGTTACCGAAGTCTGCGAAATTTACTTCCAGAGAATGAGAAGACATGTTTATGTCACTCCAAAGAGTTATCTATCCTTCATTGATCTTTACAAGGAGGTATACACAAAGAAATATAACGGAATCGATGTCGAAGAGAGCAACATCGTCAATGGTCTCGCAAAACTTAAGGAAGCCTCCCAGGGTGTAGAGGAGCTTAAGGTTGACTTGAAAAAAGAGGAAATTATTCTTAAGTAGGCATCTGATGACACCGATAAGCTTCTTAAAGAGCTTGAAATTGAAAACAGAAAAGCCAAGGAAAAGGCCGATGAGTGCGGAATCGTCGCCGAGAACTGTAACACCCAGAAAACTGAAATTATGGCAGAAAAGGATTAAGCAGACAAAGATCTGGCGATAGCGCTGCCCTACTTGCGGAAGGCCGAAGCAGCAGTCGATTCTATTAAACCTGGTGATATCAACGAGCTGAAGGGTATGAGGCAAGCGGTAGATACCACAAGACTGATTATGGATACCATCCATATTCTTTTCCAACGTCCTATGGATCCAGTCAAACCAAAGGCAATGAACATTTTGAAACAGGAATGCCCATTCGTAGGAGACTCCTTTGATAACTGCACTAAGTTGACTCTATCTAGTGCTCTCTTCTTGAAGGATCTGTTCGATTTCTCCAACAACGAGAAAGATAACATCAATGAGGAAACCATTGAGCTCTTGGAGCCATATCTCCTCTTCACAGCCCCAGATGGTAGAGAAATCTTCACTGGTGCCGTCGCTAAGAAATCATCATCTGCACTTGAAGGTATGTGCGTTTGGGCTGCCGCCATGAGTGATTATCATAAGCAATCCAAGATCGTTAAGCCAAAGCTCAGACTCCTTGAAGTCAAGATGGCCCAGCTTAAGGAGGCCGAAGAGAACCTCGCTGGTGCCGAATCTGAGCTCGCTGAAGTAACGGCCCTCAAAGAACGTCTTAGACAAAAGTTCGACTCCCAAATGGCAGAGAAAAATGCTCTCTTGGAGAAAGCCACGAAGACAAGGAGAAAGATGGACTAAGCCAACAGGCTCATTAACTCCCTTCAGGACAACAAAGAGAGATGGATTTAGACTGCAAACGAGTTCAAATCTTTGAAGCAGAGATTGGTCGGAGATGTAGCCAAGGCTTGCGCCTTCGTTTCTTACTGTGGTCCATTCAATGCCGACTTCCGAGCCAAGCTCCTCGAAGAGTACTTCCACGGTGATCTCATTGCAAAGTCTATTCCAGTATCCGAAGATCTCCAGCTCACTGAATTCTTGGTCGACGCTGCCACAATCGGAGAATGGAACTTGGAAGGTCTTCCACCAGATGAACTTTCCATCCAAAACGGTATCATGGTCACCAGATCCTCCAGATATCCACTCATGATTGATCCACAAGGTCAGGCCATTAATTGGATCAGAACCAGAGAGCCACTCCTCCTCACCCAAAACACCATCATTACTCTCAGTCACCCAAATCTTAAGGATGCTCTTAAATGGCCACTCCAAGAAGGTTTCCCAGTCCTTATTGAGTCTATCGAGAATGAGGTCGACCCAATGCTTGATCCAATTCTCGAAAGATAAATTATTGTCAAGGGTAGAAACAAGCTCATTAGAGTTGCCGATCAGGAGATGGACTACGATGACAAGTTCAGACTCTACATGACTTCTCGTCTAGCTAACCCTCATTTCTCCCCAGAGCTTGCCGCTAAGGCCACCATTATCGATTTCACTGTCACTCAAGGCGGTCTTGAGCAACAGCTTCTCGGCCGTTTGATCGGTAAGGAGCAAAAGTCACTCGAGGAGCAGCTTTAACAACTCCAAGAAGAGGTAACGAGCAACACCAAGATTCTCAAGACACTTGAGGATTAACTCCTCGAGCGTCTCGCTAACGCCCAAGGTTCCCTTCTAGATGATACGGAGCTTATCGATGTATTGGCTACCATTAAGACCAAATCTAAGGAAGTTAATGAAAAGCTTGTTGAGGCCAGAGAAAAGAAAATCGAGATTAACGAGAAGAGAGAACTCTTCAGACCAGTCGCCGCCAGAGGTGCCGTTCTTTACTTCTGTATCGTCGAGATGACCCTCGTCAACTGGATGTACAACACTTCCCTCTCCCAATTCCTTGGTCTTTTCGATTACGCTATTGATAATTCACCAAAGGCTCAATTGGTTAAGGACAGAGTTCAGATTATTATCAACTGGCTCACTAGAAGAACCTACAGATACATTAATAGAGGTCTCTTCGAGAGAGATAAGGTCACCTTCAAACTCATGGTGGCCACCAAGATCCTCATTAAGGATGGTAGACTCACCCCAGCCGATGTAGGTCTCCTCCTTAAAGCCGGTGGTGGTATCGATGACAGAAGCAAGCCATTCCAATGGATGGAGCAGAAGACTTGGCTCAACCTTAAAGCCTTGTCCAAGCACAAGTTCGCTAATGACCACACCTTCTTCTTCAAGGAGCTCCCAGACAGAATCACTAGAAACGATCAAATATGGAGAAAGTGGATTGATGAGAACGAGCCAGAGAAGACTCCAGTCCCAGACTACGAGGAGAAGATCAGCGCCGACCAAAACATCGGACACTTCATCCATCTCTGCCTAGTCAGATCCATGAGAGAGGATAGAACAGTACTTGCCAGTAACATGTTCATCAAAGAAGTCCTCGGTGAGGAGTTCGTCCAACCAGTCACTGATCAAATCTTCGAGATCTTCGAAGAGACCAAAACAAACGTCCCAGTCTTGTATTTGCTCTCCAAGGGTGCAGATCCAACTGGTGCCATTGATGAGTATGCCAAGAAGAAGAAGCAATTCCCAACTGGTAAGGTCTCCATGGGAGAAGAAATGGAAATCCCAGCTGCCAATCTTATCGACACCGGTATGGCTGCTGGTAAGTGGGTTGTCCTCAACAACTGCCATTTGAGTCTTGAATTCATGGCTGAGATGGAGGCAATCCTCAATCCAAAAGATAAGGAAGTCCACGAAGATTTCAGACTCTGGATCACTTGTGAGCCCCATACTGAGTTCCCACTTGGTCTCCTCCAAATGGCTGTTAAGGTCACAACCGAGCCACCAAAGGGTCTTCAAGCCGGTCTTTCAAGAACCTTCAACACCATGGTCAGCCAAGACTTCCTTGAAAAGGTCGAGCCATACGACAAGTGGAGATCCCTCGTCTTCTCCATCTGCTTCATGCATTCCGTCGTCCAAGAGAGAAGAAAGTTCGGACCACTTGGTTTCTGTATCGCCTACGAGTTCAACAACGCCGATTTGGAAGCCTCCCTTACGTATATCGATAAGCATCTTACCATGTCTGCTGCCCTCAACATTCCATACTCCTGGAAAGCTATGCAGTACATGGTCGTCCAAGCACAATATGGTGGTAGAATCACAGATGATCTTGACAGAGAGACCTTCATTACCTACGGTAACCTTTGGGTCCAAGAGACCATCTTCCAGCCAAACTACTGCTTTAACAACCTCATCACTGATTTCACCTATCAGATTCCAGACACCATCGAGCACGTCAGATTCCTCGAGTACATCGCCACGATGCCAGGAAAAGACAATCCATCAATCTTCGGTCTTCATCCAAATGCTGATCTTACTTTCAGACTCAAGGAGTCCCTCGAAATGATCACTGTGTTGATCGAAACTCAACCCAAAGACTCCGGCGGTGGCTCTGGTTTGTCTCGTGAAGAGACGGTCAAGGAGAAGATTGAGAAGGAATTACTCGTTCAGCTCCCCCCAGATTTCATCCTACTTGATGTAAATGAAAGATTGAAGCATCTTAAGGGACCAAGAGGTATTGGTGACCCAGAGACTATTCCATTGAATATCTTCCTCAGACAAGAGATCGATAGATTCTAGATGATCTTGACCATCGTCAGAACCTCCATGCAAAACATGATCGATGCCATTGAGGGTACCATTATCATGACTCCAGACATCGTTGACTCCATTGGTGCCGTCTTTGATTTCAGAGTCCCACGTAAGTTCCAATTCGATCCAACTGGTGCAGAAATCTCTTGGATGACTCCATCCCTCGCTGGTTGGATCAAGGGTCTCTTGGATAGACACTACCAGCTCAACAACTGGATCTCCAAGGAGCGCCCACCATCCTACTGGCTCACCGGTTTCTTCAACCCACAAGGTTTCCTTACTGCCATGAAGCAGGAAGTCACCAGAATCAAGAAGACCTGGGCTCTTGATGCCGTCGAGTACACCACCGATGTCATTAAGGAAGTCATTCAAGGCGATGACGGAAGAATCGAAGGTAAGGCCATTACTCCACCACAGGAGGGTGTTTACATCCATGGTCTCTATCTTGAAGGTGCAGGCTGGAATAGAACTGAGAGAAGACTTGAGGACTCCAACCCTAAGGAGCTCTTCTATCAGTTCCCAATCATTCACGTCGGCGCCGTTTGCACTACTCCAAACCCCAACGAAAGAGGTGGTGGTGCAACAGCCATGCTTGCCAATCTTGAAAAGACAGCTTTCTCATGCCCAGTCTACAAGTATCCAAAGAGAAACGACAAGTATCTCATCTTCAGATGCTATCTCAAACCTGAAGCCTCTGGCGCCCCAAGTTCCGCCAACAAGGGACTTTCAGCCCCGATGAAGTGGAGACTTTGCGGTGTCTGTCTTCTTTGTACCAAGGAATGACCTCATTC
>Ga0308134_1000031_pt1 | contig 13964 bp, 12 predicted proteins | sample CB21_1120_Surfac_FD_203057 | JGI IMG/M metagenome (GOLD analysis project Ga0308134, IMG submission 203057) | Metatranscriptome of marine microbial communities from Western Arctic Ocean, Canada - CB21_1120_Surface (Metagenome Metatranscriptome) | ecosystem: Environmental > Aquatic > Marine >... | reverse complement strand
CCGGCAAGCTTCCATTTCATTGGAGCTGTAAGTCCCTTATTTGGATGTTGTGGAGCTCCGGCGGCTTCAGCCTTAAGGTAGCATCTGAAGATCAAATATCTATCGTTTCTAAGTGGGTAAACGTAGACTGGGCATGAGTATGCAATCTTCTCCAAGTTGGCAAGTTCAGCCTTGGCCTTGTTACCACCACCTTGTCCTGGTTTGTCACCTCCTGATGCAACTGAAACAGCTGAGACATGGAGAATTGGGAATGCATAATAGAGTTCCTTTGGTTGGGAGTCTTCAAGTCTCTTCTCGTTCTTGTTCCATCCAGCACCTTCAAGATAGAGTCCATGGACGTAAACACCTTCAGCTGGTGCGTTCAATTGTTTACCTTCAATTCTACCGTCATCACCTTGAATGACATCCTTGAGGACATCAGAGGTGAATTCGACCTCATCAAGAGACCAGGCTTGGGCCTTTCTCTGTCTGGTAACCTCCTGCTTCATGGAAGTGAGGAAACCTTGAGGGTTGAAGAAACCAGTCATCCAGAAACTTGGAGGTCTCTCCTTGAAGATCCAGTTGTTGAGTTGGAAGTGTCTATCGAGAAGACCCTTCAACCATCCTGCGAGTGATGCAGTCAACCATGAGATCTCAGCACCAGTTGGGTCATATTGCCACTTCTTTGGTACTCTGAAATCGAAGACCATGTTAATGGAGTCAACGATATCTGGGGTCATGATAATAGATCCATCAATGGCATCAATCATGTCAATCATAGTTCTTCTGACGATGGTCAGGACGCTCTGGAATCTTTGAAGTTCTTGATACAAGAAAATGTTGAGAGGGATAAGATCAAACTTTCCGGATTCTCCAAGACCCTTTGGTCCTCTCAAGTTTCTGAGCTTCTCTTGAACATCAATCATGATGAAATCAACTGGGAGCATTGGGAGGAGTTCTTTCTCGATCTTCTCCTTGACGATGTCTTCTCTAGACATACCGCCAGCACCACCGGCCTCCTTTGGCATGGTATCGAGAAGGACGTTGATCATAGCAATAGACTCGAGAAGTCTGAAAGATAAATCAGCGTTTGGATGGAGTCCGAAAATGGCTGGACCATCATTAGGTGGCATCTTGTTGATGTACTCCATGAATCTTGGATGCTCTTGAGCATCTGGGATGTGATAGTTGAACTCGGTAATCAACTGGTTGAAGCAGTAGTTTGGAGCAAAGATTTGTTCTTGGATCCAGAATTGAGTGTAGCAACTGAATTGTTCTCTGTCAAGACCATCAGTAATCTTACCACCGTATTGCACATCGGAGACCATGTATTGGATGGCTTTCCATGAGATTGGGATGTTAAGGTTCATAGATGTGGTCATGTGCTTCTCGATGTAAGTCAAGGAAGCTTCGAGATCGGAGTTGTTGAATGCGTATGGAATACAGAATCCAAGTGGTCCGAACTTCTTTCTTTCTTGAATAACGGAATGCATGAAGCAAAGAGCGAAGACAATTGCTCTCCATTTGTCATATGGCTCAACCTTCTCAAGGAAATCTTGATTAACCATAGTTTGGAAGGTTCTTGATAGACCGGCTTGGATACCCTTTGGTGGATCAGTGGCGTTCTTAATGGCCATTTGAAGGAGACCAAGTGGGAAGTCGTTATGTGGTTCACATGTGATCCAAAGTCTGAAATCTGGATTGACTTCTCTATCCTTTGGTCTAAGAATTTCTTCCATTTCAGCCATGAATTCAAGAGACAAATGGCAGTTGGAGAGGACGACCCACTTTCCAGAGGTCATACCTTAATCAATAAGTTACATGGCTGGGATTTCCATTTCTTCTCCCATGGATACCTTACCGGTTGGGAATTGCTTCTTCTTTTTGGCATACTCATCAATTGAGGATGTTGGATCGGCACCCTTGGATAAGAGATAAAGTACTGGTCTATCTGGTCGGGTTTCATCATACAAATCAGCAATTTGATCGGTAATTGGAGCTCCATATTCGTCTCCGAGAGTGGCAGAGATGAATTGTTGGCAAGCGAGGATAGTTCTATCCTCTCTAATGGATCTGACTAAGCAGAGATGGATGAAGTGACCAATGTTTTGGTCGGAGTTAATCTTCTCTTCATAATCTGGGACTGGGATGTTTTCTGGCTCAGCTTCATCAACCCATTTCTTCCAGACTTGCTCGTTTCTGTTGATTCTGTCTGGAAGTTCTTTGAAGAACATGGAGTGATCGTTACCGAACTTGTGCTTGGAAAGAGCCTTCAAGTTCAACCAGATCTTTTGTGCCATCCAAGAGGCGAAGGGGTTGTTTCTGTCATCGATACCACCACCTGCTTTAAGGAGGAGACCGACATCAGCGCTAGTAAGTTGGTTAGCTTTGATCAAGATCTTAGTGGCCATCATAATTTTGAAGGTAACCTTATCTCTCTCGAAGAGACCTCTGTTAATATACCTGTAAACCTTTCTGTTCATCCATGTGATGATGTTGGTAACTCTTTCCTTTACAAGTTGTGCTTTTGGAGAGAAATCAATACCATAATCGAAGAGATCGAGGAATTGTTGTAGAGAAGTGTTGTACATCCAGTTGACTTGAGTCATCTCGACAATACAGAAGTAAAGAACAGCACCTCTTGCGGCAACTGGTCTGAAAAGCTCTCTCTTCTCGTTAATTTCGATAGTCTTTTCAGCAGCTTCAACGAGTTTCTCATTGACTTCTTTAGAGGCATTCTTAATGGTAGCAAGCACATCAATAATATCTGGATCATCAAGGAGGGAACCTTAGACATTAGCGAGTCTCTCAAGAAGATCATCTTCATAATCGGAGAGGATCTTGGTGTTCATGGTGACTTCTTCTTGAAGGGCTTGGATTTGATCTTCAAGATGCTTTTGCTCCTTGGAGATAAGTCTACCGAGGAGCTGTTGCTCGAGACCACCTTATGTGACAGTGAAATCAATAATGGTGGCTTTGGCTGCAAGTTCTGGGGAGAAATGAGGGTTGGCGAGTCTTGAGGTCATATAGAGTCTGAATTTATCATCATAATCGAACTCTTGATCAGCAAGCTTAATAAGCTTTGATCTACCCTTGACAATAATTTGTTTTTCAAGAATTGGATCAAGCATTGGGTCAACTTCGTTCTCAATGGATTCAATGAGTACTGGGAAACCTTCTTGGAGTGGCCACTTAAGAGCATCTCTCAAGTTAGGGTTAGAGAGAGTGAAGATACAGTTTTGCTCGGTAAGGAGTGGCTCTCTAGATTTAATCCAGGAGTAAGCCTGGTTCTATGGATCGATCATGAGTGGATATCTAGATGATCTAGTGACCATGATACCGTTCTGAATAGAAAGATCATCGGAAGGAAGACCTTCCATGTTCCATTGACCAATGGTGGCAGCATCAACCAAGAACTTGGTGAGCTGGAGACCTTCAGATACTGGAATTTCCTTAGCCATAATATCATTATGGAAGTACTCGTCGAGGAGCTTAGTTCTGAATTCAGAGTTGAATGGTCCGCAGTAAGATACGAAAGCGCATGCCTTGGCGACATCACCAGCAAGTCTTTGCTTGAGGGATTTGAATTCCTTAGCAGAGGCTTCCCATCTGACTTTGTTATCTTGAAGGGAGTTAATAAGTCTATTGGCTTAGTCCATCTTTCTTCTGGTCTTGTTGGCTTTCTCGAGGAGAGCGTTTTTCTCTGCCATTTGGGCATCGAACTTCTTTCTGAGAGCTTCCTTAAGTTCGGTTACTTCCTTAAGTTCAGCCTCAGCGGCGGCAAGATTGGTCTCGGCTTCTTGGAGCTCAGCCATCTTAATTTAAAGGAGCTTAAGCTTTGGCTTGACAATCTTTGATTATTTATGATAATCACTCATAGCAGCTGCCCAGACACACATGCCTTCCAGAGCTGCAGAGGCTTTCTTGGCGACTGGACCGACGAAAACTTCTTCATCTTTTGGAGTTCTAAGAGTAAGATATGGCTCTAAGAATTCGATTGTCTCCTCATTAATGTTATCTTTAGAGTTGTTGGAGAAATCGAAGAGATCCTTCAAGAAGTTATTGTTCTTGAGAGTACCCTTGGTGTGGTTATCGAATGAATCGTTAACGAATGGAATCTCTTACTTCAAGATGCTAAGAGGTCTTCCTTTGACTGGGTCCATTCCTCTTTGGAAGAGAATATGAATGGCGTCCATGATAAGTCTGGTAGTATCAGTGGCTTGGGACATACCAGACAATTCTTTAATATCTCCAGGTTTGATGGAATCGACAGCTTTTTCTGCTCTTCTAAGATATGGTAGAGCGATAGCAAGATCTCTATCTGCAGATTCTTTTTCTGCCATAATAGCAGTCTTTTGGTTGATACAGTTTTCGGCGACAATGGCGACTTCGTCTCCCTTCTCCTTGGCTTTCTTGTTCTCAACCTCGAGAACCTTAAGGAGTTTATCAGTAATATCTGAGGCTTCCTTAAGTTTGACCTCTTCTTTCTTAAGATCAATCTTGAGTTCTTCAACACCTGCGGCGGCTTCGTTAAGTTTCTCAAGACCCTTGGAAATGTTTTGATCTTCAATATCAATACCATCATACTTGACCTTGTATACATCCTTGTAAAGATCAATGAAAGCGAGATATGACTTTGGTGTGACATAAACATGTCTTCTCATTCTCTGGAAGTAGACTTCGCAAACTTCAGTCACGAGATCATGGACTTTACCCATGTGTTGCTCGAGGGAAGTTCTAACATCCTTCTTGGCATCCATCTTGAATCCAGCCATCTTTTTGGCGGATACAGAGATGAGTGCATCCTCTGGCCAGGGGAGGAACCAATCAATACTGCACTGTGAGAAGAGAGATGGGAACTTTTGGGATCTTTCTCTGAACTTGACACCGACTGGGGAGAAGGCAAGGACCATATGGAGGCAATCCTTGACTCTGTTAATGAAGAATGACCAGAGTTCTGGAATAGTTGGATCAGCACCCTTCAATCCAGTGTCCTTAATGTAGATATTTTTGCATTCAAGTGAGACAACATCTTTCTCATCCTTTGGAATGAGTCCGGGAATTTCACCAGTAGCGAGCATGGAGTTGATAGCTTCAAGGAAAGTCTCTGATTTAATTTCAGAATCGGTCATGATGAAAGTAACGTTGTTACCCTTTGGACCGGCTTCAGTGTAAAGATTCTTGACATCATCCTTCAAGTTGTTATCGTTATAAGTCTTGGTCAAGGAAATCTAGAAGAAGATTTGCTTGCAGATGAATGAGGAAAGCTTGGAAAGAGATTGCTTTCCTGAACCACCGACACCGACAAGGAGAATGTTACCGGATGGAGTTCCGATAATTCTGGTGATTCTTAAGAGATGCTTAAGGGCATCATCGAAGATAACCAAGTTCATTGGCTTGGATGGGTTCTTCTCGTTATAAGCATCGAGCTTATCATTACATCTAGTTCTGATAGATTCAAGGTCTGGACAAGCCTCATAAACGAATGGAGCTTCAGCAACGAGTTCACCATATTCATCGAACTCATCTTCTCTCTGGAAATCAGCAAAGTAGTGGTTGGTCATGAGTTGCTCATCATCGAATCCAAGGGAGTCTCTGAACTTCTCTTTGGTAACTCTATCAAGCATATCTGAGAAGATTTTCTTATCGTTGTTGTTGATAAGTTTATCAATGAAGGTTCTGTCACACTCATGTCTCCAGAGAGAAATGAGGAAAAGTTGTGGCATGATCTTCTCCTTGATGTTGGAGCAGTTAGCAATAACTTTGTACTCTGGCTTTCCAGCGACGACACAGATACCCTGGAACACTCTTGCGAGTTCTCTAATGGTGAAAGTGTAATGGAACTTGGTTGGGGTTGGGAGGAGTCTTCTCTTGACAGCGTCCCAAATGCTGATGGTGGCATCAACCAATGGGATTCTCATGTCAGTGACTTCCTTGGTATACTTCTTTGGGTTGAAGAGTACCTCCAAGATTCTACCATAGATGTTCTCGATAGATCTCTGGGATGGTGGAGTCATGTTAAGGGAGAAGAATGATCTCTTAAGTCTTGGTGGGATATCATTTCTTCCTCCACCTGGATGGTTCATACCACCGAGGAATTGGAGACCTTCGATCTTTTGTTCATAACCTCTGTCATCCTTAGTAAGGAAATAGAAGTACTTGAGCTCGATCAATTGTCTGGTGATTTCAAGTGTAATCTGATCACCCCATGCATTGACGAAAGGCATGGAGATATCATCAAGGAAGACAGTCATTTTCTTTTGTCCGGCTGGAGTGTAAGTTCTGACTTGCTTTCTCTCGACGACGGCACCAATAGACTCCTGGAAGTTGTATGGTGTGGTGGCACTGGAGAAGTTCATTCTGTGGAAGAGCATCTCGTTGGCATCGAACTTGTTGCAGTACATCATGATGACTGAGGTCTTGGCGGTACCTGGTCCTCCTACGAGAAGGGTGTTGTTGTGGGATGGCTCATTTCTCTTCTCTGATCTCATGACTGGAAGCTTGGCAATCTTGGAGATGATATACTCGGCTCTAGTGGAATCAGCAGTTGGGATAAGGAGCTGGGAGAAGGCAATTCTCTTTGGTGGGGCCCATGCCTCAGCACTCCAGAGAGTCCATTGAAGAGTAGTCTCGTTGACGAAGTAGTCATAGACGGTTTCGTGATCAACTTGAATCTTTTGTGGGCTGATTGGTGGGAGTGGGGCGTTCTTGCTGTCGAGGAACTTGTGGAATTTCTCTCTGTCATCTTGCTCGAAGAGACCACCGAAGGACCAGACCAAGCAGTAGACGTAAAGTCTCTCGAAGGATTACTTATCAATTTGCTTTCCTCCTGAAATGTGGACGATAAGGAGAGCTTGCATAAGGTTAAGAAGATGGTTAATTCTGCAAAGCTCTGGGCAAGGCATAACGAAGTGATAGCTCTTGTTAAGCTCGGTGTGAGTGTTTGGGTTCTCAATATATTTCTTGGTGAATTCTTCCATCCAGGTAGTCTCATCAGGGTTGCAGTATCCCTTGACTTCAACTCTATCCTTGCACCAGGTATCAACGAGTGGTCTCCAGAAGAGATCAGTGTCAGATACATAGATAATACCGCATCTAGATACAGTAGCTGGGGAGGCATTGTTCAAGTTCTCGACCTCGAAAGTCATCTTGGTGGTATCAGACATTGGAATTCTCTGAGCGTTAGCAAGAGTAAGAATTCTGTTATCATCAAGTACTGTGTTCAAGTTCTCAATCCAAATGGCATCGACTGGGCCATCACAAACGATCCAAGAGGTATGTTTGTTAGATTTGGCGTTACATTTCAACCAGATTTGGGAGAAAACACCAGGGATCCACTCACCAGTGACGTTGTTCATGACACCGTACATCTGTTGACCAGTGATGGATTTTGGGTTCAATCTGTAAAGCTTATGAACTTGAGTCTCACTGAGAGCATCAGTAAGAGTGTTCATAATAGTGGTCTTACCACATCCGACAGATCCGACAACCATGAATCCATGACGCACAAGGGAAGTTTCATAAAGCTGAATAATCTTAATGAACCAATCTTTGATTTCAAGGAGGTTGTTTTCCTTAAGGAGTCTTCTAACGGCGGTCTCGACCTCCTTATAGACTTTCTTTGGAATGTTCTATTGTTTTGGGAAAATATCCTTCAACAATTGTAAGAACAGTGGGATATCTTGAGCGACGTACTTGGATAAGTTCATATCTCTCAAGGTTCTTGCCATGATCATTTCCTCATCAGTGCCTGGTGGCTCAGATCTCTTGGAGTTACCGGCAGTTCTCAATACGGACAAAATGTTTCTAAGACCGAAATCATAATGTCTTTGCTTGGAAAGCTGTTGCTCGCAAAGTTTGTAGAGGACATCGAATTTGAAGGAGAGCTCAATGAAGGTATCATAACCGACAGAGGCAAGCTTGACCATGATAATGACCTGTCTATTTGGCACCATCATTGTTACACCTCTGAACAATACTTTCAAGTTTTCTGGGAGCTCTTGTCTACCAGCGTAACCTGGGTTCATGGTAATGAAATAGGCGCATGATTTGATCAAAAGAATTGGGTTCTCCTCATTTGGGAACATGAATTTTCTAAGATCAAGTTTCTTAGCTTGAGTAATGGACTCAACCTGAGCAGCGACGACGGAAAGAGTAGCAAGAGAAATTCTGTTGAACTCATCGAAGCAACCCCAAAGTCCGGATTGGCAAACACCCTTGAAGATCTTAGCCATATCTCTGTACTTATGCTCATCAGAGCAGTTGACGACAACGACGAAAATACCGAGGGTTCTTCCGAGATCCTTTACGGTTTCGGTTTTACCAGTTCCGGCTGGTCCAGCTGGAGCACCACCATAGAGCATACCAAGAGCTTAAGACAAGGTAATGTAGCATCTATCAGTGAGTGGAGTAATACAAAGTCTCTCCTTAGCTCCGAGGAACTCATAGGAGTAGGTGAATTCAACATCAGTGACGTTAATAGCCATGTGTTGATCATCTTGTCTCCAGACACATCTGGTGTTCTTAGTCCAGGAGAAATCATTAGCATCCTTGATCTTGTATTGGATGCATTCCTTTCTGATTTCGGTGAAGATCTCAAGTTGTCTTACATGAATTGTGACAAGTGTTTCAACTCTGGTTCTGAGTTGCTTGTTCATCTCTTCAAGACACATCTTGGTGAGATCGGAAAGAATTTGATGAAGATACTTCTTCTTCTTTTCGAGTTCAGTGATCTTCTCTTTGTTGGATCTCTCAAGGCACTCTCCAACATTCATGGTCCAGAGGATCTGGATACCAAGAAGAGCGATTTGGGATGGGTAAGCGAAAGAGTAGTCTCTGGTGGTCATGGAGTAGCAATCTTGAGCACCTTGCTTGCACTTAATTCTGACGGAGGCTTGCATGCTCTTTTCAAGCTTTACGAGCCAATCCTCAATGTTTCCTTCAGCTACAACTTGGTCGACCAATTGGATCTTCTCCTGATTTGGTCCCATGATTTAGATGATTTCAATCATAAGTTTTCTGTTTGCCTCATCAAAGGTGACTCTGTTAATGGCATCGAAAAGCTTTTCGAAATCATCTTGGACAGCATGTGGGTCAGATCCGACGGAAAGAATCTGGAGTAAATCGTCATTGGAACAGAAATAGAATCTTGGGAAGATGTTTCTCTTGGTTTCAAGATAGTTCTCAAGTTTCTTCTGACAGACTTCGAGACCTTGTTGGAGCTCTGGAAGAGAGTTCTTCAAGATATCGTTTGAGCAGCAAGCAATAACATTCTTTTGCTCGTGAGCTCTTTCCATAATCTTGAGCCATTGTTTATCAATACCCTTGAATTTCTTGGACTCGACTGGCATTTGCTTGGCAATATCACCACCAGTGAAGACAGACACAAGATTGGTCCAGAGGGTTTGTACCTTAAGCCATTTTTCGATAATATCGGCAGTCTCGGCAAGAGAGGTAATTTTTTCAACAACAATGGTCTTGAATGGAGTAACATATCTCATGGCATTCATTTGATTGAGAGCCATGATGTGCTCCTCAAGCTTTTCTTGAATATCTTGAATGTTACCACCGAGCATGCATGCTTCGACACCCTTGTATGGTTTGACTTCGAGTTCAGCTTCTTCCCAGAAAGCGGCAATTTCTCCGTTAAGAGTTTTCTCAAGTTTCAATTGCTTATCAGCGGAGTCAGTGATGTCCTCAATGTCATCTTTATGTTGAAGAAGTGGGGCAGCAAGGAGTTCCTTGAGGGTGAAAGTTTCATCATCATATGGAATTTCCTCTTTGGTCATTTCAATAATTTCGTCCCAATGTCTTGGTCTGATGGATGGTTTAGCCAAAGCTTCAACCAATGGGAGAATTTCGGTCATGTCATCAATTTCTTGCTTAAGTTCCTTATAAGCATCCCACTGTTTCAATTGACCTGGAAGTTTAGTGCAATCTCTAGCAAAGACTTCAGTTTGTTCCACCATCTTGGCCATCTCCTCAGAGATTTCCATCCAGGTGATATCCTTCCACTTGGTGATGGTATCCTTGACCTTGGAATACAAGTTGTAAAGTTTATCAAGGAGTTCGATTTCCTTCTTGGTCTTCTCAAGCTCTGGATAAGTTTGATGAGGAAGTCCGAAGAGGGACTCACCAGCGTTGTAGGAGGTGAATTTTCTCTCTCTGATTTGATATTCTTCAGATTGCATTCTAAGTCTGTTCAATGCTTCCTTTGGCTCAATTCCTGGCACCATAGGACCATTCTCATCGAAGTCCTTTCTGAAAAGAACAACGTTGTCAACAAGGACGTTGACACCGACGATAAGAGTCTTTTTGAACTCAGATTGTTGACCTTGGAGTTCATTTCTGACTTGGACAGCTTGTTGAACAAGATCTTCCCAGTCTTTACCAATGATTTGGTTTGGGTCTTTGTTTCCCTCCTTGTTGATTTGATCGTCTTCAAGGTAGTTCTCGAGAAGGTTGTACATTTCGATAACTGGTCTGAATTCGATTTCAATGGTGGATTGCTTCTTTCTGATCTCGTCAAGAGCGTGCATGACGTTACCGAGGGAATCAATATCCTTGGCTGGCTTTTCGATCTTGAGTTTGATGTGCTTGATTTCTTCAGTAAGCTTATCCATGTTGGTTTGAGCTTTCTTAAGGAGATCCTTAGCATAGGCATCTTTCCAGAGGATGATCCACTTATGGAGACCAGTCTTGACGTTATTGGTCTTCAAGCTCAAAGCACCGATTTGGTGATGGATCATGATGGTACCAACTTCGTTTTCACTATCGGTGAAATCGAGGAGTTTTTGCTCGAAGTCCTCAAGTTGTGGGTTGGAACCGTTGAATTTGGCGAGTTCCTTATCAATCTTCTTCTTCCAAAGCCAGTTGAACTTCTCGAAGCTCTCAAGGAACTTGTTGACGTTGTTTTTGGTTCCTTAGATTGAACCAGTAAGAAGAAGGATAACCTTTACGATTTCCTTATCCTTAGCAATCCAGTCGTAGAAAGGCTCTCTTTGGTCCTCTGGTTGATCTTTTTGATTCCAGTTTTGGACGTTCTTGGTAGATTTAAGAACATGGGAAGCAGCTCTGTTAATGGCGCTCTGAACCTCCTCAAGAGTTGGCTTAAGAGTGCATGTATCACCTTCAAGATGAACATCAACCTCGAAGAATGGCTTCAAGATTTGCTTTGGCATGTTTCTTCTACCGCAAATTCTCTCTTTCATCTGGTTAAGAGAGTACTTGGTGGCGTGGAGAAGGGCTTGATACATGGACCAGTTGTAGTACTTTGACAGCTTTTGGATTTCCTCAGCTGAAATTGGCTCAACATGTTGATCAAGTTGGTAAGAGCAGATAGTCTGGATGAGATCCTCAACGGCTCCCTCGACTTCGTAGTTCTTGGACTTAAGCTTCTCGGATTCCTCTCTGATCCATTCAGATTGCATTTCGACGAACTCATCAAGAGTGAAAGTCTAGGCATCTTGTGGAAGGTTGACAAGGACGGTCTTTGAGAGACTCTTAAGGTTGTTCTCAATTCTGTTCTCCATGATGTCGTTGATGTTGATAATCAATTGCTCAAGCTTAGCAAGACCTTGATGGACGTGGTTAAGATATCCATCAATGTTCATGGAAGTCCAGGTGAGGGTAACCATACCTGGTCTAAGTTTGTACTCAAGATCTTCAAGATGAGGCACCAAAAGGGATTTGGTGTTTGGTCTGATCTTGTTGACAATTCTGTCGTATTCCTTTAAGACGAATTTAAGCTCGTTGTTGTACATCTTGAATTTATCTTCTTGGAGGAGGACAATCTTGGCAGACTCTGGAATATCAATTCCAATTCTGGTCAAGCACTTGGCTTCTCTAATGAGGGTAAGGATCTCAGTATCGAAGTTGACGTAGAGCTTGTTGTTCTCTGGGTGACGGATTATGAGAGTGGCTTAAAGACCGGCTTTAGCTTTCTCAACCTCGTTGGCCCACTTTTGTCTCCAGAGATACTCGAAAGAGAAGAGAGTGTAACCAATCTTGTTATACATCTTGACGTATCTCTTGAGGTTGGTCTCCTTCTTGTTGATGAGATCTTGTGGGAATTGTTCCATTGGTCCTGAGATTCTGTGGAACAAATGTCTAGACCAAGTGATGGATCCAGAAACTGTTGGCAAGTTTCTAACCATTGGGGGGTTGTTCTTCATCTTGACGTATTGGTCCTCAATATCTTTGATTTCAAGTCCATAGTTTTGGAAGAGAACAGTGTACTTGGAGTTGAGGCCAGACTTAAGGTTCTCTCTGTGGAGGATTGACTTGAATTTTCTCAACAATTTGAGGGATTCCTCAATATTGGTGATGTTCTCAAAGTTCTTGTCAATGTAATCATGGAGCTCAGACTCAACGGTGGAAACATCGACGTTGAATTCGACGAAATCTCTATCGAATTTGTTGGTGGTGTAATCCAAGAGTCTGTGGTTTTGTCTTTGGAGGAATGTCTTATATTTATCGAAAGCCTTGAGAATTGGCTCGATTCCTTCGAGGTTGTGGTTCTCAAGAGTCTTGAATTGTTGAATGGTGGCGAAAAGGTCAATCAACTTGGAGATTCTTCTGCAGAAAAGATCAAATTTACCGAAAATTTGATTTGGGGAGAACTCAAATTGCTTGCCTTTTGGCATGTTCATGAGTCTCTCCTTGGTGAACTCGTATTGCTTAAGGTAAGCAGCATTGAGGTCAATGCAGCTTTAAAGCATTGGGATGAGTTGATCTGGAGGATAGAGCTTATCGTCCCAAAGAACGTCATCGGATTGAGGAGCTCCTTTCTTACCATTTTCACCGTTTCTGATTCTAATGAAGTTCAAGATGTTGAACTTGCAGTTAGTGATCATTTGGTTGGTGATTTTGACAAAAAGACCGGTCATTCTCTCGTTGGTGTTGTAGTATCTGGCGATGGTGTGGATCATCTTGATGCTGTTCATCAAAGCTGGGAGGATTTCCTTGATGCTCTCTGGGTTTCCTGACTCGAGTGGCTCAATGAATTTCTCAAGGGTTTGGAGATACTTAACGTTATCCTTGGCCTCGTTAAGGGCTTCGGTAACTCTAAGCTCAATTCCTCTCCACTTGGAGGTGGCAAGGTAGATCTTGGTATCTGGCTTGGCCATTGAGTTGTTGTTGCTGGCTGAACTGGCAGTGAGGATGTTGTAAACATCTCTGCAGTTGTCGCTCTTGAGTTGCTCAGAGATTCCAGTGAGCTTTCTCATTCTGTTCTTCCAGTAGTCAAGCTCTTGTTGAGGTCCAGCGTCCTTCTCCTCTTGCTTTTCGGCATCAGCTCCTTCAAGAGCATCGAGGATCTTGGCACTCCACTCATTGAAGATCTTTTGGAAGTGGGTCATCATATCTGGAGGAACTCTGACGTTGCTTCCTGAGTTGATGGCTCTGGCGGTATCCTTGTAATCAGAGTTGTACTGCTCGAGCTTGATGGTGTTGTGATGACTCCTCAAGGCTTCTTTAAGCTCGATGGCGAACTTATCGAAAACTTAAGAGAACTCTTGCTTTTGTTCTCCTGGGCATCTGTTCCAGTCTTCTTCTCCAAGACCCTCGACGAGAGGCTTGTAGACCTGGTTGATGACAGTGTTGAGAGAAGTAACGGTATGCTCAGAGATTTCTCCGAAGATGACATCACCGTCACTGGTTCCCTTGGAAATGTCTTTTGGGGCATCAGACTCGGTTGTTCTGACGAAGTAGACACCCTTTCCTTTAAGTTTGGTCTTCTCTCCGTCTGAGACGATGAATTCCTTGGCGCCTCCAGCGACCTCAATGATTTCACCATTCTCAGCAGTTCTATATGGAATTTGATAGAACACGAAGATTCTTGATGGGCCGATACCCTTCTGGAAGTCTTCCCACAACTGTGCAAACGGTGGTGCGAAGGCTGCCTGAGTATCATACTCACCAATCTTAAATGCGTCGGCGATGATGGATGCCATCCATCTGCCTCTTGCTGTTTATGCCATATTTTG
>Ga0308134_1000028_pt1 | contig 14123 bp, 21 predicted proteins | sample CB21_1120_Surfac_FD_203057 | JGI IMG/M metagenome (GOLD analysis project Ga0308134, IMG submission 203057) | Metatranscriptome of marine microbial communities from Western Arctic Ocean, Canada - CB21_1120_Surface (Metagenome Metatranscriptome) | ecosystem: Environmental > Aquatic > Marine >... | reverse complement strand
TTTACATTAAACCACAGACTATACCGCAAATATGGCAATGTCTTAAAGAGCCAAATGGATGGCGCAAGTTATATCTGACGTCTTCCAAATTGGTGAATACGATGCACTTGAAGTATTCAGAAACCCACAGTTCTAGCCTCTCTTTACCGGCTTCTTCGACGGTAGTGGAGACTCAAGAATTTTCGTCTACCATCAAACCCAGTACAAGGTAACTGACGGTGGGGAAATCCAAGATTATGGAGGTTCCAAAGAATTCTTCGTAACCAACGGTGAGAAGGTCAAGCTGAAGGGCAAAGGTTGCTACTTCGTCCGAATGACCAAACCAGGCCGTTAAATCAACGTTAACGGGCAGAACGACAATGAAATACTGTTCGGTGAGATTTCAGAGCACACTGTGACTACATTGAACAACATCATCAACAGTATCTTCAAGCCCAGCGTCTCTACATTGGAATCCGCTGAATGGGGACAATGCGAGGTTGAACAGAAGAAAGAGTTCTCCTCCGTGTTCGACAAGTTCGCTGATGAGTTAAGAGAAGCACTGAGAAGTCTATCAAGCAACATCACTCTTGAGCCTTTCGACAAGCAGTATGAGAACGATGCAAAGAACATCCACAATGCAAGGACCATCAATGCCAACATGATCATTGAGTTTGAGAGAATCTTCAATGAGTGGACCGATCAAATCTCTGAAGCACTTGAAGGAGCCGATGCTGTCAGCAGAGATGAGAGAAACGCTGGTCCAAGAGAAGAACTCTTCTACTGGAAGCAAAGAATGAGAAAGCTCACAGGTATTTCAGAGCAGCTGAGAAGTAAGAACTGCAGAACTGTCTACGATGTGCTGACAGCAGCTTCCTCGACTACTGCTGAACAACTTGGAAGACCAAGAGATAAGATCTATCTTGCTACATCAAAATGGAGAAGCATTGAGTTAAGAGTTACTGAAGCACTTAACGAAGCAAAGGATAACGTCAAGTATCTTCAAACTCTTGAGAGATTCATTGAGCCACTCTATAACGGTACTCCTGAAAGCATTAAGGAAACCCTTCCAGCTCTCATGAACAGTATCAAGATGATTCAGACAATCGCTAGATATTATAACACAAACGAAAGAATGACTGGTCTCTTCGTCAAGATTACAACTGAAATGATCACTCGATGCAGATGGTTCATCCTTAACTTCAAGAGAATGGAGCGAGGAGAAACTGGCAAGAGAGGTGCTCCTCAAAGTGATGATGTACTCTGGAAGGAAGATGAATATCCACCAGAGGATCTCATCCCAGTTCTTCAGAGCTGCATTGATCTTAATGTAGCTTACCAGAAACAATACCAGTTCACCAAGGAGAGACTACAAAACATGCCAAGAGGTAAACAATTTGAATTCTCTACAAATCAAATCTTTGGAAAGTTCGACTTGTTCCAAAGAAGACTTGCCAAACTTATTGAATTGTTCAGCACAATTGAACAATTCAGAACCCTTGGAAACCACAAGCTTGAGAACATTGCACCAATCATTGATTCCTTCACCGCCATTGTAGGAGCTTTCTAAAGAAAAGGTCATTAACTTTTGGAATACACTGCTAACACCTTCGATAGAGATTTCGTAGAATTCAACGTAGGAGTTTCAACTGTTGAGACAGAACTCTAAAGATACATTGACAAGAACTTCGAAAACATCACCAGCATTGATGATTCATTGAAGCTCCTTAGAAAGTTCAATGCTATTCTCAAGAGAGACAACCTTAAGAATGGACCAAATGGATTGCTAGCCAAATACACCATCTTGTTCTAAAACTACGGAGGAGAAATCCAATCAGTTGAGGACCAATATCAGAGATTCAAGACCATGCCACCAATCATCAGAAACATGCCAACCGTTTCTGGAAGCATTACCTGGTCAAGACATCTGTTCCATAGAATCTCAGGACCAATGGAGCAATTCCCATAGGACCTCATCAAGTCAAAGGAGTCAAGAAAGTATGTGAAGATGTACAACAGAATCGGTTACACTCTCTTCTCATTTGAGTACCTATGGAGATAGAAATGGGCAGCTGAAGTTGAAAAGGCTAAGGCTGGGCTTCAAGCCACTCTAATAATCCGTCACCCAGAAAACAATAAGTTGTATGTCAATTTTGACTCTGAAATCCTTACTCTCATCAGAGAAGCTAAGTGCCTATCCAGAATTGGAATTGAAATTCCTGAGAGTGCCAAGATTGTCTTGCTCTAAGAAGATAAGTTCAAAATGTACAACAATGAGCTCCAATTCGTATTGAGAGAGTATGACAGAATTGTTAATAAGATCAGACCAAACACTAAGAGTCTCCTTGTGCCACACTTAGAAGATTTGGAGTATAAACTTAGACCTGGTATGGTTACCCTGACATGGACTTCAATGAACATCGATGGTTATCTTACCCATGTTCATCAAGGATTAAACAAGCTTGAACAACTCATCATCAACATCAATGATATCATGGAGAACAGAATTGAGAACAACCTCAAGAGCTTGTCCAAGACTGTTCTTGTCAACCTTCCATAAGACTCAAAGACCTATACTCTTGAAGAGTTCGTTGAGATGTAAGAAGATTGGATCAGAGTTGAATCCCAAAAGCTCAAGTCCAAGAACTACGAAGTTGAAGGTGCTGTTGAAGATCTCATCTAAACCATCTGCTCATATCAACTTGATCAACACGTTGAACCAATTTCAGCTGAGGAAATCCAAAAACTTTCCAAGTACTATAACTGGTCAATGTATCAAGCTCTTCTCCATGCCACCAAATACTCTTTGAACCAAATGAAAGAGAGAATTTGTGGAAGAAGAAATATGCCAAAACAAATCTTAAAGCCATTCTTTGAGGTAGATGTGACCTTCTAAGGTGACCACTGTACTCTTAAACCAACTCTGGATGAAGTACAAAGTGCAATCAACAAGGCTGCAAGTCACGTACTTAAATCTACGAAGAATGTACAGAACTGGAACTAAAAAGATCAACCAGAAGACCAGAGAGAACCATTCTATGACTGGATTGCCAAAGACAAAGAAATTGTCAAGGTCATTTTGCTTCTTACCGGTTCCATTCAAGGTACCAAGAACAACGTGAAGAAATTCCTTGGTGACTTCGAGAAATACAACTGGCTCTGGAAGAGAAAGATCGATGATGACCTGAAAGTGTTCAACAAGAATAATCCACAACTTGAGGACTTTGAAGAGAAGCTCATCCTTTACACTCAAATCGAAGAGGAAGTTGGTCTTATTGAAAGCATCCATCAGATTGGTGCTCTCAGTCTCAAAACTGAAAACACCAAAATTGGCCTCAAGAAATTGATTTCTCTATGGAAAGAAGCTTACTCAAGAGATCTGTACAAGCAAGCCAAGTCCATGCTCGAGAGATTGACCGATGACATCAAGTAAATTAAACTTAAAATCGAGAAACCAGCGAAGGATATCGATAGTTTAGGCAATGTGATGAGCGCACTTGAAGAGATCAGACAAAAAGAATCAGAAATGGAAATCAAATTCAGACCAGTGGTGGAGATGTACAACCTCCTTGAGACCTATCTGCCAGAAGTAATGGAGAAAGAAGATGTTGACCCATCAACAGTTCTTGATAAAGATTGGGGACAACTTGTCAAATAAGCCATTAACACTAGAAATGATCAACAAGGTCAATAAGCCTCATTCAAGAAGGACCTTATCGAAGGAATCAATGCCTTAGTTACTGATGTCCAAGAATTCTCTCAGAACTTTGAGAAAAATGGTCCAAAGGTTCAAGGTATTGAACCAAGAGAAGCACTTCAAAGATTAAGAATGTTTGCTGATGAATACTCAATTAGAAAGAGAAAGTATGAGTCCTATCATTCTGGTGAAAAACTCTTTGGTCTTCCACATCAGAGTTATCCAGAGCTCGTTCAAACAGCCAAAGAAATTGAACTTCTTGAAAAGCTTTACAACTTGTATCAAAAAGTCAAGGATACTCTTTTCAAGTGGTAAGATATTACATGGGCTGAAATCTTGGAGGAGATCGCCAACATGACTGAAACCATTGAAACCTTCAGCAAAGATTGCACCAAACTTCCATCTACTACCAAGAAATACGATGCTTTCAAGGAACTGAAGACAGAAATCGACAACATGATCGAAATTATTCCATTAGTTGAAGCTCTCGCAAAGCCATCCATCAGACCAAGACATTGGGAAGAAATCATCGTGATGACCGACTGTGAAATTCCTTATGACAGTGATACATTCACACTTTAAGAACTTCTTAAGGCTCCACTTTTGAAGAACAAAGACGATATTGAAGATATTGCTGATTCAGCTGACAAGCAAGAGAAGTTGGAAAAGCAATTGAACAACGATATTGCTAAATTCTGGGAAGATGCAGACCTCGACATCGGAACAAGGAAAGGTGTTGATGCTCCATGCATGCTTACAGGTAACATTGTGGACATTCAAGAGAAGCTTGATGAACATATCGTTCTTCTGAATCAGATGAATGCAATGAGATATGTTAAGCCTTTCTAATCAATTGTTACTGAAAAATCTACCCAACTTTCAGAAGCTGCTGATACTATTGAAAAATGGCTTAAGGTTCAAACCCTCTGGGGTAACTTGGTCGCTGTGTTTGCAGCTGGTGATATTGCCAAGCAAATGCCAACTGAGTCTAAGAAATTCAAGCAAATTGACAGACTTTGGTTAAAGATCATGGAAAGAGCTAACGACAACAGAAATGTCATTAAGCAGTGCAGTGATGACTTCCTTAAGAGTCAACTTCCATCACTTAAGGACGGTCTTGATCTTTGCCAGAGAAAACTTGAGGACTATTTGGAAACCAAGAGAAGTGTATTCCCTAGATTCTATTTCTGTTCCGATGATGTATTGCTCAAGATTCTTTCTGTAGGATCTGATCCACACGCTGTTCAAGATGATTTTGAGAACTTCTTTGAAGCTATCAATAGAGTATCATTCGATGAATAGGACAGAAAACTGATTGTTGATATTAGATCAATGATGGGATCATCTGACGAGGCAATTCAACTTGTTGACCCAGTCAAGGCTGAAGGTAACATTGAGGAGTGGCTATGCAGACTTGAATTAGAAATGAAGAGATCCATGAGAGGAATCTGCGCCAGAGGAGCCAGAGACTGCTTCTCCCTACCTTTGAGAGAATTCGTTGACTCATGCCCAGCTTAAGTTGCTTTGCTTGGTGTACAGATTCTCTGGACATTCAAAGTACAGGAAGGTCTTGAAAAGGGAAAACAGAGTGAGAAGACAGCCGAATTAAAGAAGAATGAGGCATTCATCACTAAAATTGCAAATGAACTGACTGGAATGTGCCTTGAAGACATGGGACCAAATAAGATCAGAAGAACAAAAGTTGAGACAATCGTGACTATTCATGTCCATCAAAGAGATATTTATGGAGAAATTCAAGATTCAGTCAAAGCATACAAAGTTAAGGATGCAAATGACTTCGACTGGACCAAGAATACAAGATGTGCATGGAGAACTGATGTGAATGATGTTGGTATTGATGTAACTGATATCCCATTCGTCTATCAAAATGAGTATCTCGGAGCTAAGGAGAGACTTTGTATTACACCACTTACCGATAGATGCTACGTAACCCTTTCACAAGCTCTTGGTATGCTTTACGGTGGTGCTCCAGCAGGACCAGCCGGTACCGGTAAGACAGAAACTGTAAAGGATCTTGGACGTACACTCGGTATTTTCGTCGTTGTAAACAACTGTTCCGATGAGCATAAATATAAGGATATGGCTAAGATCTTCAAGGGTCTCTGCCAATCCGGACTTTGGGGTTGCTTCGATGAGTTCAACAGAATTTCCCTCCCAACACTTTCTGTGGTTGCCTAATAAGTAGAATCAATCACTCAAGGTAAGAAATAAAATGCTAAGTACTTCGAATTCCCAGGTTGCCCAGAGCCACTTATCCTGATCAAAGAATGTGCTTACTTCATCACAATGAACCCAGGTTATGCTGGTAGACAAGAACTTCCAGAGAACTTGAAGGTACTTTTCAGAAGTGTAAGTATGATGGTTCCTGATAGACAAGTTATCATGAAGGTAAAGCTTGCCTCAGTCGGTTATACCAACATTGACCCACTCTCAAAGAAGTTCAATATTCTTTACAAGCTGTGCGAGGAATAATTGTCCAAGCAAAGACATTATGATTTCGGTTTAAGAAACATTCTTTCCGTCTTGAGAACTGCTGGTACTTCAAAGAGAGAGGATCTTACCTAAGATGAATACCTTATCTTGGCAAGAACTTTGAGAGATATGAACTTATCCAAATTCGTTTTCGATGATATTGGTCTCTTCCTTTCACTGTTGAGAGATACATTCCCAACTCTGTATCCAACATCTAAATCAGATATTCCAAAGAAGGTTTACAAGGATTAAGAACAAGCAATCAAGAAGCAAATGAGAGAGAACAACCTTATTGATGAGCCAGACTGGACCAACAAGATCATTCAGCTCTATGAGACATCCCTTGTGCGTCATGGATTCATGGTTGTAGGAACTGCCGGTAGTGGTAAAACTACTATCATGAACTGTTTGACCAGATCTCTTACTGATCTTGGAATTAAGCATCAGTTGACTAGAATGAATCCAAAAGCCATCAAGAATCAAGAAATGTATGGTATGATGAACAGTGTAACCAATGATTGGATTCCAGGAGTATTCTCTGAAATTTGGAAGAGATGCAACTCCAAATAAAACAAACACATCTCCTGGATTATCTGTGATGGACCAGTCGATGCTATCTGGATTGAAAATCTCAATACAGTATTGGATGATAACAGAATTCTTACATTAGCAAATGCTGAGAGAATTCCCATGTCAGAAAACTGTAAGATGGTGTTCGAAGTAGAGAACTTGAACAATGCCTCTCCAGCTACAGTGTCAAGATGTGGTATTATCTTCGTCTCACCAACTGACTTGGGATGGAAGCCACTTGTTGATACATGGTGCAAGGATAGAGCAGAAGTCAAGGAGTTCTGCCATCCAGAAGAAGGAAACTGGACCAAGAAGTACACTTAGAAATACATGTCACAAGGAACTGATATGTTCTTAATGATCCAAAAGGATTACAACTAAGTTATGAATGTTCTTCCAGTTATCATGATCACCTAGGTACTCAACATCTTGACTGCCATTATCCAACCATATGTCGAACAACAAGGCCAAATTGATGAACAAACCTTCGAAAAGATTTTGGTCTACTGCCTTGCATGGGGATGTGCTGGTCTCTTTGAGAATGAGGATAGAGAGAAATTCCAAAAATTCCTTGAATCAAAGAATGCACCATTACCACCAATTTCTGCCTCCAAGTCTGTTGATAAAGAAACCATTTTCGATTACAACTTTGATATCGCAACCAAAAGCTGGAAGATTTGGGAAGCAGAGAAATGGGTTCCACCAAAGAGAATCCAATTCTCACAGCTTCTTATCCCAACATCTGATTCAACCAGAACAGAGTTCCTTATTGATAAGATTTCTACACTTCCAATTATGAGAAGTGCAAAGAGAATGGAACCAGGTCTCAAGAACACACTTCTAGTCGGTGGTTCAGGTACAGCCAAGACATCTACTATTCTCATGTACACCGATAAATTCGATAACGCTGCAATGCTTTTGAAGAGAATCAATTTCTCATCAGCCACTACTCCAAGGAATTTCCAAGATTCCATTGAAGCTGAGGTTGAAAAGAAATAAGTAAAGACCTATACTCCACCAGAGAACAAGAAAATGACTGTATTCCTTGATGATGTCTCCATGCCTTTCATTAACAATTGGGGTGATCAGGAAACTCTTGAAATTGCAAGACAGCTCATTGAATACAAAGGTATCTATTTCTTAACCAAGGATGAGATTGGTTTCCTTAAAACGATTGAAAACTTGCAATATGTTGCTGCCATGAACCATCCAGGTGGTGGCCGAAATGATATCCCACCAAGATTTAAGAGACATTTCTTCAATATCAATATGACTTCACCATCATAGAGATCTGTTGAGAATATCTATGGTGCTATCCTTGAGCATCTCTTCTCACCAAAGAAGTACTCAACTAATGTTATCAACATGAGACCATTCTTGATTGATGCTACAATCAGCATTTGGGATGCAGTACGAAGAAGACTCTTGCCAACACCAACGAAGTTCCATTATTCATTCAATATCAGAGATCTTGCTAGTGTGTTCGGTGGTATCTGTAAAGTTGTTTAACAATCACAATACAAGGTTATTGCAAACTGCACTAACATCAGAGAGAAGATTAGCCCAGAGCTATTCTTGATCATTTTATGGAGACATGAGTGCTCAAGAACTTTCATTGATAAGCTCATTAACTACTAAGATAAGAAAATCTTCTCAGACATGCTCGACAGAGTCACTAAAGATAGATTCGGAGATGCAAGTGGTCTAGGATTTGAAGATGAATAACTATTGACTGATTACCTCTTTGCCGATTTCCAGAGAGATGATGTCCTTGATGAAGCAGGTGATGTATTAGAAGAAGCTCCATTTGTATATGAAGCATGTGCTGACTTAGACACAATCAGATAGAGATGTCTACAAAGACTTGCCGAATATAATGAGAAGAATCAATCCAAATAGATGAATCTCGTTATTTTCGATGATGCTCTTAAACATTTACTTAGAATTACCCGTATCTGCGGATCACCAGGTGGTAATATTCTTCTTGTCGGTGTTGGTGGTTCTGGTAAGTAATCTCTTACCAAGCTTGCCTCCTTCATTGGAAAACAATACTTCTTCCAAGTTAAACTTACTAAGACATTCAACAACACCAACTTGTTAGAAAATATCAAAGAGTTGTACAGAATTGCTGGTCCAATGGGTAAATCAGTTTCTTTCATCATGACTGATGCTGAGATCAAATCAGAGACATTCCTTGAATCCATCAACAGTATGCTTGCTACAGGTGATATTCCAGGTATGATTCCAAAGGAAGATAAAGATCTATTCTCACTCGAATCAAAGAATGTGTATACCAAGGAAGTTGGTGCCAAAGGTTATGAACCAACAATTCTGGAACTTTGGAACTTCTTCATTAGCAGAGTAAAGGATTGCCTCCATATGGTTCTTGCCTTCTCCCCAGTTGGTAACAAATTCAGAGAGAGATCACAAAAGTTCCCATCCCTCTTCTCACAATGCTCAATCGATTGGTTCTTGGCATGGCCCGAAGATGCATTGATTGCAGTATCATCCAAATTCATGGGTGACTTCAAGATGGATGCCAAGAAGGAAGTTAGAACTGCCCTTGAAAGGCACATGGGTAGATGCCACGATCTTGTGACAGAAGTGTGCGAAATCTATTTCGCAAGAATGAGAAGAAGAGTGTTCGTTACTCCAAAGAGTTATCTTTCATTCATTGATCTGTATAAGGATGTATACAAGAGAAAGTATGATGGAATTGATGTTGAGGATCAGAATATTAGACTTGGTCTGGACAAACTTAAGGAAGCAGCTCAGGGTGTTGAGGAACTCAAGGTTGACTTGAAGAAAGAAGAGGTTAAATTGAAGGAAACCTAAGAGAAAGTAGATAAGCTCATCAAGGAGCTCGAAGTTGAGAATGCTAAAGCCAAGCAAACAGGAGAATAGGTTGCTATTGTCGCCAGTAACTGTAAAGCACAAGCCGCAAGTATTGAGGTTGAAAGGGCGGAAGCTAATAAGGATCTGCAATAAGCGCTGCCGTATCTGCGTGCTGCAGAAGGTGCTGTCGATTCTATCAAGTAATCACATATTACAGAATTGTCAAAGATGTCTAAACCAGCACATATTTGCTAAGTTATTATGGATGCTGTACATATTCTTTTCTAGAGGAATTTGGTTCCAGTCAAGCTTAGAACTGATTTCAATATTAAGAAGCAAGAAATTACCTTCGTTGCTGATTCTTATTGGGAGTACTCCAAAAAGACACTCCAAGATGGTGGTCGTTTCCTTAAAGATTTACTCCAATTCTCACAAGATGAGAAGGATAATATCTCACCAGAGACCATTGAACTCTTGGAGCCATATCTCAATCTTAGTGCACCAGATGGATCAGCTATCTTCGATCCAGTAGTAGCTGCAACAGCTTCAGCAGCCCTTAAGGGTCTCTGTACTTGGGCAGCAGCAATGAGTGATTATCACAAACAATCAAAAATTGTGCGACCAAAGCTTAGACTTTTAGAAATTAAGTCAACATAACTTAAGGAAGCGTAAGATGATTTAGCCGCAGCAGAGAAAGAACTTGAAGAAGTACAAGCTCTCTAAGCTCGTCTTAAAGCAAAGTATGATGGACAAATGGCTGAGAAAAATGCATTGTAAGAGAAAGCAAACAAGACAAAGAAGAAGATGGAGCAAGCTAACAGACTTATTAACTCTCTTGGAGATAATAAAGAAAGATGGGTAAAGAATGCAGCTGAATTCAAGTCATTGAAGCAAAGACTTGCAGGTGATGTTGCCAAGGCATGCGCTTTCGTATCATATTGTGGACCATTCAACTCTGAGTTCAGACAAAAATTACTTGAAGAATATTTCCACACTGATTTGATTCAGAAAGAGATTCCAGTATCAGAAGATCTGTAATTGACACAATTCTTGGTTGATCAAGCCACCATTGGTGAATGGAATCTTGAAGGTCTTCCATCAGATGAGCTATCAATTCAAAATGGTATCATGGTTACTAGATCATCTAGATATCCACTCATGATTGATCCATAAGGTCAGGCACATCAGTGGATCAAGAATAGAGAGCCAATTCTTGAGACAAACAACTGTATTGTTACACTCAAGAACCCAAGTTTGAGAGATGCATTGAAGATTCCACTCGAAAATGGATGGCCAGTTCTCATTGAGTCAATTGAAAACGAAGTTGACCCAATGCTGGATCCAATTCTTGAGAAGCAAATTATCCATAAGGGAAGAGCAAGACTTATTAACATTGCCGATCAGGAAATGGACTATGATGAGAAATTCAGACTGTATATGACATCAAGACTTGCAAATCCTCTGTTCTCACCAGAGTTAGCTGCAAAGACTACAATCATTGATTTCACTGTAACATAGGGTGGTCTAGAGTAATAACTTTTGGGTAGACTGATCAGTATGGAACAGAAATCTCTTGAAGATACTCTGTAATAACTTCAAGAGGAAGTTACATTCAATACCAAGACATTGAAGAACTATGAAGATATGTTGCTTGATCAACTTGCTAACACAGAAGGTTCTCTTCTTGAAAACGTTGAGCTTATTGATGTACTTAATTAGATTAAAACCAAATCTAAGGAAGTCAATGAGAAGCTTAGAGAAGCTAAAGAGAAGACAATTGAAATTAACGAGAAGAGAGAAAATTTTAGACCTGTTGCTGCTAGAGGTGCCGTTCTTTACTTCTGTGTCGTAGAGATGACATTCGTCAACTGGATGTATAACACCTCCCTCCCACAATTCTTGACTCTATTCGATTATGGTATTATACAATCACCAAAATCTAACTTCATTAAGGACAGAGTTCATAATATCACATAATGCTTGACTTACAAGACATACAGGTACATTAGTAGAGGTCTATTCGAAAGAGATAAGACGACATTCAAACTAATGATGAGTACTAAGATCCTCATTAAGGATGGCAAGCTTACACAAGCTGATGTTGGTCTCTTCCTCAAAATGGGTGGTGGTATTGATGATTCCAACAAGATCTTCCCATGGATGGAACAAACTCAATGGTTGAACTTGAAAGCTCTTTCAAAGCATAAATTCGCCAATGAACACTCAATGTTCTTCAAAGAACTCTAAGATAAAATTTAGAGAAATGATCAAATCTGGAGAGCATGGATTGAAGAAAACGAGCCCGAAAGCACTGCTATTCCAGATTATGAAGACAAGATCAATGCTGATCAAAACATTGGTCACTTCATCCATCTTTGCTTGGTTAGAGCTATGAGATAAGATAGAACAATGCTTGGTAGTGAATAATTCATCCAAGCTGTTCTTGGTGAAGAATATGTTGCTCCAGTTACCGATCTCATGATTGATATCTATGAAGAAACAATGCCAAACAAGCCAGTCTTGTATTTGCTTTCAGCTGGTGCCGATCCAACAGGATCAATTGATGAGTATTCTAAGAAGCATAAACAATTCCCAACTGGTAAGGTATCTATGGGAGAAGCTTAAGAAGGTCCAGCAAAATCATTAATGGACTAAGCAATGGTTGCTGGTAAGTGGGTTATCCTGAATAATTGTCACTTGAGTATTGAATTCATGTCAGAGATGGAAGATTTCCTGAACCCAAAGGATAAAGTTATTCATGAGAATTTCAGAATCTTCATCACTTGTCTCCCAACTGATGAGTTCCCACTTTCTCTTTTGCAGATGGCTATTAAGGTCACAACAGAGCCACCAAAGGGTCTCAAAGCCGGTCTCTCAAGAACCTTCAGCACAATTGTCAACCAAGACTTCCTTGAAAAGGTAGAGCCTCCAGAGAAATGGAGATCACTCGTACTTTCATTGTGCTTCATGCATTCAATTGTCCAGGAGAGAAGAAAGTTCGGACCTCTCGGATTCTGCATCGCTTATGAGTTCAACAACGAAGATATGTACGCCTCCCTCCTTTACATTGACAGACATCTGAATCAATGCCAACAGACCAACACTCAACTTTCATGGAAAGCCATTAGATACATGGTTACTGAAGTACAATATGGAGGTAGAATCACAGATAGTCTTGATAGAGAACTCTTCAACGACTATGGTAACAGATGGATCAATGAAAACTGCTTGACTCAAAACTATTGCTTCGATCATACAGTCACTGAATTCAACTATCACATTCCAGATTACCTTGAGCATCAGAGATTCGTTGAATATATCTCTAAAATGCCAGGAAATGATGCACCACCAATCTTTGGACTCCATGCCAATGCCGATCTTACATTCAGACTTAAGGAATCTCTTGAGATGATCAATGTTCTCATGGACACCCAACCCAAAGAGGCCTCTGGTGGCGGAGGACTGTCTCGAGAAGACCAAGTCAAAGAAAAGATCGAGAAGGAGCTGCTTCCAAAGCTTCCACAAGATTTCATGATTCTTGATGTTCTTGAGAGATTGAAGGTGCTCAAGGGACCAAAGGGCCTTGTCGATGCAATCACAGGTAAATATGATACAGTGCCACTGAACGTCTTCCTGAGATAAGAAATCGAATGGTTCCAGCTGATCCTTACCATTGTAAGAAAGACAATGATTGACATGATCGATGCCATTGACGGTACCATTAGTATGACACCAGAAATTGTTGCCTCTATCGATGCAGTCTATGATTTCAGAGTCCCCAAGAACTGGCAATATGACCCAACAGGTGTCGAGAGATCTTGGTTGACTCCATCTCTTGCAGGATGGCTCAAAGGCCTCGTTGATAGACATTATCAACTCAACAATTGGATCTCCAAGGAAAGACCCGCCTCCTTCTGGTTGACAGGATTCTTGAATCCACAAGGTTTCCTCACATCCATGAAGCAGGAAGTTACAAGATTGAAGAAAGGATGGTCATTAGATGAGGTAACTTACTACTCAGAAGTCAAGAAAGATATCATCGGTGGTGACGATGGAAGAATCGAAGGAAAGACTCTGACCGCTCCAAATGAAGGTGTATTCATCCATGGTCTCTTCATGGAAGGTGCCGCTTGGAACAAGGTAGAACAGAAACTTGAAGAGTCCCAACCAAAACAACTCTTCACAGCATTCCCAATCCTCATGGTTTCTGCTATGTCGACTGCTCCTCCAGCCTAAGGTGCTCCAGGTGGTGCAAGGAATCCAAAGACAGATCTGGAAGCAATGGCAAAGAGCCACTACTTCTGCCCAGTCTACAAGTATCCAAAGAGAAACGACAAGTATCTGATCTTCAGATGCTACTTGAAGGCTGAAGGTGCCAACCCAGCACCAAATCCAAACAAGGGTACTACCGCTCCAATGAAATGGAAGCTCAGTGGTGTATGCTTGCTTTGCCAGAAGGATTGATCCTTCATCTATTATTAATACAAAGACTCTTTGTATTCCATAATAATATAATTATAACATTGAATTATCAATTGCATTTTCGCAC
>Ga0308134_1000022_pt1 | contig 14737 bp, 21 predicted proteins | sample CB21_1120_Surfac_FD_203057 | JGI IMG/M metagenome (GOLD analysis project Ga0308134, IMG submission 203057) | Metatranscriptome of marine microbial communities from Western Arctic Ocean, Canada - CB21_1120_Surface (Metagenome Metatranscriptome) | ecosystem: Environmental > Aquatic > Marine >... | reverse complement strand
CATCTTCGTAAGCACTGGTGGTGAGGTTAAGGACCTAGATCTTGATTTCGGAGATGGTGAGATCTGCGGGGTCAGACCATCCAATAGTTGCCTTTTCGTTCAATCCATCTACGTTTGAAGATGAAAGATTCTCTACCTTGTCTGGCACTTCACCGAACACGATTGCTTCGGAAGCATCAGATTTGTCTCCTTCTCCGTAGATGTTGGTAGCAGTGACCATGAAAGACATTTCAGTCTCAGCGTCTACTTGTTCGTAGAGGTAGAAGGTCTCCATAGTGCTGTAGAGAGCATTCGTGGGATCAGCAGCATTATAGACAGAGTAGTAAATGATCTCAGATCCACCAGTGACGTCGGAACCGGAAACCATCTTGTCCCATTTAACATGAAGGTTGGTAGCATCGGTAGATTGACCACGAACTGGGGCTTGTTCAAGCTTCATTGGCTTTGTCTTAAGCTTGGCAGCGCCATCAGATTCTCTCCATTCTCCCTTAAGACCAGCAGCATTTACAGCTTGGACACGGGCGATGATGGAGTCATTGTACTCAAGGTTGAAGTCAGCTGTCATCAAATCGCTCATGTTAAGTCTACAAACGATTTCGTCATCTGTATTCCTCTAAACGATCGAGGTTTCGCTACCCTTTACACATCCTTATTCTTCAGTGGGAGTGATCCAGTCGGCTTCAACAGTAGAAACTCCATCTTTCTTCAAAATCTGGATATTGTATGAGGCTTGAGGAATAGTTGAACCATTTCCTGCGGGAGCAGACCAGGTGAGTCTGACTGATCCAGAATCGTTAACTTCGAGTTTGGCGATTCTATCGGGTTCTTAGGCTTCGTTAACTTCACAGTTGGGCTTGGAGAATTTACCAGTACCCCACTCGTTTTGAGCGGCGACCATGTAGTACATCTTTTTGTTACCAACACCTGTGTGGGTGAATTTAACTGTTTTCGTGTCAGCGTCATAAGTGCAAGTTGTTCTTGAGGCGGCAGAATCTGCGGAAGAACCAGCACATAATGTATCAGCAGCACCAACGAGGGTGTTCCATTCATTATGATCGGCAGAGGGTTCCTCAGCATCGGTGTACTTAAGAATGTAAGTGATAACTTCGGATCCACCGTTTCTTGGTGGGGTAATTTCGTTCCAAGAAAGGTCAATTTGCTCTTAAGTGTCGGATCTAAGGCCTTGAGGGGGGTTCATCATGGAGGGAGTTTTTTAGACAACAGCTCCATCGATGTTCCATTGAGAAGGTAAAGATTCTCCCTTAATGTTCTTAGCGGTAACTCTCACAGTGATGTAAGTTCCTTGATCCATTTTGAATTCTCCAGACCAGAAAGATTTCATGTCAATGAAGCAGTGAGGGTTCACGGTTCCATCAACAAATTCTGAAGGTAGAGTATAGTCAGCACCGTTAACATCGCAACCTGTGTGTACCTAGAAGTTACCATCGCTGTCCAAGATCTCGACCTTGAATGCAGTAATACCTTCGTCAACATGTCCACCATCAGCATTCTTTTCAGTTTGCCATTCGACTCTAACCTTAGCAGCATCATCGTTTGGTGTTCCACCGTTTCTAAGACGCATTCTGCTAGCAGCAGGTGCTTCACAATCAGCTTCACTAGTGAGACAAACGACGGGTTTCTCGGGCTGTGCAGGAGGTTATCCAGTAGTGGCATCAAGAGTGGGAGAGATGAGTCCGCAAGCGGAATCCCAGTTGCTTCTGATATTGTTAGCCATGATAGAGTATTACCAAGACTCAGCGTTGTTAAGAAGAGTGTGTTTCCATTCTCTAACTTCTCCATCGACAAGGGCTTCACCATTTCTAGTAACGTCATCAGATAATACGAGTTCTCCGTCAACTTCTTTCAGTAACTTATAGGTGATCTCGTATTCATCGATTTCGTATCCTTCACCACCTGCGGCAGCACCTTCAAGGTGTGTCCAGTTAATGGTGATACTGTCTTTGCGAATTTGAGCTTCTTTGTCGTCGAAATAGGGTGCAACCATCACCGAGGGGCATGAAGCCAAACGGAAACTGCTAGAGTCAGCACCTGAGCGCATACGCATACGTCTAATTGGGGGATCAGACCAAGGTCCAGAGCAGTTGGAGTTGCTTCCTCTAATCTTAACGATAATATCTTCTTCAGATGTACGTTCAGTTGCAGCAAAGATTTTCTCTTGTGAAACCTTGCAGCTACTTCTATCTGTTGCGGCATCATTGGACATATTATCGGTGCAGTCGGAAATGCTTGTCCATGACTTGTTTTTCTTTTAGAAAAGGACTTTCCATGAGTCAGCGTCAACGCCAGCTTAAGATTTCCAGCTGATAATAACATCTGCGCCAGAGGCAGCAAATTGAATATCAGTAGGTGCATCTGGGCAATTGTTGGTTTACGCGGCGAGATGAGGTGACCAATCACTGAGGCCACATGAGTTTCTAGCGGCAACTTCGATTTTGTAATGTTTATCAGCGCTCAATCCAGTAATGTCATAAAGACTTTCATAGTAATCAGGACAGTTAACCAAAAGACTGTTTGAGGCAGCATTAGCTTCGCAAGTTGTTGCGTCAGGAGATGATTACCAATCTTCTTCACCGCCAACAGTCATTGCGCAGTCATCGAGGGTAGAGGTTTCGCATTGTAACCAGCGAATCTTGTAGCTGACAACTTCTTATCCGTTGGTAGCTGCAGCATCAAGAGCAGACCAAGTGATAGTGATGCTATCGCCAGTCTTGGAGATACTATCAGGAGCGACCATTGAGTCGGGTTTAAGAGTGACCTTGATAGAGTTGTTATCACTAGCATTTGACCATTCTCCAAGTCCAATTGAGTTCTTGGCTCTAACTTTAACATTAGGGTAATCGACATTGACGGTAAGTCCAGCATCTACAAGATTGGCACAACTGATCCAGCATTTCAATTCAGTAAGTTCGTTAGGGCATTTTGCCATATCGTAGTTTCCTGTGTCAATGTCTGCGGCAGATGTCTAAATACTGATGTAGTAGTTTTCGATGGCTAAGCCACCATTGTTAACAGCGGCCCATTAGACTTAGATACCACATTCGTCATTCTCTGACAATTATGAAATAACGGGAGCTGGAGTTGGTTTTCTAGGAACAGTGTTAATCGCAAGTGTCTGTGCATTGGAGAATTCACTAGATCCACAGTTGTTGATAGCACGGACCTTGAACATGTAAGTCTTGCCGGGTCTGAGGTTACCTCTGTTATATTTGAGGGCATGAGTGTAAGGTTGGGTCAAAGGAACGTATTGAGCGTTATCACCTTCACCGACTCCATTGTTCCAGACGAGTTCGTAACGAAGGTTTGGTTCATTGCTAGGAGCAGTCCATTCAACATCAATTGAAGAGTTGGCAGTCTTAGTAACGGAAAGGGTAGTGACCTTCTTGGGCTTGGAGCCAAGCTTGGCAACATCGTATCCATTGGAGTCAGTCTCGTAAGTGACAATGTATGAAGAGTATTGAACGTTGATCTTGGCAACAACATCATCATTAGTGTCGAGCATGTAAGGTGAAGATCTAAGGACTTCGGAGCGAATAGTGCATTGAGTGGTCTCAGGATCGGTGGAGCAGTATTGAGAGATTCCTGCTGATGAGAAACTTCCGTTCTTCTACTTGATAGTAACTTGGAGAGATTGAGGGCGGCTTCCATTTGATTGTGCGCGGTCCCATTGGATGATAACTCCGCACTCAGTGGGTGAGCTAAGAGTTCTGACCATTGAGTTAGGGGTAGCTTGAGAGGCTTGATCCATAGAGTTGGCGACAGCAGACCAAGGTGAAACGGATCCACATTCTTTTTCGGTTCTAACTCTGAAGTTGCAACCATCGGGGTGCATACAGTTTCCAATGAAGTTGGTTCTTGAGCTGTATTTGCTGACAGTTCTCCAGTCTCCATATCTACCTTCTGCCATTTGGATTTCGTAGGTCACATCTCTGAGAGCAGAGAGTCTCCATGAGGTCCAGTCAACGTGAACTTGACCACCACGGTTTCCTTGTCCCTTAGTATCACACTTGGGTGTGTCGGGGGCAATGGGCTCGGGACATTCGTTGTTTCTGTTTTCCCAACCTCCGGCGTAAGGATCGAGGGAAGCAGTTGAGTGCCAGCATGGTCCTGAGTGGTTAGGGCCACATCCTTCATCGATGGGGACAACGGGTGTTGCGGCGGGCACGGCAGCTCCGTCGTGATGGCAGGGTTTATCAGTTCCATCACAATCAGCAGCAACAGTTGCAGCTGGGTTCCAGCCGTCGTTGTTAACGCGAGGGTCAGTGAAGTCTCTAGCTGGGAGATCCCAAATGTCTGCTGCATCAAGAGCATCCCAAGATTTGAAGGGGTTGAAGCAAGGTGAACGTGGGTCGCTGGCGTCACAAACAGTTGATGGAGCAGCGGTATCGTTGTTGACAGGGGTGTTACCGTGGCAGGCCAAAAGAGGTCTTCTGGGGTCACAGTAAGATGAGTCGTTAGATGCGGGAACAACGGAATCGGGTTATTGTTGGTAACAAGAAGAGTTGGGATCGTTGAAATCGCAAGTTGGTTCAGAGTATCCCCAGTCGTAAGTGGATGGGTAGATGGGTTGGTTATCTCTAGTGGGTGAGCGTGATGGTGAGGGTGTAGCTCTTCCATTGTTTGACCATGAAGATCCACCGGAGCTGCTGTTGTGACCAGGAGAGCTCATTGGGCGTGGTGGCCTTGGTGCAGCTGCTGGAGGAGGAAGGTAGTTGGTGGGGTTACCGCCTTGTAACAAGTGGTGGCAAGGTGAGTTAGGATCCTCGGGGTTGCAAGGAACATAGTTTGCCCATGGTTCGGGAACTTGGTTAACAGAAGCTGTTTCACTGTGGCACTGAGGACAGGACACGGTGAGTTCTTGAGACCATTGACCTTCAGCGCAAGAGTTAGTCTTTCTGATGATGAATCTGTAGTTTGCTGAGTTCATGCCGTTAGTGTTGATGACCATCTGCTCAGTGGCGAAAGTGGAGTAGTTCTCCATGTTCTGCTCGGGGGAAGCGTATGAATAACGGGGAGTTTTGGAGCTCCACATAATATCGATCTGCTCCTTGTCGGGGTTAGACCAGTGAACCTTGATCTGGTTTCCAGCGATTGCGGCGGTGGGAGTTGCCATCTTCTCGGGAGCGGTGAGCATGCGGACAATACCGGTGTGGTCGGCAGAGTAAGCGGACCATCCGTTTTCGTTCTTAGCTTTAACTCTGATTTGGATTCTATCACCTGATTTAAGTCCCCAAATGGAGGATTCACCAAGTTGATCCATATCGATAGCACAAGAGTTGGCACCAACGTTTCCGCATCTGCCAGTCCATTCAGCCCATTCCCAGTTGCGCTTAGCAATTTCAATGCTAAGTTGTTCAATGGGGGAGCCACCGTTTCCGAAGAGTTGCCAGTCGACACGGACGGAGCAAGTAGTGGGGTTGAAGACAACAACCTGAGGTGCGACGGGAACATCAGTGAGAGTGATCAATTCGGTCTCAGATCTGGGTGAGCATCCACAGGCGTTGCAAGCAGTGACATAGCAGTTGTATGAGCGTGCTCCAGTAGCGAATTCAACTCTTTGGGTTTGGGAAAGAGAAGAGGTTGCCCATGAGTTAATGTTAACTCTGCTGGGAGTTTGCATGTCAGCACCACAGTAGACTTCGACTGTATCATCGACATTAACTCTGGACCAAGCAAGAGTGAAGCCAGTTGAGTCTTTACCGTAATGGGTGGGTTTGCCAAGAGATCTGGGGGTGTCGAGCATCTTGATTACAGAGCCTGAAGTACTGTGTGCAGATCTAAGACCTTCTCCTCTTTCGTTGACAGCAGATGCGGTGATTTTAACATCATCTCCAGTTCTGAGTAAGAAGGGAGCTTGTTGAAGTCTTTGCATGCTGATGGTGCAAGCTTGGATGTTTGCCAATCTGCCGCAACTGTCATCGTTATAAACTCTGGCAGTTCCAGAAACGTCCTGGATGTAAATCTTGTATTTTTCAATGGGGCAACCACCATCGTTTCCCTTGAACCAATCAACTCTAATTCCACAGTTGGAAATTTCTGAGGCGATGCATTCAGGTGCTTCGGGCTTATTGCAGGTAGTTCTTGAGATTTTAAGGCATTGAGACTTGGGAGACTTTCCACATTCGTTGCAAGCAACAAGGCAGAATTCGTACTCAAGTCCATTTGTAGGTTAGTACAAAGTGAATTCAAGGTTGTTGGTGAAGACGGTCTCGGGTTGGGCCATAGCGGTATTTTGGAAAGTGAGCTCGTAATGGCACATGTGATCTCCATCGCTGACGTTTTCACATCCAGTGGCGTGTTGCCATTGAACAGTGATCTTGTTGTCACGGCATTGTCCGTTGATGTCCTTTTGGCTCTCGGGGCAAAGTTCTACTGGGCATTCGGGTGCAACGGGAGTTGTGCAAATGCTTACCAATAAGGCATCAGATTATTCACCGTCATTACAGTTGAATGACATGCACTTAATCTTGAATGAGTAATCTTCGCTTGAATGAGGATTGGCAATACTGTATTGGTTTCTGTTATAAACTTGTTCAGTTCTAACGGCACCGTAAGGACCAGTAATTTCAAGTTGGTATGAGCAATCAGTGCAAGGCTTGAGGGCGCCAACAGGACCGGTCATGCAATCAGCCCATCTGACAGTGATCTCATCGTCGTTTTTACGGACAAGAGTGGGTGCAAGGGCCTTGTTTGGTGTTGAGCATTCGTTTTTGCAAGTTTCGTGAGACCACATACCTGTGGCACAAGAGTTTCTTGCTCTAACTCTGTAGCAATAGTTAATTCCTTGTACGAAGGACATTGTAAACTTGTCTTAGGTGGTGGTTTCGATGAAAGATTCTTGACTAAGACCTTGAGTGTACTGGAGGTCGTAAATGCAATCATCTCTGAAGCCACTGACTGAACCAGATAAGCATGGGTCCCAATCGATTTCAACCTTTGAAGTTAATGGATCCATCGCAACTGTGGGTTTAGCAAGGTTTCCTGGTTGCTGGCAGCAATTTTCGGTGGTCACCTTGTGAAGGTTGGATTCGGCACCAGTAGAAACACCATCGCAATCGCTGATACATTTAACAGTGAATGCGTAGCAAGAGTTGCATCCGGGGTTTTCAATTTCGAAGAATTTGTCGCTAACTACCTTTGTGGTAGTGGCAGGTACAGTAACTCCAGCGACTTCTTGGTAGTACTTGAGTTCATATTGTGCAGAGGATCCTGACCACTGAATTCTAATTAAGTCTTAGGTGGCGCTGACATCACGTAAGTTTGAGATACGTCCACAGTCTTGGCAGATAGAAGAGCAGCCTGATGCTGAGAATTCTGATTCACCACAGTCATTGCAGCATTTAACCTTGAAGCAGTATTGAACTGAAGAGTCAACTTCATATTCATAGAAGGGAGTAAGGGCACTGATGTTATCAATTGTTCTGTCGCGTCTACCATCGTTGGCTGAGATCACAAGGGTGTAGTGACATTGCATGTTGTAGCAAGCAGAGGTGGGATCGTAATTCCAGGCAACTTTGACTTTGTTAGGAACGCCAGCGACAATGGGCATAGGGGTAACCAAGGGTTGAGCAGGAGTGATAGGTTTGAAGCATTTATCGATGCATGTTGGTTCGGAACGTTGACCAACACCGCAAGAGTTGCAAGCGCGAACTTGGAAACAATAGTTGGCACCGGTATCAATTCCATATTCAGTGTAAGAAAGTGAGGGAGTAGTGTACACTTGTGAAACTCCATCAATGCTGACAGTGACTTCGTAGTGGCAATCAGAGCCATAGGTAGAGTCGCAGTTGGCAGCACCGGACCATTCGATTTGAATAATCTGGTCGTTGTCAACGATAACGCGTGGTTTGAAGACTGCATCGGGGAGGCTCTTCATTTCGCATGCTGAACAACTTCCAGCAATTGATCTTCCAATTTCGTTTTCGGCAAAGATTTTGACATAAACTTGTTGTCCCTCTTCAAGTTCATAGTCTTGAGCGAGTTCTCTCATGGAGACGAGACATTTGTTGTTGAAAGAGTTCTGGCAGGTAGTGGTTTCTCTGTATCTGCCATATTTGTCCTGAATTTCAATGGCGTATCTGGTAACGGGAGATCCGTTGTTAGCTACGGGGTTCCATGTGATTTCCATGTTGCAGTCGACGACTTGGGTAGAGCAGACGGGCTGAGCGGGAACGGCAGCGTTGCTAACTTCACAAGGAGGTGATTCGACATAAGAGCAATCGTTTTAGGCAAGAACCTTGAAGTTGTACTGGGTACTGGAAGAATCAGTTCTGTAGTCGTAACAAGTCTTACCTGCAACGGCATTAGAGTAGACGTTAACTCTGTTGTAACGAGCTTTGGACTCATCTTCTTCAGCGGTCCACATAAGTGTGTACTGATATTCATTAGTATCGGGTGCATCCCAGCAGACTTTGACGTCTTTAGTAAGCACATTCTTAACACAGGTAGGTTGTGCCATAACTGCTGCTCCACCTTAAAGTTTGACGGGAGTGTTATCGTAAGCAGCTTCTGCTGATTCTTTTTTGTCAATACCATTAGATTCAAAGCAGACTCCGATAGCTGTGGTACGTGCAAAAATTTCATCATTTTCTGCAAAGAAAGGAATACCTGCAGTTGTTTTGAGACCATAATCTCCAGCGATAACTTTCTTCATGTCAAGCTCACAGGTAGTTCTTCCAGTACCTCCACAGGTAGTTGATTCAACAGTCTTCCAAGCCCAGGTATTCTTAGCTCCAGTACCAGCAAGGGCGAAATCGATTCTATAGCTTTCAATGAGGTTGTTGGGGGTATCGAAAGGCATAAGCCAGTCAACTTTCATGGAGCATTGTTTAGGGTTTGAGAACATGCATACGGGAGTTCCGGGTGCTTCACAAACTTTGACTGTGAGGTTTTCAGATTTATCAGCGGTTCCACATTCGTTGCAAGTTTCAACGTAGAATGTGTAATCAACACCTTGAGAAGGAGCAAGAAGTCTGAATTAGTTTGAGCTGGTGATTTCACGCTGGGGGCGGCTTGAAGATCCAACGAAATCGTAAACAACTTCGTAGTGACATCCGGCGATTCCATTGCAGTTATCGATCCACTTGATGTGAATAGCGGTTTTGTCTGATTGGAGAACTTTCTCTGCTCTAACACTGCTGAATTGAACTTGGGTGGGTAGTTGCTTCATTTTGGGCATACCAGCAGCGCTGCAAGAACCGGAGGCAACATTGTTTGTAATGTAGCTTGATTCTCCACCGTTATTTGAAATTGCTCTAGTTTGAGCTTCAACGGGATCATTGGGTAAAAGGTGGAAGGGAGCTTTGCTGAAAACAGTCATGCTGACTTCACACACTTTGTCCCAAGAGTTCCAGTTGCACTTTGCGTATTGATCGAGATCAGTAACATCGTTGAGTACCTACCAGACACCTGCCTTGGTTTTGATCTCGAGAGGGTGTGATACAATAAGACCTCCCATTGCCTAGCAGTTGGGGAGCTTGAAAACAATAGAGCATTGTCTGGCATCAACTTCAAAGCATCCTGTGCAGGATGGGCCTTGAGTGTGTCTGAAAAGGTAAGGTTCGGAGACTTCTTCATCACAGTTGGTAGCAGGGTCCTTGTAGGCTTTCACCCACATGTGGTAAGCTTTTTAGGTGTCAGAAGGAATGTCCATGCAGAAATCATTAGCATAAGTATCAGTCAAAGGTAGTTCAACTGAAGCTCCAATAAGTCTGTTGGTGTTAAGGTTGAAAGCTTGGGAGTAGAACTTGAACATGACAGTGTTATCATCGACACATTTGTCCCATTTGAAGCAGAGCTTTAAGCCACCTGAGGCTTTATCATCAGCGTTAGTGGTGTCTCTCACTAAGTTAGAGGGAGTGCAAGCGTTGGTTCTGATTTTAGCAGAAGTAGAGGTCTCTACGCATTCAGCCCAGCCTGATAATCCAATAGCATTTCTGGCAGCATATCTTGGGAGAACTGCATCGTTTTGCTTGAGGTTGAATGGTTCTTGCATAAGTACAGTTGTGCTCAAGTCACATTCGTTCATTGATCCCCAGATTTCACAAGGGTAAGATTTCCATGCACCGTCTTTGGCTTTAACTTCTACCTCGTATGTGGAAACAAGAAGGTCTCTTGTCCAGGTTAACTCGAAGTTTCTGCATTAGTTGGCAATGTGCATAGGGCAAGTTGCAGCTGGTGCAAGTGGGGCAGCGCTAAGTTCGACACAGAGTTCTTCAGAGAACTCAGCTTCTTCACAAACGCAAGTTGCTCTAACTCTATATTTGTACAATTTGTCAGCGACAAGTCCGGTGTGAGTGTAAGAGGTGTTGGAAAGGTAAGCTTCGGTTTTCCATTCGGCGGAATTTTCTTTGCATTCACCAACAGCGCACATTTGTAACTCGTAATCGTGATCGAAAGCCTGTTCAAGACTAGATCCATAGTATCTAGGCCAGGTGAGAGTAAGGGTGGTAGAGGTCTTCTCAACAACGGTGGGTGCACCGAGTTTGTAAGGGACGCTTGCAATAGGAGCTCCAACGTTGTTGGGTCCGGAGTATGCTCCCCATACATTTCCTGAAGTCGAGTATCCTGCAACTCTGACGATGACCAAGTGGCCGGATCTGAGGTTGTAAGGGTGAGACTTGAGAATGTCCTGGTGGACGACGCACTCGCGAGAGCTTCCATCGGTGGAGCAAGGGAGGCTTTCGGAGTAGTATTGGTAGTCAGAGCCCTGGATTTGGATTCTGATTTTGTCGGCGGGAGAGCTGCTGCTGATGGCTTGGGGAATGTTAATTCTCACGGCACATCCGACAGTCTCGGTGGTGACAGTGGGCATGATTGGGGGCTCTTCACTGAGGCAGACGTGGAGAATGTTGGAGTAGGGGTTTGCACCACCGCATCCACCAAGAGCTCTAACTCTGAATCTGTAGTTCTCTGAGTTGGCTGCACCACCGTGGGCAGCGAATGTGTGTCGGACTCTCATGTTTGGGAGTCTGGTAGTGTCAGATGAGGCTCCGTCGAGGGATGCCTTGTAGGGTCTCCAGCTGATGTTGGATGACCAGCTTTCGCCACCATCCCACTCGACTTCGTATTGGTTGGCGTTGGGAATCTCGGTCCAAGCAAGGTTGATGTAAGTGGCGGGGACACCCTCGAGTCTGAGGTGAGGAGCATCGAGTCCAGTGGTCATCATTCTGACACCACCTGAGGCAGTTGATCTGTCGGAATATCCGGATCCGTTCTGAGCTCTTCCGGTAACGAGAATTGCGTCTCCGGAGCCGAGGTTGAAAGGAGCGGCAGAGAGGGTGCTCATGCTGACAGTGCAGCTCATGGCGCCTCTCATGGGGGTGGAAGAGCAGGAGTTGAGTCTCTGGAATGAACCCATCTTATCTTGAACTTCGATCTTGTAGCTAGTGATGGGTTGTCCACCATCAGTAGTGGGAGCGTACCAGGTGAAACGGACATCGCAGTCAGCTCCGAGAGTGGAGGCAACGGGTGACATGACACCGGGTTAGTTGGTCTCTTCGGCGCATCTTACTACGAGAATTTCGGAGTCAGTGTAGCCGCAGGAGTTCTTAGCTCTGATCTTGTATTGAACGGTGGTCTTCTCATCAAGAACCGAGTGAACGAAGGTGAGGTCCGCAGTGAAGTCCATAGCGATCGCGTCGATGTCTTGGGCGGGCCAGAAGTTGACACCTCCCCATCCGAAATCCCAGAGGACTTGGTAGGTCACATCGGAGCCAGCTCCGGCGGGGCGGTTCCAGGCGAGGGCGAGAGGTCTGACCTCGGTGTTAACGCCAGCGGCATTGGATACGGTAGTAAGAGCAGCGCCTCTGTTGGTCCATCTAGGAGCAGAAGGTTGACTGGGCTCTTCGACCATGGAGACATTGTCGGTAGAGAGAGGGGATGAGACACCACAAGATCCGGTGACAGTGGAGCAAGCTTAAACTTGAGCTTTGATCTTGTCGCCGGCAGTGAGGCCGTAGGAGAATGAGGCGAGGGCGCTCATGGGGACGGTGCACTCTTGGGCGCGTCCGGAGCTTCCGCATTGGTGGAGGAGGACCATGCTTCCGCTGGCAGCCTGGACGGTGACGCGGTAGTTGGTGGTGGCTGGGTCGCAATCGGCGGGTCTGTTCCACATGATTTTGACATCACAGGCGGTCTCGGCCTGAACCTTAATAAGTTGAACAGCGTTGGGAACAACGGTGGCGACTTGTTCGGCAGTAGTGCTGACTTCGAGAGGCTCGGAGAATGCGCACACACCGCAGGGGTTCTTTCCACGAACTCTGAAGTAGTACTTAGAGCTGGGGTAGAGGTTTTGGACTTCGAAGGTGTTTCCGGAAACGGAGGTCCAGTAGATGTAATCACCGAGGCCACCAGTTTGACTGAAGTAGATCTCGTACTTGTCGTTGGCTCCCATGCCGTCAACGGCGTCCCAAGTGAGGGTGACTGCGGAGTCGGAGACGTTGGAGGCTCTGACCTGGCTCATTCTGCCGGGTGCACCGATGACGCGAGCGCCGTTGTAGTCAACGTTGGATGGGCTTCCCCATTGGTTGTTGGCGAAGGCGGAGGCGCGGACGAGGATGGGGGTACCTTCGGTGAGGAAGAAAGGTGCATCTTCGAAGGTTTCCATGGGGACTTCACAGTCCATCTGGCCGGATTGGACACCACAGAGTTGAGAGAGGGGGTGGAATTGCTGGTAGCGATCCATAACCTCGAGGCGGTAGCGCATAGCGGAGGACTGGAGGCCGGATTAGGGGTTCCAGGTCATACGGACGCCACAGGTCTCGGTGTTCTCGGTCTGGCAGGCCTTGATCATGGGAACGGGCTCAAGAGCGGAGGCGGCGAGGCCTTGGATGGACTCGGGCATGAAAGTGGCACCGAAGTATCCGTAGCAGTTGAGGCAGTTGAGGACAATGAAGATGGTCCAGAGGAAGCTCATCATGAATGAGGAGAGGTACTTGGAGAAGCGAGGTCCACCGAGTTCACCACCGAGGCATGATCTGCGGAGTGAGAGAACGAGGGCGGTAACAGCAGCGCAGCAGAGGAAAGTGACGACAGCGAAGTTGATGTCGAAAGCTTCGTACTGTCCAATGACGAGGGATCCCTGGTCGTTGGCGTAGCGGTAGACGGTTGCGATAGTCCATGGGAGACCGAGTCCGACGAAAATGTTGGCGGCGGAGGCGGCAATGGTGGGGAGGAACACGTCATCAGCGGTCTTGGCATCTCTGGCAGATTGCATGCTTGACTTAAGGTTGTTGATGGAGGTACCGAGAGATACCATGATCAGAGCAAGGATGCATCCACGGAAGTCGAGGAGGAAGCCCATGAACATCATCACCTCGGTCATGACGTAGGTGAGGGCGCAAATGGAGACGGCGCATGCAGCGAGGGTAGCCCAGCCGTTCATGTATGAGCGGGGTGGGATGGCTGCGAAGAGGAGCTTCCATGGCATGGCGAGGAAAGATGCGAAGGCTTCGCATCCGGTCATCTCGTCATCGACGGAGACAGCGAGTTTGAATTGCTCGGACCAGCTGGGGTCGCGGATCATCATTTGCTGTTGGATGGCGGCCTGACGCTTCTCATCTTCTTGGTTCTATTATTGTTGAGCCTCAGCATCTGATTGAGCGACGGGGGCGACTTCAGAGACGGTCTTGGAGGCCTTTCTGAGGGCGAGACGGGCAACGGGGCACTCGGGGTCGATCACGTTGAGGAGTTCATCAACAGTAGCATCCTTGAGGTCCTCGACACCAAGGCAGATTTTGAAATCGGCACGGAGAGTCTCAGCCTCGAATGAGTCGGAGGCACCGGTAACGAGGTCAACGACGGCGAATGAGCCTTGAGCGGCAGCGGCATCGACGATGTTCTGCTTGCAGACCAAACGGCGGTTGTGCTCGAGCTCTTCGGCTTCGGCGCGCTCTTCGGGTGAAAGGTACTCAGAGACCCACGCAGATACTAGGAGAGCTGGGTAGAACATAAGAGTGACCATGGCCTCGGCGAAGTCGATTTCTCCGGGGGAGATCACGACGAGGACGAGGAAGAGCCAGACGTAAGCGAAGGCGGCGAAGGCAGCCATCACGAGGAAGACGTTCATGTTGAGGATTCTCTTCACCTCAGTGACGGCGGCAATTGAGAGTCCGCTGACGATGAGGAGGTTGAAGGAGGCAGATCCGACGACGGCCATGGGGCCGATTTCTGTGGGCACGCGGCCACCTTGGGAGAAGGTGCTCATGAAGCAGAGGAAGATCTCGGGGAGAGCTCCACCAATTGCCATGAGGGTGAGGTAGACGATTCTGGAGTTCCAGAGGGGGACGGCGACAGTCATAGTTTTGCCTTCAGCATTCTTGACTTCGACGGATTCGGTTTGGGAGGTGATCTTGGCGATGGCACCCATGAGGATGTCCTGTGCGAGGGCAATACCGATGAATAGGTATACGCAGAGGAGAAGTGAAGCAACTCCGAGTAGAGCGTCCGAGGCTCCGGAGAGTCCAGGGCTGAACTTGGAGTTTGAGGCGAGATCGGTGATCTGATCAGCCTCGTACTTGTTGTACTTCATGCCAGGCATTTCGTACTTTCCATTGAAGAGAGGCCTCTACATAATGGAAGCTCCCTGTGCACCTTCTTGAGCCATAGCTACCGATGCCGACATGGTGTTGAAGGCGCCGGCGGCTGCTACGGCAAGGCACATCATCTTGACGCGCTTAAGCTAATTGGACGTTAGCTTACGAATTACTTTCATAATGTG
>Ga0308134_1000001_pt1 | contig 30328 bp, 1 predicted proteins | sample CB21_1120_Surfac_FD_203057 | JGI IMG/M metagenome (GOLD analysis project Ga0308134, IMG submission 203057) | Metatranscriptome of marine microbial communities from Western Arctic Ocean, Canada - CB21_1120_Surface (Metagenome Metatranscriptome) | ecosystem: Environmental > Aquatic > Marine >... | reverse complement strand
TTTTAGGGCTCGGGGGTTTGGTGTGCATGCTTTGGCCAGCTGCGACGGTGGGGGGATGGCCTGCGGCTCGCTGTGGCGCCTGGTGTGCCACCGGCGGAGTACCGTCCCGGCGGCGCTTGCCCGGCGACCTCCCCTGGCGTCACCAGTGAAAGCATGGTGGTGGAGCGCGTAAGGGACACCTGAAAGTGTATGCTGCTGACGGATGGTGTGTCGGGCCAGATGTGGATGAGGTTGCGGATGGCTTTGGACAGCCGGCCGCAGGCATCGCGCAACAATTTACGATGCTCAAAGCACCCGAGTCAGTCGATAAGGAGGACCCTGAAGCCAAGGTCGCTCTGAAGATCGGTGCTGCAGCATATGCATCCAAACCGATCCTGGGAGACGCGAACGAGGATCATGGTGAAAAAGCAGCAGGTGGGATGAAGGGAAGAGCGGAGGCGGAGAAGGAGCTTGATTCTGTGGCTAAGCTGAGTAAGGAGAAGGCTGAACTGCTTCGTAGGGCAGCCCTCGCTCACTATGGCCTTCCCAAGGTTTCTTCGAAGCCGGTGCAGCCAGCTCCAGCAAAGTCCGAGCAGACGCCCACTACCAAAGCAGCAAAGGGCGCCGTTGACCGAGCTCTTGGAGAAGCCACATCGGAGCGGAGGGTGGACATCAACGGTAACAACAAGAACACCTTGCCCCACTCACACTGGGAGAACGTCGCTCACAAGAAGAAGTCAGGCATGAGCAACACCAAGGGTGGAAAGCACAGTGGGCATGCAGTGGATGGCGGAAAGGCACACTATGGTACTTGTACGCACGCGGCCCCGAACCGGCAGGGACGTACCGTCACTCGGACGGGAACGACCACCAGTCACCCTGTGAACTGGTGGTATGTCGACCTCGGGTCCAAGAAGGTTATCAAGGAAGTTCACGTGACGAATACCCAGGGCGAAGAGCACAAGAAGTTGTGGGGTTTCTCCGTTTGGGTTGGAAACTCAAAGACGTGGAACGGAGGCGATAATGCCGCGTGTGACGACAAGGGTCGCAGCAAGGCTGGAAAGTGGGTTCCTTCTTACTGGGGCGCTGGCAGCCACAAGCGCACGAATGGCTTCGATGATCACAAGCATGTGCGGGTGAACATCCACTCGGTCCAGACGGCCGACACTGTCACCAAGAGCGAAAACTATGTTGGTTGCTACATTGACTCAAATGGTGACCGTGACCTCCCTGTGTCCAAAGGCCGTAGTGCGTCGTTCAGGAACAATCCGAAGAAGTGTGCTGATGCCTGTAACAAGGACATGAACAAGTGTGCACAGTGGTCGACGAACTGTCCAGGCACTGGGATGCTCAAGTGCTGCAAGAAGTACACCGTCTCTTTCAAGTACATTGGTATTCAGGATGGCCAGAACGGGAACCCCCAGTGTTGGTGTGGTAACTCCTTCGGTAAGTACGGTTGCTCCCGTCACAACGACAAGAGCCGCAGCGGAAAGGCCAACACAAAAGCACTTGAATGCAAGGTTGCCAAATGCAAGGTTGGGTATACGCAGCTGATTGCAAAGAACGGAGTTCCGTACTTCGATAAGCCGTGGAAAACCTTGCAGTTCCAGAATTGTGATCAGTGTGCCAACAAGTGCAATGCCTTAGGCAAAGCTGCTTGCCGCTCCTACATGTGCTCCCCTGTCAATGCCAAGTGCTACCTCAACAACCACGACGGCGAGGTGCCGAACAAGTACATCACCCCCCTCAAAAGAGGTGGTGCCTTCGGATGGGAGCCTCGGGGCAACCTCATGTTCTGTCGCAAGAATGCAAGGAATCCCGACTGGGAAGAGCTTATGAAGTCATGGACTGCCAACCGCAGGCTGTTGGCAGGACCAGCACAGGAACTTGGTGAAGCAGCACCGAGGCCAACTCCGTTCCCCACGAGAAGGCCTACTGCAGCAGCGAAGATCCCCCGCACTCAGACTTACATGGGGTGCTACAAGGATGATTCAAGCCGGGACATGAAGCATGGCCCAAAGCGCTATGGCTACACTGCCATGAAGTGTGGACAAGCTTGCATGCAGTACAAGTTCCATGCCGTCCAGAACAACGGATGGTGCAGCTGTGACAACAAGTTTGGTGCAGAGCACGATGCGAAGTACAGAAAGATCGACGACTCAAAGTGCGGCGCCAAGCGACTCGGTGGGTCATGGGCGAATGCTGTGTACACGTTCCACAACATGAAGCCCAGAAGTTCCCCAGCACCTGACTCTCCCAAATTCGGTAACGACTACTGCTTCAAAACTCACGGCGGGGAAGAGCTCGGAGAAGAGTACGACATGTCTCCAATTGGAGCTACCCCAGGTGCAGTTGATAAGACAGTGGGTATCGCCCGCAACCCTGGATTGATCAATGCAGTGGCCAAGACTGGCGAGCTTGGTGAGGAGGACGCCGACGCAGCCAAGGTGGGGTGGGGTCGTCGTCGTCGTCGTCGTCGTCGTTGGAATATCAGGCGTCGTCGGAATATCAGGCGGCGTCGGTGGGTTCTGCGTCGTCGTCGGAATATCAGGCGGCGTCGGTGGGTTCGGCGTCGGAATATCAGGCGGCGTCGGTGGGTTCGGCGTCGGAATATCAGGCGGCGTCGGTGGGTTCGGCGTCGTCGTCGTGGTGCTCACCGACCTCACCGGCCTCATCGGCCATCAAGCGGAATGAGGTACATGGGTTGCTACACCGATTGGGCGCATCGCGTGTTCAAAGCCGGTCCCAAGCGGTATGGCTACAGTTCACTAAGCTGCGGCCAAGCGTGCAAACAGTACAGGTACGTCGCTCTTCAGCATAATGGTTGGTGCAGCTGCGACAATTCTTATACGAAGGACCGGAACAGGTATGCACCTTACACACGTCGTCGGCAGCGTGTCGCCATCAGAGTGCGCAATAACCAATGCGGTGCCCATAAGAAGGGTGGCGTTTGGTCAAACTCCGTTTTTACTAACGGCATGTATCGTCGCGTCGTTCGTCGTCGCCGTCGCCGTCGTCGTCGTCGTCGGTATGTTGCTCCTCATCGTCCTCATCGGCCTCATAAACACCATCGGCACCATCGGCCTCACAAGCATTACCCGCGCATGGCGATTGGCGGTGTCATGGTGGGAAAACCTGCAACTCAAAGTTCAACTGCTTATGGTGGAGTTGCTAGCCGTGCTGTTGACGGCAACAAGCAACCAATTTGGGGTGGCAATTCGTGTACATACACGCATTACGCTCTCAATTCATGGTGGAGGGTGGATTTGGGTGCACAAAAGCAAGTACGGTCCGTCACAGTGTACAACCGTAATGCAGCCAAAGGCCGTCTCTCTTACTTCTACATCAGGGTGGGTAACCATCCTAGTTGGAATCAAAATCCGCATTGTCCCAAGAGAGGTCCTAACATGGCAGGGCAAACGCTGAAGACAACCAAATGCGACCTCAACGGCAGGTACATTTTCGTTGTCCTCCAGGGTCGCCCAGGCCCCCTGACGCTTTGTGAAGTGACGGCAGACGTAACATCCGCTCGCAACTTCAACATAGCGAACCCTCTCCGTGGAAAGCCGACTGCACAAAGTTCCAATTGTTGCGGTGGATCTTCCAGTAAAGCTGTGGATGGAAACACAAATGGTCACTGGCACTACAAAACTTGCACTCACACTCACCACAACCATAATGCGTGGTGGAGGGTCGACCTGCAAAAAATCAAAATGGTGAAAACAGTGACTGTCTGGAACCGCTCCGACTGCTGTAGTAGCCGCCTGCGGCATTGGACGGCTAGGGTCGGTAATAATGCAGCGTGGAATCATGCCCCAAGGTGCCCCGGCAATGGTGGGTCTATGGCCGCTGCAGGTTCGAAGAAGACCCTTACCTGTAACAAACCTGGCCGGTTCATCTTCGTCGTTATCGAGGGCCGCAAAGACTATCTCACGCTATGTGAGGTGACAGCCACCCTGGGACCAGGACCCACGCCAGCCCCGACTCCTCCTGTGAAACCTCGTGCCGGGTGGGTTGGCTGCTACAAAGATGACGCCCACCGAGACTTCAAGTTCGGCCCAAAGCGGTATGGCTACGACGAGAACTCGTGCCAGAATGCTTGCCCCGACTTTAAGTATGTTGCACTTCAGAACAATGGCTGGTGCTCCTGTGACAACACGTATAGCACCCCATCGAAAACATACCACAAGTTGCCCAACGAGAGCTGTGGATGGAAAGGTAAGGGCAAGGCTTGGACTAACGCTGTCTACTTCAAAGGAAATCCTGGGAAGGAGAAGAACTGGGTTCACTGCGCTAAAGAAGGTGGGCAGTGTTCTTGCAAAGGAGTTGTGGTCTACGGCCAGCTGTACAAAAATGGGATGAACGGGGCCGTGATGGATCACAAAGCAATCCAAAACTTGTCACATCGTGCCAAGGTGTCCACCTCACTGATTGCGTGCAACAATGGTGTCTTTGGGGATCCGCTTCCAGGGAAATCGAAGCAGTGCCTCTGTGGGTCCAACAATTGGCTGACTGGAATGCCAGTGAAGCAATCCAGCACTGCAGCTAGCGGTGATGCTAAGCGCGCCATCGACGGCAACAACGATGGTAACTATGGTCGGCGATCATGTACCCACACCAGTGCTGAAAAGCCAGCGTGGTGGAGAATTGACCTTATGAAGGACTATTTGGTCAACAATGTGCGAGTCTGGAACAGGAGCGACTGTTGTCAAAATAGGCTGCACAACTTTGAGGTTCAAATTGGCAAGAACGATGCAGTTAACAAAAACAGGCGTTGTCCTGGTCAGCATCCACAGTCCAGAAGTGTCACCGTTCCATGTGGAAACAGGCGCGGCCGCTTTGTGTACGTTGTGGCCAGCGGAAAGAAAGCCCTCACCCTCTGCGAGGTGGAGATTAAAGCTGTTAAGGCTCCGCCAGGTCCTCCACCGAAGCCTGTTCCGTCGTGGCATCATGGGCAGATCACTGCTGGCACCAAGAGGGTTGATACCAACGATGTGCGTGGAGGTGCTTGGACAAATGCTGTGTACGAGATTACCACCAAGATCACGCCTGGCTCCTTCAAACAGTGGCAGTCGGAGTCCCGGGACCACAACATCGGTGATCGCCAGACCAAGGTCATCGACTGTGGCGGCATGATGGGGCAATTCGTCTTCATCGTACTCCCGGCTGGTGTCGGCCGCAAGGTTCCCATTGGAAATCTCTTCGGCAACAAGCCTCCAAGCAATGATCTCATTCTCTGTGATGTGAAGGTTTTCGAGCTGAAGACCTCCAATGGATATTCTGTTGAGTACAAAGGTTGTTACAAGGAGCCCAGCAATAACAAGGCACTCATTACGCACGATAAGCACACAGGCAGAACTCGCGTGGCGGACTCGAAGGGAAGGGTTGCTAGCAACGAAGCCTGTGCAGAGCTTTGTCAGAACCAACCTGATGTAACAGATGGTATTCGAAGATTCCCGTTCTTCGGAATGACGAAGCAGTACGAGTGCCGCTGTGGCGACAATGGGGAGAAGTATGGTGCTCATGCTTCCAACACCTGCATGTGTAACGCATACGGTAACAAGGGTGGTGTCGCAAATGGCCAGTTCCCAGGCATTGGTATCGGTAAGAACGACCAGGTCTGCATGTATGAGTATAAGCCACCGCGGTACCCGTGTGACTCTGTGCCTCTCAAACCCCTGAAGGCTGGTGTCATGCCTGCTAACTGTAAGTTCCCTCCGTGGCTCAACATTGCTCGTAAGTGCACATCATCTGGATATGGCTGCATGCGGCCAGTCGAACAGTCGTCAACTGCAGATGTCTCGTACACAGGTGCCGAACGTGCTGTTGATGGTGAGTACTCTGTCACGTTGAATAAGGGACGTGTCAACAAGAAGGATGAGGAGGAGAACAATGCAGCGTGGAAAAAAGCCGCACCAAAGGGTCGTCGCCGTCGTGCTGGTTGCACCAAGACCAAGGCTCAGAACAATCCATGGTGGCGCGTAGATCTGCAGGCAGTCTACACAGTTGACAAGGTTGTTGTCTGGAATCGTGCTGACTGCTGCGGAAACCGACTCTCAGGGTTTGAAGTTCGTGTTGGTAGCAGCAAGCGATGGGATCACAATGCCAAGTGTGCCCTCAAACATACCGCTCCAGTTGGCGTTGGAAAAGAATATGCAGTGAAGTGCCAGCAGAAGCATGGCCGTTATGTGTATGTTGTCATTCCGAGGCCAAAGGCTGTCCTCACCCTGTGTGAGGTTTGGATCAGCGGCAAGAAGACGTCAATTGGTCTCAACAACATTGCATTGAACATGCCCTCTCGACAGTCTGGTCCTGCGCTGACCCATGCGCATGCTCGGGGTCCCCAGAACGCTGTTGATGGCAACCATGATCAGCAAGGAAAATGTGCTCAAATCGACAGGTCGAAAACCACTAATCCGTGGTGGAGGGTCGACCTTGAAGGTATCGCGAAAGTGAGGGGCGTCACCGTCTGGCAGAGCGTCCGTGCCCTCAAGATTGAGGGCTTTGAAGTCCGTGTCGGTGACAGCCAAGACTGGCGCAAATGCGCTGTGTGTGGACAGAAGATTGCCGGCAAATACCAAACCAAGTTTACTCAGAAGAGCAAGGAAGGCTCCCTGAATGTTGACTGCAATGGTCTTTTTGGACGCTTCGTTTACATCGTCATGGACAAGAACACGGAGCTCAATCTCTGCGAGGTCAACGTTGATGGCAAATACGTCGTTGACGGTGTGGGCACTGCACACAAGGTGACTAACTGTGCCACCTGTAAGAAGACCAAGACATGTAACAAGTGTGGCATTGACTGGTGCACGAAACATAAGGATAAGAAGGGTAAAGTCATCATTCCATACAAGACCATGAGCGAAGCTGACTTCAAGGAGGCTGCATATTACGTCAAGGGTGCTGACTTCAAATTCAAAAATGACCAATGCTGGGACTCAGGCGTAGCTGGCAGCGATAAGGCTCCTGTCTTTGGCCAAGGTCGACTGATGGTTGACACACAGGCTACGCGTGTCATGGACACAAAGAGCAATGTGTACCTGGTGCAGGAGCCTGCAGCCTTCAAGTATGTTGGCTGCCATAAAGATACTCCGAAAGGGGTCAACAAGCAGACTTATGACCAGATTGGGCAGCTCGGTTGGACTCCATCAGCGTGCCATGCCAAGTGCATGACAGCAGTAAGGTCTAGGGAACAGGTGATCAACAACTACTTCGCTCTGCAGAAGGGAGGCAAAAATTGCATGTGTATCAGCACGCTCTGCAAGAAATGCGGGAAGCTTACGGTCAAGACAGGCAAGTCCGAGTGCTTCGAGGGTCTCATCAAGCGCGGTGGTGACGACTCGGAGCTCGCGATTTACAGCATTCGGGCTGGACCAGGGACCACCAACTTGGCCCTTGGCAGACCAACGAAGCAGTCCACCACACCGAAGGGTCAAGGCGACCTTTCCTACCGCATTGTCGATGGCGACACCCGAAGTATGTTCAAGCAAGGATCTTGCACTGCCACTGCCGGGACAGACCAGAGGCCTTGGATCATGGTTGACCTGGGACGCTCCGTCAACGTCAAGTACATTCATGTCTGGAACTTGATGGGAGACTGTGTTCCTTCAGGGCCACCGTTCCGGTGCACTGGGAGTGGTTGCTGCCAGGACAAAGGCAGCCGCACGGTCTACGTGGGAGACTCCCCGCAGATAAGTAAGGCCCAGAAAGTGGAACAAGAGGGCGACTGGAGTGGTGCAGTCACGGAAATAGATGCCAAGGGTATGACCGGCCGCTACGTCTTCCTCGCGAGGACTACACCGTTCCTTTCTGTGTGTGAGATCAAAGTCTACGAGCTTGTCACATCCCTCGGATCCCCTATTGAGTATGTGGGCTGCTTCAAAGACACCCTGACGAAATACGGTGATCGCAAGAAGCTCCATGATCTTCCATTTACTGGTGGCAAGGTAACTGCCTGGCAGAATGGTCAGACAATCATCACCACCAGCAGCCCAGAAGCCTGTGCTGAGCTCTGTGACGCCTCGTATTACAAGTACTTCTCCATCAGAGGGAGGAAAGAGTGCTGGTGTGGCAATTCATACGGATCTCAAGGCAAGGCACAGCAGTGTGCGTGTAATGCTGCTGATGTTGGTGGTGACAAAGCTTGTGTTTACAGCTTGGGCTACGCCATGCCTGTGGTGTTACCATCTCCAGATGCGACTGCCACTCCGCCAACCACCAACCTTGCTCTTAATAGCAAATACACTACGCAGAGCTCAACTGATCAGTTACCTATTGGTGGCGATTCCAAGCTTGCTGTGGATGGCGATTGGTCTCAGGACTTCAAGGATGGATCATGCACCCTTACCAAGCCTGACAAAGGTGCCTGGTGGCGGGTTGACCTGAAGCGTGAAGCCATAATCAACAAGGTAACGGTGTACAATCGTGCCGATTGCTGTGGCTCCAGGCTTTCTAGTTTCGATGTTCGCATTGGCAACGAGCCTATACCGTTTGTGAATTCCAAGTGCGGTCACCAGCACAGCGTTCTTCAGGGTGCCTTTAAGACAGTGGACTGTAAGAAGAAGGAAGGTCGGTATCTTTCTGTCAACATTCCGAAGACCAAGACTGAAAGGCTCACTCTGTGTGAAGTCGTTGTCAATGGAGGGTATCTCAACAATGGCGACCTTGCCTGGCTCCTTCGTGGTGGAGACGGCTGGATCCAGCTTGGTGCATGGCGAATCGGACACGTGCCCAAGTGTGGTACTGGGAAGAAGGGGTGTTTTTCGTTCTCTCATGAGGATGGAGTCACTGCTCAATTCTTTGACAACAACGGCAAAATCTACAACGGGCCTGTAAAAGAGTTCGGGCTCTGGCTCACTCCTGGGGGCAAACAGATTAAAAAGGGCATAGTGACGAATGTCGCATTTGGGGATGGGTTCATCCAATTCGCGGACATGTGGCGAATCGGTGACAAGGCTGGGAAGGAACTCACCGTGTCTTACTCTCCTGATGGAGGCAAGTCTGGTGTGACGGTCATCGAGTACAAGCTGGATGGCACCCACAGGACGAAGCTGCCAATTGGCGCAGCTTCTACATGGGCCAGGCCATTGAACTCCATTCGTGTGGCTATTGGTAGCCGGTTCATCCAACTGGGCATGGCGGCTGGCTGGCGCATCGGAGACCTCGATGGGTACCACATGTCTATCTCCAACACCAAGAGGAAGAAGACCGCAGTCGTCTTTACACCAAATGGTGCCCACCATAAGAATATTAACATCAACGAGCACGGTGAGAAGTTCCGTGACAAGAATGGCAAGGTCAAGCCATTCAGCATCCGCAACGAACTTGGCCTCTGGGATCGTCAGACCACCAACGAAGCTGGTGGCGGTCCCGAGTATCAGGGCTGTTTCAAGGATCAAGCTTCCGAGGTGAAGACCTTCAAGAACGCTCCTGGTCAGAATGCCATGAGCGAGAGGGAGTGCCAGGTCGCTTGTCCGGATACGACATTCTTTGGACTGCAGGCTGGCCAGTGCTACTGCTCTACGTTAGGACCTGCATCCATCAGGTCTGAAAAGATTTGTCCTCGAGAGGCGGGTTCCTGTGTTAAAAGCCACAACAAACTCCCTAAGCACGGGGTGAAAAAGCTCAACTCTGACAACATAGACAGTGAGGCCAAGGAAAAGGCGTGTCTGAAGCTTTGCCAGGCCACTCCTCATGCAACTGCTTGCGAGACTGTCAAGAATAAGGGCAACAAGGGCTGCTACGTGCACACAGCTTCGATCGAGAAGGGCAACAGTGCTTCAGAAGCACGCTGCTGGGTCTTATCCAAGTGTAAACAGCCGCCAGCTGCCAACACCAAGGAGGCCGACGATGGACCATGCAAAGGTCGTGGGGGCCAGCTCAAATCCGGTGCCATCTCTTCGACGACAAAGGGAACAGGCAGCACCTATGTCACGCCAACAGGCTGGACTGTGAAGGCCAACAGGGCAAGTGGAAGCGGCAAGTGGTACATCAGCAACCTCGTCGATGGTTCGAGCAGCTGCGACGCAAACAGCTATAGCAGTCGAAATGGCCACACTGCAAGCAATGCCGCCTTTGTTATGAAGGGTGGAAAGTGCACTACCGATGACTGGGTGAGCGTTTCGCTTCCGAAGAAGGCCATGGTAAACTACATCCTCATTGATCCGTCTCTTAGACTCGGCCAGGACCTGACTAAATTCCAGGTGCTTGTTGACGGTGTGGACAAAACACCGGTCGACATTGAAGGGCAATTGAAGGGCATCAACGGTGCCATGACGTGGTCAACGAAGGGACCAGCCTCGGGCTGCTCCAATGGAATCCGTATCACTGTTGGCAAGTTCATGCAAGAAGTGAAAGTAACAGGTTTCGCCGGCACAGGCAACAAGTGTGGTCTCAATGAGATACGCATCTTTGAGAAGTCATCTAATGCCATCTACACCAGTGCGAAGCCTAAGGGCGGTGTCGCGGTCCTCAGCCAGGGTAAACCAGCAAAGCAGTCCAGCACTGTGGGCAAGGCAGTTGCCAGCCGGGGTAATGACGGTGAAGCCAACCAGCGTTTCGAGGACTCCTCTTGCACCTTGACTGCAAAGGAGAACAAACCATGGTGGATGGTGAACCTTCAGCAGCGTGCAGCTGTCAAGTATATTAAAGTGTACTCTCGGGCTAGCGTTGGTGATCGGCTCAATGGCTTTGAGGTTCGTGTCGGCGATCGCAGCGATATCCAGAATTGGGAGAAGAATCCCCTCTGCAAGAACCTCGAGAACAAGAAGAAGAACCCCAAAGGAGTCCATGCTGCCGCAGATGAGTCTCTCACGACTGTAGATTGTCTGGGCATGGAGGGCAAGTACGTGTTCGTTAGCCTCCCACGCACCGGCATCCTCACTGTCTGTGAGGTCAAGGTGCTGGGTGTCTATGCCAAGCCTGCCGTGCCAGCTGTCTGGGACAAGGTCTTTGAGCAGAAGCTCGATGCCTCTGGAACTGGTAGTGTGAACACTGTGGATCTCGGCAAGAAGGCCTTTGACTTCCTCTTTGCGGGAAGCCGTATACTCAGATATGATATCAACGGTGAGCCTTACGCTTACTACAAGCGCTTCACCCCAATGCCACAACCTAAGAGGCTTGGCAAGAAGCTGGTGGGCGGTCTCTCTGCGTATGACTTATTTTTGCAGAGCTGGATGGTGGGGGATAAGAACGCGTATGGGAAGGACTTTAAGCTTTACAGCACAATCACTGACCTGCGCAAAGACCAGAATGGCTGGACCAAGTGCAAGGCAGGCGTGTCTCCTGGACAAGGCTTCCCGGGCAATCTCTGTGGCATTGATGGCCCATCCAAAAACCACTGGATGTCAAAATCTGGTGGTGCTGAGAAAGCTGTCACAATCAGCATTCGGCAAGGATTTGGTGACGATATCGCCTGGAAGCTCAAGGGAGGGAGGGGCTTCATCCAACTCGGTGCCTGGCGCATCGGCGAGGTCGACAAAGAGCGCTTCTCAATTTCCCACAGAGATGGCCAGACCGCAGTCGTGTGGAGAAAGGATGGAACCCAGCAAGTTGGACCCATGAGCAAGAATGGGCTGTGGCGCAAGAAGGCGGATGGTGTTCGTGGAATCCAGATCGGCAATGGTTACATCGAGTTCAATGCCAGGTGGCGCCTAGGAGCAACGAAAAAAGCTTTCATTTCCCTCACCCACAAAGACGGACGCACGCCAGTTGTGTGGGAGACGCAGTACAAGACCAGCAAGTATAAACCGGTACCGAATGGTAACAAGGGCTACTATTCTCGTCGTCGGGCCAAGGGCATCTCGAACTCTAAGTTCCAGCTCTGGGAACGCTCACCGAGGTCCGACAAAATCGCCATGGGCGATAACTACATTCAGATTGGCAACAATTTCCGCATGGGTGATTTTGATGGTAAGACCTTTACCGTCAGCTCTGTGAAACAAAAAACTGTCGTGACCAAGTACAACAAGAATGGTAAACCCACGAAGGCTCGCAACGGAAAGGCCTTCAAGATTGGTGATCTCTCGAGCAGGACCATTCAGGCATCTGCAAACTCTCAGCCGATCCTTCACCACATTTCGGATTGTTCTCAGTGTGGTATTGACTGGTGTGGTCGCCGTCGACGTGTGCCCAAGGCTCAGAATGACAAGAACATGTTCCTCTGGGCGAAAGAGACGGACAATGTGGAAGTGGCGTTCACTGTTGGAGCACCACTCAGCATATTTGGTTGCAACACCGTCAACGCCGACCCAGTTGGCGTTCGGGATTCTCTGACGGGAGCAATGTACTTAGTTGATCAAACCTTGGGAACAAAGTTCAGTGGATGTTGGCAGGACACTTACAACCATCTGCTGCCTTATGGTCCTATGACCGACGGCTACAATGCTCGCACATGCCATGCTGCATGCCATAACTACAAGTACTTCTCGCTTCAGGATAGTCTCACTAAGGGCAACAAGAAGAAGAAGGGCGCTGTTGGATTCTGCTCATGTGGCAATGACTTCCCTCAGAAGCCGAAACTCAGCCACAAGGAATGTGGTGTTTCCCCCGATGGAGTGCGCACCACGGGAGGTTCAGCATACAAGGCTGCCTTTTTTGGCGTCGCAGCTGTGCAAGGTATCAAGAACATTGCCACGGGTATGAAGGCAATTCAGTCCAGTGAAGGGGGCTCTGCTGGCCTTGCTATTGATGGAGACGCCAGCAAGACCGGCAAGTGTGCCTACACGAAGGCCTCTGCTTCTGGCAAGCCTTGGTGGAGGCTGGACCTCAAGTCCACTCAGCCAATTAGAGCTGTGTCCCTTTTCCCTGGCGCGGAGGAAATGAAAAACATCAAAGTTGTTGTTTCCGACGATCCTAACAATCTGGATGCTATCTCGGACCGCTGCGGTGAGGTGACCAACGTTGCTGCAGGGAAGGGACTTGATGTGCAGTGCTCTGGCAAATCGGGACGTTACATCTCTGTTCAACTTCTCGCCAACAGAAAGTCGATGAAGCTGTGTGAAGTCAAGGTATTTGACTTCAACACTATGCCCGGGACTCCTGCTCACTTCAAGGGTTGCTACCGTGATGGTGTGACAGGGTGGGGCAAGGGAGACAGAGATCTTCCGAATGCAGGTGGTGTCCCTGGTGAGACGAAGAAGGTGAAGAAGGTGGACTCCTTCGAAGCATGCGCCAAACTCTGTTCAAAATTCAGATATTTTGGAATGCAAAACGACCGTGAATGCTTCTGTGGTAACTCGTACGGTAAGCAAGGTCTGGCCAAAAATTGCCAATGTAACTCCCCCCGCATCTGTGGTAAGTCTGACGGAAGTGTTCCGTCGGGCGAGTGCCCGGCGGGTGTCGCCCAGCAGTGCGTCTGGAGCAATGGTATCCACAAGAAGCCCGAAGACAAATGGAATGGCTACCTTATCAAGCGCGTTCAAGTCAAGGGCGAGATGATCTCTCAGAACATCATCGATGCTTGTAAGAAGCATAAAATGGTTCCTGTTTGTGATGCCCCTGATGTGTTCGATGCTCAGTGTGCTGTCATCACCAGCACGAATGTATATGTTTCCAATCCAAAGGAAAACCAAGACGCAACCAAATTTGGCGACAAGAAGACTGGCCGGGCGCTGGGAGCCAACAGGAACCTCCTTGAAGGAGCTTTCCTCTACTCTGGTTCGACCAAAGGTAGAGAATCTCGCATTGACAACGGATTCGGTCATCGCTGGTCTGACTCCAGAGACGTGAACATGGACACCCTGTGTACTCCTGCCAAGAAGCGCTCAACTCACTTCAAGTACACATTGAAAACCCCGTTCAAGCGCACGTACCAGATGGACCGTATGAAGGTGATCGGCAAGGTCACTTCGGATAACATTGTTCGCACTTGTGCCTCGAAGGGCTTGATGCCTCTCTGCGACCACCGTCACTTTACCGATGGCCGCTGCATTTCTGCTGGTGGTAAATGGCACTACTCTCTTCCTGCTGACGATGAGAAGCATGGCGCCCCGGTCTCGGAGGCCCGAGAGTCGTTCTTCTACAACAAGAAAGGTGGACCAGCTCTCATCAATACTGGCGCAAATAAGGCTGTCAAACGCACCAATGCATTCTGTAAAAACGGATACTCGTTCTGTACGGAGCCTTACCGGAAGTCCTTCGTGTGGCGTGGACTGCATCTGCAGCGCGTGAAGGTGACTGGTGTCATGAACAGCAAGAACATCCTCAAAGCGTGTGCAAAAAAGAAGATGAGGCCACTCTGCGACCATCCTACTCTCGCGTCGGACGGCAAATGTATCCTGGCTCCGATGAACGGGTATATTTCACTGCCTTCGGACACAGCCAAGTCTGGCTTGCCGATGGACGTCATCGGTGGCGTTTTCTCTTATGGAGCATGTGCAAACAAGGGTTATGCCTATCTTGATGCTGGCACGACACACAAGCTTGCAAGTGATGCGGACAGGAACTATGATACTCTCTGCTCCAATGAGACCATTGTTGGCATTGACTCAACGGGCGGTACCCGCATGAATTTCAAATACAACCACTACCACCTGAATCAGGTTACCGTGAAGGGTGGCATGAATGCCAAGAACATTATTGAGGCATGCAAGAAGGTTCAGCAGCGCCCCGTCTGTGACAGCACGATCTACTTCGATGGCGAGTGTGCCCCCATTTCCACTGTCGGGAATGGCAAGTGGCATTTCTCAAAGCCTCAGGACCTGAAGGCTAACAAAGTGCCCGGAGTGGATACCGATCCGTTGAGCAAAAATCGTGAGCCAAGGTACACTGGGTCGTATTTCTATACTGGTCTTGGTGGTGGCCCAAAGAAGGATGGCTCTGCCAGGATGAACACTGGATTTGCGTCAAAGTGGTCTGCTGCTGGCTGTGACGAGGCAGGCAACACCTACTGTGCCAAGACCGCGAAGTCATACAAGTACAAGTCAAGGTACCAATGGTTCACCCTCAGCAAGGAGGTTGTTTCGGGAGAGATGAACGCTGAAAATATCAACAATGCTTGCCAGAACTTTGGCCTTAAGCCACTGTGCAATCACCCCAGCGTCTATGATGGCCGCTGTGAAATTGTCAATGGCAACTGGGAATTCTCTAACACCGAGCTGGTTAACAAGCACGCCAAGGAAATCAAATCCGATTTCTTCAAGTTCACGTTCCTTTACAGCGGCCGTGGCGATCCTACTTGTAAAGAATGTTCAAAGCTAAACCTGGGCAGCAACCAATACTGGACAAACCAACAAGCTCAAGAATGGCTCAACATCAACAAGAAGCCCACAAATGGATATACCATTTGCGTGCACGACTCACGTGGTGCTGACAAGAGTTTGAAGTTCCAAAAAATCTGGAAGCTCTCAAGGAGACCTGTTAAAGGCAGGATGACGGGTGAACGGATTAAGGAGGTATGCTCCGGCATCAAGGTGGGCAAGGGCAAGACGCCATACCTGCCTTTGTGCGACAATGCTGCTGTCGCTGTTGATGACAAAGCCAAGGGTGTTAAGGACTCGTGCTGGGCCATTGGTGCTTGGTCTGTTTCACAGCCACTCCAGGTGAAAGAAAACGGCCTTGATCTCGACATTGTGAGAGGCTCGTATTTCTACCGCGGCCAAGGCCAGACTCCCTCGATCAACTTTGGTGTCGGTACCAAGGGTGTCGAACGCACCTGGGATAACAAAGACGTGTGGGATCGGGATGGCAGCACCTTCTGTGTGAAGAACAGGGAACTGCAGCAGGAGACATTCAATGGCTTTGACCTCATCACCATCAAGGTTAAGGGTGTTATGAACAGTCATAACATCAACAAGGCTTGCAAGGCGATCAAGGGTCGTCCAGTCTGTAACCATCCTTCTCACATGGATGGAAGGTGCGTGGTGATTCACAAGTCTGAGGAGAAAGCATTCCATTGGTCCAATCCAAAACAAACCAAGGATAAGATGTCGCGGGAAATGCTCGATGGCACCTTCCTCTACTCCGGCAGCGAATATAACGGCAGGTCTATGGTGGACATGAACCACAAACACACTTTGTCGACTGATTCGGATAAGAATGACATTACGCTGTGTGCTAAGAGCAAACCAAAGGAGTTTGGAACCTTCATGAACTTCACCTATACTCAGAAGCTCAACACTGGCAAAACCATGAATTGGACCATGTTCAAGATTGCTGTCGATGGTCCTATGACCGACAAGAACGTTGCTGCTTCATGCAAACAGCACAAATGGCCTGGTACCGTTGGTGATACCAAAGCAGTCTGCGATCATCTCGCTTTCCATGATGAAAATTGTTATGCGACTGGTGGAGCCTGGCATTTCGGGCATCCTGAGTCTGTCGCGGATCACAAGGGACCCGAGGAAATGATGAAGGGCACATATTTCTATGCAGGAGGCTACTACAACGGCAGCACTGTGGGCAACACTGGTCATGGCTACAAGATCTCTGAAAGGGCAGGTCGTGTGACTGGGAAATCCGGCGACGCCGATGGCTACACGTGGTGTGCCGGCGTAGCGCAGGGAATGAAGTACAATATCGATGAAATCCGCCCTAAGATTATGGGCAAGGCAAAGTGGCGTGGAAGGAAGATCTACCGTCTCCGTGTTGATGGATTTATGACTGCTAACAACCTCTACGAAACTTGCTTCTCACACAAGATGGTGCCGATCTGTAACAGGCCTAAATACATGGATGGTCACTGTGCGGTTCTGGGTGGCGATTGGCATGTCTCCGACCCTAAGATGATCAAGAGGTACAGGGTGCCGGCGTTTATCACGAAGGGCTCCTTCACCTATGCTGGTAATGCCATGAAGCGTAATGGTCGCTATTTGACACTGACTGATGCAAGCAAGGGCTTCGGCAAATGGTCGTCCGACGCAGATAGGGACAAGGAGACACTCTGTGTCTTCCCTAAGAAGAATTCAGAGCAGGGTTTCAAATATGGAATTTACCATTTCGAGAGAGTGACCATGGCGGGAAGAGCCATGACGAGCGAGAACATTTACCAGGCCTGCCGCGAGAAGATGATGCGGCCAGTTTGTGACTCGTCTAACGTCGCCGACGGTAGATGCAGGATAGCAGGCGCTGCATGGCGATACTCCAAGCCCAAGGATGCCGTGCAGGCTGGTGTTCCTCTCTCCAAGATCAAGGGTGCATACTTCTACAATGGTGCTGGCACCCTTGCCGTTATGAACACTGGTTATAACACAAAGACGGCGAAGCCCAAGTGGGACATCGACGGTGATACTTTCTGTGTTAAGAGATCGCTGTCCTTCGTTACTAACTTTGAAATCTTTGGCTATGCCCTGCATCGTGTTCCTGTCAAGGGCACGATGTCGAACCGCAACATTGCCGCTGCCTGTGAGGCCTCTGGAATGAGACCCGTCTGTGACAGCCACAAGTGGTACGATGGCAAGTGCCAAAAGGTCGGCCTCGATGATACTGCTCACTGGTCCGACCCTAGCTACACCGAGATGTTCCCCACACTGCCTCGGTCAATGTTGCAGGGTATGTTCTTCTATGCAGCCAACCAAACCGACCCGGCGACGAAGACGAAGCAGAGTCCTGAGGGCATCTCTCGCTGCCGTATGGACATTGCGACAAGATGGCGCTGGTCAAAGAAGACTGATGCAGACGGAGACACCATGTGTGCCCGGAAGGGCGTCAAGGATGCCAAGCGAGGATGGGAATATGGGGACTACCAGATGATGCGCACACCAGTCAAGGGCGTCATGAACTCCGCCAACATAAGGAAGGCATGCAGCATTCTCGGCAAGGGTATCAAGCCCGTTTGTGACCATCCTTCGTACTACGATGGTCGCTGTTGGATGCTCAACGAGGGCCAACAAGTCTGGCACGTCTCACATCCTAACCACGACCGTCAGTACGACATACCGATTGACAAAGTCAGTGGTGCGTACTTCTATGCTGGAAGTCGGGGGGTACACATCTGGCGAAGCTTGCAAAACACTGGAACCACACACCGCTGGTCACACCGCAATGAAAAGGACGGGGACACGATGTGTGCAAAACGGAATCCAAGCTTCAAGAAGACACACAACTACCTGGGTCAGCTTGTCCATCGTGTGCCCTTCAAAGGCACTGCGACGTCGGCCAATTTGATCAAGGCATGCAAGGCTCAAAAGGCCGACCTTAAACCCGTTTGCAATAAGAATTCTTATTATGATGGCCAGTGTACAATTCTTGGCAATGGAAAAAGTTGGCATTGGAGCTCTCCTGGCTCCACAACACAAAACGCTGCACTGTTGCCACGGAAGTTCCTCATTGGTACATACACATACACAGGTATGGGCCACGGCGGCTGTCGGTACTGCGCTTTGGTTGATGTTGTCAATACCCATCGTTGGGTCTATAAGGAGGGGCACCATCTCCGTGACAACGACGGAGAGACACTCTGCGCCAGGGACGACCGCCAGGCTAAGAGCTTCAAATGGAATGACTTTGAATTCATCAGGACCAAGGTTGAGGGCACCATGACGAGTGCCAACATTTACAAGGCCTGCGCCAAGAAGACCCTGAAGCCAGCCTGTGACCAGTTGAAAAATGGTTGCTGGAAATCTTCTCTGAACCAGTGCACGCCTACGGGATTGCCAGCGGGGCAACATTTGTCTCACCCACAGCATGCCAAAGCAGCGCGAATGCCTGTGAATAAGATGACTGGGGCGTACTTCTTCGCCGGAACTTGTCATCGTGGCTGGGCGTTGGCCAACACTGGTGCAACCCACCAATGGACCAAGCAAGGGTATGATGGAAAACCATTCGATAGGAACGGTGACACGTACTGTGTCAAGCGTGTCACGCCTCAAAATCGTGCGTTCAAATTTAAGGAGTACAGCATTACTCGTCACTTTGTGTCTGGGCTGGTCAACGCCGACAGTATCTATGCTACTTGTGCTGCTAAGGGCCTCAGGCCTGTGTGCAACCATCCGAATTATGCGGATGGTCGCTGCGTGATTGTCGGCCCAAATATTCACATGTCGCTTCCATCTCACACCGACAATCTGTACAGTCCACTCCATCACGGGTCAACATCGAGAAACCAGTTCCTCTTCCCGAGGTGGCTGCTGAACAACGCTTACACATACGCGCCTACCATGTCTCACAACCGTGCTCTGCAAGACACTGGCAATTCTCATCGCTGGTCCAACAAGGGGGACAGGGATGGCGTGACTCTTTGTGCAAACCACCAGATCTGCACCATCTCCAATCCGTGCAAGGGCAAGAACTTCGTTCATGGTGGAGTCAAGATGTACCGCATCACTGTGAACGGAACCATGTCGGATAACAATATCAAGGACACGTGCAAGAATTCTGGCAATATGAAGCCCGTGTGCGACCATAAAAGTTGGTATGATGGCAGCTGCGTCAAGATGAATGACTATGCGGGTCACTTTTCTCATTCCGCTCATAATGATGCCTATGGCGTTGACAAAGTGAAGACCCAAGGGGCATTCTTCTACACTGGAAGCAAGGCCAATGGCCAGAAGTCCATGTTGAACACTGGATGGGGCCACAAATGGGCGCACCAGAAGCGTGACGGCACCATCTTCGAACGCCTCGGGGACACGTATTGTGCGAAACCCATCCCAGGAGCCAACGAAAGACAGAGTGGCTGTGGGACTGCAATCTCTGCTAAAGGCAAGAAGAATAGCCTAACTGTCTTCCTGCAAGGCAAGAATGGTGTCAGAAGTGGTGAGTACAAGTTCATGAGGTTGGCTTCGCCGACTAATGGTGGCAGCTTTACCTCGCTCCAAATCAACGAGTGTGCAAAGCATGGCATGAAACCACTTTGTGACCATCCTTCTTACTGCAGGCATGACAGTAGATCCATCTACGTCGGCCAAAACCACCACCTGGCGCATCGACCACACCGCGCGCATCCTTCGTATCGACCAAAGGGGTGGCCACTGGCGCTGACGAAGCTGATGAGTAAGACAGGTAGTCGGGAACTCTGTACATTCACTGGACCCCATGCTGGTGACGCCCGAACGCTGTGTGAGTACAATGTTCATCACGGTCACCATACTTGGCGCCACGCCAGCAGGAACACGGACTTCATGTGTGTTCAGAGTTTGACAGAAAAGCAAGAGAGCCATTTTGGCCATGGTGGCCCCACAGTTACAGTCAATCTCGCACCCCATGCTCATTCCTTCAGGGGTGGCACTTACACGTTTGGCAAGGTTTATGGTGACCAGCATTCCATTAACCAAGCTCATGGCCGCTTTGACATATGGCAGATGCGACTATGTGCCAAGATCGGCATGAAACCGGTGTGCGACCATCCTAGTTACTGCCGCCATAATGGTCATTCCATCTACATTGGGCAGCATCATCACATAGCATACGCCCATCATCGATCAGAGCTGTCTGCCCATTTTCGGCGTCACGGCAGACACTATGTGCCTGGTGGATTCACCCGTGCCTCCAGTTTGTTTGACGGAGCGTGCTCATTCACTTGGAACCACGGCGGCCACCACCAAACTCTCTGCAACACCAATGGGCAAAGTCACCAATGGCGGACAATGCACACAAGCTTGCCCACTGTTTGTGCCAGAAAAGGGCCTGGTGTCTCTAGTCACGAGGAGAACTGGAAATGCACTCCTCAGAGACATCCTCCTGGCTCTTTGACCAACAACAAGGGTTCTACTGTCGCCTGGACCGACTGTGAGAACTTTGGATGGCTCAACATGGTTCAGTGTCAGAACCGTTGCAACCGTGTGAAGAAATGTTTGGCAGTGACCTTCGACTCAAAGCAGAAGAGGTGCAAGAAGCAAGGGCGCTGTTCGATGATTACGGGTTCTTCGTTCAAAGCAGATCCAAATAAGTGGGAGAAATGGACTGCTACGGGCGCGACCTGCACCAAGCCCAACCAACAGTCGAAGGCTCGCCTCAAGGGAGGCGATGGATTCATCGAGCTTGGCTCGTGGAGGTTCGGCGCGGTGAAGGGCCAGAATACTTTCACCTGGTCCCACAAGAATGGTGCAGCAGCCCAGGTGTATGACACGAATGGGAAAACACATCAATGTAAGTTTAACAAGAACGGGATCTGTGGCCACAGTAACCTCTGGGACAAACCCGGAGGGGAAGCCCGCAACGTCATTGCCGGAGATGGCTTCATTCAATTCGGCTCGCATTGGCGCCTTGGAGTGACGGACTGCTCCAACAGCTGGAGTCATTTCTCTATTTCAAGCAAAGTTGGAGGTACCATTCAGACTGCCATGATTTGGAGGGACGATGGAACTGTGCATCCTGGTAACGGAGGTCGCTCCGATTACAATACCTGGAGCATGAAGCTCAAAAACACTGGTAACGTGTTGCTTGGTTCTGACATGATTGCGTTCTTCTGCCAAAATGGTTGGAAGCATCGTATCTGGGGCGTCGGCGCCACGATGGCACCAAACTCCGTCCATGACTACCTCAACATTGGACACGGCCCATCCAGGTTCGGCCAATGGAAGAATGCTCTCTTGATGGACAGCCACGGCGGAATAGGGAATGGTCCCAGGAATGCCAGAAATATTGAACCCGATTTGTTTCGCAGACTGAAGGCTCAACCGGGCCATGCCATTGAAGCCTTCAAGCCAGCAAATGTAGTTGGCGTGCTCCTGCACCCAGGCGAGAAGTGCCTTGCAAAGTGCAACAACAAACAGGGTCAATGTGCCACCAAGTTCTGTGGTTCTGGCTTCTGCTGTAAGTATGGCCACACCGACAAGAGCAATGGCTGTGGAGGACTCGGTGTTGTCGGTGTGCGGTTTCATGTTTGTGTGGGGGCACCAGGAAAAGTCTACCACTCCCACCCGTTGGGCAATGTGCCGACTCCTGCAACTGAAGACATCCGCAGTGGACTGATGCTCGATCTGGTCGGCTCTGATTATGTTACTACCGGTAGGGTCAACGCTTGGGTCTCCCGGGTTGGACGTGTCAAGGCTGACGTGCCGGCCGGTATGTATTTCGACCGCGGAGAACAAGGCTTCAGGTTCTTCAAGGGCGGTGATGTCATCACTGCGCCGCTTGCAACCAACCCTCGCGTAATGAAGACAGTGACGTACGAAGCGTGGGTCAAGCCTGTGAGTCGAGATAACCTGGATTGGATAATCTCGCAGTGGCCCGATTACGGCTGGTCTCGCTCTCTGGTGCTGAATGATGGTCGTCTGGGTGGGGTCTCCATCACCACTGGCCGTGGCTGGAATTCTGGCCTTGGATCTGTGCAAACAGGCAACTGGATACATGTTGTGGGATCCTTCAACCAGGGCGGAAATAGCTACACCTACTTGAACGGCAAGAAGTCTGGCACAAGTAGTAACACCAGGAACGGGTTGGGATTCAACCTTGCCGAGGTCCTGGTGATTGGAGGACGTGGAAACCGAGATGGCGGCCACAACAGTAATAATCTTGTGTCCGATGTGCGCGTGTACAATAGGCAACTTTCTGATGCCGAAGTGCAGAAGCTGTACAAAATGGGTCGCAGGAGTAAGATTGTAGCAAACAAATCTGGCAACCAGGGGGTGACAGGCCCAGGATCGTATGCCATCAAGCAGATGGGCAAGGTGGTGGCAGGAGGCCGCATCAAGGCGTTTACAGACGCCCAAGGCGAGTTCTTCAAGATTCCCCAAATGCTTAATGGTGCCACCCTCTACTCTGGGCCTTACGCACACATTGAGAAAATGTCGAGGTTTGAAATCTACACGAGGAGTGCAGCCATGATCTACGTAGCAGTTGAAGAAGGCAGCCGTGATGGTGGCTTCTCTACTCTCTTACCAACAGCTGGCTTCACCAAGTCCGACAACTGCATGGTTTGGGGGAACAATGGGCAGAGGAATGGTGGCACCAAGATGACGTGCTACGCGCTTCAGACAACCGGTCACAAGAAGATCAAGCTGCCTCCAACACAGACCACGCAAACGGTCATGGCAGTGATGATCAAGTGCAATGCTATCCCTTCGTACATCGGATGTTACACCGACATAAAAAAAGATGGGCATTTCAAGCACGGACCGCGCAAGTATGGCTACAAGAGTCCTCTGGCATGTCAGCTTGCCTGCAAGGACTACTACTACTTCGCAGTGCGTGATGTCAGCCATTGTTCATGTGACAACAAGTATGGCTCCCCAGCCAAAAAGTACCCAGCTCTTGATAAGAGCAAATGCGATGCGTTTGGCAAGGGGCTTGGTGGGAAATCCGCAAGCGCTGTCTATGCCAACTCAGCCGTTTCCGAATATGGCAACAGCGAGATCCACAAAATCATGGTCTCTGGGGTGATGAACGCCCAAAATATTCTCAAGGCTTGCAATAACCGTGGATTGGTACCAGTTTGCAATAATGCAAATAGCCAATTTGATGGCCGCTGTGCCATTGTGAGTGGGCCCAGCAATAGTCACTTCACACTCTCTCACAAGGGCCACGAAAAGGGAATGCCGAAGTCCGTCATTGGCAACAAGGTGTTTTTCTATTCAGGAATGGCCAATCACGGCAAAGTTCTCATGGATACGGGTAATAGCCATCGGTGGTCTACATCCAACGACAAAGATGGCTTCAGTTTGTGTACCCCGAAGCCAAACTTTAGTGGGAAGACCATAGTTTGGGCCGACTGGATTCTTGCTCGTATCCCAACCAAAGGTCGCATGACAAGCGTGAATGTGAAGAAAGCGTGCGAGGCGAAGGGCATGAGGCCAGTTTGCTATCACCCTAACGCAATGGACGGAAATTGTGAGATTGTTTCTTCATTTGACCTCACGAACTACCAGGAGCTGTGGAACAGAGCTGGAATGTCAGGGAACTTCATGCATGCAGTCTACATGTATGCTGGTCGCCAAGCGTCGGGCAGAGCCAGAAAAAGTCCTGGTGCCTGGCCGCGAATGCATCAGGGCAAGGTCTGGGACAGTGATGGCGACACAATCTGTGTCAAGAAGGCTCTGAAGGAGGTCAAGAGGGTGAGATGGAACAACTTGGACATCGCTCGCGTCAAAGTGAAGGGCCGTATGAACAGCGCTAACATTTTCAAGGCTTGCAACGATCAAGAGATGCGACCTGTTTGCAGCCACGGCCACGATATGGATGGTCGTTGCATCATCCTGAGCGGCTATTTGATGAAGGAATCGTGGGGCACTCAGGCAAACAACATGTTCCTGCCAAAATCTCTCGTTATTGGCTCTTACTTTTACTGCACTTACAAACATCGTCATGGCTGTCGGGAGAGCGGTGCGCTAGTGGACACAGGGACAGGAATGATGCGCACCAACGGTGACATGAATGGAGATACTCTCTGTGCTACCAGAATGTCCAACAAGGCGAATGAGTTCATGCGTGGTGGTTTCCTGATGAAGCGTGTGCAGGTCTTGGGCAAGATGACCCCCAACAACCTCATCAAAGCTTGCAAGGACAATGATGCGACGTCCAAACCTGTCTGTGACGGTGTGAGGTGGGCCAATGGCCAGTGTTACATCACTGCTGGAGCCAATGGCTGGTACTGGTCACATCCTGTGTTGAGCCAGCAGAATCGTGCTCCGTACGAGAAGATTGTGGGTGCTTACTTCTTCCGGGCACCTGGGAGGGGCACAGTCACTTATGACAATGGCCACAACCCGGTGGCGGCCAATCCCCGTGACCGTGATGGTGACACCTTCTGTGCCAGCCGCATCAGTAAGGCCTCGGGTAAGTTTGTTTGGCGTCGCCATCACATCAGCCGCACCTCAGTGTCTGGTCCTATGACGAATGCCAACATTGTTGCAACCTGCAAGAAGCAAAAGATGAAACCTATTTGTGCTGAAGGTATGGACGCCGCCAAAGATGGGTTGTGCATCATCCTTTATCGCAAAAATCTCAGAATCACGCATCCATCGCATTCCCGGCAGATGAGTGTGCCGCGGTCTATGGTGTTGGGCAGCTTCGTGTACACACGTCACACGAACGCAAGGGTCGATATCGGTAACACTGATCGATGGGCTCAAAGCAGTGACCGCGATGGTGAAACGATTTGTGGTAACTACAACGAGGAAAAATTCAAATGGAACGGCTATATCTTCCTCCGTGTCAAGGTGCAAGGCACCATGAGCAATGCGAATATTCGTGCTGTTTGCGAAAAGAGGGGCATGCAGCCAGCTTGTGACAAGAAGTCTTACTTCGATGACAGGTGCATGGTGATTGGTAGCTCATGGCATCTTTCCAACCCACCCGGCAAATACAAACTGCCGACCTATAAAATGCTTGGTGCGTACTTCTACACTGGTAAAACTCAGGGTGGTTTGCCACTGCAGTACCTGGGCAAGTCACACAGATGGGCTGGGTCGTACAAAAATGGCAAGGCAACCTTTACTGACAGAGACGGAACCGCGTTCTGCGTGAAGAAGGCAAAGATGGCACCAGTTGATGTTGACTGGGGCGGTGTCAAGATGAAGCGCGTAGCCACTCAAGGGGTTGTTACCACTACAAGCATCTTGAAAGCGTGCAAGGATGTCAACATGAAGCCGCTCTGTGTGCATCCTAAGTACGCTGATGGCCGGTGTGAACTTGTTGGGGGCAACTGGCACTTCTCGAATCCTAAGGCAACGAGGGCGAAGGGACTTCCACGCCCACTTGTTGGTGGTGCCTTCTTCTATGCAGGCCTTGGTGGCCCTCAGACCAACAGCCGTGCTCTGAAGGACGATGGTAAAACTCACAGGTGGTCCACAGACAAAGATCAGGGCGGTGATACCGTGTGCGCCAGATCGACAAAGAAGCCAGAGGACTTCAGCTTCGAATTCAACCAGTACACTTTCACTCGTACGAACGTGACAGGCACGATGACCAGCGAAAACATCTACAAGGCTTGCACCAAGCAGAACATGATGCCAGCTTGTGAAAATGCCAACATGTATGATGGCAAATGTGCAATTGTGGGGGGCGCTTGGGACATTGCAGATCCATTCCAGATTGCGGACTGGTCGTTGCCGAACATGAAGATCTTGGGTGCTTACTTTTACACAGGACACAGTAACACTGGTCGCAAGCCGAACAAATTCGGGCTTGCTATGATGGCCAGTGGAATTGGGAAGAAATGGGCCAAGCAATCTATGGATGGGCGTGTGTGGGATAGCGATGGCCAGACCTTCTGTGTCACAAAAACTGCCGACTTTCCATCCAAGTTCACCAAGGGTGCCTTCTCGGTGACGAAAGTTCGTGTGAAGGGCGCCATGAACAGTGCCAACATCTGGAAGACTTGCCAGCAGAAGAAGTTGAAACCAGTCTGCAACCACGCACAGTATGCCGATGGGCATTGCGTAATTGTTGGCGGAGCATGGCATATTTCAGACGCTGCCAAGGCGAAGTCCAATGGGCTGAAAGCCAGGGAGATGCTGCTGGGTGCTTTCACATATTGCGGTTATCACAATGGTCAGAGGAGTCTGGTAGACCTTGGCGGTAAGCATCGCTGGTCAAACGCAAATGATGCGAATGGTGAGACTCTGTGCACAAAGGAAATCACATCGCCACGGTCCGACTTCGTGTACAAGAATTGGGTGTTCAAGCGCATCCCTGTGAAGGGCGCTATGATCAATGAGAATATCCTCAAGACCTGTCAGAGACTCGATATGAAGCCCATCTGTGACAACAGCAAGTATGCCGATGGCAAGTGTGCCAAGGCATCTCTTGCAAAATTCCACTTCTCTCATCCTACCGAAGGAGCCCGCGCTGGCATCTCTGTGTCGAAGGTCAGGGGTGCTTATTTCTACACTGGCACTGCCAGTAAACAAGGATTTGCTCTTCACAACAACGGTATCACGCACCGATGGGCTCACGTCTCAAAGGGTAACGTGTGGGACCAAGATGGTGATACTTTCTGTGTTACCAGGTCCAAAGCATTCAAGACCAAGTACAAACTCGGCAAGGGGAAGGACAGCATCACAATCCATCGTGTTGAAGTACAGGGTCTCATGAACTCGCAAAATCTGATCGCGGCCTGTAAGGCAAAGAGACAGATGCCAGTCTGCAACAGCCCCGAAGTAGCAGATGGCCGCTGCCGCGTTGTGATGAACTCAGCCTTCAATGATCTCAAGAAGAAGCCGCATCAAAAGAAGATCGGTAAAAATGGGCGGGAGATGACAGCTGACATCTACATGTATGGTGGAATTGGCAACAAGGGTGACTACATGGCCGTTCTTGATGCTGCTACTAGCCACAGATGGGCTACGCTGTCGGACAAGCATGGTGAAACTTTCTGTGTCGAACCTGAGAGTGACATTAAGTTTGATTTCAATAGCCACCACTTCCAGTCTGTAACTGTGCGTGGCGTCATGACCCCGGCCAATGTCATCAAAGCTTGCACGGGCATCGGTCAGAAACCAGTTTGCGACCGAGCCTCCGAGTACGATGGCAAATGCGCAATTGTTGGTGGCAACTGGCGTTTCTCTGATCCGAAGGTGCTTGACGACAAGTCGGTGCCTCTGCTGGGCCAACGTGGCAAGTACTATTATGGGCCAGAACGCGTGAGGATGAACAATGGTATCAAGAGCGCGCCGACTCACAAGACAAAGGCTGGCCTGGTGTGGGACAAGAATGGGCAGACTCTATGCGTCAAGCGGTCAAAGTCCTTCAAGAGCTCCGATATTTGGAACAGCTACAACATCCATCGTGTGTATGTTACTGGTAAGATGACTGGCAAGAACATTTTCAAAGCGTGTGAGCTTAAGAAGATGAGGCCAGTATGCAACAGCATTGCTGTTTCCGACGGTCGTTGCGTCGCCATCACTGGTAATAAGCATGTCTCACTGAGGAAGGCCGGCCACATGCAAGGTCACAAGGACGCCATCGGGCATGAGATTGTGTCGACTGTCCTCCAGGGTGCCTTCACTTACATGGGCCCAGGTCCCGTCCTTGCCATGATGGACACCGCGGGTTCTCACAAGCGTGCGACGCGTTCAGCCCAGAATGGCGAGACTCTCTGCGTTGAGGTCAACCGTAACGACATGAGCTTCAGCTTCAATGACTACCTCTTTAAGCGGGTGAAGGTCACTGGTGAGATGAATTCCAAGAACATCATTGAAGCCTGCGCGGATGCCAAGGCAAGGCCGGTGTGCGAGTACGCCGGCTATGCCGATGGACAATGCCGCATCGCTGGCGGAAACTGGCACTTCGCTGTGACTAAGGACCAGAAGAGTTTCAAGCTTCCTATCACGAAGATGCGGGGTGCTTACTTCTACACTGGCAAGGCGAATAAGGGTCTGTCTATTATGGCCACTGGCTTGAACAAGCCAGACCACAAATGGTCAAAGAAGGGCAAGGACATGGACGGCGATACCTTCTGCGTCACTCGTGCTGCCAGTTTCAAGACTGAGACCGTCTTCGATGGACACAAGCTTCAGCGTGTGCCTGTTTCGGGCACGATGACCAGTCAAAACATTATCAAAGCTTGCCATAAGAAGGGCGGCCTCAAGCCTGTCTGCAACCATGCAAAGTATGCTGATGGCCGTTGTGTGTTAGTGGGTGGGAACTGGCACTTTTCGAACCCTAAGCATTCAGAGAAACAGACCGACCCGAAGGGCACCAAGCTTTCTCGCTCGATGTTGCAGGGAGTGTACACTTACTGCGGAAACGCCTTCAAGGGTCAATCCTTAGTTGATCTAGCCTCTAAGCACCGTGTGTCGACTAACACTGACAAGGGCGGCGATACTCTGTGTACTTCCACCAACTACACGCAGGCGGAGTTCACGTACAACAACTATGACTTCAAGAAGGTGTCCGTGAGCGGTGCGATGGTCAGCAAGAACATTAATGCAGCATGCAGAAAGCTGAAGATGCGACCTTTGTGTGACATTGGCACCGCGGCCGACGGCGCCTGTCGTATTGCTGGTGGCGACACTTGGCACTTCTCCCATCCGAAGGAGGTCGCCAAGAATCTGCCCGATAGGGATCAGCACATCTTCCGAGGTGTGTACTTCTATGCAGGAGCGGCCAATAAGGATGCCCTCGCTTCCATGAATGCCGGCGACAAGCACCGTTGGGCTAAGAACAATATTGACAAGGATGGAGATACCTTCTGCGTTAAGAAAGCTAAAACCTTTAAGAACTCCTTCAAGTGGAATGGCCACCTCATGGAGCGCGTTGAGCTGGGACCAGATAAGGTCATGACCAGCCAGAATATCATCCAGGCTTGTGCCAAGAAGCAAATGCGCCCAGTCTGCAACAACGCTGTATTTGCAGACGGTACCTGCATCATTGTCGGTGGTGAGTGGCACATGTCTAAGCCTGGAAAGAATGCCAAGGAACTTCCTCGTGTTCTGTTGCGTGGAACTTTCACTTACTGCGGTAAGGGAGATGGTCCTCAGGGCTGCAATGGCTGGTCATACCTTGACACAGGCACTAACCATCGCCTCTCTCGCCACACCGACAAGGGAGGTGATACTCTGTGCATCGCCCCCCAGCGGCAGCGGAACACTTTCATGCTGGGCAAGTATCAGTTTAGCCGCGTGAAAGTCAAGGGATTGATGACATCGCCAAACATCCTGGCCACTTGCAAGAAACTCAATATGAAGCCCGCCTGTGACAGGAAGGCCTTCAACGACGGGAAGTGCATGGCCGTGGGCAACACCTGGCTGTCATTTCCAGAGTCGGTTAAGCAGAACAAGATGCTGAAGAATGAGCACCTTAAGGGTGCATACTTCTACTGTGGAAACAAGAACGGAGGACGCACTCTGCTGAACACCGGTAGCAAGCACGTCTGGTCTGTGCCAAAGCGCGACAAGGGTGGCGATACGTTCTGTGTTCGTCACGCTTCCACGATTGGCCACGGCAAGTGCAACTGTCCGAGCGTCAATTATCTTATGAACCGTGCTCACGAGGTCCAGGTCGAGTGTATTGCCAAAAAATCCAACCAACTGAAGAAGCTGAGAGCTGCCCAGAAGGCTGGCGACGCGACAGAGGTTGCAGCAATCAAGAAGGACGCGAAAACCAAGGCTGAGAGCAGAGAGCTTGGTGAAGATGACACTGACGAAGACAGGACGCACATGGCCAGAATTGTGCGGGAGGCGACGCCCAAGGCCCGCCAACCGGAGCTTGGCGAGGCCGCGTCGACTTTAGAGGCTGTCATGAGCGACGACTGCAAAGGAAAATGCGGGGACGTGCGTGGGCTCGTGCGTGAGATTTACGAGCGTGAGCGTGACTGTGGGTTGCTCAACAGAGATGTGATGATCCCCATTAAGAAAGTCGTCAAGATGGAGTCCAGGGCGGGCAAGGACCAGGCGGAGGCAAAAAAGATTGAGAAAAAAGACGAGGCGAAGAAGAAGAAGGTGAACGTCGAGCTAAAAAAGCTGGAGCAAGCGAAGCCGAAAGTAGTGCCACGGAAGTGAGCATGATCCAGCCGGAGCGGCAGGTAAGCGGC